>Ga0210409_10004913_pt1 | contig 14174 bp, 11 predicted proteins | sample IncBWH17MmetaG_FD_161649 | JGI IMG/M metagenome (GOLD analysis project Ga0210409, IMG submission 161649) | Forest soil microbial communities from Barre Woods Harvard Forest LTER site, Petersham, Massachusetts, United States - Inc-BW-H-17-M | ecosystem: Environmental > Terrestrial > Soil >... | reverse complement strand
CCAGGTGCTCGAGCAGACGGGGACCGGCGATGGTCCCCTCCTTGGTCACGTGCCCGACGATGATGACAGCCGTGCCGCTCGTCTTGGCGAAGCGCACGAGCTCCGCCGTGCACTCGCGCAGCTGCGAGAGCGCACCGGCCGGCGCCCCTGCCGTGGCGGACTGCACCGTCTGTATGGAATCGATCAGCAGGAGTGAGGCGCCGCGCTCGCCAGCGAGCGCCAGGATCGCCGCAAGGTCGGTCTCAGCGACCACGCTGACCGCGGGCGCAGCGAGTGACAGGCGCTGCGCCCGCAGGCTCATCTGCGAGACCGATTCCTCGCCGCTCGCGTAGAGCACCATGCGCGATGCGGCGACGAAAGCCGCGACCTGCAGCAGCAGCGTCGATTTGCCGATGCCAGGATCACCGCCGAGGAGAATCACGGATCCCGGCACGATGCCGCCTCCGAGGACCCGGTCGAGCTCCTGCGCCCCGGTTGCGATGCGCGCCTCGGCAGCCGCCGTGGCAACACCGCTACTGAGCGCGACGGCTTTTGCAGCAGGTGTCGGGCGCGCGCTCGCGGCGCTGCGCTGCTCGAGCGAATTCCACTCACCGCACAGCGGACACTGACCCTGCCATTTGAGGGTTTCGCCCCCGCATGAGCCGCACACGTATGTGGGACTTGCGCGTGCCATCAATGCGCCTTCGGTCGACTTTCAGCTAGGATTCGCGGGGCCGGTGGTCCCGAATGGCGCCTTTTGTGAACAAAGCCATTCGGACCGCCAGGCGGCGATGCTAGCGTATGGCGGCTCGATCGGGGACGGGAAAGTGACGCGTATCACAGTTTTTGGGTCACGGGCGGTGCAGGGCGGAGCATGAGCTTGCGAAACAAGCTGCGCTTCGTGGGGCTCTCTGATACCGGCAAGGTCCGAGAACACAATGAGGACACGATTGCGGTAGATCCGGACATTGGCCTGCTCGTGCTCGCTGACGGCATGGGTGGCTATAACGCCGGTGAGGTAGCGAGCGGCATCGCAGTGAAGACGATCGTCAATCTGGTGCGTGAGCACGTGGAGCGTGAAGACCTGTCGGTGGCCGACGGCGAGTCGGGTCTGTCGCGTCCCAAGATCATCCTGCGTGATGCCATCAACCGCGCGAACAAGATCATCTACCAGACCGCGCATACCCAGGCGCAGTGCGAGGGGATGGGTACGACGGTGGTGGCGGCGCTGTTCTTCGACAACAAGGTCACCATCGCCCACGTGGGCGACTCGAGGCTCTACCGCCAGCGCGGGGACAAGTTCGAGCAGGTGACCATGGACCATTCGCTGCTGCAGGAGCTCGTCGACCGCGGGTTCTACTCGGCCGAGGAGGCGCAGCGGGCGGCGAACAAGAACTACGTCACGCGGGCGCTCGGAGTCGAGCCCCAGGTGGAAGTGGAGATCCAGGAGGTGCCGGTCAGCAAGGGAGAGGTGTTCGTGATGTGCTCGGACGGTCTCTCGGATATGGTCGAGGACGAAGATATCCATTTAACCATAAACACCTTTAGTGCTAATCTGGATACGGTCGCAAAACAGTTGATTCAATTGGCGAATGACAATGGCGGGCGCGATAACGTGTCCGTGGTCATGGCGCATATCCTGGATGCATTCCCGGCACGCACGAAGATTTTCGACAAGATCCTAGGTTGGTTCGGCTGACACGCGATAAAGGCAGACGCACATGGCTAGGTTGGTCTTGAGCCTGGATGGCCAGGTGATGGCGGAATACAACATGAACAAGGAGCGCTACACGATCGGGCGCCTCCCGGATAACGACATCCGCATCGACAATGCCGCCGTCAGCGGGCACCACTCGCTGATCATCAACATCCTCAACGACTCGTTTCTCGAGGATCTGAACAGCACCAACGGCACCTACGTCAACGGCAAGCTGATCAAGAAGCATGCGCTGCAGCATGGCGATGTGATCACGGTCGGCCACCACCAGCTGCGCTTCGCCGAGGATGACGAGCAGCAGGACGAGTTTGAGAAGACCATGGTGATCCAGCCCTCCGCCCGTCCGGTGGAGAAGCTGCGCACCGCGACGGCGCAGGCCGAGGCCGCCGGCGCCGGCCCCTCGGCCACGGGACGCTCACGCGCGATCGCAGATGGCGCCGCGGCGGTCAAGAAGGCAAAACTGCAGGTCCTCTCCGGTGCCTTCGCGGGGCGCGAAGTCGAGCTCAGCAAGGCGCTCACCACGCTCGGCCGTCCCGGCGTGCAGGTGGCGGCCATCACGCGGCGTGCCGATTCGTATTACATCGTGCACGTCGACAGCGGCAAGGAGAACGACTTTCCGCTGCTGAATGGCACGCCGATCGGCGCCAACGCCACGCGGCTGAACGACAACGACGTCATTCAGCTCGCCGGCGTCAAGATGGGGTTCTTCGTCAACTAACCCGAAAACCGGCCAGGTTGACGGGCCGCGCGGCGACCCGCTGCGTGCTGCTTCAGCGCGGCTCGAGCGGCACGCGTGGACTGACGCTGCAGAGGAGCTCGTAGGCGATCGTGCCGGCGTGCTGCGCGGCCTCCTCTACCGGCAGGCCCTCACCCCAGAGCACGACCGGCGTCCCGACGCATACACCGTTGAGCGCGGACACATCCACCGCCAGCATGTCCATGGACACTCGCCCAGCGAGCGGGGCACGGGCTCCGTTCACCAGCACCGCGGCGCCATTGACGAGGCTGCGGTGTACGCCATCGCCGTAGCCGGCCGCCACGATGGCGATCAGCGAATCGCGCGGTGCCACCCAGCGGCCGCCGTACCCCACCGACTCGCCGCGGGCGACGCGGCGCACGGTGATCACGCAGCTCATGAGCGTCATGACCGGCCGCAAGCCGAGCGACTCCGCGGAGCAGTCGGCGAAGGGTGATGCACCGTAGAGGGCGAGCCCCGGGCGAACCCAGTGACAAGCAAGAGGTATGGCGCCCAAAATCCCGGCGGAGTTGGCGATGCTGACCTCGTAGTCGAGCCCGCGGGTCGCCTCGCGAAAGCGCTGCCGCTGCACGCGTGTGACCTCATCCTGGCGCTCGTTCGCGCAGGCGAGGTGCGTCATGAGCCGCAGCTCCCGGGGTGCGGGATTCAGGTTGCGGATGCGCGCGAGCGCTGCCGGGAACTCGCGCGGCGCAAAGCCGAGACGGTTCATCCCTGTGTCGATCTTCAGCCACAGGGCACAGCGGTCGACGCCGCCGCTGCGCTCGAGGAGCTCGATCTGCCCGGCATCGTGCACGACGAGATCGAGCCGCTCGTGCACGGCCTCGGTCACCTCTGCGGCGCTGAACACACCTTCGAGCAGCACGACACGCATGCCGATGCCGGCGGCCCGCAGTGCCAGGGCTTCCTCGAGCCGCGCCACCGCCAGCGCGTCGGCGTCACCCAGCGCGAGTGCCGTGCCCACGAGGCCGTGGCCATATGCGTTGGCCTTCACGACGGCGATCACGCGGGCGCCTTTAGCGCGCGCGCGGATGACGCTCAAGTTGTGTCGCAGGGCGTGGCTGTCGATGAGGGCCCTGATGAGCCGGCTCACCTCAGCACACCCGCTGCGTAAGAATCCGACACGTAGTTGGCGAAGCGCGTGTACTGGCCCTGGAAGGTGAGCAGGAAGGTGCCGGTCTCGCCGTTGCGGTGCTTGACGAGGTCAATCTCCGCGATGCCTTTTCTGGTGGTGTTCCGATCGTAGACTTCTTCGCGGTAGATGAGCAGGATCATGTCAGCTTCTTGCTCGATGGCGCCTGAGTTGTGCGATGCAACACCGTCCGCCAACCAACACGCGGGACCGGGAACAGTCAGATCAAACACGTCTTCTTCGCCAGCAGGCGTGACGGCGACGATCCGGTCCCAGAACAAGTCAGATGCTGACCCTTGTCCGAGCGCGGAAGAATCCAACAGCTGCGCATAACTCGCCATAGGCGTGCGGCCGGGAGAGACATTGAAATGTGGCGAGCGTGCGGCAGTGCCGCTCATGCCTGCCATGGCACGCGCGGATACGCCTTGCACACTCATTTCCGCGCGGACGGCGGCAAAGGCTTCCATCGGCACCGTATCGACGTTCGTATTCGCCCGCACCTCACGGAGCGCTGCTAGCAGCAAAGTCGCCGGCTCCCGCCGCGGACCATATGCCCCAATCTCGTGCAAGAACGTCCGCTGAGATTCGGTGCCACTCACGCATACCATGTAAACCGGCCGGTAATAGCCGACCTTCACCGTTTGGGTGCGAGATACGATTCCCATGCGTAGCAACAGTGCGCCGACATCATCCGCTAACCGGCGGCTGCAGGTCGTAAAGTTCACCGCGTGACCACCACGCTGCCCGGGCTTGCGCACTGAGATGGTCCCATCGGTGGCCCAGAGATGCCGCAGGAGCAGTGCGATCTGGTCATTCGGGAGCGCAAATACCTCGGCGGGCAAGTGCTTCTGGTGTGAGCGCTGACCGAAGATGCCGAGATCCTTCAGCCACTTTCCGACTCCGAACGGGGACCAGCGATTGCCATTGCCGCTGATGATGAGTTGGTGCCAGTTGCCGACACCGTCGTTGCGGGTCACCCGGCATCCAAACATTTCGGCCGCACCGCGTACGGCCGCGCTGTTCTCCTCAGAAGCAGTCGTGTAGCGCAGCGGCTGGTGAACCGGGTAGCTCCCATCGCCAACGAGATGCGCCAGCAGCACCACCCAGTGATCCGGCCAACGCTTCGGCTGCACGGGTTCAGGTATCCGGTGAGCCAGTGCAAGTCGATCGCCCTCCTTCAGTGAGTCGACAGTTGTCCAGCCCGCGCCGGCGAGCAGACGGTGCTCCGCCGTTGCGCGGATCGATCGACCGCTCGCAAGCTGCACCCTGAGCACCGGTCGGCGTCCGACACACCAGACTTGGTCGGCGCGGGCCTGCGTCAGTTTCTGTCGGTCATCAATCGCCCAAACCTCGGGCTCGGTTCCGACCAGACTTTCGATCGGTACCCGCCTGCCATCCGTCAGACAGACCAGCGTATCGCCGGTCACGCACTCGCGCAGGTCCGACATCACCGGCTTCTTGTGCTCGCGCTGCTCGACCGCGCGATTCAGCTGCGAGAGCGCGATCACCGGGACCTGCAGCTCCTTGGCGAGAGCCTTGAGTCCGCGAGAGATCTCCCCGATTTCCGTGGCTCGGTTTTCCTTGGTGCCGGGCACCTGCATGAGCTGCAGATAATCGACCACGATCAGATGCAACCCGTGCTCGCGTTTGACGCGCCGCGCGCGGGCGCGCAGCTCGGTGGGGTTCAGCGCCGGACTCTCATCGACGAAGATCTTCGCCTCCGAGAGCTGACTGGTAGCGCCCGTGATGCGGACCCAGTCCTCATCGGAGATCTTGCCGCTGCGCAGGCTGTTGAGCGGCACGCCACCGATCGAGGCCAGCATGCGGGTAATCACCTGTTCGGAGGGCATTTCCATGCTGAAGATCGCCACCGAGGCACGGGTGCCGGGATGCACGGCGGCATACTCGGCCATGTTGACCGCGAGCGTGGTCTTGCCCATCGAGGGTCGGCCGGCGACGATCACCAGGTCCCCGGGGCGCAGGCCGCCGGTGATCTTGTCGAAGTCGGTGAAGCCGGTGGGAAGCCCGCGAAGCTTGTCGGGATTGTTGTGCCAGTCATCGATCTGATCGATGACAGCGGGGAGCAGCGTGCGCACCGAGACCGCGCCTTCGCGCCGGCGGAAGCTCCCCTCCGCAATCTCGAACACGCGCTGCTCGGCCCGATCCACCAGCGCGCGGGCGGTTTCGCCATCGTTGTTGAATACGGCGGCAGCAATGTCAGTGCCAGCCCGGATCAGCTGGCGCAGGAGCGAGCGCTCGCGCACGATGTCGGCGTAGGCGCGGACATTCGCGGCGCTCGGCGTGTCGCGTGCAATGGAGCTCAGGTACGCAAGCCCACCTGCTCCCTCGAGCTTGCCGGTACGCTCGAGCTCCTGCGACACCGTGACCACATCGCACGGCTTGCCCGCGCCTACCAGGTTGGCGATCGACTCGAAGATCAGCTGGTGGTCCGGGCGGTAGAAGTCCTCCCGCGTCACCACATCGGCGATGTTTTCCCAGGCGACCGCATCGAGGAGCAGGCCGCCGATCAGGGCCTGTTCCGCCTCGACCGAATGCGGCGGCGCCGGCGCGTCGATCAGCGCGACTGGGGCTGAATCCCCGCGGGCCTTGGCGGTACCAGCCACTCGATCAGCCGCTGCCGAGCGCTACTCTTCCGCGACGATCGTGACCTGCAACGGCACGTCCACATCGGCGTGCAGGTGCAGATTGACGGTGTGCTCGCCGAGCATGCGCAGCGGCCCGTGCGTCAGCCGTACTTCGCTGCGCTCGACCGCGAAGCCCGCGCGCGTGCACGCCTCGGCGATGTCGCTGGTGCCGATCGAGCCGAACAGCTTCCCCTCGGTGCCCGCCTTGGCGTGGATGGTGAGCTTGAAATCCTTCATCGCCTCGGCGCGCTCCCCCGCGGACGAGAGATGCTCGCGCGCCACACGCTCGAGCTCGGCGCGGCGCGCCTCGAAGCGAGCGATGTTATCGGGGGTAGCGAGCGTCGCCTTACCCTGCGGCAGCAGGAAATTGCGGCCGAAGCCCGAGCGCACCTTCACGCGGTCGCCGATGTTGCCGAGATTGGCGACCTTCTCCAGCAGAATGACTTCCATCGCTTGAGGCCCTTCAGTGCTGATCGGTGTACGGCAGCAGTGCGAGGAAGCGGGCACGCTTGATCGCGACGGCGAGCTGACGCTGGTAGAAGGACTTCGTACCCGTGATGCGGCTCGGCACGATCTTGCCGGTTTCGGTGACATAGCCCTTGAGTGTCGCCAGATCCTTGTAGTCGATCGACTTCACCCCTTCGGCGGTGAAACGACAGAACTTCTTGCGACGCGAGAAGCGGCTACCGCCGCCACCGGGTCCTCTGGACATTGCCATGAATCTTTCCCTCGAAATGAGTTTAGTGCAGTACGGTGCGGAGTGCTCGCCCTTCAGGGGCTCTCAGCGACCTGATCTTCCTCGTCGCTGGGCACAGCGGTGTCATCGCGCGCGCGCTCACGGCGCTTGCCTCCGCCCTCGCCTTCCTCATCGGCGGCCTTGGCCATCGGGGAAGGATCGGTCACGGCGGCATCCATGTTCACCACCAGGTGTCGCAGCACGGCGTCACTGAAGCGGAAGCCACCGGTGAGCTCATCGAGCGTCTTCTTGTCGGTCTCGATGTTCATCAGCACGTAGTGCGCCTTGTGCACCTTGGAGAGCGGGTACGCCAGCTGGCGCCGGCCCCAGTCTTCCAGGCGATGCACGCGGCCGCCACCGGCTGCGATCATGCCCTTGTAGCGCTCGATCATCGCGGGCACCTGCTCGCTCTGATCCGGATGCACCAGAAATACGATCTCGTAATGCCTCATCGAGTACTCCTTTCGGATTAAAGCCGCCCGGAACTCGAGGCTTCCCCGGTGCGGCAAGGAGATAAGCGGTGACGACCTCTTGGGTTCGTCAGCACCCCTGATTAAAAAGGGGCGCGCAGCATACTGAAAGGGCCCCGCCTCCGCAATGCCAAAAAACTGCGCGAAACTTAATAAACAAAGAGTTGAGGCGAAGCCCTGCCGGATCAGGCGCCGAGATGCTCCTCCACCTGGTGCCAGGCCAGTTCCGCGGTGGCGCGTGCCCGGGAGCCAGCCTCCCGCGCATGGCGGCTCGCGGCGGTGCCTTCCAGCACACGCTTCATGATGCCCTGGCGGATGCAGGCGATGCGGAAGAGGTTGTACGCCATACAGAATTCCCACACCTGCGGGTCGATCGCCCGACGCCCGGTCCGCGCACAGTAGGCGGCGACGTACTCCCCCTCGCTCGGAATTCCGAGCGGGAGAAGATCGAGCCCCTGGAGTCCACCGGCCTCGCCCGCCGGGGTCCGCCAGAGCATCACGTGGTAGGAGAAGTCGGCGAGCGGATGCCCGAGCGTCGAGAGCTCCCAGTCGACGACCGCGAGCATGCGCGGCGTGCGGGAGTCGAAGATGAGATTGTCGAGCCGGTAGTCGCCGTGCACCAGAGCCGTCTCATCCCCCGCAGGAATATTGGCCGGCAGCCACGTGAGGAGCTTCTCCATCGCCTCGATGCGCTCGGTTTCCGAGGCGCGGTACTGTCCGCTCCAGCGCGCGATCTGCCGCGCGAAATAATTGCCGGGCCTGCCGTAGTCAGCGAGGCCGGCGGCGACATAGTCGAGCTGGTGCAGCGCCACGATCACGCGGTTCATCTCATCGTAGAGCGCCGCTCGCTCAGGGGCTTTCATGCGCGGCAGCGTCGCGTCCCAGAAGTTGCGCCCGGCCGCAAACTCCATGACGTAGAACATCGTGCCGATGACGCTCTCATCCGTGCACAGGCACAATGGGCGCGCCACGGGCACATCGCTCCCGTGCAGCGCGCTGATGACACGGAACTCGCGGTCCACCGCGTGGGCCGAGGGAAGCAGCGTGCCGGCGGGCTTCTTGCGCAGCACGTACTGCGCGCCATCTTCCGCGGTGAGGAGAAAGGTGGGGTTGGACTGCCCGCCGCGAAACTGCTCGATGCGGGCGCGGCCCGCGAACCGGGGCAACTGGGCATGCAGCCAGCGCCCGAGCGATGCTTCATCGAAGCGCTGCCGGTCGCTCACCGGCATGGTGCCGGAGAATTCCCCCTGGCTCATTCGCGCGTGCTGGCGCGGTACTTGCGGAGCTCGAGCCGGCCGATCTGGTTGCGGTGGACCTCGTCGGGGCCGTCGGCGAGGCGAATGGAGCGCGCGTGCGCGTACGCGCTCGCGAGCTGGAAGTCCTCCGACAGTCCCGCCGCGCCGTGTGCCTGAATGGCCCAGTCGATGACCTGACAAGCGGTATCGGCGGCTGCGATCTTGATCGCCGCGATCTCGGCGCGCGCGGCCTTGTTGCCCACTGTATCCATGAGCCACGCAGCTTTATAGACGAGGAGGCGCGCCTGGTCGATGCGGATACGCGACTCGGCGATGCGCTCGAGCGTCACGGTCTGCTCGGCGATCGGGCGGCCAAAGGCGACACGGCCCTGCACCCTCCGACACATTTTCTCCAGGGCCCGTTCGGCGACGCCGATGAGCCGCATGGCGTGATGAATTCGCCCGGGACCTAAGCGTCCCTGCGCGATCTCGAAGCCGCGTCCTTCGCCAAGCAGCAGATTGCCGCGAGGCACACGCACGTCGCGGAACTCGATCTCCATGTGGCCGTGGGGCGCATCATCGAATCCGAACACCGGCAGGTGCCGCACGATGGTGATGCCCGGCGTATCCCGCGGCACAAGGATCATCGATTGCTGCAGGTACTTCTGCGCCTGAGGATCGGTCTTGCCCATGAAGATGAACAGGCGGCATCGGGCGCTGCCGGCGCCCGAGGTCCACCACTTGCGCCCATTAATAAGGTATGAATCGCCATCGCCGACGATGGAGCTTTCGATGTTGGTGGCGTCGCTCGAGGCAACGCGCGGCTCGGTCATGGCAAATGCCGAGCGGATGCGGCCCTCGAGCAATGGCTCGAGCCACTGCTTCTTCTGCTCCGGTGTGCCATAGCGCTCCAGGGTTTCCATGTTGCCGGTGTCGGGTGCGGAGCAGTTGAACACCTCGGGCGACCACTGCACGCGCCCCATCAGCTCGCACAGCGGTGCGTACTCGAGATTGGTGAGTCCCGCGCCGTGCGGCGAGTCTGGCAGGAAGAGGTTCCATAGCCCCGCCGCGCGTGCCTTGTGCTTGAGCTCTTCCAGCAGCGGTGGCTCCTGCCAGCGATCACCCGCGCGGTGCTGTGCGTCGAAGCGCTCTTCGTTCGGGTAAATGTGCTCGTCCATGAATGCACCGAGGCGCTCGAGATAGTTCTCGGTCTTCGTGCTGTGTCGGAAATCCACCGCCTCACCCCCCGGTGCCGCGCGCAGCCTGCGCGCTGCGCACACTCTAATCCATGACGAGAACGACCTTCCCGAGCACCTTGCGTTGCATGACCGCATCCAATGCCTCGCCATAGCGCTCGAGCGGAAAGGTCGCGGACACGTGTGGGCGCAGACGCCCCTGCACATACCAGTCGAGGAGCTCGACGAGATTCGCGTCGTTTTGCTGCGGGTGCGCCTTCGCGAAGGCTCCCCAGAACACACCCACCATCGAGACCATTTTTACGAGCAGGAGGTTGAGTGCGATCTTTGGAATCTCCCCGCTGGCAAACCCGATGACCAGGTAGCGACCCCCTGCGGCGAGGCTCCGCAGCGCCGGCTCGGCATAGCCACCTCCGACTGGATCGTAGACGACATCGACGCCCTTACCCGAAGTCTCCTCGCGGATGCGCTCGCGCAGGTCCGAGGTCCCGTAATTAATGAGTGCGTCGGCCCCGTGCGCCCGCGCCAGCCGGAGCTTCTCTTCGCTCGAGGCGCAGGCGATCACGCGCGCGCCCATGATCTTGCCGATCTCGACCGCGGCAAGCCCAACCCCCCCGGCAGCGCCCAGCACCAGCAGCGTTTCTCCGTTCCGCAGTAGACCCCGATCCTTCAGCGCATGGTACGAAGTGGCATAGGTGATGGGGAAAGCCGCGGCGGTCACGAAATCCATCTGCGCGGGGAGCTCCACGACACTCGCGGCGTCCGCCGTCACCTCCTGTGCATAACCCCCGTGGCCGGTGAAAGCAAGCACGCGCATCCCCTTATTTAATGCGTTGGCACCCTGCCCCACCTCGCTGACCACACCTGCCACCTCGCCACCAGGGGAAAACGGCAGAGGTGGCCGGGTCTGATATTTGCCCTGCACAATCAGGGCGTCGAAGAAGTTCACGCCGCAGGCTTTCACCTCGATAACGACTTCGCCCGGACCTGCGCGCCGAGGCGGGAGCTCCTCGAGAACCAGCTGCTCAGGCGGACCGAAGGCTTTCGCCAACACTGCCTTCATGACGCATCCCTCTGCCGCAGCGCCTCGTAGAGCAGCATTGCCGCGGCGACCGACACGTTGAGGCTCTCGACCGCCCCACGCTGCGGCAGGCTCACGAGAAAATCGCAATTCTGCCGGGTAAGCTGGCGGAGGCCGGTTCCTTCTGCGCCGAGCACGAGCACCACAGGCCCGGTGAGATCCACCTCGCGCGCGCGCATCGTCGCCGCAGCGTCCGCAGCGACTATCCAAAGGCCGGCGTCCTTGAGAAGCTTCAGGGTGCGTACCAGGTTGGTCACCGCCACCACCGGCGTCGTGTCCGCGGCGCCCGCGGCCACCTTACGTACCGCCGGTGTCAGTTGCGCCGCCCGGTCCCGGGGTACGACGACGGCGAGCGCGCCGCAAGCATCGGCGGTACGCAGGCACGCGCCGAGGTTGTGCGGGTCCTGCACGCCATCGAGCGTGAGCAGGAGCGGTGCGCGCGCGGTCTGCAGCGCATCGAGGAGCTCATCCTCACTCCATGGTGGTAGCGGTGTGATCTCGGCGGCGACCCCCTGGTGCGCCACATCGCCGAGCTGCTGCCGCAGCGAGTGCAGGTCGACGCGCTGCAGCGGGCGCGCGTTGCGGCGTGCCAGCTCTTCGATCTCACGTGCGCGTGGGTCATCGCGCCGCTGCGCGAGGCGCACCGTGAGCACGCGCTCCGCATTCCGCTCGAGCATTACCCGCACGGCGTGCATCCCATAGATGGTCTCGCTGCGTTTCATGGCGCTGCGCGCATTCTCGCCCGAAGGCAAGCCCTAACCCTCCTCGGCGAGTGCGAGATCGATCAGACCTTCGATCGGGTTCACCGCGGTGACGATGACGCGCAGGTGCGCGCCGGTTCGAAGCCGGCGGCCGCTGCGACGGCCGCGCCAGGCATGGCCGTCCTCTTCCATCACATACAGGTCATCGCGCAGATTGTTGATGTGCAGGAGACCGTCGACCGCAACGTCCAGGATCTGCACGAAGCAGCCGAACTCCACCACTGTCGTGATGAGACCCTGGAAGGTCTGCCCGATGCGCTCCTTTAAATAGGTGCATTTAAGAAAGCCCGACACGTAGCGGTCGGCTTCATCCGCGCGCTTCTCGAGCCGGGAAGTGCTCTCGCCGAGCGCTCCGAGTTCGCCTACCGCATAGCGCCGACCCGAGCCACCCGGCGCCTTGATCAGTGCCTTCAGCGTTCGGTGCACGATGAGATCCGGATAGCGGCGGATGGGGGATGTGAAGTGGGCATATTGATTGAGCGCGAGGCCGAAATGCCCGATGTTGGTTGGCTGGTAGATGGCCTGCGGCATGGCCCGGACAACGAGCGACTCGATGAAGGTGCGCTCGGAGACATCGCTCACGCGACGCGCGATCGCCTGCAGGTCGCGGGTCGTCACGGTGTTCGGAATACGCGCATCGATACCGAGCGAGGCGAGCGTGGAAGCGAGACGCTCGAGCTTCTCGTCCTCCGGTACCCCGTGCACGCGATAGAGGGTCGGCGTGTGCGACTTCTCCAGCTCGTGTGCCACCGCGACGTTGGCCAGGATCATGCACTCCTCTATGAGGCGGTGGGCGTCGTTGCGCACGCGCAGCTCAATCGCGCGCACATGCTCCCCGGCATCGATCACGAATTCCGCTTCGGCGGCGTCGAAGTCGAGCGCTCCACGGTGCGCCCGGGCGCGGTACAGCGCGCGGTAGACGTCGACCAGCGGCATGAGGTGCGAAAGGAGCGCACCGAGCTGGGTGCGCGCAGCCGGCCGCCCCTCAAACAACGCCTGGTGCGCTAAGGTGTAGGTGAGACGTGCCGCCGAGCGCATCACGGCGGGATAGAAGCGCGCGCTCTTGAGAGCCCCGCTTTTGCTCACGATCATGTCGGCCGCAAAGCACAAACGGTCGACGTTCGGGGCAAGTGAGCACAGATGATCGGACAGCGCGGTCGGCAGCATCGGCAGGACCCGTGTCGGGAAGTACACGGACGTGCCACGCTCCTGCGCCTCGGCATCCAGTGCGGCACCCGGCCGCACGTAGTGGCTCACATCCGCGATCGCCACGATGAGGCGAAAACCGCCGGCATGCGGCTCGGCATAAACCGCATCATCAAAATCGCGTGCGTCCTCACCATCGATGGTGACGAGTGGAAGCTCCCGGAGATCGACGCGGGATGCGGCTTCACGCGGATCGACGCGGTCGCCGAAGGCCTGTGCCTCGCGCAGCGCCTCTGCCGGAAACTCGTGCGGCAGACCAAAGCGAGCGATCGCGGACTCGGTGGCGACCTCCACCGGGCGATCCGGATCGAGGCGTTTCTCGATCCGCGCCTGGGCCGAAGAAGCGGAGCCGGCGTGGCGCGTGATGCGCGCAATGACCCAGTCACCGTGGCGCGCACCGTGCAAGTCCTGCGGCGTGACCGCGCACCGCAACTGCAGGCGTCGATCAGCGGCGTTCACCCAGGCGCTGCGCCCGTGAACCTCGACTGTGCCGAGAAACGCGTTGACGCCACGTGAGACGACCCGCTCGACGACACCAGACCAACGGGCGGTCGCATCTCGCGAAACTCTGACACTCAGCCGGTCGCCATGCATCACACCGCGCATCTCCGGCGGCGGCAGGAACACACTCTCGCCCATCCCTTCAACACGCAGGAAACCGTAGCCGGCACGATTGGCGCTGACTGTGCCTTCCACGATGGCACCTGGCCGGATGGAAGAAGCGGCGCGAGCAGTGCGCGAGTCGCGCGCCGCGGCGCTGTCGCGCGAGCGCGGCGGCGAAGATGAAGCTGCTTTCTTGCCCTGAGCGCGGGGCCGTCGAGACTTCGTTGCCGTGTCGGCACCGCGGTTGCGGCGTCCGAACTGTGCTCTACGCCCCTTCAATTGACAGCCCCCGAACCCGTGCGTACATTGCGCGGCCTTCCTCACCTGCCCGGGTGGCGGAATTGGTAGACGCACTAGTTTCAGGTACTAGCGGGTAACTCCGTGGAGGTTCGAGTCCTCTCCCGGGCACCAGAACCCCTTCCGCCGCCTTCTGCGCCAGTCCGCGTTCGTCGGTAAAATTCACATATCTCATTGTTTGTATTGCAGTTTATCGTTCGTGGTCGTTCGGGGTCGTTCGTCCCTGGGCAGACCCTTCGTAACGGGTAAAATAACGGGTAAAATCAACTTCGAGTCCTGAACCTTCGAGTCCTGAGGAACGCTTCATGGCGCTTACCGACAAGGAAATCCAGGCCCTAAAAGCGAAAGAAAAGAAGTACAAA
>Ga0210409_10004912_pt1 | contig 14179 bp, 6 predicted proteins | sample IncBWH17MmetaG_FD_161649 | JGI IMG/M metagenome (GOLD analysis project Ga0210409, IMG submission 161649) | Forest soil microbial communities from Barre Woods Harvard Forest LTER site, Petersham, Massachusetts, United States - Inc-BW-H-17-M | ecosystem: Environmental > Terrestrial > Soil >... | reverse complement strand
CCTTTTCCGGACTTCGCAAAAATGTCTTCCGTTTTGGCCGAGATACCGAATCCCGTTCCGAGGCTGCGCTTTCTTTCCCGGGTCGTGGCAAGCTTGTCCATTAAGCGGTTGGCCTTGGCGATGTTCGCTTCTTCCCAATCGGTTATTGTGGCTGTAACCAGGTCCGGGCGGTGTCCCTCCCGAATAAGTCTGTCATAAACCAGTATCATGCTCAAACCGGTGCCTGCTGCCACAGCTTTCAGCCGGACCGGTTTTTCTTCCTCGAGCCAGCGCCTGGCCGTCTCATACGTCGCTCGAGTTTCCAATACCATCCTTAACCGCACATCCTTTCCCTGAACCGAGTCGAGAAAAAGCCGGTCCCACAAACCACCGTTCTTTCTGATTTCGGGAGCGAGCATCATGTAATTGCCATTCATTGGATCTCCTCCTTCCATCAGCGAGGCAGTTTCGCTCCTGGAAGATGCGAGCAACGATCTGGCATAAGGGTGCCTGCTCAGCTCCATAAGTTTGTTGCGGAAAACCGGCACTTTGGAGCCGGACTCATCCTCAGGCTTGCTCGACGTCGTGGTCCATTGCAGGCCGCGATAAGAAACTCTGGCCAACGTTCTTTGGACCCATCCTGCCGGCCTCGTTTCACTTCCGCTGAAGATGGTGCGGCTCAGGCTCGCAACAATTTCCTCGGACAACTCAGGCTGGTCACTGGAATACAATGCCTCGACCGCCTCCATTGGCTTGACGTTGATCATGTTTGAATCTGGATCGGTCTCGCAAGCGTCGGCTATTTTGGGTTGGAGCGCTGGGTTGCGAGTGCGCGGAGCGCCTCGGTCGTAAAGTCGTTGTCGGAGAGCGAAACGTCGTGCCGGCTTTTCGAACCATCGAGTTCCGTCAGAGAATCCTGTCCCGGGCATCGCACCATCAGGCTCGCGGCAACCTTGCGATCGGTGTCGTCTTCAGCCACGCGCCTGGTGTCGATCCGCCGGGCCTGCTGCCCCGACTCGAAATATTTCTCCACCCGGAGAGGGACAAGCCGCTTGAGGTCAATCCAACTGAGCACCCGGCCGTAGATCGAACGGTCGCCTTTGCCGGGCCGGGATTCAAGAATCTGACACGAAACCCGGTCCACGCTTTCGCTGCCGACGATGGACTGCTGCTCCCAGGCAAAGAAGTTCTCGATAAAGTCCGCATACGACAGATCGCTACCGAACACCGCGTCCTTCATTTGCGAAGAGGTGATCGAACGCAGGGAGTTCGGCGGCATGAAATAGGTGCCGCTGGGCGCATGGTCCTCCGTGCTGCGCAGGAGAAAGGACTCGCCCTTGCGTTCCTTGGGCCAGAGCACCTGGGAAACGACGTCGGTTGCCGTCTTGGAGCGGCGCGCCTTTATCTGCAGTTGGAGCAGAGTTTTGGAACCACCCGCAGGCGCACGGATCTCCAGCCTCACCCGCACGGAGGAAGAGCCATCCTGCGCGTTCGCGCTCAGCCGGGCGGCGAGCTCCTGGGCAGAGATGGGACCGGCTTCCTCCGCTCGAACCGAGGGACTGAACTGGGCCGCCACGAGGAGAAGGGCCCGCATGATTGCCGGCAGTGATGGGTAATGCATAGTCGAGTCTGGGCGATGATTGCGGTGATTATTACGCCTGAAGGGCAAGGTTGGGTGAGAGCCGTGAACTGCGCCACCCGGGATACACCCCGCCGATCACGCCGACCACGACGGCAATGGCTACAGAAGTGACCAGGAGTTTGGGGCTGAGATCAGGTTCCAGTAGACTGCGGATGCCGGTCGTTTCCTCCAATACCCAGATGCCCAGGGCTCCCAAAGCCACACCGACCAAGCCGCCGAACAGGCCCAACAAGGCGGACTCGCACAGCACCATGTAAACAATCCGCCAACGTTTCCATCCCACGGCCAGCAGGATGCCGATTTCATGAGTGCGTTCGAACACGGTCATCAGCATCGTGTTCATCACGCCAAGAACGCCCACGATGATGGCGAGGAGCGAGGTACTCCAGCTCATGGCCCGCGCGATGCGGAATCCCTGGCTGGTGGACACCACTTCGCTGGCCACCATGGCGCGGCCTTCGGGGAAAATTTCCTTGATCTGTTCGCAAAGCCGGCTCACGTCCTCCTTCGAGCTGCTGGTGGAGACGCGCACGTCAATGAAGTTGATCTTGCCCTGGTTCCCAGTGACCTCCTGAAGCACCTGCAGGGAAAGCATGATGGCTCCGTTCTCTATTACAGCGCGGCCATCGACGATCCCGACCACGGGGAGTTCTTCGGCCTCGATCTGCACCGTGTCGCCGACCTTTTTCCTCAGCACTTCCGCGGCCATCCGACCCAGGATTACGGCGTGTTCCTTGCCGTCGCGGGGCATCCGGCCTGAGATGAGATTGAGGTTTCCCCAGGTGAACCCTCCCCACTCCCGGCCGGACACCATCATCATCGGAGCGTCTTCGATGCTCTGCATCTCCATGAGCACAGCGGTGGTTTCAGCTACCCGTGGCAGCTTTGCGACCCGGGGCTGAAGTGACGCATCAAATGCCTTGGGCAGGAACCCTCCCCTGATGTTGCTAACCACGACGTCGACACCCATCATGTCTAGGTGTTTGCCTATGCTTTTCTCATAACCCGAAGCGAGCCCGACCAGGGCCACGACAGCAGCAATTCCAATGGAGATCCCGACCAAGGTCAGCCCGGTCCGGACCGGACGTCGAAGGAGGCCGCGCACAACGACGGTGAATAAAGTCATTTAATGCGCTGCGGTTGCAGTATGATTCGAAACCCGGTCCGAGGTGACCCGTCCGTCCCGCATGGACACGGTCCGGTAAGCCCGTTCGGCGATCGCCAGGTCGTGCGTCACCAGGACAAAGGTCATGCCCATTTCAGCGTGGAGCTGAAGAATAAGTTCCATGATCTGCTGGGCGCTGTTGCTGTCGAGGTTGCCGGTGGGTTCATCCGCAAGCAGGACGGAAGGCCCGTTGGCCAGACTGCGGGCGATGGCTACGCGCTGCCGTTCTCCTCCGGACAGCTCCGAGGGCAAGTGGCCGAGCCGATGCTCCAGGCCGATGGACTTCAGCAATCCAACGGCCCGTTCCTTGCGTTGGGCCCGCGACAACTTTCCTTCAAACATCGGAATCTGCACGTTCTCGACCACGGTGAAGGTCGGCAGCAGGTGAAACGACTGAAAGATGAAACCGATCTCGCGGGAGCGATAAGAGGCGGGATCCGGCAGATCCGGAATGGACTGACCACGATAGGTCAAGGTGCCTTCGCTGGGCTTGTCCAGGCAGCCGAGCAACGCGAGAAGCGTGCTCTTGCCACATCCGCTCGGTCCGATGACAGACACGAATTCACCCTGCCTGATCTGGAGGTCAACACCCCGTAACGCGACCACTTTGCCACCGTCGAAGTGCTTCTTCAACTCAACAGTCTCGAATACGACGTCCCCGGATCCAATCTGAGCAGGTTCAACCATGATGAGCAATTACAGTGGGATGGTCCTGTGCTTTAGAGGATTAATTTGGTTTTCGAGTCCGGCCAATGACTTCCGGATCGCGGGTCCGAGAGGTTGCGCACCAGGTCCAGCAGAGCGCTTCGGTAGTTTGGAAACGGGGCCACCTCGCCGGCGACTGTTGGCACCAGCAGCGCCCTATGCCAGGGAAGTTCCGGGTGGGGCAACCCGACACGCAGATGATGCACGGTGTGGAAAGGCTCGTGCAGCAGGGTGAGCGAAAGGAGACGGCCAGCCCAAGTGTCCGCAATGATACTGCGGGTCGCGCCTTTGGCCGTATCGCCGCTCAAGCCGACATGCTCAATGTATTTCCGCCAGCTCTGCAGATTGCCGGCAATGATTGCCGGAGCGAGGTGCAGCCAAAAGAAATAGGTCCAGACGTGCCACGATGCGACGGCGGCGAGGATGACGGTCCACACGACGACGACCAGGATCAGCTCCATCCAAATACGCCGGCGGACCTTCCGGCTCCGGACGAACGATCCCTTCCTGAAAAAGACGCGCCAGAACAGGAAAGGAGTGAAGGCGAGTCCTGCGTTGAGCTCGATCAAGGCGGCGAGACGTCGGCCCCAGCGCGGAGAACTCACGATCACAAAGGGCCAGAGTTCCTCGTCACGTTCCGTGGCCAGATGCAAGTGATGGGTTTGATGGGCGGCGCGATAAAGGGTGAAGCTCATGAAACTGAGCGTTCCGGCGATGATGCCGTCCAGTTCGTTCCAAAGTCGATTCTTTCGCAATAGCCCGTGCGAGGCCTCATGAAACCCGATCAGAGCCCCGTGCATAAAATGGCTGGCGAGCAACACCAGGGGCACCTCCAGCCAGATCCAGCGGTGAAAAACAGCAAGGCCAAGTGCCGCTTGGGTGACCATTAGGGCGGTCACGATCAGCGGGAAGGCCGCCCGACTCACCCAATGACTATGCGTGTGCTCGCCGGCATCAAGAGCATTGGGTATTGAGTCCACTGTCACCTCGGGTGGAGCGAGCGAGGCCTGGTTCGTCGGTGAAGGGTGCATGAGAATCACACAGTGAGGACGAGGGCTCGGCTCTGCGGACTTCGACACACATTTGTTAACACGGCCAACCACATGCTGTTCAATTCAGCGATGCCGGACACGGCGAACATATCCGGCTGGAACAGCCAGACAAGCTCTAACTCCGAACCGATTTCAGTGATCTCGCAGCCAAGGTCAAATCGAGAGGTCCCAGTGGAGCGCATGCGCAATTTCGCCGAGATCCGTGGCACGTCGACATCCGGAACGGGATGGTTCTGCAAGGCAAAACGAACGTCAAAAATCGAATGCTCCCCCGGTGTGCGAGGCTCCCCAAGGACGCCGGCCAGTTCGGCAAAGGGCATGGCGTTGGCGAAGGAATCCACCGCTGTCTGATGCACCGCACGGAGTCGGTCAGAGAAGGTTTGGGCCGGGTCAATCTGGCCGCGCAGTGGCACGGTGCCCGCGAAATAACCCATCGTTTGACGAGTGGACTCCTTGTTGCGATTTGCGACCGGGGTGCCCACGAGAATGTCAGCTTTCCCCGTCCACTTTGACAAAGCAAGCTGGAACGCCGCCAAAAGGACGGTAAAAAGCGTGGTGGTCGCACCGACGGCCAGTTCGCGAACCGCGCGGGTCAAATTAGCCGGAACGGCCGAAACCCATCGGTGCAGGGAAGCAGCCGGAGGGCTCGTTCCCCTGGAGCCGCTCCAGAGACGGCTCGAACTATCGAGCTGGGACTTCCAAAAAGCCGCGCGCCGGCTCAGTTCGGCTGGCTGCCAGAAGGCCCGCTCGGCTGCCGCCCATTCGCCATAGGTTTGGGGCACAGGGGGTAGAGTGTTCGACAACCCCATCACTCCGACGGCGGCTGCCTTGCGGAAGCCCGATAGCCCCATCACGTAAGCCGTGCACAGATCCTGCACGAAGACACCCAACGACCAGCCGTCGGCGATAGCGTGATGGATCGAGAACACCAGGACGTGATCGTTGGCGGCCCGTCGCAACATGTCCACCCGGTAGAGCGGCCCTCGCATGAGATCAAAGGGCAACTGGTAAGTCTCCTTCATCAGTTCCTCGAGCGCTTCGGGCCGCGCCTCGGCGGAAGAGAGTTCACGGAACCCCAGCGACACTTTAGCGCTGGACCGGATCATCTGCAAGACACGCTCTTTTCCAGTCAGGAAGGAGATGCGCATCGCCTCCTGCCGGTCAGCGACCCGCTGGATGGCCATCTCGATTTCCTTAAAAGTGATTCCGCCCTTGATCTCGATGAAGCCACAAATATGGTTTGTGGGATCCGCGACAGCCACTGGCGACGTCTCCCACAACTCCCGCTGAGGAAAGGTGAGCGGCTGAAGGCGGGCTTCCCCACTCTCCAGCCACTGTTTCAACCGGGAGCGATTGTCCTGCTCCATAAGAAAGGCTCAGGTTCGTCCTTGCGATTTCACCGCATCGGTTTCGGAATCCGGGACGGCCTCGAGCAAGAGGTCGATATCCTCGTCAGAGAGCGATTCAACGTCCACCTCGGCGGCAGGCATAGCCTCCGCCGGAGTCACAGGTTTCTCACTTGGAGTGCCGGCCACGCCGCCGCCCAGGTGTTCCGAAATCAGGGCGGCGATCTGCCCGATCGTGCGCGCCCGCATCAGGCTCGCTGGCGGCAGGACCACCCCAATTGAACTCTCGATCAGGTTTTCGATCTCCACGCCCATCAGTGAATCCAAACCCAGATCGGTCAGGGGCTGGTCATCGCGCAAGCTCTCCGGCTTGACGCGGAGCACCGAGCCCACCACATCACGCACCGCCTGGCCGACGACGGCATCGCGCTCATCCGGCCGGGCCAATTGAATCTTGCCCCTCCAGTCGCCAGTCCCGCCGCTGGTCTCCTGGATTTCGACGCCCGAGGCAAAGATCCGCTCCACCAAGGGGTTTTCCTGCATGCCGCGGAAAGACTGCCGCCATTTCGCCCAATCCACGCGGATCGCGGCCACCTGCGTGGCGTTCGCATTCAGGAACGACTCCATGAGCGCGGTCACCTCGCCCGGGGTCAGGGCCGTGGTTCCCTGCCGCGCGAGGAACTCGGCGACACGCTCATTGCGCGCCACATAGCCCTCGCCGCCCAGAACACCCCAGTTGATGGTCAGCGCGGGAAGACCCAGTGCCCGGCGATGATGGGCCAGCGAATCGAGGAAGGCATTCGCCGCCGCGTAGTTGCCTTGGGCGGGATTGCCGAAGATGCTCGAAACGGAGGAGAACATCACGAAGCAATCGAGTTCCATCTCCCGGGTGTTCTCATGCAGCAACCAGGCGCCATGAGCCTTTGGCGCCATCACCTTTCGCAAACGCTCGCTGGTGAGCGCGGATAATGGCGCATCATCGATGACCATGGCTAAGTGGAAGATGCCCTTAAGCGGTGTCGAAGCAGACTGGGCCTGCCTGGTGAGGAGCTTCACGTCCTGCGGCGAGCCGATGTCTGCGTTGATGATCTTGGTTTCGACGCCCCGGCTTCTAAGTTTTTCTACGAATGCCACGGCCTCCGGCGTGGACGCTCCCTTCCGGCTACTCAGCACAAGATGGCGGGCACCGCACTCCACAAGCCAATCGGCCAGCACCCGGCCAAAACCACCCAGGCCACCGGTGATAAGATAGGCTCCGTCCGGTTTGACTTTGAACCCGGGCAGCAGCGGCTCGCCTTTTCGCAAAACAAACGCGTCGGCAAAGGCCACGATGACTTTGCCGGTGTGTTTGCCACCCGCCATGAGCCGGAAAGCGGCATCAATGCGACTCGCGGGAAATGAGCGGAATGGCAGCGGAGTGAGTGCGCCTTTCTCGACCAGACCGGCGATTTCAGACAATAACTCGCGCGTCTGCCCGGCATCGCCGGCGAACACTGCGTCCATCGCGATCACGTGGAAGGAGGCATTGCGGCGCAAGGACCACAGGGGAATGCGGGAGTTCTGATAGATGTCGCGTTTGCCGATCTCAAGGAAACGTCCCGACTCCGCCAGGCACGAAAGTCCCATCGGAATCGCCTCGGCAGCGAGCGCGTTCAGAACGACGTCCACTCCACGCCCGTTGGTCAATTCCATGACGGACTCCGCGAAGTCTCCGCGCCGCGAGTCGATGACATGTTTGACTCCCAGCGTTTTCAGGAGGGCACGCTTGGTCGGACTCCCGGCGGAGGCGATAACCTCGGCTCCCAGGTGATGGGCAATCTGGATGGCCGCCATTCCCACTCCGCCTGCGCCCGCGTGGACGAGAATGAGTTCGCCAGCCCGCAACCGGGCAACGGTCTTCAGCGCGTACCACGCGGTCATAAAAACCACCGGAAGAGTCGCTGCTTCTTCAAACGAAAGGCCTGCAGGCATCCGGCGCACATCGGTCGCCCTTGCCATTGAGTGAGTAGCCAGCCCAAAGACAGCGAGACCGAAGGCCCGATCTCCAGGTGCCAGATGACCAACCCCCTCGCCGACGGCCAGCACCTCCCCCGCCACCTCGTCGCCAAAAATACGCGCGTCCGCAGTCTCGGCTGGGTACAGGGCCAGGGCCTTGAGCACGTCGCGGAAATTCATGCCCGCGGCCTTGACCTTAATGAGCACCTCGCCGGGTCGGCAGACAGGCAACGTGAACGGTGTGAAGCGCAGGCTGTCAAGCACACCGCGTTCGCGAGACTCGAGGCGTAGCGGCACCGAGGAGTCGAGCTTTTGTTCGCGCGTGGGCCGGCCACGGGTGATGCGCTGGACGTAACGCGCCTCGACGCGGAGGGCAACCTCGCGCTCTGCGTCCACGCGCAACAGTTCGTGCCAGAGCAAGGCCTGATCGGCTGCGGTGGCCGTCGGCGGCAGGTCAATGCCCCGGCAGGAGTAGCTCGGGTGCTCACTGAGTATCACCCGGAAGATGCCAATCGAAGGTGCCTGGGCCACGGCAATTGCCTCCGTCTTGCGTCCGGCAGGTTGTGCTCCGCGCGTGACGAGATCAATCCGAAGTTCGGCCACCGGCATCGTCTCCTCCAAGGCGTGGGTGAGATGGAGCAACGCGTCAATGCCCATCAAGGCGTCCCCCTCCCGGCTCCCCGTTTGCTCATCAATCGTCCAAAGATAAACAAAGCGATCCGGCGGAGCATCATCGACCAGCGAAGCAAAAAGCTGCTTCCAGTCCGCGGGCTCCTCCGCGCAAAGCGTGAAGGAATCCGCGCTCTTGGACGCGAATTTCTTACCCCGGCGCACGATGCGGCAGCGCGCGCCGGCAGCGGTCAAGCGTTCGTTCAGTTCATTCCCCAAATCAGACTCGTCCGCGAAGAGGATCCAGGAGTGCTCGACGAGTGAATCCACTGGCTGGGATTCCTTGAGGGCCGGGATGGCTGCAAAGGCTTTCCGGGCCAGGACGCCGATCTGTGTCTCGCCCTCCGGCCCGCGCAGGCCCGGAAGGGATGTCGTTTCGGCAAAGCCGACTTCCCGCAGCGCAGACTCCCACTGTGCCCTCTGGAGCAAGGGGTGATCCGGACGTAAATCCCGGTCGGTCAAATGCCACCAACCGCGGGTCAGACCAAAGACGGATTCGATCCACAATAGCGGGGTTGCAACATCCATGAACATGAGAGTCCCGCCAGGAGTCAGGAGATCGTGCAGAGTTTTCAGCGTCGCACGCACGTCGGCCACGGCGTGAAGCACGTTGGTGCCCACTATGAAATCGAACGCGTCGGCCTCAAAGCCCTGTTCGAGCGCGGATTTTTCGAGATCCAGAATTTTATACTCGACCTCGGGAAAGGCGGCCAGCTTTTGATTGGCACCGGGGAAGAACCCGGCAGAGACATCGGTAAAGGTGTAGGTGTGCAGTCCACGATCAAGAAGAGGCAGCAACTGCGCCGCCAGACCACCCGTGCCTGCCCCAACCTCAAGAATGCGGAGTCCGCGCCCCTCGGGTAGATGGCGGGCGGCCTCTTGCAAGGCACGGCTGATGCTCGCCATCCAGTGGCTGGAGAAGAGGCCGTCTCCGTAGAATTGATCGAGCAGTTCGGCTCCGGGGCCGCTGAACAGGATTTGCACAGCGTCTTTCTCGCCGCGAATGACAGCTCCGAACTCAGCGCACGTGGCTGCACATAGGAGGACTTCTGGAAGGTGCCCGGGATGCTTGGAAATGAAGGCGCGCAACGCCCCGGATGCCGAATCGGCCGTCCGGGCAAAAGTCGAAGAAGGCGTGTAGGTGCCGCCCTTGGCAACAAGAAGGTCTCGCGCGGCAAGTTTGCTCATCAATCTTTCGAAGACCCTCCGCATGGGCTGGGCGACCCCGAGCGAGTCCGCACTGAATCCCTTGGGGGGCGAGGACTCCACACCCATATCCTGCAAACCGCGGGCAATGTGCGCGGCGGCCAATTCCTCCTCCGCAGCCATCACCGCTTCAAGTTCGGCACGACCGCGCATGGCGATGACTTCTTCCAAGGCGGTGCTGGCAGCTTCCTTGAGCAGAGCCAAGGGCACAGGCATTTGTTTCGCAGGGGCGAGGTTGGAGGCCGAGCGTTCCCATTCGATATGGTAAAGGAGATCGCGCGCCCCGCCGGAAGCACCGGGGCGACGGGCCGCGGTCAGGCTAATGGCCCGGAATCCGTCCACGAGCACACAGGGCCGGCCGGCCTCGTCATAAAGTGCGATCCTGCCTTCGATTAGTTCTTCGTTGAAGTGCAGCACACGTGCGCTGACGAGGCTGGAAGCTCCCGGTGAGTGCAGGAACAAAACTTTGGCGAAGCGCACCGGCAGCTTCATCTTCGATTTCCGATCTTCAACCGTCTTGGCCCCCGCGGAGAAAACCTGCAGAGCGCCATCGAGCAGGACGGGGTGGAGCGCATATTCTGCGGCGCGGTCCGAAATCGCCTCGGATAAAGAAACCTTGCCTGCCGACTTGCCCGCACCCGCGAACAATTCGCGAATGGGCCGAAACCCATCACCGTAGCGAAGTCCCAGATCGCTCATGTGACCGTAAAATTGGCCAACCCCCTGCGGTTCCAGGCCGGTCCCGGGGACTTCCCAAGCCGATGCGGCGAAGGACGACTCCGTGCGCTCGCTCCGCAGGGATCCGACAACATGAACCGACCAGGATGCCGCCTGCTCAAACCGGCTCTGAATGGTGAACGTCCGTTCGGCCGGCTCGTAGGTCAACTCCAGCGCCAGTCCCGAAGGCGGGTCCGGCAGGATGAGGGGTTTGCGAATTTCAAAATCTTCGACGGCAAAGGGACGTCCCTCGAATAATTGCACACCTGCTTCCAGCACCATTTCCACAAAGGCGGCGGCCGGATAAATGATGTGCGTATCAACCTTGTGATCCTTGAGGAAGGCCATGTGACGGCCATCTAGCTTCGTCAACCACGTGGGTGTGGCCCGCGGTAGACGCATGTCGAGCAGACCCTTGCCTCCCGGTGCGATGCGGCCATCGCGCAGTTCGCTGGATTCATGCCACCAGCGACGCTTGTCCCAGGCGTAGGCCGGAAGCGAAAGAAGTTCCCGGGATGGTATCATCGCCGAGAAATCGAGCGTCACTCCTGAGCGATGTAGATCCAGGGCGCCCTCCAGGAAGGCGTCATGCTCCCGCTCGCGCCGGGTCGATGCCGTCACGGTTGTCTTTAGACCGCGCGCTGTGAAACATTCCTGGATGGAGGTGGAAAGAACGGGGTGTGCGTTGATTTCCAACCACACATCCAACCCGAAATCGACCATTTCGTTGACCGCAGAGGCAAACCGGACGGGTTGCAGAATTCCCCGACCCCAATAGTCGGCAGTGCAATCCTTCCCGGCACACCGGTGGCCGGTCACCGTGCTGAAGAACGGAACCGTCTCCGCGTGCGGCGCAAGGTCCGCCAGCTCCGTGATCAGGGCATCGGCCGCGGGCTGCATCATGGCATGGTGGAATGGATGATTCACCCTCACAAACTTGGCGAAGACACCCTTCGATTCCAGTTCAACCAGAATCGCCTTCAATGAGAGACCAGTGCCCGAAAGCGTCAGTGAGCGGGGGCCGTTGAACGCCGCGATGCTCACCGTGCGGTCATGACGGGCGATGAGCGTTAGCGCCTCCTCCTCCGAGAGCCCCACCGCCAGCATGGTTCCTTCACCCCGCGCGCATTCATGCATCAAGCGGGCCCGCAACACGATCAAGCGGGCAGCTTCCTCCAGGTTGAGGACCCCGGCGACGCACGCCGCCGCGATCTCGCCGATGCTGTGGCCCACAATGGCAGATGGAGCAACTCCCACGGATTTCCAAAGTTCCACAAGCGCCACCTGCATGGCAAAAATGGCCGGCTGCCCAATTTCCGTCTGCTGCATTCTCGAGGTCGCTTCATCGCGACCGAGTTCTTCGAGGAGGCAGAATTGTGCGAACGGGCGCATGGCCGCGGCACAGGCCTCAATGCTCCTGCGGAACACCGCCTCGTGCTGCATGAGTTCGCGGCCCATGCCCCACCACTGCGGGCCCTGGCCGCTCATAACGAAACCGATCCGCGGCGGATGCTCCCGTCGCGGAGAGAAAGACGTTCGGACCTTGCTCCCCGTCATTCCGGACGAAACTTCCTGAAGTCCCAGGACCAGTTCATTAGTTGAACGAGGGACCATCGTAAGCCGGTGCGAGTGATGATTGCGTCGGGCGCCAAGGGTGTAGCTGAGCGCCGCCAGAAAGGGTGAGCTTCCGTTGCCTTTTGCGTGATCGTCAACCCACGCGCCCAAGCGCGCCGCGGCGCCGAGCAGGGCGTTCTCTGACCTCGCGGACAAAACCAGCGGCCAGCCCCGCTCGACAGGATCGGTTTGCTGCGCCACCCGCACACGCGCGGGTGAGTCCCCGAGAATGACATGCGCATTGGCTCCGCCAAAGCCAAACGAGTTGACTCCCACAATACCTGGGCGGTCGTTCTCCGGGAAAGGCTCCAGCGCCGTGGGCACCCGGAGTTTCAAAGCTGCAAAATCAATGTGCGTGCTCGGAGTCTTAAAATGCAGGCTTGGCGGAAGTTGTTTATGCTTGAGCACAAGCAAGCCCTTGATGAGGCCGACAATGCCTGCAGCGGTTTCCAAGTGGCCCAGATTTGATTTCGCCGATCCGATCGGAAGCGGAGCATCGACGGGCCGGTCGACGCACATCGCTCGGGCGATCGCGGTAGCCTCGATGGGATCGCCCACCGCGGTGCCAGTGCCGTGAGCCTCGACGAAATCCACTTGCGATGGATTGATTCCGGCATCCGCACAGGCATCTCGCACCAACTGGGCCTGAGCCTCCGGGCTGGGAAGCGAAATGCCGTTGGTGTGACCGTCCTGATTCAGAGCCGAACCCATGATCACGCCATGAATGGGATCGCCGTCGGCGATCGCCTGGGAAAGCCGTTTGAGCAACACGATTCCGGCCCCTTCGCCCCGGACAAATCCGTTGGCTTCGGCGGAGAACGCCTTGCACTTGCCATCAGGTGACAACATTCCCGCTTGGGAGAATCCGATGAAACCCTCCGGCGTGAGCATCACCGTCACCCCGCCGGCCATGGCCATCTTGCATCGTCCGGCACGGATCTGCTCGCAGGCAATGTGCACGGCCGTCAGCGCGGACGAACAGGCCGTGTCCATCGACATGCTGGGCCCCTTCAGATTGAAGCAATAGGAAATACGATTGGCCGCAATGCTGTGCGCATTGCCAGTTGGCGAATGAGCGCTGATGCTAGAGCGGTCCGCAGCACCCCCCTGGATATTCTGGTAGTCGTTGTGAGACACCCCAACAAACACTCCGATATCGGTGCCCCGCTCCAGATCCAAAACCACACCTGCATCCTCGATTGCCTCCCAGGCGGTTTCAAGAAGCAGCCGTTGCTGCGGGTCAATGTAAGGCGCTTCTCGTGGTGAAATTCCAAAAAACTGCGGATCGAACTGGTCAATCGCGTCCAGAAATCCCCCACGCTTGGCGATGGTCTTGCCGGCCACCCCAGGCTCAGCGTCGTAGAATCGCTCCACGTTCCACCGGTCGGCAGGCACCTCAGACACAACGTCGCGACCCTCGGCCAAAAGCTTCCAAAACGACTCAGTGTCGTTGACTCCGCCGGGGAATCGGCAGCCTATACCAATGACGGCAATACATTCTTTTTGCATGCAAATTTGGGTCCTTCGGGAGAGCCACTATTGAGAGTGGCTCGTCAAGAGGATAAAACGATTTCATTTAGAATACTCAGATCGGCAAGTCAGTTCAAGCCGGACTAGCAATTCTAGCTTTGTTTGTCGTCTTCGCAATTCCTGGGAACGCCGCGCCGGACCTCTTCGGCACGAAGGTCGAAACGCAGTGGATGAGTGGGTCGGCGGACATCAGGCGGGCCTGGCCGCTGGAGAACCAGCCGCGCAGGTGTGGTGGTCCAGTCGATTCCCTCCTCGGCTACCAACAATTCGTCATCGGCTTCAAATAGGCTGAACTTGAGGCTACTGGAACGGGAATTGCAGACGAGAATTTTCATTTTCCGAAGAACCAAGTTGCGCCGATCACAAAAGCGACATTGTTCCCCCAGTACCTGTCCCAGCATGTGCCCATACGAAAGACTGAGCAGCACGAGATCATGAGCCTGAGGGCTGCCGAAAATATCTATCCCGGGCGCCACACCTGCTTCCACAGCAAAGTTCTGGGCCGAAGGCAGAAAACCGTCGCCGACATCGCCGTGCCAAATGGAGGATCTTGCAAGAT
>Ga0210409_10004910_pt1 | contig 14181 bp, 9 predicted proteins | sample IncBWH17MmetaG_FD_161649 | JGI IMG/M metagenome (GOLD analysis project Ga0210409, IMG submission 161649) | Forest soil microbial communities from Barre Woods Harvard Forest LTER site, Petersham, Massachusetts, United States - Inc-BW-H-17-M | ecosystem: Environmental > Terrestrial > Soil >... | reverse complement strand
ACCGGAGGGTGTTTGCCTTCGGGCTTCCGCCGACTGCGCCGGCGGGGAAGTGTCTTGTCGAACGAGTTGCGTGCGAAGGGGCGCAGCGAAGGAGGCCAACAGCGCAACGGCGGCAAAGGACAGCAAGAGAGGCCTAGGAGATTTTTTCATACTCGCGGAAATCATAAGAGGCACGATGGTGCATCTCACTTAAACAGATGCTTTTGCAGGGTGCAAACGTTGGCCGTAAGAAATGGAGAAAATGGAGCGGATTCCTTGACTCTTCGCTGTGACGCCTTGTATGTTGAGAAGATGCGGACGCCATATCGAAAAAACGAGAGCAGGCAGGTGATTGCTCAGGCGCAAGGATCGTAAGGAACAGGACCGATACGGGCTTCATGACTAAATCCCTTTTACATCTTATTTTACTGCTGAGCTGCTGGGCCGTCGTGTGGCCGGCTCCGGCGAATGGGCAAGCACAGGCGCCACCGAAGAATGCGCCTGCTCCGGGTCCACGGTTGCGGCCGAGTCCCATCACGAATGTGACGGTGGACGGCAGCGAATCGATGTTTACCACCATGTGTGCGCTGCTGGCGGCGGGGTTCGAGTCTGATGTGAGCGCGGCCAACTGGCATCCGCTGCGCGCGCAACTTCGCGAGCGCATGCAGCACCAGCAAGGGCCGGCGGTGGATGCGGTGCGCGAGTTTTACAAGAAACACCAACTGGCGGACGAAGGTGCGATGCTTTCGCAGTACGTCTGGTTTGGCCTGGTTTCCGGAGCGGCGCCCAAGTTTGAGCTGACACTGCGGCGCGACGAATTGCCTCCGGAGGTTATCGCCCTCGAAGGATTCAGCGAAATCCTTTCGGCGTACTATCAAGAGCAGAAGATCGGCCGGTTGTGGCGGGACCTGCAGCCTTTGTACAACCGCGAAATCGAGCGTCTGCACGACTCGGTATCGCAAATCGTTTTCGTGGCCACGAACTATCTGCGCGAGATGATGAATAATTCGAATCCGCGGACGTTCATGGTGATTGTGGAGCCGCTGGTGGGACGGATCACGAATGTCCGCAACTTTGGCGACCACTACGCCATCGTGTTGGGCGGAGCGGACGATCTGCCAACCGACACGGTACGCCACGCGTACCTGCACTTTCTGCTCGATCCGCTGCCGCTGCAATATTCGCACGTCGTCGCAGTGAAGAGACCGCTGTTTGAAGCGGCGGCGCGCGCGCCGCGGCTGGTGCCGGACCTGAAGGACGATTTTGAATCGTATTTCGCGGAGTGCATGGTGCGAGCCGTGGAGCTGAAGTTGAAACGGATGTCGCCGAGCGAGCGCGAGGCGGCGATGGACATAGATGACGCGGATGGCTATGTCCTGGTGAGGCCGCTGTTCACGGCACTGGGGAACTTCGAGAGATCCGAGCCTTCGATGAGGTTGTTTTTCCCGGAGATGGTAAGGTCGATCGACGTCAACGTCGAGGCCAAGCGCGTGCAAGCGATACAATTTGCGCCGGCGGTCAGTGCAATGAAGCGGGATGAGACGGCGAGCGAAGAAGTCGCGCGAAGAAGGAAGCTGGCCCCGGCCACAATTCCGAACGATCCCGATGCAATCGCGGCGCTGACCGAAGGAGAAAGAAGGATCGCGGAGAAGAATCCGCGAGCGGCGGAGTCGTCGTTTCAAAAGGTATTGGCGAAGTATCCTGACCAAGCGCGCGCGTGGTACGGTATCGGGTTGGTGGCGCTGATGGATCACGACGGCGTGAGAGCTAAGGAGGTCTTCAGCCGGCTGACCGCTGGGGAGCACACCGCCGCAGATGATCCCATGGTGCTCGCCTGGTCGCATATTTATCTCGCCCGGATTTACGATGGTGAAGGACAGGCCGATCAGGCCAAGTCGCAATATCAGGAAGCGTTGGCCGTCACGGGAAGTCCGGACCAAGCGCGGCAAGCGGCGCAAAAGGGTCTTGCGGCCTTCAACGGAAGCAAGCCGCCAGAAAGGCCGTAGAGAAGTGGGCCCGTGCGGAGGATCGAGGTATTTACAGGAGTGCGACGCAAGAACACGGACTCCAGAACCGAATCTTAAATCTGCGAGGTAAAGCGATGAGAGCGAAATGGAACACTTGGGTAGGTGCGGGAACGCTCACGGCATTTCTATTGTGCGGCGCAGCATCGGTTGTGGCGCAAAGCGGGCAGAGCCAACCAGCGCAACAGCCTGCGGCGCAGGCGGATAAGGATAAGCAGCCTAATCCGCCTCCTCTTTCGATGGACAATGCCGCGGCTGCCACACCCGAAGAAGAGTCCGCTTATAAAGCCGTTCAACAGGCTAGCGACCCCAACAAGAGGATTCAACAGGCCGAGGAATTCTTGCAGAAATATCCGCAAAGCCGCTACCGCCCGAGCATGTATCAATCGTTGGTGTCCGGATATTTCGCGACGCAACAGGTTCCGAAAATGTTGGACGCCGGGGAAAAAGAAATTGAGATGAATCCCAATGACGCGCCGGTGCTGGCGGTGATGGCACAGACACTGGCTCGCACCTATAACTCGAAGGCGCCCGATGCGGCGAAGCAACTGGAGAAGGCCGAACTTTATTCGAAGCGTGCGATTGAAGTTACGCCGACGCTGCCGAAGCCGGAAAATCTGACCGAGGAAGCCTTCACCAACGCCAAGAACGATACGTTGGTGATGGCGCACGGCGGGCTTGGATTGGTTTATATACGGAGGGGCAAGTTCTCCGAGGCCATACCGGAGCTGGAGCAATCGGTAAAGGCGGATAACCACCCTGATCCCGACCCGGTGAATTACTACCTGCTTGGGGTTGCGGACAAACAGACATCGCACTTTGATGCTGCGGCGGCCGCATTTTCCAAATGCGCCACTGTGCAAAGCTCGTTGCAAGCGACGTGCAAGAACGGCGCGGAAGATGCCAAGAAACAAGGCTCAACGCAACTAAGCGCCCCCAATTGATGGCGCGGCATTTGTCTTCACGATGACCAATCAGGGTAAGCATTTCGAGGACCAGCTGGGCCACACGTTCCAGAATCCCGAATTGCTGCGGCGCGCCCTGACGCATAGCTCGGCCCTCCCGGAGTTGCGGGCCGCGGACGAGAAGAGTGGCGAGAATGCGGAGGATAACGAACAACTGGAGTTTCTGGGCGACGCCGTCCTGGACTTGTTGGCCAGCGAATACCTGCTGGAGAAATTTCCGCAATGGAGCGAAGGACAGCTTTCCAAGAGCCGCGCGCGACTGGTGAATGCGCAAGCTCTGGACCTGGCAGCTCGCCGGCTGCACCTGGGCGAGCACCTTCGCCTCGGCCGCGGTGAGGAGAAAACCGGCGGCCGGGAGAAGCCCGCGCTACTGGCGGACGCGTTCGAAGCCATCGTAGCCGCAATTTATCTTGATGCCGGCCTGGCGGCAGCCAGAGAGATGTTGCGAACCACGCTTTTTGAATCCGCGCTGGAAGAGGGTGGCGACAACCTGTTCGAGACCGACCGCAAATCGGCCTTGCAGGAGTTTCTGCAGGGTCGCGGAAAGCCACCTGCGGAATATAAGCTGGCCGCGGAGAGCGGCCCGGATCACCAAAAGACATTTGAAGTGGAAGTGTGGGTCAATGGTTCTTGCATGGCCGCGGGGCAAGGAAGCACCAAGAAGGAAGCGGAGCAGCACGCTGCTGGCATAGCGCTGGAGCGGCTGGAACACATAGAAGTGAGAAGTTGAAGCGAAAATGGCCGACGAGACCATAATCCACGAAGAGGCGGCTTTCGAAGGGGCAAAGAAGGCGCCGCGCCGCGACGACGAGGCGACTCTCTCCGAATATCTGGAGTCGTTGTTAGTAACCGTGATACTGGCGCTTTTCGGAACGACGTTTATCGTACAAGCATTCAAAATCCCTTCGGCATCGATGGAAGGAACCCTGCTGGTCGGCGACCACCTGCTGGTGAATAAGTTTATTTTTGGGGGGCGCGGCGCCTGGTATGAAAAGGTGTTGCCGTACCGGCCGCTGGAGCGCGGCGACATCATCGTCTTCAAATATCCCTTCGCGGATCACCAGCACTTTGTGAAGCGAGTGATTGGATTGCCGGGCGACAGGCTGAAGGTCGAAGATCAGCGCGTGTACGTGAATGGCAAGGCGTTGAACGAGCCGTATGTAGTGCACGATCCCAGCGCGGGTTACGATCCTCTGAATTACGCTTTTCCGCCGATGGGCAACCAGTTGTACGCCAGCCCGGTGGTGATGGAATGGGCGAATGAGATCAAGAAATATGTGCGGGGAGAAGAGATTGTGGTGCCGCCCGGAAAGTATTTTGCGATGGGAGACAATCGCGATCACAGTCTGGACAGCCGCTACTGGGGATTCGTGGACCGCGATGCCATCATGGGCCGGCCTTTTTTGATCTACTGGTCGGTGGAGGCTAGCAGCGCGGACTACGGGCAGAGCAGCTTTCTGCAGCGGCTGAAGAGCGTAGTTAATACGCTGCTGCACCTGCCGCAGCGCACGCGGTGGAGCCGAATGTTGCGCACCGTGCACTGAGCCGGCTGGGGACGCGCTTAGCTTCCCATTTCCCGAGCAGTCTGCGAGACTCTCGAACATCATGCCGCTTGTACGCAAATGGTGGAAACTCGCGGTGGCCATCGCGGCGCTGTTGATAGCAGCGCAAGTCGGGGCCTCCTTTCTGGCGCGTGCTCCAGGCATCCACAAATACCTGGTTGCGCACCTGGAGCGCGCCTTCGGTAGAAGCCTCGAGGTTCGCCACTTTAATATTGTGTTGCTGCCCAGCCCGGTGCTGGACGCCGAGCAAGTGAGCATCGGCGAGGATCCCGCATTCGGAAACGAATACTTTCTGCGCGCTGAGCATTTGACCGCCGGCTTGCGGTGGAGCGGGTTGCTGCGCGGCCGCTTTGAATTTGGCACGCTGTCGCTAAGCCGGCCGAGCCTGATCCTGGTGCGCGACGACGAAGGGGAATGGAATCTGGAGCGCTGGCTGCCGCCGGCGAAGTCGACCCTGGGGGCCGGCTCGCGGTTCTATGGCCCGCGCCCGCAACAAACGCCTGCGAACCGCCTGCAGAAAATTAACATCGATGATGGCCGCGTCAATTTTAAGATTGGCGACGAAAAACTGCCGTTCGCGCTCCTGGGAGTTTCCGGCAGCGTGGAGCAAGTTTCCTCCGGCCGATGGCGTTTGCAACTGGAAGCGCAGCCCTGGCGCAGCGGCGTGACGCTGCAAGCCACGGGTACGCTGCTGGTGCGCGGCGACGTTGCAGGAACGTCGGCGCGTTTGCAGCCTGCCGAGGTTCACGTGCAGTGGGGCAAGGTTTCCCTCGCGGACTTGTTCCGGCTGCTGCGCGGTCAGGACTATGGAGTTCGTGGAATTTTCGCGCTGGAGGGGACCGCCAAGAGCGGCACCAGCGATCGAATTGCTGGCGCTGACACGCAGCCCGGCGACTGGACCTTTTCCGTGCAAGCGCACGCCGCTCAGATTCATCGCTGGGACCTGACCGAACGTTCGGACAATCCCGCCGCGAACGTAAGTCTTGAGGGCCGATGGAACGCCGGCATGCGCAATATTTCCGCGGAGCGGCTGGTCGTGGAAACGGCGAAGTCCAACCTGCGGGGCAGTGCGCGCTATGCATTGAATGCCGCGCCTGCGTGGGAGGTTCGGCTTGATTCTGCGGGCATCCAAGCGGCCGACCTGCTGGCGTGGTATCGCGCATTCGATCCAAACGTGAACAACGCGATTGTTGCGGAGCAATTCTTTACCGGCGCGATTACCCTGCGCGGATGGCCGCTGGAGGTTGACGAAGCAGCTTTTTCCAGCCGCGGTGGAGAATTGCGAGTTCCTGGATTGGACGCGCCTTTGCAAATCGGCGCGATCCAGGGCGGGCGGCAGCGGGCAAGCTTGGATGTCGCGCCAGTTCGCATCTCCTACGCGGCGCCCGGGCGCAGCGAAGGGGCAACGTTGACGACTGTGGGGTTGGCGAAACGAAGGAACGCTGCTGAGATGGAGATCGGCTTCACACATGATTTCAGCAAGCGCGTGGGAGGCGTGAGCATCGACGGCCGAATTGAAAATGTGGAGGATGTACTGAGAATCATGTCCGCATTCGGGCGGCCAATGAATCATGGGTGGGAATTGACCGGCCCCGTGTCGGCTGAGCTGCACTATCAGTGGGACAATGCGGCCGCGACGAGGGCCTGGAGCGGCCACCTGGACATGAACAGAGCGGCGTTGCAGGTTGCCGGACTTAACCAGCCTTTGCAGCTGAACAAGACGCGGCTAGTTTGGAACGATGGACTGCGCAGCGCCAGCGTGACGGACGTCGAAGGGTTCGGCGCCACCTGGTCCGGACAACTTGCGCAGGGTGGCGTCGATGCGGAGGGCAGCGCAAAGTGGAATTTCCAGCTGCATGCGAATCATCTGGACGCCGCCGACCTTGATCGTTGGATGGGCCCGCGCGCAAGGCCCGGCTGGCTGCAACGTCTCCTGGCGTCAGTGCTCGGCGGAAGCGCGGCGAATGCCGCGGCCAGCGAACTCTTGCGCCACGTGAACGTGGAAGGTGAGTTGCGCGTAGACGAATTTACATTGGAAAAGATCAAGTTTGGCCAGATGCGGGCCAGCGGCGCGTTGCGCGATTTGCATTTGGAGTTGCGGCAGGTCGACGCGCGCTGCGCCGGAGGAAGATTGCGCGGGAAAGTTCGAGCAGTTTTCTCGCCGCGGCCGTCCTACGATGTGACCGCGGAACTCGACCGTGTAGATCTCCGGGAAATACCGTCTCCCGGCAATTTGCCGGAACGCATTACCGGACTTGTTTCGGGAACCGTGCATCTGAGTACGCAAGGCGTGGGGCGAGACGAACTGCTACAGCACCTGACTGGCAAGGGCGAGCTCAAACTGCGAGACGTGGAATTTCGCGGCTGGGATGTGGACGCCAGCATGGCTGATGGCGCGCCGCACGAAGGCGCGTCGCATTGGGCTTCCGGGCACGGTACGTTTCTGGTGCGCGATCGCGACCTCATCTTTCCCGGGCTGCGCCTTGATGGCGCTTCGGAGATGACGTTGTTGAAAGGCACGCTGAGCTTTGTGCAGGATTCCGATTTGACCTTACAAACCTTGATTGGCGATCAAAACGATTCTGCTTTGCCGGAACAGGGTTATGTGCTGAAGATTTCCGGTCCGCTGGATGTGCCGAAGATTTCAATTGAGCGCCTCGTTGCGCGCCGGCCGGCGGATTAGCCTGCGCAGGAAATCTTTCGGCTTCGTTCGGGACCACAGACGTTGGAGACGAAGATGAAAAAGTGCGTTTTGGTCGCCCTTGCGATGATCTGCTTTGCGCCGCTGGCGCGGGCGCAGAAGGGCGTCACGCTGGAAGAACTCATGAGCGCGCCGTTTCCCGAGCACTTGACGGCCGCGAAGGCCGCCAATCGCGTCGCCTGGACGTTCAATCAGGAAGGGAAGCGAAACATCTGGGTTGCGGAAGGGCCGTCGTTCGCGGCGCGCAGACTTACGGCGTATCTTGAAGATGACGGCCAGCCGATCTCTGACGTGAATTTCTCCGTCGATGCGAACACCATTGTTTACGTTCGCGGGGAAGGCAAGAACGCCGCAGGTCAATTCCCCAATCCCACTAGCAATCCCGCGGGAACGGAACAGACGGTTTGGAGCATCGCCTGGAGCGGCGGCGCGCCCAGAAGAGTCGATGCGGGCGATTCGCCAAAAATTTCTGCAAAGGGCGGCGTCGCGTATGTGCGCGATGGGCAAATCTGGATCGCTCCGCTGGACAACGGAGAAAAGCCCAGGCAATTGATCGTGCGCGGCCAGAATCATTCGGAAGAATGGTCGCCCGACGGCTCGCAGCTGGTTTTTGTCTCCACGCGCGGCGATCATAGTTTCATCGGGGTCTACGATGTTGACGCAAAGACAGTGCGTTTCCTGGCTCCCAGCGTCGACACCGATAGCGATGCGGTCTGGTCGCTGGACGGCAAGCGCATCGCGTTTGTTCGGTGTCCCGCGGAGCCACGCGATACACCCGCGGGCTATTTTCTTCAGCCCGATAAACCCCATCCGTGGGCGATCTGGGTCGCGGAGGTCGCTAGTGGCGGCGCCCGTGAAATTTGGCACAGCAGCGCGTCCTCGCATGGCTCCTATCCCAACATGGCCAAGGACACCGGAGGTGGCGTTATTCAATGGGCCGCGGACAACCGCCTCGTGATCGCTTCCGAAGAAGACGGCTGGCAGCATTTATACGAGCTTCCCGCGGACGGCTCGGTCACACCGCAACTCCTCACGCCGGGAGCGTGCGAAGTCGAGCAATGGTCGTTATCTCAGGACCGCTTCATGGTGCTCTTCAATTCGAACTGCCGTGATACCGACCGCCGTCACGTGTGGAGCGCCGACGTTGTCGGCGCCCATCCCGCTCAGCGCACCAAGGGGCAGGGAATCGAGTGGGGCCCCGTAGTGCTCAGCGACGGACTGACATTTGCATATCTCGGTTCCGATGCCACGCATCCCGGTCGGCCTTTCTTCGCCAGCATCTCACCTGACGGTGCCTCCGGGACCATCGCTGGCGACACTTGGCCTAAGAACTTTCCGGTTGATAAACTCGTCGTTCCTCAACCCGTGATATTCCACGCCGCTGACGGCATGGAAATTCACGGGCAGCTTTTTCTCCCCGCCGATGCGAAACCTGGCGACAAGAAGCCGGCGCTCGTCTTCATTCATGGGGGACCCATTCGTCAGATGCTGCTGGGCTGGCACTACATGTTCTACTACGCGAATTCCTACGCGATGAACGAGTATCTGGCGAGTCGCGGGTACGTCGTGCTTTCGGTCAACTACCGCAGCGGCATCGGTTACGGTCGCGACTTCCGCGAAGCTTCGGGCCGCGCGGGTCGCGGTGCAACTGAGTACAAAGACATCATCGCGGCCGGGAAATACCTGCAGGGCCGTCCTGATGTCGATCCTTCGCGCGTCGGTCTGTGGGGCGGCAGCTACGGGGGATTTCTCACCGCCATGGGTCTCGCGCGCAATTCCGATATTTTCGCCGCGGGCGTGGACTTCCACGGCGTGCACGATTGGCCGACCGATAATTGGGACGGCAAGAATATTCCGCCCGAGTTGACCAGGCTCGCTCACGAATCCTCGCCGGTGGCTTCTGTCGACACTTGGAAATCGCCGGTCCTTTTCATCCACGGCGACGACGATCGCAACGTCTACTTTACGCAAACGGTCGACCTCGTGGCCCGGCTGCGTGCGCGCGGCGTAGTTATCGAGCAACTCGTTTTTCCGGACGACGTGCACGATTTTCTGCTGCATCGCAATTGGCTCGCCGGTTACCGGGCCGCCAGCGATTTTTTTGACCGCCGCCTGAAACAGCGGGGCGATGCGAGCGGCGCGGCTGCAAAAACGAAGTGATCGTCGCCGTGGCGAGAGATTAATGAACGGCCTCCGCAACCTGGCGTGTCGCGCGAAAGGTTACGGCTTCTCCTGCGGGTCGCTTGTTTTGCTCGCGGCCTGCGCTGGTGCCGCAAAGGACCGGCCGGCGCGCGTCAATCTTTTTCCACGATTGCAAGCCGGGCAAACCTTGGCCTACCAGATCAGCTATCACAGCGACAAGCAAGTCAAGACGCAGAGCCGCTTGATTGTTGCGGCTCCCGATGATTCTGCCAAGATGGATGTGAACGCCTTTCTGCGGCTCGAAGTTCTCAGCGTCCAGGCGCAGGGAAACCGCGCAGTCATTCACGGGCGCGCAAAATTTGAGATCCTCGACTCCGATTCCCATTTCAGGATTCCCAACATTGAGCCACCTGCGCCTCAACTGCAGAAGCAAGACCCCGAGGGAAAGAGTATCGAGTTTACGATTCTGCCGGACGGGCGCCTCGACCAAGTCACCGGGCTTGACGCACTTTTCCCCGAACAGCGGCAAGCGTGGCAGGAATGGGCCTCGCGCTTTCTGCTGGCCGCGGGATTCCGCACCGCGGGAGTCCGCGTTACGCAAAAATGGAATTCTCGCGAAGCAGAGAAGTCTTCTTCGCCCATCGCCGGCCTCAGTTGGACGCGTGAGTCCACCTACGTCCGCGATGAGCCTTGCCGCGCTGCGCAGTTGACCGTGCAGGGCAGCATCGCCCCATCGAACGCTGAGCCGGAAACCTGCGCGGTGATTCTGACCACCGCTGTACTCAAACAGGATTCCGACAAGAACGCCACGCCGGAGGACTTCAAGCTCCACGAACTTCGCACCGTGGGTACCGCCCACGGCACCAATCGCATCATCACCTATATCTCGGTAAGGACCGGTCTCCTTGTCCGCGCCACCGAGGAGGCTAAGCAGCAAATGAACGTCACGGTGGCCAAGGCCGATGGTTCTAATCGCGTTCGTTACGATGTGAACGCCAACAGTCGGTCGGAAGTGCTGCTGGTTTCAGAGTCTCCGCTCAATAATCCTTGATACCCTTTGGGAGAAAGTTGATCATGTCGGACCTTGTTTTCGATGAGCTGCTGCACGGCAAAGGTGCTCACGCCGATCCCGTTGCGTGCCTGGAGGATATTCCGGCGGCGGCGGCCGGGAAGAAAATCGATGCCTTCCCGCACTCCATCTTTCAACTTGTCGGCCACATGAACTACTGGATGGACTACGACATCAAGAGGATCGCCGATGAGGCGCCGCCTTATCCGGAGCACGCTGCGCTGAGTTGGCCGACGGAGGCCGCGCCTCGGAGTGAGAAACAATGGTCAGACACGAAGGCCACGTTCAGCGCATTGCTACACAAGCTATCGAGCCTTGCGCAATCGCCACCGGATGTCTTAGCTCGTGAAGTAAAGCCCACACATGCCGGGCATGCGAAGATGTCTTCCTCCCTGCGGTCCGTTCTGTGGCAAACATTGGTTCACAACAGTTATCACATCGGACAAGTCGCCGTGATTCGTCGCTGTCTGGGCGTTTGGCCTCCTCGCGCCGGTGGCGATACTTGGTGACCTCTTCGCGATTTGCGCCGCGGGGTATAATGAAGGTTTGACCAGGCGCCATCGGGCCAGCAGGAGGCTCCGCTCGTGAATTTCAAGCTGCGCAGCAACTATCAGCCGCGAGGCGACCAACCCGCCGCCATTGACCAACTCGTGCGCGGCGTGGAAGCCGGCGAAAAGCATCAGGTCCTCCTCGGTGTCACCGGCTCCGGCAAGACCTTCACGATGGCCAAGGTCATCGACGCCGTAAACCGCCCTGCGCTCGTCCTCGCCCATAACAAGACCCTGGCCGCCCAGCTCTATCACGAGTTCAAGAGTTTCTTCCCAGAGAACGCCGTCGAGTATTTCGTAAGCTACTACGATTTTTATCAGCCGGAAGCCTACGTTCCCTCCGCCGACGTCTACATCGAAAAAGAAGCCACCATCAACGACGAGCTCGACAAGCTGCGCATGAGCGCCACGCGCTCGCTCTTCGAGCGCCGCGACGTCATCATCGTCGCCTCCGTTTCCTGCATCTACGGTCTCGGCTCGCCGGAAGCCTATTACGGCATGCTGGTGATGCTCGAAAAAGGCCAGCACACTTCGCGCGAAGCGCTCCTCCGTCGCTTCGTCGATATTCAGTACGACCGCTCCGAAGACCTGCGCCGCGGCACTTTTCGCGTTCGCGGCGACATGATCGAGATTTATCCGACCTACGAAGACAACGGCTACCGCATCGAGATGTGGGGCGAACAGATCGAGGCGCTGCGCCAGATTGATCCCCTGACCGGCGAGGTCCGTGCCGGTCAGGAGGATTTGACCCGCGTGCCCATCTACCCCAAGACGCACTACGTCATGCCCGCGGAGCAGCGCGAGCGCGCCATCGTCAGCATTTATGAAGAGCTCGAATGGTGGAAAAAAGAGTTGGAGCGGGCCGGGAAATTCGTGGAAGCGCAGCGCCTCACGCAGCGCACGCTGTTCGATATCGAAATGATGCGCACCATCGGCTACTGCCACGGCGTCGAAAATTATTCCCGCCATCTCAGTGGCCGCTTGCCTGGCGAGGCTCCGCCCACGCTGCTCGATTACCTTCCGCAAGATTACTTGCTGTTCGTCGACGAATCGCACCAGACCATACCGCAGGTCCGGGGGATGCACGCCGGTGACCGTTCGCGCAAGGAAACACTGGTGAACTACGGGTTCCGCATGCCTTCCGCGCTCGACAATCGCCCGCTGACGTTTGAGGAGTTCGAACACCGGGTGAATCAAGCTCTGTATGTTTCGGCAACTCCGGGCCCCTACGAACTGACGAAATCGGGCGGCCTATTCGTGGAGCAAGTGATTCGTCCCACGGGCCTCGTCGATCCGGAAGTGGAGATTCGGCCGGTGAAGGGCCAAGTCGACGACTTACTGGAGGAAATCCGCATCCGCGCCGAGCGCAACGAGCGCGTCCTGGTCACCACGCTGACCAAACGGATGGCCGAAGATCTTTCCGAATACTTCACCGAAATCGGCGTGCGCTGTCGCTATTTGCATTCGGAAGTCGAAACGCTCGACCGCATCAAGATCCTGCGCGACCTGCGCCGCGGCGAATTCGACGTTCTGATCGGCATCAATCTTTTGCGCGAAGGCCTCGACCTCCCCGAAGTGTCGCTGGTCGCCATTCTCGACGCCGACAAAGAGGGCTACCTGCGCAGCGCCACTTCACTGATACAAACCATGGGCCGCTGCGCCCGCCATATCTCCGGCCGCGCCATACTCTATGCCGACACGCGCACCGGCTCCATGAACCAGGCCATCAGCGAAACCAATCGCCGGCGCGACAAGCAGCTCGCTTACAATCAGGAAAACAACATCACGCCCGAATCCATCGTCAAGTCCGTGGACATGGAGCTGGCCCGCATCGTCGAAGCCGATTATGTCAGCATTCCTGTTGACGACGTCGCGCTTGATGCCGCCACCGTTAACGTCAAAAACGACCAGCAGCTCGCTGAATTGCTGAAACAGCTTGAAGGGCAAATGCGTGAGGCGGCGAAGAAATTCGAGTTTGAAAAAGCCGCGCAGCTCCGCGACCGCATTCGCGGCCTGAAGCAGCGCGACCTCTCCGGCCTGTTTTCTACGGAAAAAGCGTCAGCAGCCCCCTGAGGAGGTTTGCACGCTGCCGAGCTCACACCACGCCGCGCTTCAGTTCCTCCAGCGGGTAGAAGGTGCCGCGCCAGGTAACTCCGCCGTGCCACAGCGTAACCGCCGTCGACCTCAGCAACATGTAGCAAAACAACAAGGCCCCAATTGGGTGTGTCAGCGCGTAGAGAGGCGAAACGCGCATCACGATGTTGACCCCCACGTGAAATCCAAGCGCGATCGCCACCGAAATTGCCGCAAAGAGTCGAATCCAGCCGTGCGCTAAAAATACCGCGACAAACGGGGCGACATTTGTCAGCAACAATCCCGCTGCGGACAAAGCCACAAACGCCACGTTGTAGCCTGCGCCGGCGAAAAAGTTCTTAGTCACTCCGCGTACGATACTCCCCAGCCCGGCGTGCCACCGCACAACTACCGCATCCTGCGCGATACCTACGCAAGTCCGGAATCCGGCTTGTTTCACGATCTTTCCCAGTTTCATGTCATCGACCACTTCCATCGCCAGCCGGCGGTGCGTCCCCGCCGCCTCGTAGGCCGTGCGCTTCACCATTTGAAAAGCGCCTACACCAACGTACGCGCGGGACCGCGGGTTGCCGGCTCGATAGGGATCGGTGGCCAAGTGAAACGCCATGCCGAAGAAAGTCAGGAGAGTCCTTTCCCAGAACCCGTGCATCTCCACGTCGCCAAACAGTGTCAGATGATCAACCATTCGTTCCTTTATGAGGCGCGCCGCGCGGCGCAACACGTCAGGCGCAAACCGCACATCCGCATCGGTGAACAGCAACCACTCTCCGGTCGAGGCCTCATAAGCCTTCTGCAAGGCGTGTGGTTTGCCCAGCCAGCCCGCGGGCAGCACCTCAACATGCGCCACGCGAAGCCGCTCATTCCGGCGCGCAAATGCGTCCAGGATTCTACCGGTCGAGTCCTGCGACCGGTCGTCCACCGCGATGATTTCAAGGTCGCGATAATCCAGGGCTGCAAGCGTGGCCAATGCAGCCGGCAACTTTTCTTCTTCATCCCGTGCTGCAAAAACCAGCGATATTCGCGGGCACTCGGAATCCTTCGCGGGAGCGTAGTTCTTGATCCACGGCAGCTGCGACGCGCCGGCGCGTCGCAGCTGC
>Ga0210409_10004909_pt1 | contig 14186 bp, 11 predicted proteins | sample IncBWH17MmetaG_FD_161649 | JGI IMG/M metagenome (GOLD analysis project Ga0210409, IMG submission 161649) | Forest soil microbial communities from Barre Woods Harvard Forest LTER site, Petersham, Massachusetts, United States - Inc-BW-H-17-M | ecosystem: Environmental > Terrestrial > Soil >... | reverse complement strand
CTACGCGGAAACCGAACAGCTCTAAAGCCGTCCGGTGACGATGCGGGCCGTCAGCGGCTGGCTGAGGAGCCGGACAGTTGGATTGAGAATCTAGACAGGAGCGTCAGCAATGCCCAAGCCCACCAAGGGTCCTCGCCTCGGCGGGTCGTCTTCGCACCAGAAGGCGATTCTGGCCAACCTGGCGACGGCGCTGTTCGAGCACGGCCGGATCAAGACCACCGAGACCAAGGCTCGGGCATTGCGGCCCTACGCGGAGAAACTGATCACCCACGCCAAGAAGGGCACGCTGCACAACCGGCGTGAGGTGCTCAAGAAGATCCGCGACAAGGATGTGGTGCACAACCTGTTCGCCGAGATCGGGCCGTTCTTCGCCGACCGCAACGGCGGCTACACCCGCATCATCAAGGTCGAGGCACGCAAGGGCGATAACGCCCCGATGGCGGTGATCGAGCTGGTGCAGGAGAAGACGGTCACCTCGGAAGCCGAACGTGCGCGTCGGGTCGGCGCTTCGAAGGCCGCTGCGAAGGCAGCGCCCGAGGCGGCCGAGGCGGCCGAGGCGGCCGAGGCCGAGCCGGAGGCGGCCGCAGTAGAGGTGGAGGCGGAGGAGTCGGCGGCCGAGGCCGAGACCACCGAAGTTGCCGCCGAGGCCGAGGCCACGACGCCTGAGCCGGAAGCCGAGGCGGAGGCCCATGAGCCGGAAGCCGCTGAGACGGAAGCCGAGGACGCTGACAAGTCCTAGCAACTTGCCGTTGAACGACGTGCCCGCCATCGACGCCGATGGCGGGTGCGTTCGTCTTCGGCTCGATATCGCCTATGACGGCACGGATTTCGCCGGATGGGCGACGCAGTCAGGTCAGCGCACGGTTGCAGGCATACTCGAGGAAGCACTTTCGACGGTGTTTCGGACCCCGGTGCGGTTGCGGGCGGCTGGGCGCACCGACACCGGCGTGCATGCCATCGGTCAGGTCGCCCACATCGACGTTCCACACGATGCGCTGCCCAATGCCTATCCTCGTTCGCCCCGACAAAATGAACCGGAATTCCTGCCGCTGGTCCGGCGTTTGGGCCGGCTGCTGCCTGCCGACGTTCGGATCCGCCGGATCATCCGCGCGGCTGCGGGTTTCGACGCACGATTCTCCGCGCTGCGGCGCCACTACATCTATCGGCTCTCGACCGCTGCCTACGGGGTGGAGCCGCACGAGGCCCGCTACATCACCGCCTGGCCGCGCCCGCTGGACGTGGACGCGATGATGGCGGCATCGCGAAACCTGTTGGGACTTCACGATTTTGCAGCATTTTGTCGTCACCGCGAGGGCGCTACCACGATTCGAGACCTGCAACGGCTGGACTGGTCCCGCGAGGGCGATCTGATCACCGCGCACGTCAGCGCCGATGCGTTCTGCTGGTCGATGGTGCGGTCGCTGGTCGGCGCGCTGCTGGCCGTCGGCGAACACCGGCGCACCGCGACGTGGTGCCACGGGCTACTCACCTCAACGCGGCGGTCCAGCGACTTCGCCGCCGCACCGGCGCGGGGCTTGACGCTGATCGGCGTGGACTACCCGCCGGACGCCGAACTGCAGGCGCGGACGCTGGTTACTCGCGATCTACGTACCCGGGACTAACCCCGGCTACAGCTTGCCGGCGACGAAGCTGGCGGCCTGGTCCACCAGCCCGGAGCTGATGTACGACGGCTGCAGATGGCTCGACCAATGCAGATCGTGCACTCCTCCGGTGCAGATCGGGTCGCCGGCGGCGCACAGGTCGATGGTCTTTCCGGCGAAGGCGGGGCTGAAGTCGGGCACCGGACCGAGCACAGCCCGAGTGCCATTACCGAACAACGCGACCGCCGCGACGTGCTGGTCCAGGTTCGGCGGCAGAACATCGGTGTAGCCGAATCCCGGTTTGTTCATTGCGACCACCACATCAGCCGCAGCAGCCCCCAGCGAGTAGCCGCCGAGCACCAGTTTGGTGTTCGGGCAACTCGCCGCCATCTGTTGAACGTGGGCGCTCATGTCGTTGGAGCCCTTCGTGACGCTGACGTCGGCGGGATAGTTCACCCCGTATTCGCCGATCGACATGTGCGGCACCTTCGATTGCAGCGAGTTGATGAACGCCTGGCCGACCTCGCCGACCCCGGGGGCTTCTTCACGGCCGCGGGCGAAATCCACTTCAGCATCCGGGCATGCCGCCGACGCCGTCGGAATCGGTCCCGCTGCCGGGAAGGGCGCCAGCGCCGGGGCAATCGGCAGCCCTGTGGCGAGCAACGCGGCGCCGGCGAAGCCGGCTACCCGTTTTGCGGCACTTGAGCTGGCACAAAAGCCGCGATCGGGCGTCAATCGGAGCAAATTTCATGAGCGGACATTAGCCAGCAAACCTAATGTGTCCCTGATACAACCTGCAGGGTTGGCTTACATCTCTCGCGGCCTCCCGGCCGCTGCGAACGATTACTGCAGCTTGCCCGCGACGAAGTCGGCGGCCTGATTGACCATGCCGTCCTGGATATACAGGCTGCCAGAGTGTTGCGGCCAGTTTTGGTTCCAGGTGTGCGGGTCGGCCGGATTGCAGATCGGGTCGGTGCCGTGGCACATGTCGATGGTCCGGTCGGTGTAGATCGGATTGAAGTTGGTTATCGGCCCGACCCACTGGCTGCCGTTGCCGAACAGCGCGACGGCCGCGATGTGCTGATCGGCGCCCGGCGGCAAGGGATTGGTGAAGCCGAACATCGGGCCGGGGGCCGCCATCACCACGTCGGTGACCGCCGCGCCCAGCGAATAGCCGCCCAACACCACCCGGGTGTCGGGGCAGCCGTTGATCGTGGACTGGACGTGAGCGCTCATGTCGTTGGCACCGACGTCGACCTCGGTGTCGGCGGGGTAGCGCACCGCGTAGAGACTGACGTTCCGATTGACCCGGGACCGCAGCGCGCTGACGAAGGCGTTACCGACGACGCCGGCGCCGGGCGATTCCTGTCGCCCGCGGGCGAACACCACCTCGACGGGCGGGCAGGAGGCCGATGCCTTCGAGATCAATGCCGGGGTTGTTACAGGTGCAAACACCAACGTCGCGGCGAGTAATGCGGCGGTGGCGAACCTGGCCAAAACCGACTGTCGCGGCAAGTTTATCGAGCGCAGCTTCATGGCCCGATATTAGTGGGCCGGCCGGCGGTCAGCGCGGCGGGTGACCCGTCAGCGGAATACCGCGGGCTGATCGACCACGACGTTCGCCGGCGGTTGGCCGTCGGGACCGGGCGCAGGCCCAGGCCCAGGCAGTGGCCCAAGCCCTTGCCCAGGGCCAGACGGCACGCCCACGGGCCCTTGGGGCGCGGTGGGCGGTAGCACCGACAACAGCCTGGTCTGAACGAAGCTGGCCGCCTGGCTCGTGTAGACGGGCACGTAGCCCTCGGTGTGCCCGCTCCACTGGTTGCCGGGGCCCGCGTGACAGATCGGGTCTTCGGGGTTGCAGTAATCGATGGCCTTGGCGGCGAACAGCTGGCTCTGCTGCGATATCGGGCCGCCGCTGCGGTCGGCCGGATTACCGAAGGTGGTCACCGCGACGATGTTGTTCGCGTACTGGGGCGGCAGCGAACTGCCCCAGCCGATGCCGCCGATGGGAACCCCGGCGACGATGTCGACCACGGACGCGCCCTGCGAGTACCCGCCGAGCACCTGCGGGGTGTTCGGGCACTTGTCGGCCACGTCTTTGATGTGCTTGATGGCGTCGTTGGCACCGTCACCGCCGTGCAACTGCAGCAGGCTCGCCTTGTAGTTGACCGGGTAGGCGTCGATGTTCTTTCCGGTGTTCTGGCGCAGGTCGTCGGCGAGGGACTGCCCAACGCGTCCCAGACCGGCCGGCTCGTCGGTGCCGCGGGCGAAGGTCAACGCCACGTCCGGGCAGTTGTCGGCGCCGGCCGACGGGACGGTGCGCGAAACGGCGCTGGGGGCGACCAGCAGAACGCCGGCGGCCAGCAGCGCGGCGGCGCCCAGGCCGGTCCGGCGCAAGCTGCCTGACCAGCGACCCGTGCTGGCCAGCGGGGACACCGAACGGCTCAAGAGGTGAATGCTCACCAGGCGATTTTAACGAGAATCGGACCGAAGGGCACATCGGCGGTTGTCGGGCCCGCACTGTGGATCGACGGCGAGACGCCGCCTGACCACGGAATATCGTGAAGTGGACTGGCCCCGGGTGACTTGAGGGACTGATGGCACGGCAATCGACTACACGACTACACCTCAGCGGGTATCGATTCCTGCGACGTCGTATCGAATGCGCGCTGCTGGGCAGGGACATCCGCGGGGTGAACGAACCGATCCGCGCCTCGATGCAGTCGCTAATGGCCGGCTCGGTGCTGGCGGTCATCGGGCTGGCTGGATGTGCGCTCGTGGCCGTGGTACGCCCACAACCGGCGGTGGCGAACGCGCCGATCGTGATGGGCAAAGAGTCGGGGGCGCTCTACGTCCGGATGGGTGAAGCCCTGCATCCGGTGCTGAATCTGGCCTCGGCCAGGCTGATCGTGAAAACGAACGCTGACCCTCAGCCAATACCTGAGTCGGAATTGAGCCATAGCAAAAGGGGACTCCTGCTCGGTATCCCCGGTGCTCCGCAATTCCTGGGAATGCCCCTCGCCGAGGATGAATTGCGGTGGGCGGTTTGTGACAGCGGCGATCGCGCCGCACCGAGCACGACGGTCGTCATCGGCCGAGCCGACGGACCACTGTCACACCCCTTGGCAAGCGAACAATCCGTCCTGGTCAGGCCCGTCTCCGGCGGGTCGACCTACCTGCTCTACGCCGGTCGCCGAGCCGTCGTGAATCTCGACGAACCTGCGGTTGTGCGTGCACTGAGGCTGGACGGTCAGATCCCATTCACGGTGTCACCGATGCTGTTGAATGCCGTCCCAGAGGCACCGCCCATCGCGGCGCCGCGGATTCCTGACGCCGGCGGCCGCGGACCGGCCGCACTGCCGGGATTTCCGGTCGGCAGCGTGCTCCGCATGACCCGCGTCGACGGCGACGAGTACTACGTCGTACTCAGCCACGGAATTCAGCGCATCGGCCAGGTCGCCGCAGATCTGCTGCGATTCACCGACTCGCGAGGCACTCGCACCGCCATCTCGGTCGCGCCCGACATCATCCGCGCGACTCCGACGGTAACGGACTTGCCAGTGGCCACCTTTCCCGACCGGGCGCCGTCGCCGCCGGATGCCGGAGGTGCGGCGCTGTGCGCCAGCTGGAGGCACGCTGCGTCGGGCGGGGTCGAGATCTCGTTTTTAGCCGGCGCTCTGCCTATCCCGGCGGGCCAAGAGGCGGTGAAGCTATCGCAGGCCGACGGAAAGGGCCCAGCGGTCGACGCCGTTTATCTTGCGCCCGGGCGCAGCGCGTATGTGCGCGCCACTAGCCTGTCGGGAGACAACCCGCGCGCCGGCACCCGATACCTGATAACCGATACCGGTGTGCGATTTGCCATACACGATGACGATGCGGCACACGACCTCGGTCTGCCCGATGCGGCGATCCCGGCGCCGTGGCCGGTATTAGCCAAACTGCCCGCGGGTCCAGAATTAAGTCGGGCGAACGCCTCCGTCGCCCAGGACACTCTCGCCGTCGGGATTAAGTCAGTCCGGTCGACCCCCGGCTCGCCGTAGCCGGGCCGTCAGTGCGCCGATGGTCAGCATTACCGCCAACACGCCACCGCAGATCGCTGCGCCCATGAACGCCGTGTTTCGCGAACCGTGGTCCGCCGGCGCAGGAAGCGGAGGCGGCGCAATCGGCACCGGTGTGCGTTGTGGCAGAGGGGCCGGGATTGCCGGTGGGTCGGTGCTGACCGCGGCAAGGAGGTCGACAACGCCCGCGCCCACCAGAGGATCCCACCCGCCGGGCGGATGATGCGCGGTGGCCTCGATGCGTTGCATGACCTGGCGAGCCGTCAGCTTCGGGAACCGGGATCGGATCAGTGCGGCCAACCCGCTGACCACTGGAGCGCCGTAGCTGGTGCCCGAAAGCGGACGCGAATTATTCTGCCCATCAAAGGTATTCACTAATCCGTCGCCCGACGAGCTCAGCGATATCACCGCCTCGCCGGGTGCAGCGACATCCACCCAAGGTCCGGCAAGGGTGAACGACGACGGTTCGCCGCGCGGGTTCACCGAGCCCACGGTGAGCACGTAGTCGTCATACCAGGCCGGACTGACCACAACCGTGACCGTGTCCCAAGTTGCTTGGGGCGGCTGAGCGGGACATTGCCCAGTGCCGGTGTTGCCGGCGGCAACCACCACGACGACGTTCTTGACGTCAACCGCGTAGGAGAGCGCGGCGCCAAGTGCGCGGTCGTCGAACGTCGACCCGGTGCGGATGCAGGCAACCGAGGAGATATTGATCACCGAAGCGCCAAGATCCGCCGCGGTACGAACGGCTTGTGCCATGGTGCCGACATCACCGAATCCAGAGTTGGACGGATCCGCCACCGCGCCGAACTTGGTGCTTGACTGGCGGATGCTGATCAAACTGACGCCCGGGGCGACCCCGCTGAATCCATCCCTGTGATGCGGATCCATTGCGGCGGAGATGATCCCGGCAACCGCCGTCCCGTGTCCATCGCAATCTTGGGTGCCGTCACCGGTGAATACATAATCACCGCCGGCCGCGGTATGAGGCAGCCGTGAGTGCGGCGAAACCCCGGTGTCGATGACAGCGACCCGTTGACCCGAACCACGTGTCAGTTTCCAAACCTGTTGCAGGTCAAGTCCGGAGAGCTGGCCGGAGGCGTTGGTCCGGTCCGCATCGGGAGTTATCGATGGCACTGCGCACATCTCGCGCTGCACGGTGGGCTGCGGCGGCGTGGGTGGCGCCGGTTCGGGTAGCCGGCTGTTGTCGATCGGTGGTGGCGAGACCGCACGCGCGGCCGGGGCCGCACATTGGGGCAGCAAGGCAATCAGCACCGCCGTCGCACAGCGGAGCGCTCTGGACTTCGCTGTGGTCATGGCAAGTTCATGCCACGCGCAGCGCCGTAAATCCCGCAGATCCAGCACGCCAGCGGCACGACGACGGCCAAGGCGAGATACTCCAGCAGTTCTACACTTCGTCGCCCAAGGGGAGAGAACGTCATCGTTTGGGTGATGAAACCGAGACATAGCGCGCCGGCGGCCAGCATCGTCGACGCGGCAACGATGTACGGCGTGCTCAGCGGATAGGCAACAGCTGCGATGACAAGTGTGGCGCTGAGCGTGGCTGTTCCAGCCGCCACCATCGGCACGGATCGCGCTAGGTCTTGGTGTGAGCGCGCCCGCAACAGCAGCACACCTCCGGTGATAGTGGCGAACGCAATGCCGAGCAAGCGTTGGCCACCGCCGAAGTAAGATCCGGCCGCCGCGCCGACGGCTCCCAGCGCCGCCGCGGCGGAGAATGCGACGACCAGGCTGGTCAGCCAGTTGTTGGCGCGGATCGCTCTGGCGCTCAGGCGATGTGGAGCGGACGCGGGCCCGCCCCTTGCGGGGTCGGGCTCGGACCTCACTTGTGAGGACAACCCCGCCAGCATCATCGACATCGGTGCAGAAGTTTCTACCAAGACCAGCGATATCGCTGCGGACGCCGCCCCGATCGTCTGTAGCGGCGCGGCGGTCACCGCGCCCACCACCGCAGCAACCGCTTCGACCGCCGCGAAACATGTCAAAGCCGTGAACACGGTTGTGCAGCAACCTATCACGCGCATGGCCGTCGCCGATGTCGCCGCAGCGGCCATCGCAAGCAGCGCATTTGGTGCGCCCAACTCGCCGGGAACGGCCAGCAACCCGGCGAGTGCTGCGAATCCGCTAGCCGCCAGACCCAGCGTGAGTCCGGCAGTCCTATCGCGAAACACGCGATAGGCGACTGCCGCCACTGGCAGAGCGATGAAACCGGCCATCGCCGCAACGCCTGCACAGCTGCTGCGGCGGGCATCGTTGGTGGTAAAAGCTGCTCGAATCAAGACCGCTGAGCCCGTGCAGGTCAGCCAACTGGCTGCCAATACGCTGATGAGCCGGGCCGCTTGCCGGGTCCAAGGCCGCACCGCGGCAGCGAGCGCCGATGATACCGCCTCTGCTACGTCATCAAAATGCGGCGGCGTTAAGACGGTCGACGAGCTGGTCAAGATCAATGTCGTCCCATCCCGGATTCCTAACTGGGAGAGCGTCTTCGTTGGGTCGAGTGCGATATCTCCCGGAAGGGAAAGCTGATGCCGAATAGCCACCTGCTGAGCGCGGTGACCGCACTTAGCCGCCAGGATGTCCACAATGGGTGGTACCAGCGATCCAATAGGCACTGCGGCCGATAACACCAAGTCGACGTGGGACGAGTCGGCATGAACCGACACCCGCCGCAACCCTCTGTCGGGCAGACCGCGTTCGCCGCTTTGGCGTTCTCCCAATGCTTGGTGCACCGCGACCTCCATTCGCCAATGCGGATGCTGACCCGGACGCTAACCGGCGGCGCAAGACCGCGTATGCGTTGATCCACAGCTGACTTGCAGCTGATTGCGCTCGCACCTACGGTGCCAATCGCATTTGGCGCAGTGATGATGCGGGAGGGCTAGATGGGGCAGCGCGTTAGCTCTGCGACAGTGGAGTTCATATCGGCGACGCGGCTGCACCCTCCGCTGTTCGAGACGGCCGACACCGTTGTCGCGGCTCCGCCGGAAGTGACGCGACCGGTACGGACGAACGTGATGACCCGTCTTCTGCCGGTCGTCATGGCCATCGCGACTGTGGGGATGATGGCGGTGGTCTTTCTTTCACGGTCGGGCGTGGCGCGCAATCCGGTGTTCATGACGTTTCCGCTGATGATGTTGTTGTCAGCAGTGGCGACGGTGGTGTCCGGCGCGGATCGACAGCGCGGTGAGATCAACGCTGACCGCGCCGAGTATCTGGGCTACCTCTCCGACTTACGCGGCGCCGTCGTCAAGACCGCTGCGGCACAGTGCTATTCGCTGGTGTGGTGCCATCCTGATCCTGACGCGCTGTGGACGCTGGTGGGCAGCTGCCGGATGTGGGAACGGCGACCGGCGGACTCAGACTTTTGCGACGTTCGGATCGGTGTCGGAACACCGCGTCTTGCCACCCGTTTGGTGCCCCCGCCGACCGGGCCCGTTCAGCGGCTGGATCCAGTAACCAGGACAGCGCTGCGCCGATTCCTCCAAACGCACTCGACAGTCGCGGGTGCGCCGATCGCGATCGCCCTACGCGGAATGAAGGCCGTGGCGGTCGGCGGGGACACGATGCACGCGCGTGCACTGTTGCGCGCGATGATTTGTCAGCTCGCCGTGATGCACAGTCCGAGGCTGGTCTTGATTGTCGCCGTAGTCAGTAACCGCAATCGAGGCGACTGGGACTGGTTGAAATGGTTACCGCACAATCAACATCCGCACGCCAACGACCGCCTCGGCTCTGCCCGGATGGTGTACTCGTCGCTGGCTGCGGCCGAGAAGGCGCTCGCCGGTTTGATGCCCGACTGCGCGCCGGCCCACGTGATAGTCGTTGTCGACCACGACCTCGATAGCGGAGGCGTGATCGAAAGCGTCACCGGCGGCGCGACTTTGCTGACGGTCGACACCTGCGATGACGGCGCGGCAACAGCCGGGGTGCTGCGGCTGCGGGTGAGCGAGAACCAGCTGGCAACCGCGCCGTCGGGCGACGACGAAGCGTGCGCACACCCGGACCAGATGAGTTACACCGCTGCGCTGGCGTGTGCGCAAAGACTGGCCGGGTACCGGGCTGGGCCGGATGGGTCCGCGGCCGCACCCGGCGTCGGCTTGGGCTGGCTCGATCTCCTCGGGATTGGCGATCTCGCGTCGTACACACCGACTGATCGGTGGAACAGCAGAAGTCCCCGCGATCGGCTTCGTGTTCCAATCGGCACGACACCAACCGGCGTAGCACTCGAGCTCGATATCAAGGAAGCCGCCGAAAAAGGTATGGGGCCGCATGGCCTTTGCATCGGGGCGACGGGGTCGGGTAAGTCGGAGTTCTTGCGCACGGTCGCACTCGGGATGATGGCCCGTCATTCACCCGAAGAGCTCAACCTGGCCCTGATTGACTTCAAGGGTGGTGCGACATTCGCCGGCTTGGAGCCGGCGCCACACGTCGCGGCCGTCATCACCAACTTGTCCGACAAGGCGGCACTGGTCGCTCGAATGCGCGATGCCCTAACCGGTGAAATGAACCGCCGACAGGAAGCGCTTCGCTTGGCGGGCAACCTCGACGGGATTGTCGCTTATGACCGGGCGCGGCGTGCAGGGAGCCGATTAGCACCGCTGCCGGTGCTGTTCATCATCGTGGACGAATTCTCCGAACTGCTCAGCCATCATCCGGATTTCGCTGACGTCTTCGTAGCAATCGGCCGACTGGGGCGATCGCTGGGTATGCATCTGTTGCTGGCCAGCCAACGTCTGGACGAGGGCAGACTTCGTGGGCTGGAATCGCATCTGTCGTATCGCGTGTGCCTGAAAACTTGGTCGGCCAACGAATCGCGACTTGTCTTGGGAACATCCGATGCTTATGAATTGCCAAGCACGCCGGGCTCAGCTTATCTACGGGTCGGCACGGATGACTTGATTCGCTTCCAAACCGCATATGTTTCCGGCCCTTGGAATGCGAAAACACCAGAGGCTGCGGAGGATTCCGGTTTGCCCGATGACGTCAAGGTATCGACGTTGGTCCGATTGTTCACCGCCGGGCCGACAGGGCCGGTCACGCTTACCGGTAGGACCGGCATGGATGTTGTTGACCGGCGCACGCTCCTTCAGACGGTCGTGGATCGGCTGTCCGGGCATGGGCCTCGTGCGCATGACGTGTGGCTACCGCCGCTCGCAGCGGCGCCGGCACTGGACACGGTGTTGCGCGAGGCCGAATCCACCGGCGAACCCACGCAGCCGTTGACCGTTTCCATCGGTATCGTCGATCGCCCGTTCGAGCAACGGCGAACGCCGCTCATTATCGACTTGTCAAGCGCTGCCGGCAATGTCGCTGTAGTCGGAGCACCTCAGTCCGGCAAGTCGACAAGTTTGCGTACGCTGATCGCTGCGCTGGCGCTCACCCACGAGCCGGGCTCGGTGCAGTTCTACTGTCTCGACTTCGGCGGTGGGGTGTTGGCATCGCTGCGTGACTGGCCGCATGTCGGTTCGGTCGCCGGGAGAACAGACCCGCAGTTGGCTCAGCGCATGATCGCCCAGCTTGAAGCAATCATCCGGTCTCGCGAGACCGTCTTCCGCGACCACGGGATCGAATCGATGGCGCATTATCGCGTGCTGAAGACGAGGCAAGATCCAATATGCGACCGCTTCGGTGATGTATTCCTGATCGTCGATGGGTGGGCAACCCTACGTCGCGAATTCGAAACGATCGAGGCGTCGATCACAAGCCTTGCTGTTCAGGGACTCTCATTCGGTGTGCATATCGTGATGTCAGCATCGCGATGGGCTGATATTCGTCCCGCGCTCAAGGATCAGATTGGGACCCGAATCGAGTTGCGGCTGGGCGATCCCACGGATTCCGAACTGGACCGTCGGCGGGCTCAGCAAGTCCCCGATGATAAGCCGGGTCGAGGGCTTTCCCACGATGGGCTGCACATGGTGATCGCCCTGCCCAGGCTGGACGGCGCCGGCTCGAACTCTGGCCTGGTCGAGGCCGGTGTGCGAATAGGGGAGATGTTGCGGCGCCGTCACAGCGGGTCGACCGCGCCGCCGATACGCCTACTGCCCACACTCGTCGATCACCGCAGCATAGTTGAACGAGCGGTCGAAGGGCGAGACGCCGACGTCTTCATCGGTCTCGAGGACGGTGAACTACGGCCACTGGCAATCGATTTTGCTCAGCAGCTGCACCTTCTGATTCTCGGGGACAGCGAATCCGGCAAGACAGCCGCATTGCGCACCATTTGCCGTGAGCTCTTGCGGACCACGACAGCGGCCCAGTCCCAATTGTTCATCGTCGATTTCCGACGCTCGCTTTTCGGCGTCGTCGAGCCCGAGTCCGAACATCTTGGCGGATACCTCGTCTCGGCGGATGCGGTCGACGCGGCCGTACCGCGTCTTGTCGAACGGCTGCGCGGAAGGGTGCCGCCTTCGAACGTTACGTCCGCGCAACTGCGCACCCGGTCCTGGTGGTCGGGGCCCGAGATATACGTCGTGATCGACGATTACGACCTGGTTGCCTCCGATCGGAGCAATCCGCTGATACCGCTGTCGGAATTTCTGCGGCAAGCTAAAGACCTGGGGCTGCACTTGGTGGTGGCCCGGCGCAGCGGTAGCGCCGCTCGTGCCCTGTTCGAGCCCCTTCTCACCGGGTTGCGAGATGCCGGCTGTATGGCATTGATGATGAGCGGAAGCCCGGACGAGGGCCCATTGATTGGGTCGGTGCGCCAGTCGCCCATGCCGCCTGGTCGTGGCACGCTGATCACTCGTCAAGGCAGCTCGCAGTTGGTGCAGGTCGCCTGGAGCCCGCCGCCGTGATCGCGCAGGTAGTCGAGGTCGGTCCAAACGTGATCCGCCAATTATGTTGCGATGGCGGCGCAGTCGCTGACAACGAGATGGTAAGGATTGCGTTCGACAGCATCGACGATCCGGTAACCCTGGTCGACCTACGTCCGGTCCCTATCGACTCGCTGTGGCGGACGGTGCTGGGGTCGCTGGACTGCGGGAGCCCTGACCGTGCGATCGTCGTCCACCCGTCGTGGTGGGCGCCGAGGCGCGTCGATGTGGTCAGCACGGCGGCGCGGGTCCTCGCCGGCGAGGTTGTGATGCGACCGCGATCATGGTTGCTGACCCAGGCATCCCCGCTCGAATCCCAGCACCTAACCGTGGTTGTAGAGATCGCTGACTGCTTCGTGGTGATCACCGGTGCGGCGGTGATCGCCGAAACCCGCCGCGGAGACCCGCAGTGTGTCGCTGAGGCGGTTGTGCGTTCCATCCTTGAGATGACGTCGGACCCGACCGCGGTCGTCGTGATTGACGCGCCCAGCACGGTAACCGGGGCTGGCGCGCTGGGGGCGATGATCGCTGAAGGGATGCGCGCGAGCGGCGGGATGACCGCGGTGCAAGTCGATGACGCCCTGTTCAAAAGTTATGCCGCAGAGATCTTTCAGCGTGAAGGCAGTCCTTCTGAGTCGCGCTACACCGAAGTTGCGGGTCGGGGTTATCCCCGTCACTGGGGGCTGGTGCTGGTTGTACTGCTGATCATCGGAGTGCTCGGGGCGCTCGCGTCAGCCCGTCGCGGCGCACCCGCGGGCAGTGACGTTCCGACAAGGTTCCTGGTGGAAGGTCGCGTCGCGCTTGAGGTTCCGGCGGAATGGCCGACGCAGCGGATCGTAGCCGGGCCCGGTTCGGCGCGCGTGCAGGTCACGTCGCCGTCGGATCCCGAGGTGGCGCTGCACGTGACGCAATCGCGGGTTGCCATTGCAACTCTGAGCGCCACCGCCGAGTCGCTGAAGCATGCGATTGACGCCGAGCCAACGGGCGTATTCGTTGACTTCAACCCGGCCGGCAATAGCGCCGGCCGCGCTGCGGTGACCTATCGGGAGGTCCGGTCTGGCCACGACATCCGATGGACCGTGCTGGTCGACAAGGCCGTCCGGATCAGCATCGGATGTCAAAGCCGCCACGGACACGACGATGCGATGCGGCAGGTATGCAATCTGGCGGTGCGGTCGGCTCGGGCATTGAGCTGAGTTATACGCCTGCCGAACGGCGGGAACCGGAACAGATGCGCAGGCGTCGTACATGTCGTTGGCGCGGTTAGGTCTGCGACCGTTGGGCAAAGGGGAAAAGGTGAATACATCCGCAGGTGGCAACACGCTCAGCACCGACTTTGATCTGATGCGCTCGGTTGCAGCGGCGATCGACACCCGTAATGAGGAGATCCGAACGACGCTGCAGGCATTCATCGGTCGTATGAGCAGTGTGCCGTCGTCGGTATGGGGTGGCGCCGCGGCAGCGCGCTTCAAGGACGTGGTGCATCGGTGGAATGCGGAGTCGATGAAACTTCACCATGCGCTCCACAGCATCGCGGAGACCATTCGTTACAACGAAGCCGCACTGCAGGAGGCGGCCGACAACCATGCGCACCACATCGGCAGCGCCGGCGGGAATTTGTGAGGCCGCCAGCAATGGACCCGCGGCTGTCGTACAACTTCGAAGAGATCGAATGCTCGGTCCGCCAGGAGATC
>Ga0210409_10004908_pt1 | contig 14190 bp, 11 predicted proteins | sample IncBWH17MmetaG_FD_161649 | JGI IMG/M metagenome (GOLD analysis project Ga0210409, IMG submission 161649) | Forest soil microbial communities from Barre Woods Harvard Forest LTER site, Petersham, Massachusetts, United States - Inc-BW-H-17-M | ecosystem: Environmental > Terrestrial > Soil >... | reverse complement strand
CGAACGTCGGCAGGTTGAATTCCTTGCCCTTCTCCGACATCTTGGTGGCGGTAATCTGCTGCCGGCGCAGGATATTCTGCAGCTCGGCCTTGTTGGTCGCGGTGGCCTCGCCGCTCACGGCGCTCCCCGCTCGATTTGTTCCTCGATATGTATAGACCGGCATTTCACTTCCTCCTAAGTCACTCGGCACGGCAACCTGCCGTTATGTGCTATTCCCCGGGTCTTAGCGTTTCGATGCTACCGGCGTCTTCACTCCTCCGGGAGATGATACGCCACGGTTGATCATGTCTTGCAATTCATCGGGATTCGACGAGCGCGACAACGCCATGTCCAGGGTAATCAGCTTTTGGAAATAGGCATTTGCCAAACCCTGGTTGAAGGTCTGCATGCCGGTTTGCCCGGTGCCCGTCTGCATCGCCGAATAGATCTGGTGAATCTTGTCTTCGCGAATTAGGTTGCGGATGGCCGGCGTGGGGATCAGCACCTCCATCACCATGGCCCGGCCGCGCCCGTCCGAGCGCGGCAGGAGCGCCTGACACAGGATCCCCTCGACGACCATGGAGAGCTGGGCGCGAATCTGCGGCTGCTGGTGCGACGGAAAAACGTCGATGATGCGGTTGATGGTGGAGGAGGCGGAATTGGTGTGCAGGGTCGCAAAGGTCAAGTGGCCGGTTTCCGCGATGCGCAAGGCGGACTCGATGGTCTCCAAGTCGCGCATTTCGCCGATGAGCACCACGTCGGGATCTTCGCGCAAGGCGGCGCGCAGCGAGTTGGCGAAAGAGTGGGTATCGGCGTGCACTTCGCGCTGATTGACCAGGCACTTTTTGTGATTGTGAAGAAACTCGATGGGATCCTCGATGGTAATCATGTGCTCTTCGCGTTCGCTGTTGATCTTATCGAGCATGGCGGCGAGCGTTGTGGACTTGCCGGAACCCGTCGGGCCGGTGACCAGCACCAATCCGCGCGGCTTTTCGCAGAGCCCCTTCACCACCAAGGGCAAGCCCAGCGCGTCGAAGCCTTTAATTTCCCAGGGAATGGTGCGGAACACGGCGCCCACCGCGCCGCGTTGATTAAAGACGTTGCCGCGGAAGCGCGCCAGATTCTTCAAGCCGAAGGAAAAGTCCAGCTCGAGGTTTTCCTCGAAACGGTGCTTTTGCGCGTCGGTGAGCACGCTGTAGGCCAGGGACTTGGTGTCCGAGGCGGTAAGCGGCGGCATATCCAAGGGCCGCAACTTTCCGTGCACGCGCACCCGCGGGGCGCTGTTGGTGGTGACGTGCAGGTCGCTGCCGCCCATTTCGATCATCTTCTTCAGCAATTCACTCAGCGTAATTCCAGGCATCTTGCACCTTTTCTACAGAACCGTTTCGCGCAGCACTTCCTCCATGGTGGTCTGACCCAAGGCAACCTTGATCAAGCCGCTGCGCCGCAGGGTGATCATGCCCTGCTCGATGGCTTTCTTCTTCAATTCCAGTGCGGATGCGCCGACCAGGATCAATTCGCGCAGTTCGTCATTAATTTCCATCACTTCGTACAAACCCGTGCGGCCCTTGTATCCGCCCTTGTTGCAGGTCGAGCAGCCTTTGCCGTGATAGATCTTGGTCTTCTTGGCCTCTTCCGGCGAATAGCCGGCGTCTATCAAAGCCTGTTCCGGCACCTCCAGCTCTTCCTTGCAATTCGCACAGATGCGGCGCACCAGGCGCTGCGCGCAAATCAGGTTTACCGAGGTGGCGACCAGGAACGGCTCAATGCCCATGTTCATCAAGCGGCTGATGGTAGAAGGCGCATCGTTGGTGTGCAGCGTGGAAAGCACCAAGTGTCCCGTCAACGCGGCTTTGACCGCGATTTCCGCGGTTTCAAAGTCGCGGATTTCGCCGACCAGGATGATGTTGGGGTCTTGGCGAAGGAAGGAGCGCAGCGCGGCCGCGAAGTTCAAACCGATCTGCTCCTTCATCTGCACCTGGTTGATCCCGCTCAATTGGAATTCAACGGGGTCTTCCGCGGTCATGATGTTCGTATCGACAGTGTTCAAGCGCGAGACCGAAGAGTACAGCGTGTTCGTTTTACCGGAACCCGTAGGACCAGTCACCAGCACCATGCCGTAAGGCTTCAAAATCTGGCGCTCGAATTTCTTCAGCGATTCCGGCTCGAATCCCAATTTGGTCATGTCCAGACGCAGGTTCTCTTTGTCGAGCAACCGCATGACGATTTTTTCGCCGTACAGCGTGGGCACCGAGGAAACGCGGAAGTCGAGCTCCTTCTTCTTCCCGTCCGCGCGGTACTTGATCATGATGCGGCCGTCTTGTGGCAAGCGCTTCTCAGCGATGTCCAGCTTGGCCATGATCTTGATGCGGCTGGTCATCGCGTCTTTCAGGCGAAGCGGCGGACTCATCACCGTCTGCAGCATGCCGTCAACGCGGAAACGCACGCGCATTTCCGTCTCGTAGGGCTCGAGGTGAATATCGCTGGCGCCTCGCTTTACCGAGTCCGTCAAAATCAGGTTGACCAGCTTGATGATGGGCGCTTCTTCCGCCGCTTTCTCCAGCGACGCGGCGTCCAGCTCCGCTTCTTCCGCGGCCAGCTCCAACTCCTCGTCCTCGACGAGGTCCTTCATCATCTTGCTGAGCTCTTCGGAGTCCGCGTCGGAACCTCCGTAGAAACGCGTAATCGCTTCGCCAATCGCGGATTCGGAGGCGACCACGGGCTCCACGTTGAAACCGGTCATGAACTTGATGTCGTCCATGGCGAAGACGTTGGTGGGGTCCGTCATCGCGATGGTCAAAACCGAGCCAACGCGGGAGAGCGGTATGACCTGGTAGCGCAGCGCCGTATCCTGTGGGATCAGCTTTATGACGTTAGGATCGATTTCGTAAAACTTGAGGTTGATGGAAGGAACGCCGTATTGGCGGGATAAGACTCCCGTAATATCGTCATCGGTAATAAAGCCCAATCTGGTCAGGCAGCTTCCCAGCTTGCCGCCATTAGTGCGCTGGAAATCGAGCGCCTTCGTGAGCTGCTCCTGAGTAATCAGGCTTTCTTTGAGCAATATTTCGCCGAGCCGGACGGACATCCGCGCACTCCCAACAGAACAGCAACCATCGCCAACCTTAGCAAAAGCAGGCTACTTGGGCTGACAGAAATTGTTAGTCCGTTCTGAACTGGCTAATACCTGTCCTCCCGGTCAGGTTGGCGAAAACCAGGGGCGGGGCGCGCGATTGGCGCGAATCTTGCGGTTCGCGCTGCTGTTGACTTGGCTCGCAGCCGCCGCTATCGTCCCTTAAAGATGTTTAGCATGCCGCATATCGAAGCGGTGGCGAATTCTTCGGCGCGCATCGCGCCAGCCGTGCCGCCGGCTCCCCTACGCACCTATTATGACGCTCTTTTCGCTGCTCATGGGCCTCAGCATTGGTGGCCGGGGCGCTCGGCGTTTGAGGTCATCGTCGGCGCTATTCTTACGCAAAACACTTCGTGGACCAATGTCGAACCGGCCATACGCAATCTGCGCCGCGAAAAGCTGCTGACGCCTCGCGCCATGGAAAGCGTTTCCCTGCTGCGACTCGCCCGGCTGATACGCTCTTCCGGCTACTTCCGCCAGAAAGCCAAGAAACTGAAATGCTTCGTCCACTTCCTTCGCGCTGAGTACCGCGGTTCGCTGGCAATAATGTTTCGCACGCCAACGGCGGAGCTGCGTGAGGCGTTGCTGTCCGTGCACGGCATTGGCCCGGAAACGGCGGATTCCATACTGCTGTACGCGGGCGAGCACGCTGTATTCGTTGTGGATGCCTATACCCGCCGGCTGCTCGAGCGGCACGAACTCGCCACGCCGGGGCAGAGCTACGAAGAAATCCGCGGACTTTTTGAAGGTAACCTTACCGGCGACGCGCCGCTGTATAATGAATTCCACGCCCTGATTGTTCGCACCGGCAAGGAGCATTGCCGCACACGCAATCCTCGCTGCAGCGAATGTCCGCTGCAGCGGTTTTTGCCGCGCGCGATTCAGGCTAATTTATGAGCTCACTCGAGCCAAAACAGCGCTGGACTTTGGGCATCGGCGCCGCGCTTCTCGCCCTGCTCCTCGCGGCGGTGTTCACCTTTGGCTCACTCGATGTGCCATTCGAGCCCAAAAATTGGCGCCAACTCTTACCGCTGTACGCCGTCTCCAGTTTCATCACTGCGGCATGTCTCGTGTTTTTCATGATCCTCATGCGCACGGTGCTGCGCCTTTGGGCGGAGCGCAGCAAAAAGCAGCTCGGCGCGCGTTTCAAGACCAAGATGGTCGTCGGCGCCATGGCTCTGTCGCTGCTGCCCGTGCTGTTCATGTTTTTTGTCAGCTACTCGCTGCTCAACCGCACGCTCGGCCGCTGGTTTCCCCGCCCTCTGGAAATCGCCTCGGAACAGACGCAAGACCTGTTGAATGATCTTGGGCGCACCAGCACCATGCCGCGACTTCGCACGCTGGCGCGCCAGGCGCAGACGAATCTGTCGCTGCCAACGAGCGAACTCCTGCAACACGCCTTTGCCTCCGGGCTCGACGCGGTATGGATACTCGACAAAGACGGCAAGCCGGTGCGTGGTGGCATCGTCTGCGAAGAACAGCCTGAAGACCGCGGCGGCGCGGTCTGCCAGCGCGCCGGAGTACTCGGCAGCATGCTGCGCACCCTTCCCAGCGGCGTGGAGGTATGGCAAGCGCAAGGAAAGAATTATCTAGTCGCCCGCGTGCCCACCGCGGAGCTCGGGAAAAACTCTGGTTATGTCGCCGTTGGTTATCGTACGAGCCCCGATTTTTTGAACCGGTTCACCCTGATCCAGACAAAAATGCGCGAGTACGAAGCCGAGAAGCAGAATCTGCGCACTCTAAAGGGGCAGATGTTGCTGATTCTGGTTTTCTTCACCATTCTTCTGCTCTTTTCCGTGATGTGGCTGGCGCTCTTTCTTGCCAAGCAGGTGACCGTGCCGATTCAGGCGCTGGCGGAGGGCACGCGCGAAGTCTCCGCCGGTAATTTTGAGTATCAGGTACCCGAGCAAGCGCAGGACGAGCTCGGCGTCCTCGTCCGCTCTTTCAACGCCATGACCACGCAGTTGCGCGACAACCGCTCGCAGATCGACCAATTCACGCGCAACCTGCAACAGGCGGTGCAGGAGTTGGAGCGCCGGCGGCAGTTGATGGAGACGGTGCTGGAAAATATTCCCACGGGCGTGATTTCTCTCGATGCCGACGGCGCCATTTTGCGCGGAAACACCGCAGTGGGGCGCATGTTCGGCAGCGCAGCTCGCGATGCGCATTCGCTGGAGGAACTGCTGGGGAGCGAAGCGGCGCGCACCGTGCAACATCTCATGCGGCGGTCGCTGCGCATGGGTGTGGTGTCGCGTGAAATCGAAACGGTGGTGGCCGGACGCGTCCTGCACGCCGCCGTTACTGTCAGCTCGCTCGGTCCGCGCCGCGCCAATGCCGGATTCGTTCTGGTGCTGGATGACCTGACGGAAATGCTGCGCGCGCAGAAATCCGCCGCGTGGCAGGAAGTGGCTCGCCGTATCGCTCACGAAATCAAGAATCCGCTCACGCCCATCCAGCTCTCTTCTCAGCGCCTGGCGCGCTTTCTGGATCGCAGGGAGACCTCGGACCCGGCCGCACCGCCACGCGATCCCGAGCTAGCCCGCCTCGTCCAGGAATGCTCCCGGCTGATCGAGCGCGAAGTCTCCACGCTGGCCGCGCTGGTCAATGAATTCTCGCAATTTGTGCGCTTCCCCGCGGCGAAGCTGACGCCCACGAACGCCAATACGATCGTTCACGAAGCGGTCGAGGTTTTTTCCGGGCGCCTCGATGGTGTGACCATAAAGACGTCGCTGGCGGAAAACCTCCCCACCGTGCGCGCCGACGGAGGGCTGCTGCGCAGCGTCGTAGTCAACCTGATCGACAACGCCGCGGAGGCGCTGGAAACTTGTTCGTTGCGCGAAATCACCGTCATCACCCGCGCGCATGACGACTCCGAGACCGTCGAAATCTGCGTCCAGGACACCGGGCACGGCATCTCTCCCCAGGATAAGGACAAACTTTTCCTGCCGCAGTTTTCAACCAAGGATCGCGGGACGGGCCTCGGCCTGGCTATCGCCGCGCGCATCGTTGCCGAGCATGGCGGCAGCATTCACGTGGAAGATAACTTCCCGGTGGGCTCGCGCTTTGTGATCGAGTTACCTGTTTCCGAACCTACCGTTGCGGCCGCCGAGCGCGCCGGGGTGGAAACCTCTACATGAGCGCCCGCCCGTACCTGCTGGTCGTCGACGACGAACCCGGCATCCGTGAATCGTTGTCGTCGATTTTGCAAGACGAGGGTTACCACGTCGAATCGGTGGCCTCCGCCGAGGAAGCGCTGGAGCGCGCTTCAACCGGCGAGGTGGAGGTGATTCTGCTCGATGTGTGGCTGCCGGGCATGGATGGCCTGGAGGCTCTCAGCCGGCTGCAGGCCGCGCAGCGTCCTCCGGCCGTCATCATGATCTCCGGCCACGGGACCATCGAAACGGCGGTGCGCGCCACCAAACTTGGTGCGTTCGATTTCATCGAAAAGCCGCTCTCGCTGGAAAAAATTATCGTGCTCGTGCGCAACGCCATTCAGCAGCGCCGCTTGCAAGAAGAGAACCAGGTGCTGCGCACCGAGCTCGGCCATCGCTATCAAGTCATCGGCGAAAGCGTTCCTATGAAGGCGCTGCGCCAGCAAATTGCGGTCACCGCGCCTACCAACGGCCGCATGCTCATTTATGGCGAGAGCGGCACGGGCAAGGAGCTTGTGGCGCGGGCCTTGCATGCCGCCAGCCTGCGCAACAAAGGTCTGTTTGTCGAGGTAAACTGCGCGGCTATCCCTGAGGAATTGATCGAATCCGAACTTTTCGGGCACGTGAAAGGCAGCTTCGCGGGCGCGGCCGAGGACAAGGTCGGCAAATTCCAGAGAGCCGACGGCGGCACGCTCTTCCTCGACGAAGTCGGCGATATGAGCTTGCGCACGCAATCGAAGGTACTGCGTGTATTGGAAGAGCAGCGTTTCGAGCCGGTCGGCTCCAGCCAGACTCTCAGCGTCGATGTTCGCGTTCTCGCCGCCACAAACAAGAATCTCGAACAGGAGATCGCGCGCGGCGCTTTCCGCCAGGATCTTTTCTACCGGCTGAACGTAATTCCCTTCTTCGTGCCGCCGCTGCGCGATCGCAAGGAGGACATTCCCATCCTGGCCAGGCATTTCCTGAACGAATTCAGCGCTGCGTATGGCAAGAGAACGCGCGAACTCAGCGATACCGCCATGGAGATCTTGCTGCGGCACCCGTGGCCGGGAAACGTTCGCGAGTTGCGCAACCTCGTCGAGCGCCTGGTCATCATCTGCCCGCAAGCACGCATCGAGCCGCACCATCTGCCGCCGGAAATCTTTCGCGGCGTCGCGGAGAGTCCCCAGCAACCGTATTCCACCCTGCACGAAGCGCGCAGCGCCTACGAGCGCGAATTTATTTTGCGCAAGCTGCAGGAACATCGCTGGAACATGACGCAGACGGCAACGGCGCTGGGCCTCGAGCGCAGCCACCTATACCGCAAAATGAAGTCGCTCGGCATTGCCGCGCCTGATTAGTGCCGCCCCCCAAGCCGTGATGCCGCCAAACGAAACCCTCGAGCCAAAGAAAGGCAGCTTCCGCGCCGGCTTCGCGGCCATTGTCGGCCGCCCCAATGCGGGAAAGTCCACGCTGCTGAATCACCTGGTCGGACAAAAGATCGCCATCGTTACGTCCAAACCGCAAACCACGCGGAATCGCATTCAAGGCATCGTGACGCAGAAGCGCGGCCAGATCGTGTTCATAGATACGCCGGGATTGCACGCGCCGGATTCCGCGCTCGGCCGCCAGATGATGCACGAAGTCGCCGCCGCCGTCGAAGGTATCGACCTCCTGCTTCTCATCGTGGATGCCAGCCACGTCTTGCCGCATACGGACTCCATGTTGATCGAGAAGGCCCAGCGCTTCGCGGGAAAAACCATCCTCGTCCTGAATAAGATCGACGCCGTTCCGAAACCGAAACTTCTCCCGCTGATCGAGCGCTTCCGCAAGGAATTCGACTTTGCCGCCATCGTTCCGGTCTCTGCGCTCAAGGGCACCGGCTGCGACGGTCTGCTGGACGAAATCTTCCGCCATCTGCCCGAGGGCCAGCCGTATTTTCCGGAGGATCAAGTCACGGATCAGCCCGAGCGATTTCTCGCTGCTGAAATCGTCCGTGAGAAGGCCATCCGGGCATTGCACCACGAGCTGCCCTACGCGCTGGCCGTTTTCGTCGACAAATTCGAAGCAAACCCGAGACTGGTGCGCATCGAGGCCACGCTCAACGTCGAGCGCGACACACAAAAGAAAATCCTTATCGGACACAAGGGCGCAATGTTGAAGAAAATCGGCACGGAAGCGCGCAAGGACCTGGAATCTCTTCTGGGCACGAAGGTCTTTCTGGGCTTGTACGTCAAGGTCGCGCAAGATTGGCGCGACAATCCGCAGCGCGTGCGTGAATTGGATTGGCACTTTCAGCTCGAGGGCTTGAGCGCGGTCCAAGCACACGAGCCGGAAAACGAAGAAGAAACCGAGGAGTGAGGGTGGAAGCTACTTCGCGGAGACGCTAGCCGCGGGGCGCTTCCGAATGCGCAAGCGCAGCACCTTGCGCTGGTTCGCTTCGATCACTTCAAACCGATAACCCGCGATGTCCACCTTATCGCCCGGCGCGGGAACTTTTCCCGACACGTGACTCAGCAAACCGGCGATGGTGGTGACCGCCTCGTCCGTTTTATCTCCAAAGTGCACGCCAAGCAAATCCTCAACGTCATCGATGGACATGCTTCCGCGCATGACCAAGCCGCCGTCCGGCTCGCGCACCACGTCCGGCGCGGGCTGTTTGTCGTCGCGTCCGCTCTCGCCGACAATTTCCTCGACCAGATCTTCCACCGTAGCGAGACCCGCGACCAATCCATGCTCGTCAATCACGATGGCCATGGGGTGATTCTTCTGCCGCATTTCGCGCAGCAACTCCGAGCCCGCCTTGGTCTCCGGGATGAACATCACCGGATGCGCCAGCTCGCGCACTTTTCGCTTCGGCAAATCCTGGTCGGCGATGTGCAATAAATCCTGCGCGTAGGCCACGCCGTAAATATCGTCCAGCGACTTCTCATAAACCGGCAGCCGCGCGAATCGCGTCCCCACAACTTTCGCGTGTAGCTCCTCCAGCGTAGCGTCCGCCGCAATGGCCACGATGTCCGGCCGCGGCGTCATCACTTCGCGCACGCGCTTGTCGCTGAATTCCACCACTTGCTCGATCAAATCGCCCTGCTCCGGCTCGATGATTCCTTCCTCTTCCGCGGCTTCTACCAGCGCTTCGATGCCTTCTTCGGTGCGCTGTTCTTCGGTGCGTTCCGGCTCGTGCTCGGCGATTCTCGCCAGCGACTCCGCGCCTTCCAGGAAAATCCGCACCGGCCAAGCCACCCACATTGCTGCGCGAATCAGCGGCAGCAGCGGAAGCAGCCATCTGCCCGTCGTGCGATATAAGAGCATGTCGGGGAGAAAATGCATCAAGATCACGACTTCTAGCGTCAGGAAGACGATGAATTCCAAGAACGATTCCCACCGGCCCGGCACGAAATAGACCACGCCTCGCGTGGTTTCCAATACCAGGAATGCCAGCCAGAAGTGCCCGATGATGCGAAACGTGCGGCCCCCGCTGCGCCGGTTAATCTTGAGCTTCGGCTCGATTTCCGCTTCAAAAATTTCCAGGTGTTCGTGGATCCGCCCGGTGGTCATGCGGCCAAGCTCGCGATAGATCAGCGTGAGGTAGGAAAATATCGGCAGGCTCAGCCCCAGCAACACGGTGCCGAGCGTGTATACGAGGAACAGAAAGGTCACGTGAGCCTCAGCTTGCGGCGCAATCGCGCTTCCACGCGATCCATCTCCCCGCGGTCAATCTCGTGGTCATAGCCGAGCAGATGTAGCACGCCGTGGAGGATCAGGACTTGCAACTCACTTGGCAGCGTGCGTCCGAGTTTCTTGGCGTTGCGGCGCGCCGTGGCCGGCGAGATGGCGACGTCTCCGAGAAATACTTCGGGCTTCGAACGGCGCGGAATCCCCGGCTTTCGACGCCGCGGCAGCGAAACGGGCGCGTCGCGATCCACCGCCGGAAACGACAGCACGTCGGTTGGCCCTCTCTTTTTGCGAAAGGCCTGATTCATCCGCGCGATCTCCGCATCGCTGACGAAGCAAATGGTGACGTCCGCTTCTCCGATCCCCAGTTCCCGCCGCACGCGAGCCAGGAATAGCTCAAGTGGCCGCCGTGCCACGCGCACGGCCCGCTGGCGGTTCAGGATCATCCTCGCAGAGATTCTTTGGTCTGTTCTTTGCCGGATTCGGCGCGCGGCTCGGATTTCCCGTTCACGCCGCCACCGCGCTGCGGCTGAGAGCCATCATACTCTTCATACGCGCGGATAATCTGCTGCACCAGGTTGTGCCGCACGACATCCTTTTCGGAGAATTGCGCCACACCAATCCCTTCGATCTTGCCGCACACTTCCAGCGCTTCCACCAATCCCGACTTCTTCCCGGCCGGCAAATCAATCTGCGTGACGTCGCCGGTCACCACCGCCTTGGAGTTGAAGCCCAGCCGCGTCAGAAACATTTTCATCTGTTCGCTGGTGGTGTTTTGCGCTTCGTCCAAGATCACGAACGAATCGTTCAACGTGCGCCCGCGCATGAACGCGAGCGGAGCCACCTCGATGATGCCCTTCTCCAGGAAGCGATCGAGCTTGTCCGCGTCCAGCATGTCGTACAGCGCGTCATACAAAGGCCGCATGTACGGATCAATCTTCTGTTGCAGGGTGCCCGGCAAAAAGCCCAGCCGCTCCCCGGCTTCCACCGCCGGCCTTGCTAAAATAATGCGGTTCACCTGTTTGGTCAGCAGCGCGCTCACCGCCATCGCCACGGCAATGTACGTCTTGCCCGTGCCGCCTGGCCCCACGGCGAACATCATGTCGTGCTTTTCGATCTCCTCCATGTAGCGGGCCTGGCTGGCGTTTTTCGGGGTGACCACTTTTTTGCCGAACGAACGCGTGCGCGCATGCTCGAACATTCCGCGCGGCGATTCGTGCGGCTCCTCGGTCGCCACGCGCACCAGCGATTTCACTTCCGCGCTGGAGAGCACGCGCCCGTGCCGCGTCAAATGGTTGTATTCCTCTACGATTTTCACCGCTTGGTCGACGCTGTCCTGCTTGCCTTCAATGGTCAGCCTCGTGTCGTGCAAATGCGTGCGCACTTGCAGCGCATCTTCGAGCAGGCGCACGTTGTCGTCGCGAGTGCCAAAGAAAGGTTCGATTTGTCCGGAAATGTGAACGGTACGTCGCATCCAATTGGTGGGCTTTGCTTCTACGGAAACCGGGTGGCCGATGGCGGATTCCTCCTGCTGTCCATTGGCCGCTGTTCTGCGTTGAGCTACCGCGGCCAACTCTCGGAGAAACTTCTTACACCCTAGCCTAGCACTGTCTCACGGTCAAGTTAAGGCAGCGTTACAAAATAGGTATGTGCTCCAGGAACTCTGCTAACTGTTTCTTCCTCAGTTTCGGCTTCCGTCTGGACTCCGCTCAGCCGATACAAGACCAGCGGTATACTCTTCCCGCATGCGCATGCCCGCAGCCGAAGCCACGCGATTTCAACGTGCGAGCGACCAATCGCTTCTAATCTACTTCGGTGAGCAAATCACGCTCAATGCTCATGAAAACATCAGAAAACTTCTGCTGCTGCTTGAGCGCGAACCCATCGCAGGCATCCGTAACCTTCATCCCGCGTACTGCTCCGTACTGGTCAAGTTTGATCCGCTGAAGTGGCGCCACGAGCAACTCGAAGAAATTTTGAAGCAATACTTCAAGCGCCTGGAGGACGTGACGCTCCCCGAGCCCCGCCAAGTGGAAATCCCCGTGTGCTATGGCGGAGAGCACGGCCCGGACCTGATCGATGTGAGCGCAATCCACAGCATGACACCCGCACAGGTAATCGAATTGCATTCTTCCACCACCTACGTTGTCTATTTTCTAGGATTCGTCCCGGGCTTCGCGTATCTCGGAGAATTGCCGGAAGTCCTGGTGACCCCGCGGTTGCCGACGCCGCGCCGCAATGTTCCGTCCGGCAGCGTCGGCATCGCTGGCCGCCAAACCGGGGTCTATCCCGTCGCGACGCCCGGTGGTTGGCGATTGCTTGGACGCACTCCCCTCTCGATGCTCCGGCCCGAGCAAGACGGATTCAGCCTGTTGTCCATTGGCGACCGCGTGCGCTTCACACCGATCGACCAGCAGCAATTCGCGGCGTTGGAGCGTGCATGAGCGTAATTCAGGTGCAATCGCCCGGCCTGCTGACCACCGTGCAAGATTTAGGACGAGAAGGCTTCGGTCCCCTGGGTGTTTCAGCGTCCGGCGCCGCCGACGCGATTTCGCTTCGGTTGGGAAATCTCTTGGTCGGCAACGCGGAGGGCGCAGCCGCGCTGGAAATGACGCTGCTCGGCGGCACATTTGTCTTCCCGCAAGACGCCATCATCGCTCTAACCGGCTCCGACTTTGGAGCTACGCTGGATGGCTCACCTCTTGCGCTGTGGACATCTGCCCAAGTGAAGCCCGGTCAGACACTTCGTGCGGGTTCAACGCGTTCGGGTGCGCGCAGTTTTTTGTGCGTGCACGGTGGAATTGCTGAAAAGCCTTTCTTAGGCAGCGCCTCGACACACCTCTTGAGCGGCCTCGGCGGCCACCAAGGCCGCGCTCTCCGCAAGGGAGACGTGCTGCGGATCGGACCCGCAACGGCCCCGTTTCGGAAACGAACGCTCTCCCCGCGCGAATTGGAGCGACTCTCGCCGCGCAAGGTCTTGCGCGTCACTCCCGGCCCGCAGGGCGTCTGGTTTCTACGGGAGTCCCAGCGATTGTTTTACGAAAGCGCGTATCGCATCGCGGAAGAATCCAATCGTATGGGCCTTCGCCTCATAGGCCCGGCTATCGCGCAGCGATCCGGCGGAGAGATGATTACCGAGGGTGTCTCCCTTGGCGCCGTGCAGATTACCGCCGGAGGCCAGCCGATCATTTTGTTTGTCGAGCAACAAACCACCGGGGGCTACGCCAAGATTGCCAACGTGATTTCCGCCGACCTGCACAGCCTCGGACAACTTCGCCCGCGCGACGAGATTCGCTTTGAGCAAGTTGGCTGGGACGCCGCCAGCGCACTGCTGCTCGAGCAAGAGCGCCTGCTCACATCTCCAGACTTGCTTGCGCCCTAGCGCGTTAAAAACTACGTACGCGGAGTCCTGACTTGCCTTTGTTCGTCGCGCACCTCCCGCTGTATCATCCCGAACGCGACGCGCCGACGTGTGACTGCCTTTTTTGGTCGCATCTGGCTCCATCGCTGGACCTGTCACTTTTGACACTTCTACTCGAGTTCGATTGTAGCTACCGTAACGTGGGAATTCCCTCTCAGCATAACTCTTGAGTTGGGCGCCGGGTGTCAGGATAAGTGCGCCATGGGCCACTGCCCGGCTCACAACCCTGTTCAAGACTTCATCAGTGAGGACAACCAATGTATTTCACAGACGACTCATTGCTCCCTGAGAATCAGGCACCGCTAATGATCACGGCTGCGCCCTATGGGCCGATGTGGATGCCGGAGGATTGCACGCCCGAACAGAAACTTCCGGTTACATGGGAAGAGCAGACCCAAGTCGCGGTGGATTGCTACAACGCGGGTGCCACGCTCTTGCATATCCACGTGCGCGATCCCAAGACTGGCCATATCTCCAAGAAATTGAACGAATACGGCGACCAGATTGGGCGCGTTCGCCAGGCCGTGCCCAAGATGATCCTGCAGATTGGCGGGTCCATCTCTTTTGCGCCGGAGCCGGGTGAGGAAGCGAAGTTCCAAAGCTATGACTCGCGCCACAAGCTGGCCGAGATCGATCCGAAACCCGATCAGGTCACGATTCTATGTGGCACAGGCCTCTATGACCTGACGGCACTACATCCGGTAGATGATTCCTTTCAGGGAACCCGCTTTGCAAATCCGGCGATGCTCCACGCCATGGCCAACATGGTCGCCGACTCCACACCGGATTTCTATCTGGAGAACATCAAGCAGATGGTCCAGCACGGGATTCAGCCTTATTTCGCGCTCGGC
>Ga0210409_10004907_pt1 | contig 14193 bp, 10 predicted proteins | sample IncBWH17MmetaG_FD_161649 | JGI IMG/M metagenome (GOLD analysis project Ga0210409, IMG submission 161649) | Forest soil microbial communities from Barre Woods Harvard Forest LTER site, Petersham, Massachusetts, United States - Inc-BW-H-17-M | ecosystem: Environmental > Terrestrial > Soil >... | reverse complement strand
GTGCGGTCGGGTGATGCTTGCGGGCGGCGAATTCTTCCGTCTCCTCGAGCGTACGGCGGATCATGAAAATGAACGGAATGATCAGGCAGCCGATGCCGAGCGGGATGCGCCATCCCCAGGTTTGCAGCTCCTCGGGAGTCAGAAAAGTCGCCAGCAGGTAACCGATGACGCCCGCAGAGATGACGGCGACTTGCTGACTCGCCGACTGCCAGGACACGTAGAACCCCTTGTGTCCGGGTGTGGCAATTTCGGACAGGTATACCGACACGCCGCCCAGCTCGACGCCCGCCGAGAAGCCCTGGCAGAGACGCCCCAGAACCACGAGGATGGGCGCGAGCAGGCCGATCGTCTGGTAGCCCGGCAGCAGAGCGATCGTCAGCGTGCCGACCGACATGAGTGCCAGCGTCACCAACAGTCCCTTGCGGCGCCCGACGCGGTCGATATAGGGACCGAGAAAGATGGCACCGAGCGGCCTCACCAGGAATCCGACGGCGAAGGTGGCGAGAGACAACATCAGCGAGGCAAAGGCGCTCGCGGCGGGAAAGTAAGCCCGGCCGATCGCCGCACTGAAGTAACCGAAGATCATGAAGTCATACATTTCCAGGAAGTTGCCGCTGGCTACGCGGAACACGGCGCGGATCTTGGCTCTTCGTTCGGCAGGCGCCAGCATCGTGGATTCCCCCGGGGCGAGGCTGCCACTGATCCGGAGGTGATCGGCGCAGCACTCGCGCAGCGAGCTTAGCGGCTGTCAACGCGGCGAGCGACTGCTCATGGGCACGAGTGCGCGGAAAAACCGGCGTTTAGGTTGGCTTCAGGTTGGCGGAGTAACTTCGGGCGACTGGATCACGGGATCGCGGGGTGGACGCGATCCTTGGGGGGGATGTGGTCATGACAGAGATCGTGGCCCCGGCTTTCGCCGGCGACGCTGGCTTCGCAATAGTGTGCGCGCTGCGTTGCCGATTCGCGCGCAAACTGGTGTGTGCCGGCACGCTGCTTGGCATTTTCAGTCCACAGCTGGTGTGCGCCGCCGAGGCCGACGAGCCGGTGGTTGAGGTGGTCGTCACCGGGTCGCGGCTGTCGGGGGGCAATGCCTCCACCACCGCCAGCCCGGTCGTGGTGGTCGACAGCGAGGAGCTGCGACATCAGGGCACGGCCCAGGCCGAGGAGCTGCTCAACAGTCTCCCGCAGGTCAACTCCGGACTGACACCCGAAGCGAACGGGGCCTCGGTCGCGCCGCTCACGGGCACTGCGACGGTCGATCTGCGTGGCATCGGCGCGTTCCGCACGCTGGTGTTGATGAACGGGCGGCGCACCGCCCCCGGTGATCCGATCAACCCCTCCGCGGACCTCAACACCATTCCGACCGCGCTGATCAAACGGGTCGAAGTACTCACCGGCGGCGCCTCCGCCATCTACGGCTCCGATGCGGTTGCGGGCGTCGTCAACTTCATCCTGGATACGGAATTCACAGGCTTCAAGGCCGACGTGCAGGGTGGCGTCAATCGCGCCAGCAACGACCGCACCGATCTGCAGAACATTGCGCTCGCGAGCGGTGTGACTCCCGCGAGCGGCACCTCGTATGACGGTCGCACCATCGACGCCTCGCTCGTGTGGGGACAAGGCTTTCAGGACAATAACGGGCATATCCAGGCCTACGCCTCCTACCACCACCAGCAGCAGGTGACCGGGGCCCGCCGCGACTACAGCGCCTGCACGCTCATCGAGACCGGCAACTCCTTCCAGTGCCTGCTCGACAACAGCACCGCCAATGGCCAGTTCATCTCGAGCACGGGCGCGGCCCTGACACTCGACACCGCGAACGGGCACGCCTTCCGCCCGATCGCGCCGGCTGATTTCTACAATCCCGCACCCTTTCAGGACCTGCAGCGACCGGACACCCGCTACAACGCGGGCCTGTTCGCCTCGTACCATTTCAACGAGCACGCGCAGCTCTACGGTGAAGCTGAGTACATGCGGGACACCACCACGGTGCACTACGAGCCCACCGCCACCGATATCCCGAACCCGACGTTCGCCGGGAGCCTCCCGTCGATTTCCTACACCATCAATTGCACCGACCCGCAGCTGTCGGCCAATGAGGTGGCCGCTCTCTGTCCCGGTGGACCAGTCGGCACGGCGCTCGTGCCGATCGGCCGCCGCAACGTCGAGGGCGGGGTGCGCACCGACGAATTCCGCCACGACTCCTATCGAGTCGTCCTCGGGGTCAAGGGCGAGATCGGTGGGCCGTGGTCCTATGACGCCGATTTCGTCTACGGCCGGGTCAACGAACGCGAGACGCCCGCCAATGACTTCTCCATGACCCGGCTGGCCAACGCGCTCAACGTCGTCAACGTTGGCGGCGCGGCGACCTGCCAGTCAGTGGTCGACGCCTCGGACCCGAGCTGTGTGCCCTACAACATATGGCAGGTGGGTGGGGTCACTCCGGCGGCGCTCAATTACATCACTGGAGGCGCCAGTCAGTCAGGCCACGCCCAGCGCACCATCGTCACCGGGCAGGTGGTGGGGGATCTGCAGTCCTATGGCATCGTGAGCCCCTTCGCCAAGAAAGGCGTCTCGGTCGCAGCGGGCGCCGAGTATCGCGACGAGGCCGTGCAATACACCACCGATGCGGCCTACAGCGACCTGCTGGTCACTTCGGCCGTGAATGGCGCGCCGCATGCGACAGGCAGCTTCCATGTGAGCGAGGTCTTCGCCGAGTTCAAAGTGCCGCTGGTGCAGGACAAGCCCTACGCAGAGGACGTAATCCTCAACCTGAGCGACCGCTATGCCCACTACACTCCGCAAGGCAACGTGAACGCCTTCGGGATCGGCCTCGAGTGGGCGCCGGTCGAAGCGGCCCGCCTGCGCGGCAGCATCAGCCGCGCAGTGCGCGCGCCGAACGCCTACGAGCTGTTCAAACCGCAGGTCCTCAACCAGACGGCACTGCCCGACCCGTGCTCCGGCTCGACTCCCGCCAAATCCCAGGCGGAGTGCGCCAACACCGGCGTGAGCGCCGCACAATACGGTCAAATCCCGCCCGGCAATGTCAACGCATTGACGGGCGGTAACCCGAACCTGAAGCCTGAAACGGCCGATACCTACTCGTACGGCCTCGTGCTCACGCCGGCCCGGAACACTTTCTTCAGCGTCGACTACTGGCACATCAAGGTGAAGGAATACGTCGGCAATGTCGGTCTCGGGTACACGTTGCCCGCCTGCCTCGGCACGGGCGACCCGGTGTACTGCTCGCTCATTCACCGCGATGTCAGTGGCTCGCTCGGCGGCAGCGGCGCAGGTGCGGGGTACGTGACCAGCACGGCACTCAACACCGGCTCCTACGGGACCAGCGGCGTGGATTTCGAGGGGCGCTACGCGCTCGATCTCCCACACTCCCAGCGCCTCACGTTCAGCTTCACGGGCACCTACACCATCGACAATCCGATCGCGGTCAACCCGGCCACCCCGCAGTTCGACTGCACCGGACTGTACGGATTCAACTGCTCCGGCAACGGGCCGACCTCACCCGTACCGCACTGGCGGCACCGGTTCCGTACTACCTGGCGCACCTGGCACGACCTGGAGCTGTCCCTCAACTGGCGCCACATCGGCACGATGGAGTCGGAGTTCGCCAACCCCAAGTCCGGCGTTGCGGATCCGACCATGGTCTTCCCGGTGGATTCGCGTATTCCCGCCTACAACTACTTCGATTTCGACGCCAGCATGGAGGTGACCGAGCACGTCAACGTGCGCCTGGGTATCAACAACCTCACCGACAAGCAGCCGCCGGTGGTTGGCCTGATCGCCAGCCCACAGCTCATCAACGGCAACATGGTGGCGGGCATGTACGATACGCTCGGGAGATACCTGTTCGCCGGAGTCACGGCGAAGTTCTGAAGCAGCGCTCGCAGTCCAGAGCGCGCTGCGCTCGGCGGGGCTTTAAGGTTGCATTAATGCGCGCCTGCTAGGCTTTGGCGCCACACTTGCTGCAGTGCAATCCGAAGGACGGTATCCCCATGAAATATATCTACCGCTCGCTGGGTGCCGCTCTCGCGCTCGGCCTCCTGATCACTGCCTGGGCCGCCGACCAGGGGCTCGCCTGGCCGACGCTGGCAGCGATCGAGATACCACAGTCCGCGGGAAAGTTCGATTTTCTGCGCGTCGACGCGAACCGGAATCGCCTGCTTGCCGCGCACGAGAAGGATGGCACTTCTGACTTCATTGATCTCAAGAAGCACTCAGTGATCGCGCGCGTCAAGGTCGGCAGCGCCGTCGACACGGCGACTGATTCCGATTCGAAGTTCTACTACGTGAGCGTGCAGGAGGACGCGCGCGTGGCGGTCCTCGATGCCACGACGCTCAAGGAGGTCAATTCGATCAAGGTGGCGGGGCCGACCGATGCCATCATCTACGAGCCGAAGAATCATCTGGTGTACGTGACCCATGATGACGGCGCGGAGGTCTGGGTCATCGACCCGCAGGCGGCCAAGGTGGTCGCCAGCGTCGCCATCCCAGGTGCGCCGGAGTTCATGGTCTACGATCCCTCGAGCGACCGGATCTATCTCAACATCAAGACCAAGAACGTCGTCGCGGTCATCGACCCTTCCACCAACAAGGTGATCGCGCAGTGGCCGACCGCGCCGGCAACCCTGCCTCATGGCCTTGCCCTCGATGCCGCCGGCCATCGCCTCTATTCCGCCGGCGCCAACGGCCAGCTGGTCGCCATCGACACCGCGAGCGGCGCCGCTACCGGTTCCGTCGACATCGTTCCCAAGGTGGATCAGATCGCCCTCGATAGCGCGAGTGGGCTGCTGTATTGCGCAGGCACCGACAAGATGTCGGTCGTGCGCGTGAGCGGCGGGAAGCTCACCCGGCTCGGCGACCTCTCGACCGCCGCAACGGCAAAGAACGTCGCCGTCGATCCGGCGACCCGCGCCGTCTGGACCACCTACACCGATGGCAAGAGCTCCTTCGCCAAAGCCTGGAGTGCGCCGCAGCCCTAGGCCCGTCGCTACCGCCACCGGGGCGCGGCGGCCACAGAGACGCTGGCGGCCTCGGCGGCACCGGCCCCGTTGCAGACCGGTGACGCTCGCCGCGCCGAGGCAGTATGATTTCCGCGGCGTTTCCCACGCAGACAAGGTGGTCGCCACGAAAATTCTCATCGTCGAAGACCAGCGCCGCATCGGCGCGTTTATCGAGACATCGCTGCGCGAGCGCTCCTACAGCGTCACGTGGGTCGGTTCCTGCAGCGATGCCCGCGAGGCGCTCTGCAGGTCGAATTACGACGCAGTCATCCTCGATCTCGGCCTGCCCGATGGCGACGGACTCGATCTGCTCAAGCAGTGGCGCAGGGCGGGCTTCAACGAGCCGGTGCTCATTCTGTCCGCGCGCGATGCCCTCCAGGACCGGATCAACGGGCTGGACCTCGGTGCGGACGACTACCTGCCGAAGCCCTTCAGCATGGAGGAGCTGCTGGCTCGTACGCGCTCGCTGCTGCGGCGCCAGTCGGCCGTCAAGGAGGCGATCCTCGAGCACCGCGGCATCCGGCTGGATCTCATCGGCCACACGGCTCACTTCGCCGGCCAGCCGGTTGAGCTCACCAACCGCGAGTTTGCACTGCTGGAACTGTTCATGCAGAACGTCGGCCGCATCCTGACGCGCGAGCTGATCTGCGAGAAGTGCTGGTCGTCTGATCACTCCAATGAGGCGAATCTGCTCGATGTCTACATGAGCCGGCTGCGCGCCAAGTTCGACACCGGCTCGGAGGTCTCGTTGTTCAGGACCGTGCGCGGCGTCGGGTACCAGTTGCTGTGAGGTCGATCGGCGCCCGGCTGGCGTTGTGGTATTCGGTCGCTGCCGCCGCCACCCTGGTGGGCGCTTTCGTTGCCGGTTACTACCTGCTACAGGTGCATCTGGTTCATGGGCTGGATCTCCTGAACCGCGCCCAGTTCGCCGAGATCCGCGCCCACCTCGGCAGCGACTACCAGTCCCTCGACGGACCGGCGATCGATGCGCGCATACGCCAGACCACCGAGTACGCTTCGGTGCTGTTCTACATCACTGTCGACGATCGCGCCGGGCCTGTTCGCCCCGTGTTCTACTCGAGCAACCTGCACGGTCAGCCGATCCCCGATGTTCCCGGCGAGCGCGAGTACGACGCCACCGTCCCGGGAATTGGCGAGCTGCGTGCCAGCGAGTTCATTCTCGGCCCGTTCGATGTGACCGTGGCAACTCCCCTCAGCAGCGTGCGCGAAACCATGCGCTCCTACAGCCGCATCGGCATCTGGCTGCTCGCCGGGTCGATCGCGATGAGCGTCGCGATCGGCTTCGGACTGAGCCGCCTCGCCATGCGCCCGGTGCGCCTCATACGCGACACGGCGAGCCGCATCGGCTCCGACAACCTGAGCGAACGTATCCCGGTCGCCAGCGTGCGCGATGAGATCTCGGATCTCGCGCGGCTGCTCAATCTCATGTTCGACCGCCTGGAGCGATCCTTCCAGCAGATTCGCCGCTTCACGGCGGAAGCCTCCCATGAGCTCAAGACTCCTCTTTCGTTGGTGCGGCTGCAGGCGGAGAAACTGCTCGTGCACGGCAAGCTCGACCCCGGCAACGAGGAATCGGTGCACGTGCTGCTCGAGGAGACCTCGCGCCTCAGCCAGATCATCGAGGAGCTGCTGTTCCTGTCACGTGCCGAGGGTTCCGACATCCGCCTGAGCCTCGAGCCGCACGAGCCAGCGGCGCTGCTGGCCGGCATCAGCCAGGACGCGCGCGTGCTCGCCGAGCACTACGGCATGCATTTCGAATGCACGCATGCCGGTAGCGGCAGCGTGCTTGTCGAGCCGCGCTGGCTGCGCCGGGTGCTGCTCAATCTGCTGAGCAACGCGCTGAAAGTCTCTCCGCGCGGCGGCCGGGTGACGCTCAATTCAGAGCTGGACGGAACGCGGTGGCGCGTAAGCCTCGACGATCAGGGGCCGGGTGTGGCACCTGAGTTTCGCGAGCGCATCTTCGAGCGCTTCTTCCGCGTGACGAGACCCGGAGCGGACGATGATGCCGGGAGCGGCCTGGGACTGGCGATCTGCCGTAGCATCATCTCGCTGCACGGCGGGTCCATCTGGGCGGAGCCCTCACCCGTGGAGGGGGGACTCCGCGTCGTGTTCACACTGCCGACGAACTCGTAAGTCACCTCGCAGGGACTGCGGCACGCGGCCCGCGAAGCGCTTCAGGGTGCCGTGAGCCACGCCTGAGTCTTAGATCAGCCTATCGCGGCGCAACGACGCAGCCATAAAAAAACAGCCTTTTTAAGGTTGGCTTCAGGCTGGTCATCATTCGGCAACCTCGCCTCGTGACAATTTTTACCTCGATTGACAGCTGCTTACAGCGGTAGCGTCCGCCCGAGGGACGCAGGGAGACGCTGTTCTCACGGAGTCACGCCCATGAGTGAGTCTCTCAAGTGTGTTGTGTCCTTCCGACAAGGCGGCACGCTGTCCCGGCTCGCGCTCGTGCTCTGCCTCTGCCTGTCCCCTTTTGCGCAATCATCCGTTGCGGCGGCCGACACCGCAGATGCCGGAGCTGCCGGAGCTGCCACGGCAGCCGAGAGTGGTGCCGCACCCGGCAGTGCGCTGCAGGAGGTCGTGATCAGCGCGCAGCGCGCCACGGTCGAGCTGGCTCGCAAGGCTCAGGAGGAAGCACCCAACCTCATCAACATACAGACGTACCAGGAGATCAGAAGGCTGCCCGATATCAGCACGGCCGAGGCCGTGCGACGCATCCCGGGCGTCTCACTCGAAACCGACGAGGGCGAAGGCCGCTACGTGAACATCCGCGGTATTGATGCGGATCTCAACAGCACCACATTTGACGGTCTGCGCCTGCCGCCGACCAATAACGCCTCACCCTTCGGCGGTTACCGCGCCGTGACGCTCGATTCCATTCCGATCGGACTCGTCGGCGCGATCACGGTGACCAAATCGAATCTCCCCAGCCAGGATGCCGAGGCCCTGGGTGGCACGATCGAGATCACGCCGAAGACTGCACCGACGAGTGGCGCGCCGTTCCTCGAAGGCCAGGTGGGAGGCGGCTACGAGCCGCTGCGCCGCAAGCCGATCATCGATGTGGCGATGTCCGGGGGCGGGCGCTTCGGCGGAGCGGGCCGCCCTGCCGCGGCGGGGGGCACCGAGGCCTACAGCGATCGGCCGTTCTCCGTGGTTGCGACCATTACCTATTATGAGGACTGGCGCGGCATCGACGACGTCGAGCCGGCGTACTTCAACGACTCCGCACACCCGTATTACGCGATCAACAACCTCCAGCAGCGTGACTATGAGCTCAACCGCAGGCGCCATGGCTACGGGATCGATTTCGGCTACCAGCCCGACGCGGACAATCGCTGGTACATCCGCGGCTTCGAGGCCGGCTATAACGAGCGTTACTGGCGCCAGTACTTCAACCTGACTCCGGATGGCAATACGGTCCAGGGCGCCAACGGCACCCTGACCGACACGCTCAACACCCCCAATGCGATGCAGATGGCCTTGCGTGACGAACGGGAGCTTTCCAAAGACCAGGTGTTCATGGCCGGCGGGGTAAACCACTTCGGAGCGAGCATCCTCGACTACCGGGTCGGCTACACGAAAGGCTCGTGGCACAAGCCGTACGACTACAACTCGGCGTTCAGCTACACGCCTACACCGACGAATGCAGCGTGGATGTACTCCCCGAGCGGCAAAGGTTTCACCCCGCTGTACACGATCACGGGTGCCGATTACCTCAATCCCGCGAATTATCTGCTCAACGGCTTCGCCAACAGCTCGGCGTACAACGACGACCGCGAGTGGTCCTTGGTGACGAACTTCGAGCTGCCGGTCCGTTGGGGCGGCTTCGATGTCGAGAGCCTGAAGATGGGCTTGAGTGGACGATGGCGCAAGAAGGGGGAGACCTATTACCCGACCTCGTACCCCACGCTACCCAACATGCTTCTGTCGAGCATTGCAACGACTCCGTACGAGACCTACTACGACGGCCAGTACCGCAACCCCCCGGATATCCCGCCCGGCTACCTGCAGTCACTGCTCGGACCTGGCACGCAAGCCCCGTCCGATGTAATCAGCGGGTACCAGAATTACCTGTCCGCAAAAGAGAACGTGTACGCGGCCTATGTCATGTATCAGATGACAGCGGGTCGGTTCGGGGTCATCGGCGGGGTACGGGTCGAGCACACACACGACGATTTGTCCGCGTATCAGGTCACTACGGATACCATGGGCAACACGTTCGTGAGCCCGGTCACCTCTAAACACGACTACACCGATGTGTTCCCCGGCATTCAGACGCGCTACGAGATTCAGCCGAACCTGATCGCGCGTGCCACCTGGTCGTCGACCCTGGCGCGCCCGGGGTTCAATCAACTCAGCATCTCGCAGACCATCGACCTCGGCTCGGGGATCATCAGCACGGGCAACCCCAACCTCAAGCCGATCAAATCGAACAGCTTCGACGTCACCATCGAGAAGTACCTGTCGGAAGCCGGCATCCTCTCATTCGGCCTGTTCGACAAGGAGCTCTCCGACTACATCGTGGCCGACAACACCGGGACCCAGATCGTGTACTTCCACGGAACGAACGTTCCGCTCAAGAGCTACACCTATAGCAATACCTCCACGGCGTATTCGCGTGGCGCGGAATTCAACTGGGTCCAGCGCTTCAGCCGGCTGCCCGGCTGGCTGGCTGGCTTCGGCATCAACGCGAACTACACCTGGGTCGATTCGCGGTTCACGATCCGTCCCGGGGAGCACTCGACACTGCCTTCCAGCTCGAAGAACACCTGGAACCTCGCGCTTTTCTATCAATACGCTGGCCTGGATCTGCGGCTCGCGGCGTATTCGGCGTCGCAGGACTTGTTTGGCATCGGCTCCGACAAGAGCAGTGATGTGTGGAACGACACGCGCACGTCGATGGACTTCGGCGGTTCGTATGCCTTCAGCGAGCACTGGAGCGTATACTTCAACGCCAAGAATCTCCTCAACACCCCGCACACGTTCTACCAGGGCACACCGGACCGACCGATCCAGCGCGAGTTTTACGAGCAGACCTATCAGCTGGGTGTGCGCGTCAACTATTGAGTCTGCAGCCTGGCAATGCTCGAGGGGCACGGCGAACCCAGCGCAGCGGCGGACAGGCAGACGGTGGCGGCGCGTGTCATGATGGCGCGCACCGCCCCGCTGCCGCAGCGGGTGAGCAAGCCGACCATGGCCGACCAACGCAGCCGTGTGCGAATCAGATCGGGGAGCAAAGCAGCGCGACGGCGCTGTTGGTGGGCGGAGACTGCCGATGCGGACTACGTGCGCTATCACGATGAGGAATGGGGCCGGCCGGTGCACGATGACCGCCGTCTCTTCGAGATGCTCACACTCGAAGGTGCGCAGGCTGGGCTGTCCTGGTCGACTATCCTGCACAAGCGTGCCGGGTACCGCCGCGCCTTCGCCAACTTCAACGTGCGCCGCGTAGCGAGCTTCGACGCCCGCCGCCGGGCCGCGCTGCTGCGTGACAGTGCGATCGTGCGCAATCGCCTGAAGATCGAATCCGCGGTAAGCAACGCGCGCGCCTTTCTCGCCGTGCAGCGGGAGTTTGGCTCGTTCGATCGCTACCTGTGGTCGTTTGCCGGAGGCCGCCCGCAGATCAACCGCCCGCGGCGCGGGACGGTGCCTGCGCGTACTGCGCTGAGCGATGCCCTCTCCCGGGACCTCGCGCGCCGCGGGTTCCGCTTCGTCGGCTCGACCATCGTCTACGCCTTCCTGCAGGCGGTCGGGGTGGTGAACGACCACACCCGTGGCTGCTACCGATGCCCGCCGGCCCGCTCACGTGGCGGGGCCGGCCGGCGTCGGGCGCGCCCCCGCCCTCGGGCCGCAGTGGCGCCAGCTGGCGAGCGCCTCTTAAGATAGCCCTCCAATTCCCCGCATCAGGACTTTGTTATGAAGGCTCTTCTCGCGATGGCGTTCGCCGCGGTGATGACAGCACCGGTGTATGCAGAGTGCCCCTACCCACAGGCTCCGGCGAAAATCCCGGACGGCGCGACCGCAACGCTCGAGGACATGGTCGCCGGACAAAAGGCCATAGCCGCGTACCAGAAGGCGATCAACGACTACACGACCTGCATCGACAAGGAGCTCGATGACGCCATCGCCAAGGGTGGCGACAAGCTGAAGCCCCAGCAGAAGACGGACATGCAGCGCGTTGAGGCCCAGAAGCACAATGCCGCGGTCGATCAGCTGCAGGCTATCGCCGACCGCTTCAACGAGCAGGTAAAGGTCTACAAGGCCAGGACGGCCGATAAGAAGGGCTGAGTGCTCACCCCGGCCGAGGCAGACCAGCTGATCGGCCAGCACCTTCAGTGCCTGCCGATCGAGTCCCTGCCGCTGGCGCAGTGCGCCGGCGCGGTGCTGCGCGAGAACGTCTACGCCGAGCGCGACCAGCCGCCGTATGACCGTGTGGCCATGGACGGGGTGGCGCTCGACAGCCAGGCGGTGAGCGCAGGTACGCGCTTCTTCCGCATCCAGGCCACACAGGCGGCCGGCGATGCACCGCTTGCGCTCAATGCGCCGGAGGACTGCATCGAAGTGATGACCGGCGCGGTGTTGCCCTCGGGCTGCGACAGCGTGGTGCCGGTCGAGCGGCTCGTCCTCGACCGCGGCCAGGCGGAGCTGACCGTGGATGTCCGCGTCGAGCCCTGGCAGAACGTGCATCGCCGCGGCAGCGACACCCGCCAGGGTGCGCTGCTCCTGCGCGCGGGTCAGCGTCTGCGCGCTCCGGAAATCGCCATTGCCGCCTCCGCGGGCATGGCACGCATCCGGGTCGCGAGTCAGCCGATGCTCGCCGTCATCTCCACCGGTAACGAGCTGGTCGAGCCCGGCGAGCCGGTGCTCGCGCACCAGGTGCGCCGTTCGAACGCGTACGCCGTCGTGGGCGCGCTGCGCGAGCATGGCTTCCAGCGCGTCGCAGACGATCACATCCCCGATGATGTCGGCGAGCTGCGTGAGCGCCTGCGTTTTCACCTCGAGACGCACGATGTGCTCGTGCTCTCGGGCGGTGTGTCGATGGGCCGCTTCGACTTCGTGCCGCAGGTGCTCGGCGAGCTAGGTGTCCGAACCATCTTCCATAAGGTGGCACAGCGTCCGGGAAAGCCGCTGTGGTTCGGAGTCGCGCCCTCGGGAGCGGCGGTGTTTGGGCTGCCCGGCAACCCCGTGTCGACCCTCGTGTGCCTGGCGCGCTATGTGCTGCCGGCGCTGCGCGGCAGCCTCGGACAGAGCGCGGATCGCGTCGAGCGCATGGCGCTGAGCGCCCCCATCACCGTCACGCCAGCGCTGACGCACTTCATCCCGGTGCGGCTCGAGCAGGATGACTGGGGACGGGACTGGGCCGTTCCGGCCCCGACAAATGGCTCGGGAGACTTTACCTCGCTCGCAGGTACCGAGGGGTTCGTGGAGCTACCACCCGGGCCCAATACGTACGCGAAAGGCTTCGTGACCCGGCTGTACCGCTGGTCGTGACTCCTTAGGCGCATAGCCTTTGGCCCGGGCGGTGCTCATACTGTCGCAAGCCATGTCCGATCGTGAAGTGATTGTGCCCCTGCGCGCTCAGGCAGCGCCGCGGGACAGGTTTTCCCGGCCGATGCGCGACCTGCGCATCTCGGTCATGGACCGCTGCAATTTCCGTTGCCCCTATTGCATGCCGCGTGAGACCTACCACGAGCGCTACCGCTTCCTTGGCTCGCATGAGCGGCTGTCGTTCGATGAGATCGTGCGCCTCGCTCGGCTGTTCGCGCAGCTCGGGGTGCGCAAGCTGCGCCTGACGGGCGGTGAGCCGCTGCTGCGCGCGAATCTTCCGGACCTGATCGGTGACCTCACGGATGTCCCGGGGATCGAGGATGTCGCGCTTACCACCAATGGCGTGCTGCTGTCGCGCTACGCGAGCGAGCTCAAGGCCGCAGGGCTGCGGCGCGTGACGGTCAGTCTCGACAGCCTCGATGCACAGGTCTTCGCGCGCATGAGTGGAGGCCTCGGCGGCGTCGAGGAAGTGCTGGATGGCATCGAGCATGCCCGGCGCGCCGAGCTCACTCCGATCAAGGTCAACGCCGTCGTGCAGCGTGGTGTGAACGATCACACCGTGCTCGATCTCATCGAGCGCTTCCGTGGCACCGGCGTGATCGTGCGCTTCATCGAGTACATGGACGTCGGCAACCGCAATCACTGGAGCGAGGAAATGGTGGTGCCCTCGAAGGAGCTGCTGGCGCGGATCGCGGAACGCTGGCCCCTCCAGCCTCTCGAGCCGAGCTACCGCGGCGAGGTGGCCCGGCGCTACGCATTCGCCGACGGCCAGGGCGAGGTCGGCTTCATCTCCTCGGTGTCTCAGCCTTTCTGCGGTGATTGCACGCGTGCCCGCCTGTCCTCCGATGGCGTGCTCTACACCTGCCTGTTCGCCACCCACGGCACCAGCCTGCGCGATGCGCTGCGCGGCGGCGGAAGCGATGATCAGCTGCTCGAGCTCATCCGTGGTGTCTGGCTCGGCCGCGCCGATCGCTACAGTGAGCAGCGCGCCAGCCTGCGCCGCGCGGCGCGCGATGAGCGCAAGGTCGAAATGTTCTACATCGGTGGTTGATGGCGCGCCGCGGTCTCACCCATCTCAATTCGCGTCAGCAGCCTGCCATGGTGGACGTGGGAGCGAAGGAGGTGACGCATCGCGTCGCCGTCGCCGAAGCACGGGTGCGCCTGCCGAGCAGCGTGGCACGCGCCCTGCGCGCCGCCGGGCACCGCACCAGTAAGGGTCCGGTGTTCGACACGGCGATCGTTGCCGGAGTGCAGGCCGCCAAGCGCACCCACGAGCTCATCCCCTTCTGCCATCCCCTCGGGCTCGAGAACTGTCAGCTACACATCGAGCACCGCCGGGCGCAGGAGATCGTGGTGCGCTGCGAGGTGTCGGTCCATCACCGCACCGGGGTGGAGATGGAGGCGCTCACGGGTGCCGCGGTGGCGGCGCTGACCATCTACGACATGTGCAAGGCGCTCTCGCACGATATCGAGATCGGCAGCATTCGGCTGCTGGCAAAATCCGGCGGACGGCGCCGCTTCGCGCGCAGCGCTGCGGAGCGCCGGGCATGAATGCTCACGGCGGCAACGGCGGGGCGCCGCTCCTTGGGCTCGTGCT
>Ga0210409_10004906_pt1 | contig 14193 bp, 16 predicted proteins | sample IncBWH17MmetaG_FD_161649 | JGI IMG/M metagenome (GOLD analysis project Ga0210409, IMG submission 161649) | Forest soil microbial communities from Barre Woods Harvard Forest LTER site, Petersham, Massachusetts, United States - Inc-BW-H-17-M | ecosystem: Environmental > Terrestrial > Soil >... | reverse complement strand
GAGCCTAACCGGCTGGCCACGAAAGGCCATCTTACGGCGGGCCCATAAATTGGGGCTCCCCACCCGACCTTTGGGCGCTCGCCGGCGCTGGACGATGGTAGAGTACCGTTTCGTTATCGAATCCTTGAACCACATGAGCGTGCGGGAGATCGCCGAACAGATCGAGAGATCAGAGAAGGCGGTTTGGGACATGGTTGGCCAGCGTGGAATCCCGGCTAGATTCCAAGACGGATACACCATGCGCGAATTGGCCGAAAAACTTCACATGAGGCGCTTGAGCGTTCAGAAATGGGTTGAAACCGGCCTTCTCCACAGGAAAAGGAACGGCCGGATCGATGAAGGATCCTTGCAGTCTTTCTTTTACAGTCACCCTGAGACCTTGAAATGGCCGGCGTTTGATCAAGACACAGCCTTTTGGGTGTCGGAGCTCGTGGAAGCCGAGAGAGCGAGGCTCAACGGTGCTGAAGCGCAGACTCGCGCCATGCCTCAAAACTCGGAAAAGATGCGGGCGGCTGAAGCTTCCACGCCCGGCGACACTGTTTCCAGTGCGCCCGGATCTGATCCATCCGGGGATCGCGCGTCGCGTAGTAGCCAAGCGCGTGCCGCCAGCCCTCAGCTATAGAAACGTGAAATAGCCTTTCGTCGGTCCACTCGAGAAAGCGAAGCCAGAGGAACTCGGGCTCTCGTGGATGCTCCTTGGCGAATGCGGATGCGTAATCCAGAAAGCCGGGGCAGCGCTCTCGAAGGATCGCGATCATGGGGTCAGAAACGAATCCCTGTGTCTCGACGGTCAGACGGAGCCAATAGGAAAATGCGCGCCACTCAACGAACTCCGTAATGGTCTGTGCCAGGCGGTCTGGCGCAACTAGTCCGCATTCATCCTCTGCGAGTTGCTTTGATTGTCGCCCCAGGTCGGCCTCAGCCTTCCGGGGTTTGGCAAGATGGTTCATCGTGATGCTCAAAAGCTGAGACGGGCGCTGCTGACTCTGGCTCCGCCACAGCCACCGTTCGCTAGTAGGAGAAGCGGCTTGTCCGCTCGGTTCTCAAGAATACAACATCCGACTGGGATCTGGCGACATTCCGCTCCAATTTCCGCCGCATTCAGGCACGAGCCGGGCTCTGCAAATGAGGCGTATATGCCGTTGGCTGATACGCTTCAACGTAGCACCATCGGATCTGCTGATGCAACGGGGCCAAAAGCAGATCCAGCCGACCGATCTGAAAATGAGAGCCATCGGGGCCGTCGTGCGAGAATTCCGTAAGCGGGCGGGCCACTCTCAAGAGCGCCTCAGCGGCGAGTGCGGCTTCGACCGAACATACATCAGCCGGGTCGAGAGAGGGATCATCAACCCGACGGTGGGCCGGCTCTGGCAGATTGCTGACGCGCTGGAGACCCCTTTGAGTCAGCTTACGAAGCGGATGGAACTCTGGATAGCGGACCAGGTGCGCGTGTCCCGACGCGGAGATACCAAACGAACTTGATCGGCCGAACAATCTGATAACGACGTCCGGCGAAGATTTCATGCGCTTCGTCGATCACGGCGAGATCGAAAGGCGGGGCGGCCCCGAGCGGCGTTGCGCCGCCCTCGCTGCCTGCGAATTCCCGGCCGACCAGATAGACGCCTGGCGCGACGAAGCTGGCATCGTTCTCACGCGCCTGGATGCCGAACAGGTTCAAGAGCTCGCTCTGCCATTGCCCGATCAGCGACTTCGGCACGACCAGCAGGATGCGTTGCGCCCCCTCCGCCCGGCTCTGGGCAATCACCAAGCCGGCCTCAATCGTCTTTCCCAGGCCAACTTCGTCGGCGAGAATGCAGCCGCCTTCGCGGAGGCGTCGAAGGGCAAAGATTACTGCGTCAATCTAGTGGGGGTTGGGATCAATGCGAGCTTGGCGCTGTGCAGCCGCATAGCGTTCCCGGTCATCTGGACGGCGGACCCGGACGAGGTCCTCGGCAAGGATGCGCTGATTGAAGGCGTGGAGACTCATGTATTGCGCGATTACACCCTCGCATTCGCGTCATCAAAATTCTGATCTGATGCGGAATCATCATAATACCGAGTTTCAGCCTTCATTGGCCGTCTCGATCACTGGTGCGCTCGCGGTTCTCGACGCGCGGTTCATCATTCGGTTTTTGCGGTTGCGTCCACGCGCCCCGGACCATTGGAGTGAGTCCAGATCACGAGTGTGCAGGCGTGAGACTCTGACGAGCTAGCACATCTTGAAATTCTAGTTTTGGTCTACTTTAGATTACAGATCAAGTTGTGAGCGCCAAAAGGGACGACAATTCGTACCTCCTCGAAGCAAAACAGAGATTGCTCGATATCTTCCAGAACCAGTCGATCTTCCAACAGCCGCGCGAGAACGCTCTATACCACTTCTGCGCTGTTCTAGAGGTCGAAGCATTCAAGGCGGCAGCTAGCCCAAAGGCCCACTTCAACGCACATCGGGCGGCAGCCCTTTCGAGTACCCGAGCCATACCAGGTATCTTTGAAAGATGTTCTCCGGGGGGCGCCGACGAACTCAGGATCAACCAGGACGTGTTCATGCAGGCCCGAGAGCTCTTTGAATTCTCACGGGACTACGAAGACATCGCCTTCAGCTTTGAACTCGCCGACAAGGGACAATTTGAGATTTACGTCGCACGCTGCGATCCTCGGATTACGTTTAGTTATGCTTCACCCGAGGCGGAGGCCAGGGATACTTTACTGAGGAGTGGCGAGGTCATGGAGAGGATAATTGCACCTGCGTCGAAGAACGAGGAAGCGGCTATGCTGGACGCAGCGGACAGAGTCCGAAAGTGCCTTGAGGGTCTGATTCGCCCTAAAGGGGCTGATGCCATTGAGTATGAGTTCACTCAAGAGCTGGTATCCGTCGTCCAAAGGTGGGCCGAGGGCCTCATGGCAGCCGTTCCCTGGGAATTCCCGGAGGCTTTGAACGTGGGTCCAATTCGATTTGGCGATCTGCGGAGATTCTGGGGCGCGCTGTTGGCGATTTCTGATACACACGACATGGCGCACCTAATCGCAATGGGAGGTGTCCCGTCGAAATGGCCGATCGGGAGCATCGTTGCGATCCGATCATCTAGCCAGTGGATCACGTCGATTGCCAGAGTGTCTGCTCTGCGTCCGGAGCTTGTATTGCAACTTCTCGACTGGTACAAGTTCGATCCCGCAGTTTCCGCTGCTACGCCAATTCTCCAGCCGTTTCTGGAGATCCTGCCCGATCGAATATGCGTGCCGAGTTCGTTCTTGATAGGGAATGCTATTGAGCGGAACTTCCTAAAACTCCTGAATCGTCACCCGCAGATGCGGCAATACGTAAACACGGTCAATCAAGCCAAGGAACCGTTAGCTCTCGACCAGATCGGCCAGCTTTTCCCTGAGCCGAGTTTTCAGATTGCCCAACAATTGGTAATCCCAGGCCTAACCGACGCGGACATAATCGTTTACGAAAGATCTTCTGGCTTCGTGTTGGTTTTGCAGCACAAATGGCTGATCAGCCCAGATACCGCAAAGGAATCAGGTTCAAATGATGATGAGCTTCGAAAGGGAGTGCAACAGGCCGTCAAATCCAGAGACGCCTTTAGCGCGGATCCTCAGTTGCTGCGTAAAGCTCTGCGTCTGACTTCCTCGGATCGGATCTCGGAGATCGGAGCCGCCGTCGTGTGCCGCGGATCGGAATCAACTGGTTTCGTGCCAGAGTCTCAGGTCCCAGTAGTGTCGGAGAGAGCATTTCGGCTCTTAGTGGAGAAAGCGAAGGATCTGGGACAGCTCTGGAATGCCTTGAAAGAGAGGCCGGATCTGGCTCAAGCCGCGCAATCTGTGCTCGATGCAAAGCGCAAGGTCAACTTGGCGGGCTATGAATTCGTGTTTCCGGTCCTCGCTACTTAATGGGGCCGCCGGCTTTAATTTTGTGCTGGTTGTAATGTGGCATAGCGCGGAGTTCCTACTGGATTTGGGGCCTCATCCGCCCTGGTGTCCGCGAGATCTCTAGATGGCGAACGCCCTCTGAGAGGGTTACATTAAGCGAGTGAAGTCCCGCACGCTTGCTCATTCTGTGCTCCTTCGCTACTTTCTTCATCCAGCCATATCGGAAATCACTCACGACAATCGCCAAGGGAGCCGGTGGGAATCAGCGTTGGGTGAGAGTTGCAGGTCCGCCATCCAGGATCTCATCCAGGACGGGCTACTGATCCCTTATTTGCTGAAACCCGATGACTGTCGAGGAATCGAATCAATTTTCGGCTTAGCGGATCTCAAACGCATGGCGAAGGAGCGTGGCCTCAAGGTCAGCGGCCGGAAAGAGGATCTTGCCAAACGGTTAATGGCCGCCGATTTCTCTGGGATCGCCGGGTTGATCGCCGGGCTTGGGCTCGTGGTGTGTTCCTCCGCCGGCCTTCTTGCTGCAGGACTATACGATCAGCGCAGGCAGGAAATGCTAAGAACCGTCGAATCGGCTCTCCGCGCCGGCGGATTCGCTGAGGCGATCCAGGCGAAAGGCTCGTTCGAAAAGGAAGTGGGCTTCCCTAGATGGGAGTTCGAGAGCGAGCCCGATCTGGAGGATCTTCGTAGACTCGCAACTGCCCGCCCAACGGCGCTTAGTTCTCGCTCTCCAACGGAATTGCAGGAACTTCGGGTCGCCGCCGGCTTGGCTATGCTCGGGCTCGACCCGAATTCCTCAGTGTCGGTCGAGGACAAGCGAGACATCGGGACACTTCTGAGCTTCGCCTCGGTTCAGCGGAACCTCGAATTTTGGCGACGAAGCGGAGTAGTAACTGGAGCCAGGATATTGGGATCCTCCGATGGACCATGTTCCGAGTGCAAGAAACTGCACGACATCGTCTGGAGCCTCGACCAAGTCCCCGAAATTCCAAATCCGAAGTGCACCTCTTCGCTGGGATGTCTATGCGTCATCGTTGCAGAACTCCAGGACAACGGTGGCGTACAAAAGCTTCCGCGCTAATCTTGAACTGAGATGGGATCTCCGGCTCAAGCCTGGTTCACGAAGTTGCTGTCCGAATGGGAGAGTGCCTGGGACAAAGCAGGGCCCGCGCTTCGGGGCGAGATGGCAAATTCTCTGTGCTACTTGCTGGCACCTCTTCAGGGTCATCTTTATGTTGCTGGAAGCACCAGTCCGAAGGTCCACGCCACTGTACTTCTCTTATTCCAAAATCCAGGATGGCCTCACGGCGAATTCAAAATTCTGGAGAGGTGTGATTCCGGGGCTTGGTCTGGAGACTCGGCAGTAAACGATTGGGCAATGGGATGTGCTGAAGCATCGCTCGCCAACATGCTGGAAAATTGGCTTCCCAATCGCGACGAGGGTCTTCCCTTGCATCGCGCGATTTGGATGCAGCGGATGGACGGTGAGTTCCCGTGCACCGCATGGACCATTCCCGGGGACGTCACTGAGATTGACGTGAACGAATTGATCGGCGAACAAGTCAGGCGCTGTTTGAACAGGCCTGAACCTGTCGCCCGAATCGAAGATCCGCGGCCACATATCTCCCGATTACACGCGACGCGAGAGCCTGTCAGCACGACGCGATGGCTAACTATCAACGCTCACAATCTTACAGTTACCTTCGGCATCGCCGAACCCTTCTGGTGTGGACTCTTCCTCCCACGAAAAGCATTGTTTGATGTCCGACTCGACGGCGACACTGATTTCCTCGCGGGCCCCCTCGAATTGGATGTGGATGACGACGAGTGGCGGCTGCGGTTGGAGGAGGAGTGTCGGCGGCATCATATTGGGGTGGCGCGCTCAGTCGTTGTCCACCACTGTTGGAAGCGGGCCGCGCAGGACGGTCTGTTGCGCTGGCCGCCGCGATTGAACCTCATTGCAGCATGCGAAATGAAGGCCAGCTGGTTCGACGCGGAGAAGGGAACATGGCACGCTACTCATGTTCGCGAAGGGCCCCGTGTGAAAGGCCAGCTTGAGCTGCTACTTCGCTTTGGACTCGATCGTGTGGGCTTTCTTCATCTCGGTGCCACAAAGCCGAGAGCGGTCGAATCAATCAATCCCTGGTTCCTGGCCGGCCATGATGCTGCGATCGCCCGCAAGACAATGCCTTTCGTCTTTGCTCCAAACGAAATGCCCCAATGCGGCTACTTTCAGGCAGTCGTAGGTAGTGTACCTTTCGCCTGCGAGGATCTCTCGGGTGCCGGAGGGGGGCTTACGGTCCATCAAGAAAGCCCGGCACTCGCCTCTCCAGCTCAAGACTGGAGGGGAGGGCTCTTCCAGAGGCTGGCAGCATTGCCCAAGCCCCGTTCGCTCAGAGCATTCATACGCGCGTGTCCACATTGTGGCCAATGGCAGTTGGCCACGATTTCCGGAACGACCACTTGCCTCGCATGCCAGAAGGATTTGGATGTCAACGAAGAGCCCCCGGTCTGCTGAATGGGCCAGCCGGCAAGGGCTTCTGTCTATAGTCTTGTACGCGGAACGCCCGAATAGAGATAAGCTAACTTTTCTGACCAGCCCCAGATCGGGATTTTACTGAAGGGTCTGTCCCGGGCGAATCCTGATGTCTGAAGACCCTTGTTATTTTCCTCGATAGCAATTCGCTACGAGCGCCTCGGCCAATGGTGAGCTCTGGATACGTCAGAAATATGTTATCATATTTCTGACATGCGAGATCTCACTCTGAAGGTGTTGAAGCGCGCAAAAGCGGTGGGTCCGAGATCAGCACTCACCCCTAGGGCGTTCGATGACTTGGGCAATCGCGCCGCCGTTGATCAAGCATTGAGCCGATTGACCAAAGCTGGCAAGATCAGACGAATCTCTCGAGGTGTCTACGATGTCCCCAAGAACCATCCCACGCTCGGTCCGCTCTCGCCGGACCCTGATGCCGTGGCGAGGGCTATCGCGGACCAGTCAGGATATCGCCTGCAACCGACGCCGGCGCGCGCGGCGAACGCGCTCGGTCTCTCGTCCCAGGTTCCCGCGCAGATCGTATATTTGATCGACGGCAGTTCGCGGAAGATCAAAGTCGGAAACCAGATCATCCATTTTAAGCACGCGGGCCCAAGGGCCTTGTTGGGAGCGGGTACTCCCGAGGGTGTTGCTCTGCAGGCAATTCGTGCGTTTGGGCCGCACCACCTTAGCTCCGCCGTCATCCAGCAGCTCCGGAAAAACCTGCCATCACCTGCAAAGAGAGGACTGAAGAAGCTTGCGCATCATGCGCCACGGTGGATGGCTTCTGCAATAGACGCGGTTACGGCTTAACATTAGGGCGGGTCACAGATGGATCACTTCGCCCTACTTCCCGCCGCCGAGCGCGCAACCGTTTTCCGCGAGGCCGCCGCCTGCTCGCGGCTGGGTTCTGCCACGATCATTGAAAAGGATTTCTGGGTCTGCTGGGCGCTTCAGCGAATCTTCTCGAGCTCCACGCTGGCCAGGGCCTCTCTTCAAAGGTGGAACCTCGCTGTCGAAGGCCTACAAGATTATCGATCGTTTTTCTGAGGACGTTGACATCGTCCTCGACCGCCATGCCCTCGGATTCATCGGAAAGCAGGACCCTACCAACATTGCGGGCACTAACAAACGCAACCGGAAACTGGATGAACTGGCGGGCAAGTGTTCGGAGACTGTTCAGGGCACCGTCCACGAAGAGCTCAAAAACTCGTTTCGCTCGGTTCTCGGCGAAGCGGATTGGAAGATCACGGTGGATCCGGCCGATGCCGACCGGCAGAGCCTTTTGTTCGCCTATCCGCTCGGCTTGGAGGCGGATCTGTACGGCTTGGGCACGTACATTCGTCCCGTCATTCGCCTGGAGTTTGGATGCCGCGGCGATCAGCGCGCCTCGACGCTGCCCCTGTAACCGGCGAGTCTGCTAATAGTGTGAGACGCTGGAATGGCAGCGTATAAGAACAACCCGAGGGACGGGAAGAACAACCCGGCGGCCATGCCCGCAATGTAAAGAAGAGAAGAACACAGCGAAAGTCGGAGGTCGCGGCGCAGCTTCGCTTCACCTATTCCTTTTTTCATGAGATGGCCTCGGAAGGCGGCATACCAACGCATAGCGGAGAAAGAAAGGCATGTAACGGCGCATACGGTCCCATAAAGCGCGACTGCCACAGGTTGCTCCGGATGATTGCCGAGGAGTCCCGTTGGGAAGGGCAGGAACGCAATCCACATCAGATACAGACTGTTCAGCCAAAGGAGCCTTGGGTCAACATAGTCCAGGTCATGGATCAATTCATGGTGCGAGATCCACGCAACCGTGCAGATCAGGAAGCTTATCACGTAGATCGAGAAATGAGGGGCTAAGGCCATAATTGCATGGATCATCCCCGCATTATCGATATTTTTCCCGACGTCTTGTACGTGGATGTCGAGAATGAGCAGGGTAATCGCGAAGGCGATGACACAATCGCTGAACGATTCAACTCTACCCTTGGGCATCGCGGGCTTCCTTAAAAGAAGAGAGGAGCGGAAGCTGGTTCAACGCTCCGTATAAAGCATCCTCGTATTCAGCAATGGAAATGTCGAGGAGGTCCGCACACACCTCAGGAGGGAGCTGGACCAGAATTCGAAGAACAAAGCAGTCCCGAAACATTGGCTGCAGGCCAAAAAGGCGTCGGAGTTCGGGGGGAAGCAGATTCATCCCGTCGGAAACATCTGGCGATTCCGTTCGTCGCCGGATCGTAGACCGCACGGTTTCAATCAGCAAGCTGCGATGCGAGATGTTTTCGCAAGCGTCAATTCCATCGAGCACCGCCAATTCGGCAGTCTTAGCTGCGCCCGCAAGAAGCAAAGCAGTGCGGAACGCTGTATGAAACGCACATGACGTTGTCTCCATCACTGTGAACCTAAACCTTTCGGTGCCGCAGAAGGCACTACGTCACCGCGCGGTATCGGGCGGTGCGGCCATAGCTCGGAGGTCACGGTTCTCGAAAACAAGACCTCCCGACTCCTGTGTTTCCCGAACGGCGACATCTACCATGGCGCGGGCCAAGTCGTCGGCGGGAATCACTTGATTGGGGAGCAGCACCCGAAACAGCGGGTAGATCGCGCGCAACAGCCGGTAGCTGAAATTCGGCTCTTTGCGCGGCTCCACGGGGTAGATATAGGCGGGTCGAAATATGTAAACGCGGGGGAATCTCGCCGCGAGTAGCGCGTTCTCGGCCTCTCCCTTGTAGCGCGCGAACGCGATCCGACTTCGTTCCGTCGGGTCTGCACCATTCCCGCTCAGGAACGAGAACGTCGCGCCAGGACTGCTGCCGTGGAGAACGCGCGCGAACTCGACGGTGTAGTCTACTGTGGTCCTGCGGAGTTCCGCATCCGATACCGCCCCCGTATAGGTACCGAGACAAAAGATCGCCGCGTCCTGGCCCGCAAGCCTCTCCGCGAGCGCGGAGCAGTCCGCGAAGTCTCGATGCAGAACCTGTGTCAGCTTTGGGTGCGAGAGACTGAGCTTCCTGCGGCCGATCGCCGTCACATGTCCAACGCCGGAGTGGTCCAGCGCATAGCGAAGGGCGTAGCCGCCGACCATTCCTGTCGCGCCCACGATCACAAGACGTTTCTGGCCCGCCGCCGGAGCGTTCATGACAGTTCGCGCTGCTCCAGCCAGTCGACGTAGAGCTTACGCTCAGCAAAGAGCCACTCGCCGTCCGTCTTCACGAATGTGTCCGTATAGCGGAGAGCGGCAATCATCAGGCGCCGGTTTTTACCGTCGATCGTGAGGTGATGGGGCATGCAGTAGGTTTCCCCTGTGCCTCGGTCGCGAGTCAGCGTTAGGATCGTCGTCTGTCCAAGGAAGTGCATGGTCGCAGCGTACTGGTTCAGTTCCGCGAAGACCGGAGCGAGTTCCTCGCGCGAGTGCAGCTCCTGTGAGGGCGTCGGATCTTTGGCGTTCATAAACACCACGAAATGGGTGTCTGCGGTAAAGAGCGACATTTGACCTTTTGCATCGCGATAATCGGCACAGTGCGCGTAGGCCTCCACGAGCTCCCGGATGGCGAGGCGATCTGCGGCTTCTTCAGGGGAGATGCTAGCGTGTTTGGACATGATTTGGTGTCCTTTGGTTTGAAGTTGCCTGGTAAGAATGGCGGTTACCCGAGGATCGCTCGCGTTTCGAGAAACGCCTCGATCCCGTATCTGCCATATTCACGGCCAACGCCGGAGTATTTGAACCCTCCCCACGGTGCCTGGGGATCATCCGTCATGTTGTTGATCACAACGCGCCCGGACCGTATTTGCGAGGCGACGCGCCGCGCGCGCTGGAGGTCGGTCCCGAGGACGGCGCCGTGAAGACCGTAGTTGGAGTCGTTGGCGATTCGGATTGCCTCGTCCTCGGACTCGTAAGCGATGACGGACAGCACAGGCCCGAAAATCTCCTCCTTGGCGATTGTCATGTCGTTCTTCACATTGACAAAAACTGTGGGCTTCACGTAGTACCCCTGTTCGAAACCTTTCGGGTGACCTTCGCCGCCGACGAGAACTTCAGCACCTTCTTCGATTCCTTTGCGGATATAAGACTGAACCTGTTCGTACTGTTTTAGCGAGACCATCGGCCCGACGGCGGTTTTCGGATCAGAGGGGTCACCGACTGGAAACGCCGGCATGGCGTTCGTGATCTCTCGCTTGACTTGGTCGAGTCGGGCCTTCGGCACGAGGAGGCGCGTTCCTGCGGCGCATGCCTGGCCGCTGTTCAAAAAAGCCATGAGGAGCGCTGACGGGACTGCCTTGTCGAGAACGGCGTCGTCGAGCAGAATCGTGGGCGATTTCCCGCCAAGTTCCAGCGTGACGCGCTTCATGGTTTCCGCCCCGTCGCGCATGATCGACTTACCAACGCCAACCGATCCTGTGAACGAAATCTTGGCGACATCGGGGTTGCGCACCAGTTCGGCACCGACGATGTTGCCGCGCCCCGTGACCACATTGAGGAGCCCCTTCGGCAGATCGGCCTCGTGCAGGGCCTCGATCAATACGTGGGTTTGGATAGCGCTCAGTTCACTGGGCTTGATCACGACCGTGCAACCGGCGGCAACGGCCGATGCGAGCTTTAGGCAAATAAACAAGGCGTTCGCATTCCACGCGGTGATTAGGCCAGCCACGCCGACCGGCTCCAAGGTCACCGTCGTGGAACCCCAACTGCGAGTCATCGACATCTCCTCGAGCGCCTTTTCGGCAGCGAGAAATGCGTTGACGCCGGACTCCACGATAAGCCCGGCGAACTGAACAACGCCACCGTATTCCTCGACCATCGCGGCTGTGAGTTTGTCGAGGCGGGCCGAAGCCGCTGTATGCAACCGGCGAAGAATCTTCGCGCGATCCTCTTTGGTCGACCGGCCAAAACCGTAGAAGGCGCGCTTGGCTGCGGCTATGGCGTGTCGCGTGTCTTCTTGATCGGCCAAGGTTACGCGGCCGATCAGCTGACCGTTGGTCGGCTTGATGATGTCCATGACCTCGCTGCCGTGGGACTCAACGAACGCTCCGTCGATATAGTGCTTTGTGATTGTCTTCATTTGTGTTTCTCCTTTTTCTCTCTGCTGATTAAGCTGCTTCTTGTCTGGGAAGCCCAGGTGCCTTCAGGTGGGCGGCAAGTTTTTGTTTCGCATTGAACACTCGCCACTGGACCGTCCCGATCGGGATCGCTTTTGCCGCGGCGATCTCGTGGTACTCCCATTCCTCGACGAAGCGTAAAGTCAGCGCCTCGCGCTCGTTTGGTTCCAAGAACGTCATCCAATGATGAAACTCGAAAGCTGAGGGGCCCAGTGGTTTCGTCCTCGTGTCCACGATGTTCTGCAAATCACTCGTGACCACTTCAAGTGCATGTTTTCTGTGATGGCGATAGAGCGCGTGACGTGCAATTGTAAATAGCCAGCCACGGAATCGCGCTCGGTCACGAAGCTGCGATGAGTTTTGTAATACGGTTAGCATCACCTCCTGGCTGAGGTCTTCACTCAAATGCAACCCACAACCGCGCGAGCGAAAGAAGGACACTAGTTGGGGCGTCAACGTTAGGAACAGTTCGGTGAACGATTCATCATTAGGTGATTCAAGAAAGCTTTCCGTCGCCGCTGCTTCCCGACAAGGGCGATAATCTACGATCGTCGAATTGAACATCCTGAATTAGGCTCCTCATGGACGTCACAAAGAACAACGAAGTGTGTCCATCTTGCTCAGTTACTAATCCCTGCGTTCGCAGGTCTCAGGTTGATCTTATGCGTGACGGAAGATCAGATCTATTACATATTTCGAGTACTCATATGTGAGGCGGTTTTCGCGTGGCGAACGCTTGGCAACAGCCAAGCTAGCTATAGGTAGGCTGGGGTTCCGTATACCGCCTCCGCTGCGATTCCGACAAACGTTGTTGGCGCAAAGAAATGGCCCGGACCGCGTTCGACTAGCGGGAATATGTAATAGCCATTCGACGCCCGCTCGGATACGATGAGGCTGTTTCTGGTCACAGAAAGCAGTTCTGGTCTATCACGAGATTCGGTCGGCTGGATCGAAGCTGCCCTCGAACCCGAGAAACAACCGTCCTCGTCCGCTCCGCTGCGTAGGAACGGATTTCGGCGGCTTGCTGGCGACAGCTTAAGGATACGACCCCATGAAGAAGAAGCGCCATTGCCGAATTGCCGAGATGAGTATGGCTCTGTTGGTGGCTGCGATGGCTTTTAATCTTACGAGCTGCGGCCGAACCTCAGCGGGCGCGGCCGAGCCAACGCCGCCGGAGGTCGAAGTGGCCACCGTCGAACAAAAGGAGATCCCCGTCTACCGCGAATGGATCGGAACGTTGGACGGGCAGGTCAACGCCGCCATTCGTTCACAGGTCACAGGCTATCTGCTCACCCAAGACTATTCGGAGGGTTCATTTGTCAAAAAGGGTCAGATGCTCTTCCAGATCGATCCGCGCCCGCTTCAGGCGGCAGCGGACCAGGCCAGGGGACAGTTTGCCCAGGCGAATGGCCAGTTGGCACAGGCGCAAGCGCAATACCAACAATCTGAGGCTCAATTGGCAAGCGCCGAAGCCAATCAACGTAAAGCTCAGTTTGATGAAGACCGCTACACGCCGCTCGCCAAGGAGAGGGCGGTCACGCAGCAAGATATGGATAACGCGGTACAAAACAATATTTCGGCCAAAGCTCAGGTGAAGGTGGCGACCGCACAAGTTGAAGCGGCAAAGGCACAAATTCAAGCCGCGGCGGCTGCAGTCGAAGCCGCGAAGGCGACGTTGGAGGCGGCGAACGTAAACCTCGGCTTCACAAAGTTGTACTCGCCCATTGACGGCATCGCTGGTACGGCGCAAATCCAGATCGGCAATCTGGTTACCCCGGTGTCGAACGCCGTAACCACGGTTTCCACCCTTGACCCGATCAAGGTCACGTTCGCGGTAAGCGAGCAGGAATATCTCAGGCTCTCGAAACAACGCAAACCGATCGACCCTGTGCCGCCTTTGGAGTTGATTCTCGCCGACGGAAGCGTTCATCCTCACGAGGGCAGGTTTGCTTTCACGGGGCGTCAAGTCAGCCAAGGTACGGGCGCCATTGAGGCCACAGGACTCTTCCCTAACCCGGGCAACATTCTGCGGCCCGGACAGTACGGCAAGGTGCGTGTTGCCGTTGAAATCCTCCATGGCGCTCTGCTTGTTCCTCAGCAAGCCGTTTCCGAGCTGCAGGGCAGCTATCAGGTAGCCGCTGTAGACAGTAATGACGTCGTGAGCATCAAGCCGATACACGTTGGCGATCAAGTTGGGTCCTCGTGGATGGTCCGAGACGGGTTGAATCCGGGTGAGCGCGTGATCGTCGACGGGGTTCAAAAGGTCGGACCTGGCATGCACGTGAAACCGAAAGGGGCACGCCAGACGCCCGTGCCGGGCAACTGAGGGACGATCATGTCGAACTTCTTTATCAAGCGGCCGATTGTGGCCATGGTTATCGCGATCTTGACGGTGATCGTGGGCGCAGTTTCGATCACCCGTTTACCCGTCTCGCAGTTTCCGAATATCGTGCCTCCCGAGATCCAGCTTCTGGCCACCTACGTGGGTGCGGATGCACAAACGCTGGAGCAATCGGTCGCGACACCGATTGAGCAGCAAATCAATGGCGTCGACCGGATGAACTATATGTATTCCCTGAACGCCACGGGCAACTCGCAAACCACTCTCGTCGTGAACTTCGACGTTTCGACCGACCCGAACAACGATCTCATCCTCACGCAGTCGCGACAATCCCAGGCCGCCT
>Ga0210409_10004905_pt1 | contig 14195 bp, 10 predicted proteins | sample IncBWH17MmetaG_FD_161649 | JGI IMG/M metagenome (GOLD analysis project Ga0210409, IMG submission 161649) | Forest soil microbial communities from Barre Woods Harvard Forest LTER site, Petersham, Massachusetts, United States - Inc-BW-H-17-M | ecosystem: Environmental > Terrestrial > Soil >... | reverse complement strand
GGAGTTCGATATGCCCGGGCACAGCACAGCGTGGTTTGTTGGCTATCCCGAACTCGCCAGCGGACCAGGGCCGTATCAAATCGAACGCAAATGGGGCGTCTTCGATCCGGCCATGGATCCTACACAGGAGCGGACCTACAAGTTTCTGGACAGCTTCATCGGGGAGATGGCACAACTCTTTCCTGATCAGTATTTTCATATCGGCGGGGACGAGGTCAACGGAAAGCAATGGGACGCGAATCCGAACATTCAGGCGTTCATGCATGCTCACGAGCTCAAGACTAATCAGGATCTTCAAGCGTACTTCAACACCCGCGTGCAGAAAATCGTGAGCAAGCACGGGAAAACGATGGTGGGATGGGATGAGATCCTGCGGCCGGACTTGCCTAAAGACATCGTGGTGCAATCGTGGCGCGGTCAGGATTCACTCGCGGCCGCAGCCAAGCAGGGATATCGCGGCATTCTCTCCTTTGGCTATTACGTCGATCTGATGTGGCCGGCTTCGAGGCATTACGCCGTTGATCCGATGAGTAACGCGGCGGCAAACCTGAGTCCTGACGAAAAGAAACTCATCCTGGGCGGCGAGGCCTGCATGTGGTCGGAGTATGTGTCGCCCGAAAATATTGATTCGCGCATCTGGCCTCGAACCGCAGCCATCGCGGAGCGGTTGTGGTCGCCGCAAGATGTGACCGACGTTAATTCCATGTATCAGCGGCTGGACGCAGTCAGTCGGTGGATGGATTGGCTCGGACTTACGCACAACTCCAGCTACGGGCCTATGCTGCGCCGCGTCGCGGGGTCGAATGACATTTCGGCTCTGCGCACATTTACAGACGTCGTGGAACCGGTGAAGGACTACAACCGCGAAGAGCTCGCCGTTGTCGAGGCCACGAGCTTGTCGCCATTGAATCGTGTCATAGACGCAGCTCGTGCGGAGAGCGCAACCGCTCGACAATTCGGAAACCTCGTCGACGCGGTGATTGCGGGCCACGCTGATTCCGAGGCCAAACAAGAAATCAAAGCTTTGCTGATCCGCTGGCGAGACAACCAGAGTAATCTGCAGCTGCTTGAGAGCCAATCGTTTCTGTTAAAGGAGATCGTTCCGCTGTCGCAGGAACTTACCGCCGTGGCCACAACTGGTCTGCAGGCGCTGGACTACATGGACCGCGGGGAGCGCGGACGCGGTGCATGGGCAACTGAGCAATTCGCTTTATTGGAAGAGGCGCAGAAGCCGAAGGCGCAATTGTTGCTCATGGTCGCGCCATCTGTGCAGAAACTGGTCGAAGCCAGTAGCGGGCAGAAAGCGCCGCCGCCACCGCCGGAGAAGTAGAGACACACCAACGCTCAGTATTCAGCTGCGACTCGCCAATTCTCCGACCGCGCGATAGGCCTGATCGATCGCCACATCCGTATAGGCGCTCGCGCCCGCATCGGAGTTCGCGATCGTAATCCTGCCGAATGGCTTTCGTCCCACCACCCATGGTTGTTCGCCTTCGGGCCAGTCGGGATCGAACAAAGAATTCGGGCTGTAAGCGTAGCCGTGAGCCCATCGATTTACAGTGATGCCCTCAACGTCGCGCGCCGGATCGAAACCCGCAGAGCCCAGCATTCTTGCCAGTTGATCTCTGACATTCCGCTCAAAGGTCGAGAACGGCGTTCGCATCAGCTCTGCGCGGCCGGCTCGAAATTGATCGCGCTGCGGCAGCCCCGGTTTGCATGGCGTGCGCAGCATGAACAGGACCATGGGTTCATCGGGTTTGGCCGGAAATTCATATTGGCCCAGGCTAACGGGAAAATCGAGCGCCGTATAAGTATGGTAACCGCCAGGCGCAACGATCTGATGAATGCCCAGACTCTGAAAAGCAGTCCAGCTGCGAATCGCAACGTGGGTGTAGACGAGCGGAACCTTGACGAGGTAGTGAAGCGCGTCTTGCTGTTTTTGGGGAAGTTCAGGACACAGATACGGAATCATCATGTTGTAGCATGCCAGAACACAAGCGCTCGCCTGCACGCTTTGCAGCTTTCCGCCGCGCATGTAGGAAATGGTTACATCCTTCGCTGAATTGGCCGGGCCATTGTTGCGGACTTGCACGACGGTCGAGTTCAGGCGAATTCGGACCAAAGCCTTGGCGTCGTCCAAACGGCTGTAGTCGGCGCGGGCCGAGACCACGTCCTCCATGCTTTGGCCGGGAATCGCTCCGGGAATCAATGACCGAACCAGCAGACGCGCGATCGACGCGTTGCCGTCGGGAAAATGGAAAATGTAGGGCTCTTCTTTTCCCACTTCGCTGAGGTTCAAGCCGTCAAAGCCCGGGTAGCTGAACGAGTGGTAGTCGTCGCCATTTTCGAAACATGCGAGAGCGGACACAGCATCGATGCCGACGCCGAACAAATCGTGGGGATAAGTCTGGAAAAACGGCAGAGCATCTGGATTGAGTTTGCAAACTTTAGTGAGATAGTCAGCGTAGCTGATCTTGGCCAGCCGCGCGTATTTCTCCTGCTTCGATAAGCCCGGCAGGTAATCGACTTTCTCCGTATAGATGCGCGCGAGGTCGCGTCGAACCGGTTCTGAAAGCGGGGCTTTGCAAAGGAACTCGGGCCACGGTGTCGACCCCATCCCCGATACAAGGCGATCCTCGCCAAAGGTCTCATGATCGAAGAAGCACGCGGTGTTCAGCTTCGCGTACAGCTTTTGATCGTAAGCTTTGTAAAAGCGTTGGGTGTCGATACCGAGGTCGGCGATGAGTGCCTTCGCCACTTTGCTATATCGTGCCGGGCTCTCGATCGACTGCGTTCCGCCATAGCTCAACAACAGCCGGTTCGCGGCCCGAAACTCGTTGCGCTTGGCGTGTCCGCCGAAATCGTCGTGGTTGTCGAGGATGAGAATCCGGGCATTCGGTCCCGCCTGCTGGCGATAGAAATGAGCGGCGGCCAGCCCGCTGATTCCACCTCCCACAATCACCAGATCGTATTTCTCGCCGGTGCTCTCTGGTTGACCCGCAGACTCCCAGAACTCGCCGTCGCGCAGGCTGTGCGCGGAAGTGTACGTCCCTTCATGATTCCCGCGCATTCCCATCAAAGCCGGAGGATAGTAATTCGGATCCTTCTCGGGAGCGAAAGCCGAATCATTCGATCCAAGACCGTGCAGCCACGGAGCGCTCGAAGCCAGAATTGACCCTCCGGCGGCAAGCGCGACTCCGTCAAGGAAGTCTCGCCGCGTGATCTTCCGGTTCATCCCCAGCTCGCGGTCGCGCGAATCGGCGCTCATCAACTCTCCCATCTCTTGTGTGAAATATAACCAGGCAAAACCGGAAGCTTACTATAATCGCGCAATGTTGCAGAAGTGGGCGGAGAAGATCGGAGTGATAGCGTCCTATCGCGCAGAGTCCACGGATTCACTTCCACCAGAGAGAAGTGCCAATCAAGGCCAGCATCTCTAGAACCGCCAGGGAAACCCACAAGCGTTGACGGAAAATGGAGCGCCGCAAGTCCCTTTTTAAATCAGCTTCGAGGACGTGCACGAATTCCACTTCAGCCGGATCCGGCTTGGGCGGCGGCACAGCGACTCGAGTCGCCGGCACGAAAGCCGTCTTCGGTTTATCGGGATAAAACACCTTGGGCGTGCTGATCACCGAGGACCAGCGCGGCAGCTGCATCGCACCCTGAGTGAGGCTGGGGTCATCCATCGGGGCCGAGGTCAATTGCAATGCAGGCAGGCGCTCAGGAGCAGCCGCATCGGCGAGACTTCGCAACAGCGAAGTCCACCACATGTGACTCATCTGATCGCCGATCAACTCGCCCACATCGACGGGACGTGACTCCAGTTGCAAAGGTGGCAGCGTCTCCGGCGAAATTACGTCGCCGAGGTTTGTGAACACCGTGCGATACCAAGGCAAGCTCAGGATATCGCCCGCCAGCATGCCGACATCGACAGGTCGTGAAGTAAGGCGCAGTGGAGGCAGCTTCTCCGGCGACAAAGTGTCGCGCAGTTGGTCGAGCAATCGCAGGGGCAGAGCGCGATTCCAGGCTTCGGGCAGCAAAAGGTCCAGTTCAGCGCCGTCCGACAGGCCGGGCGACTCTGGTTTCTTCTCTTCAACTGACCCGGGGCTGTTGAGTTCAGAAAACATGGGCTGCAAGTACAGTTTAAACGGTTTACCAGTTTGCCGGAAGCCCCGCTGTAAAGAGGATCGAAAATGCCATCACGGCTTGGTGATCAAAACTCCTGTCACTCTGTCGTTCACGGACTCGGCCAGCTTTCTCGCCTGGTCCTGTGTCGTGCCGTTCAGCAATTCAAAATCAACGGTCGCGTCCGCCAACAGTGGCACGGTCTGGTGAAACATCTCCATCCGGATTGCGAACTTGCCATCCGGCCCCTGGATCGCTTTGAAACGGCAACTGCCTCGCTCTACGTTTGCCATAAGATTTCTGGTTTAAAGGCGCGATATTATCACATCGCCCCATCCCTTGACGGTTCGACAAAATGAACCCCATGCTCGCCAAATAGTGTCTAATGCATACAGTGGATTCCGATCGCAAACCACCCAAGCGCCCAGCCCGAGAAAGGCTTATTGCGGTTCTTCCCCAGGTCTGGGAACTCATTCGCCCGCGGCGCGCTGTGCTTGCCCTTGGCTTTATGCTGATGGTGATCAATCGGGTTTCGGGCCTCGTACTTCCCTACTCCACCAAATACCTCATCGACAGCGTCATCATCAAGCACAATTACCAACTGCTCAAGCCTCTGGTGCTTGGCGTTTTAGGCGCTACCGTAATTCAGGGAATTACGTCGTTTTCGTTGACGCAATTGCTCTCGAAGGCCGCGCAGCGGCTGATCACGGAACTTCGTCAAAAGGTTCAAGCGCATATTGGCTGGTTACCAGTCTCGTTCCACGATTCGACCAAGAGCGGTGTGCTGGTCTCGCGCATCATGAGCGATGTCGAGGGTGTTCGCAACTTGATCGGCACTGGATTAGTCGATTTGGTTGGAGGCCTGATGACCGCGGGAATTGCGCTGGTCGTGCTGTTCCGCATCAGCGCCCTCATGACCGCCGTGGCTTTCGCATTCTTGCTGCTATTTGCAAGTGCTCTCTACAAAGCCTTTGGGACCATCCGCCCCATTTTTCGCGAGCGCGGCAAAATTAATGCTGAAGTGACCGGCCGGCTTGCGGAATCGCTTGGAGGGGTTCGGGTGGTCAAGGGTTATCACGCCGAACAGCGCGAGGAGAATGTTTTCGCACGTGGCGTGCAACGTCTGCTCGAAAACGTTCTGCGAACTCTGACTGCTACGTCGGTCATGAGTCTCTCCGCCAGTTTGCTCTTGGGCGTAGTCGGCGCCGTGATTATGTACGTTGGTGCCCGCCAGATCGCAGCCGGCATGTTGACTATCGGCGGTTTCTTCACTTACACGCTTTTTCTGGGCTTTCTAGTCGCCCCCATCATGCAGATCGTTCAGATCGGCACTCAACTCACCGAAGCGTTGGCCGGACTCGAACGTACGCATGAAATCATGAGCGAGCGGCGGGAAGATCACGATCCCAAACGCACGGTCGTTTTGAACGAGATTCGCGGCAACATTGAGTTCGACAATGTCAGCTTCAGCTATGACGGTAGTCGGATGGTCCTCAACGATGTCTCTTTTCACGCTGCGCCTGGGACGGTCACCGCCCTGGTTGGGCCGTCCGGTTCCGGCAAGTCGACTACTATCGGACTGATCACGGCTTTCAACGTGCCCACGCTCGGGAAGGTTTTGGTTGACGGTGTCGACCTGAGCACGGTGCGGCTGGATTCTTATCGCACGCGACTTGGAGTGGTCCTGCAGGAATCGTTTCTGTTTGACGGCACCATCCGGGAGAATGTTGCCTTCTCACGTCCCGATGCCAGCGAAGAAGACATCCTGCGAGCCTGCCGCATCGCGCGTGTCGACGAGTTCGCCGAGGGTTTTGCGGACAAGTACGACACCGTAGTCGGCGAACGAGGAGTGAAGCTCTCGGGCGGACAGCGCCAACGGATTTCGATTGCCCGCGCCATTCTGGCGGAACCGCGCATCCTCATTCTTGACGAAGCCACTTCGAGTCTCGATTCCGAGTCTGAGCAATTGATCCAGCAAGGTCTTTCCTATCTGATGCAAGGACGAACCACCTTCGTGATCGCACACCGGCTTTCTACCATCCGCCGCGCCGACCAGATCCTGGTCGTCGAACAGGGACGAATTGTCGAACGCGGCACTCACGAAGAACTGTATGCTCTGCACGGCCGCTATTACGATCTCTATACCAGGCAACATGGCGTCGAAACCAATCTCTTTCTGGCTCCCGGCGAAGGTGATGCCGTGCCGGTCACTGCGGGAGATGAACCATCTAAACCGGGCCGAAACGGTGATCCCGACCTTGTCGACACTTTGCGTCTGGTACGCGGAGAGACTCGTTAACCCATGCCTCCCGCCGAATCCAGCTTGAAAAACTCGATCGCTATTCATACGGAGAATCTCTGCCGTCATTACCGCATGGGCGATGCTTTGATTCGCGCCGTCGATGGCATCTCTATCCAGGTCACTCCGGGTGAGTTCGTCGCTCTGCTCGGCACTTCTGGTTCCGGCAAGTCGTCGCTGCTGAATTTAATCGCTGGCCTTGATCGCCCAACTTCCGGAACCGTGGTCGTTAAAAACAGCGATTTGGCAAAGCTCTCACGCGAGGAGCTAGCCAAATATCGGCTGCACACTGTGGGGATGGTGTTTCAGTCTTTCAACCTCATTCCTAGCATGACACTGCTCGAAAACGTGGAGTTGCCGCTGCGCTTTGCGGAAGTGGATCGCGACAAACGCGAAGGATTAGCCAAGCAAGCGTTGGACCGAGTCGGCCTAAGCGCCAGGTTGCGGCATCGTCCGACCGAACTTTCTGGCGGCGAGCAGCAGCGGGCCTCGCTCGCACGAGCACTGATTAATCAGCCGCAGTTCTTGCTGGCGGATGAGCCCACCGGCAATCTCGATAGCCAGACGGGTACGGAAATCATGAACTTCATTCGAGAGTTCAACGAAACGCTGGGCATGACGATCATCATGGTTACGCACGAACGCACTCTCGCCGAGCGCTATGCCAGCCGCATGATCTTTCTCGCGGATGGGAAATTGGTCGGGGATCAATCCAATGTAGTCTCTTCCGGCAGCGGGCAAAGACGAGGAGGCGGGTTGTGAAAACTTACGACATGGCCGAGCTGGCGGTGCGAAATCTGCGCGAGTCCATCCTGCGCAACTCGCTTACCACCGTTGGCATCTCCGTCGGAGTGGCTTCGCTGGTCGCCATGCTCTCGTTGGGAATCGGCCTGCAGCAGTTAGCCGGAAGGCGGTTGCAAAAATCCGGGTTGTTTGACACCGTGGTCGTCACCTCGCGGCGCGACTTGCGTGGCTTCAACCGCGAGCAGGAAGAGAACGGCCCTGCGCCAGCCGAAAGTCCCGCACTCAACGAGTCCGCGCGGCAACAGATTGCGCAACTCCCCAACGTGGTCGAGGCCTATCCAGACATCCGCTTCATCACCGAACTTCGCTATCAAGACAAGCCGTACTTGACGATGATGGCGGGCCTTCCTTTTTCCGCCAAGAACAACGACGCCTTCGACGGCATGCAGGGTAGTTTCTTTTCGTCTGAGACGGCGCCCGAGGTCATCCTGCAGAAATCATTCGCCGCGCAATTGCTGGGGAAGACACCAAAAGCAGGCAGTGAAGAAACGAGCGTCACCGAACTGGCAAAGCCTTTGCTCGGCAAGCAACTGACGATGAAGTATGCCGAACGAACCGCAACACCCTCGACCGATACCGACAAGAAGGACACTTCATCAGCCAATTCCGCTGAGACGAACAACCCCGCGGGCTCAGCCTATTCTGTAATCTCGCGCGAAGTGACTTTGAAGATCGTCGGCGTCTCCGATCTCGATCCCGACAGCATGCGCGGCCAAGCCAGAGCCCGCATCTTTATGCCGCTAAAGCTCGCGCAGAACTTGCACGTGATGCAGCCCTCCGACCTGCGCGACACAACCAACATGGCGAAAGGTACGCCTGCATATACGACCGTCGAGGTGCACGTCAAGAGTCCTACCCAGGTTCAAGCGGTCGAAGATGCAATCAAGAAAATGGGCTTCAATACTTTTTCGATTGTCGATGCGACCCGCAGCTTGCGGCAGTTTTTCGCCGTGCTCGATTTGTTTCTCGGAATCTTCGGCAGCCTGGCCCTCGCGGTTGCCTCCATTGGAATCATCAATACACTGGTGATGGCGATTCTCGAGCGCCGCCGCGAGATCGGAATTATGAAAGCCATCGGCGCCAGTGACGGCGATGTAAAAGGATTGTTCTTTGCCGAAGCTGGCGTGATGGGTGTGTTCGGCGGGTTTGTGGGAGTCGCGTTGGGGTGGGCCATTGGGCGGGTAATCAATCTGGGTACGAACGTTTATTTAAAGCGTCAACATTTCCCGCCAGAACAGATTTGGTTTGTACCCTGGTGGTTGGTGCTCGGTGCAATCGCCTTCGCGATAGTGGTGAGTCTGCTATCCGGTTTGTATCCCGCAAGTCGCGCCGCGCGCCTCGATCCGGTGCAGGCCCTGCGCTACGAGTGAGACGTAGCTTGCTACGTCTCAGCAGCGAACTGATGCCGTAACCTGTAGACTGAATCTCATGCTTCGGTGGCAGCGGTTTCTTCCGTTCCTGCTGTTTCTCGTCATTTCTGCCGCGGCGCAGAGTCGTATCGATTGCAACGCCCTCAAGAGTCACATCCTCGGAGAAACGGTCCACTACTGTGTGCTCTTGCCGCCTGGATACGATTCCGTGCCCGCAAGGCGTTACCCGGTGCTCTATTTCCTGCACGGCCTCGGTGAGAACGAACAGACCCTGTTCAAAACCGCGGGATGGAACCTGATCGAAGATATGCGTCAGCAGCAAAAGATCAGCGATTTCCTGATCGTCACTCCGGAGGCAAAGGCCAGCTTCTTTGTAAACTCCGCGGATGGCAAAGTCCGGTACAGCGATTTCTTCCTGCAGGAATTCATCCCCTACATTGAAACTAACTACCGCATTCGCAGGGAGCGGAAGGCAAGAGCGATCACGGGGATTTCCATGGGAGGCTACGGAGCGCTTCGTTTCGCATTTGCCGATTCTGCCATGTTCTCTGCCGTGAGCGCGCAAAGCGCAGCTCTCATGACCGAATCTCCACAAGAACTCAACGCCGCTCTACGCTCCGGTACTCCACTGGGCAGTTTGCTGGGACCCGTCTTTGGCAATCCCATCAACGTTCCCCACTGGAAGGAAAACGATCCCTTTTTGTTGGCCAGGGAAAATAAAGCTGCGATCAGCACGCTAGCCATCTATTTCAATTGCGGACGGGATGACGAATATGGATTTGAGGTTGGAGCTGCGGCGCTCGACAAGCAACTTCAGGAAGAGCACATCAAGCACGAATTCCATCTCTATCCTGGCAATCACAGCGCGTCATACTTTGGCGCACATATCGGCGAGGTCATGGAATTTCATTCCAAAATGTTTGGGGCCGAGAAGTGATGTGGAAGCGCTTCTAGCTGCTCGCTCCTAGCTAGAAGCCAGGAGCTAGGAGCCACAAGCTACTTATTTTTCTTTCGCATCCTTTTCTTCGACTTCCACCTCGCCAGGCATCAGCTTCTTGAGCGGCGCTTTGCGCTGCTCTTCGAGTTCCGGATGTGGCAGCGGCTTGCGCGGCAGCATCTGGTCACGCATTGCAGTGTTGTAAACGAAGATCGCCTCAACCGTAGCCGCCTGCGCTAGATCGCCCGACTGCAGCCGCTCGTAGGTATCCATGTTCGAGTGGTGGGTCCGCGAGGAGTAGTCGAGCTTGTCCTGAATGAACTGGAAACCCGGGATGCCGACTGCATCGAAGGACTCGTGATCGGTGCCTTCGGTATTGCGGACGCTGATCGCGGTCACTCCCAGATCCTTCAGTGGTTCGATCCATTGCGCAAAGATTGGGGTCTCGGCGATATTCTCCTGCAAATAGACTCCCAGGATCTTGCCGCTGCCGTTGTCCACATTGAAATATCCCGAGATCTTTTGTTGCTCGGGCTTTAGCACAAGCGGTCCCGCAGGCTTGCGGAGCCATTCCGGCAACTTGACCTGGTCAGGCGCGGTGGAGAGCGGGACAAAGCCAAAATGTTGCTTCACGTAGCCGACCGAACCAAACAAACCTTGCTCTTCTCCAGTCCACAGGCCGATGCGAATCGTACGTCGCGGCTTTACCTGGAGCGCGTTGAGAATGCGCATCACTTCCATCGCAACCACGGTCCCTGCTCCATTGTCGGTCGCGCCGGTCGCGGCCGCCCAAGAATCCAGATGGCCTCCGACCATGACAACTTCGTCTTTCAACTTGGGATCAGTCCCCGGAATCTCGGCGATCGTGTCGAAGCCGTGTTCGTGATCGCCTGTGAACTTTACATCGACGTTCATCTCAATGGTGACCGGGACGTTGGCTTTGAGCAGCCGGTAGACGCGCCCATAGTTTTCTATGGCCGCGATTACGACCGGAACCGGCTGAATGTGCTCGCGCTGGTAGCTGAACCATCCCAGGCCGCGGCTGCTGTCAACGAAGATGGTTCCACCAGAGCCGCCGTTGTTCCTGCCATCGCGGCTGGGAAGAATCACCGCCAGCGCATGCTCCGAAGCCAGGAATGCTGAAATCTTCTGCCGCAGGTCGATCGATTTCATGAGCTCCGGCGTAAAGTATTCCTGCTCTGGCACGAGTGGATGCTCGATGATCTTGGCCAGGTCTTTCTCGTCGTCTCGCTCAAAGAGCGGCTTGTCCACCGGCTTGACTTCGCGCATATCGCCCAGCAGAACCACTTTGCCAGCGAGCTTTCCTTTGTATTTATCGAGGTCCTCTTCCTTCTTGACGTCGATCCAAATCGCTTGCCCGCTTATGGCCCCGTTGCTCGAGGGCGACCAGGGTGCGGCCTGCGTAATGAACACTGCGGTATCGGGCGAAGCCATGCGCGTCCAGGTGTTGAGCTGCTGCCAGCCCATGCCAAATTCGCCCCAATCTTCGAGGTGCGCGTTGCTGCAACCCATGGCGGCGAGCTGATCGCGCGTCCACTCGTTGGCGTGCTTCAGATTCGGCGAGCCGGTCAGGCGCGGACCAATCCCATCCATCAGCGCGGAGGCAAACTCCATCACATGGGAGTGGGTCAAACCTTCGATCCGGACTTGCTGGTACATGTTGTAATCGAGATTTTCTTTGGCTGGCTGTGGTAATTCGTACGAAGGCTTGTTGGTGTCGGAAGAGTTTGTGTTGGTTTTGTTTTTGTCGGCTGCTGAGAGCGGGAGGACGAAATAGATTAGCAACGTAGTCGTGACACTAAACAGCTTGGGGTATCGCATCTTTTGAAGATTTCCTCGTTTTTAAGAAGTGATAGCAGAGTAGCAGAAGTCTATCCGGCTCACCAAGCCAAACCGGGCTTGAATGCAGCACCAATGCTCACCAAATCCAATCTTTCTCAGTCTATCCTGAGAGAAGAGTCCGGAGACTAAACCCATGTTCAAGCACCGCGTTGTGCTTGCGTTGCTTCTTCTCTTCCTGACGCCGGTTTGCACTCAAGCGCAAAGCGCTCCTGCAACCGGCGCTCAACCGGCTGCGCCTCGAAAGACGAGCAAGCCTTACACCGGCGATCTCTCGATTTTTGATTCGCCGGGCCGAGATGAGCGGCTTCAGATCAACCGTGTCATGGACATCCTCGAGATCGCCCCGGGTAAAACCGTTGCCGACATCGGCGCCGGCTCCGGCTGGTTCACGGTGCGCGCCGCGCGGAGGGTGACCGAGACCGGCAGCGTGTACGCGGTCGACATCAATCCTGAGGCTACGCGTTACATCGACAAGCGCGCTCAGAAGGAAGGCCTGCACAACGTGAAGACCCTTCTGAGCAAAAGCGATGACCCGCAACTGCCCGCGAACCAGATCGACTCCGTTCTATTGCTGAAGACCTACCACGAAGTGGATAAGCCCGTCGTTCTGCTGCAAAACCTGCGCGCCTCCCTTCGCCCCGGCGCCAAGGTTGGAGTCATTGATCGCAACGGCAACGGAGAGAACCATGGCGTAGCTGCGGATATCGTGATCAAAGAGGCTTCCGAAGCTGGTTACGTTTTGCAGTCACGGTATGACTTCGTCAAGGGCGACGGGATGGATTATTTTCTGGTCTTCGCGGTGAAGGATTAATTCGAAAGGGCGGGAGGGAAGCAAGTTCCGAAATTCCCACTCTTGGACTCGGTTTACTGTCTAGTACTGGGTACCCCCCTCCCCCTTTTCGTTGCAAAATCTTGAAAACAAGAGATTTAAATTTTCACTATGTGCTAGATCTTTGAGTTTTAAGGAGTTACACGCAAAATCTAGACAACATGGGAGTTACGGGACCGATTCTCGTCGACTGTGGTCCATTTTGAAACTCGAAATGGAGCCATCGTACGCAGAAGGCGCACCATTACCTGGGCTCAGATTGTCAAAGATCGGACATTATCTTGCAGATAATGTACTTTAGCTAAGGTTATCGGAATTGACGACTGCGGTCAACAAGAAAGAAAAAGAAGGTGCACCCAATGCCGTTGGTAAGAAATCCCGAAAAAGCCGCAACTCGGTGAGAATGAGGATAGTGGCTACCGCTAAAGTCGAAATGACGATGAGACCTATTTCGCTGTTGGTGCTGTTGACCGTCTTCATGCCATCCGCTGCTGCGCAGTCGGTGCACGACGGCAAGACGCTGGTGATCAAGCAGGTGACTGTGATCGATGTCGCGAACGCCGCATTTAAGCCAGACATGACGGTCACAGTTCGCGGCGGTCGCATCACCGGGATTGAAAAAGCGTCGCGCAGATTACCGAAAGAGGCGTTAGTCGTCGACGGACGGGGCAAGTTTCTCATCCCTGGACTCTGGGACATGCACGTTCACACCAATTTTGGCGACTGGCTGCCGGGCGGCGAGGAAATCATTCTGCCGCTGTTCGTCGCCAACGGAATCACCGGGGTTCGCGATATGGGTGGCGATCTCCATCAGTTGATCGAGTGGCGCAAACAGATCGAAGCTGGGACGATTCTTGGACCGCGCATGGTCATCTCCGGTCCGATGATCGACGGCGCTCCGCCGCATTTTCCGGCTTCGGTCCCGGTAGCTACGGCCGCGGAAGGCCGCAAGGCGGTGGATGACTTGAAGCAGGGCGGCGCCGACTTCATCAAGGTGCAATCCTACATTCCACGTGATGCCTACTTCGCGGTCGCCGAGGAATCGAAAAAGCAGGGCATGACTTTCGTGGGTCACGTTCCGGATGCCATTCGCGCCTCCGAGGCGAGCAATGCCGGACAGAAAAGTATCGAGCACTTCACCGGAATTTTCGAAGCCTGCTCCACCATCGAGGACGAATTATTGAAAGGACCCAAGGGCCCGCGCCGCGTGCTTGAAAGCTACAGCGAACCAAAGTGTGCGGCGCTGATTGCGCTGCTGGCAAAAAACGGCACATGGCAGGTGCCGACTCTCGTCTGGGAACGGGGCCAGTGGCTGATCGACGACCTCGACCTCAGCCAAAGTCCCGGAGCCAAGTACGCGGCTACGACCTGGCGCAACAAAACCTACAAGAAGTTTACAGAGAGCATTGTGAAAGAACTGGACACGGATCCGATCACTTACCGCCGCCAGTTTGTGGCCAAGGAACTGGACATGACCCTGGCCATGCATCGCGCCGGTGTTCCTCTGATGGCGGGCACGGATACGGCCGCCGGCGTGTACGTAATTCCAGGATTCAGCCTGCATCAGGAATTGGAGTTGTTCGTGAAAGCCGGACTGACTCCCATCGAGGCTCTGCAAACGGCCACGCTGAATCCGGCGAAGTTTCTCGGCCGGACGAATGATTCAGGTACGGTGGAAACCGGCAAACTGGCTGACCTCGTCCTGCTCGACGCCAACCCCCTCGACGACATCCGCAACACGGGGAAAATTTCGGCCGTGGTATTGGGCGGACGTTATTTCTCACGTGCCGACCTGGATAGCATCTTGAAAAATGTGGAAGCTGCCGCTCGGGAGAAGTAGCAAATCAAGCACAACGCCGATTCCCATTTTGGAACCAGAAACGCTTCCTCTCCACCCGTGAACTTCGCTGATTCCCTCTGTCGGGCTGTCCTAAAGTCCAATCCCGAGTTGCCGATATATCCCAAAGA
>Ga0210409_10004904_pt1 | contig 14196 bp, 11 predicted proteins | sample IncBWH17MmetaG_FD_161649 | JGI IMG/M metagenome (GOLD analysis project Ga0210409, IMG submission 161649) | Forest soil microbial communities from Barre Woods Harvard Forest LTER site, Petersham, Massachusetts, United States - Inc-BW-H-17-M | ecosystem: Environmental > Terrestrial > Soil >... | reverse complement strand
CGCCAGCTCCCGCGGAATCGATTCGAGCACGATGGAAAACGCCCCCGCGGCTTCCACGGCGCGCGCGTCACGCAAAAGCTGCTCGCCCGCCTCCTCGGTTTTGCCCTGCACGCGGAATCCGCCGAACGCGTTCACCGATTGCGGCGTCAGGCCGATATGCCCCATCACGGGAATCTCGGCGTCCACCAGGCGCGCGATCAGCTCCATGCGCCGCTCGCCTCCCTCCACCTTGACGGCCTCCGCGCCCGCTTCCTTCACAAAGCGAATGGCATGGCGAACGGCTTCCGCCGGATCATCGTGATAGCTGCCGTAGGGCATGTCCGCCACCAGCAAGGCGTGCCGAGTGCCGCGCCGCACCGCTCGCGTGCACTGCAGCATTTCTTCAACCGTGACCGGCAAGGTGCTCTCGTAGCCCAGCACCACCATCCCCAGCGAATCGCCCACGAGCAAAATGTCCACGCCCGCTTCGTCGAGCAGCCGCGCCGTCGGATAGTCGTACGCCGTGAGGCAGGTAATCTTTGCCGGTGAAGAATTCTGTGAGGAAACCGCGGACTTGCGTTCGAGGATGCTGGGCACGGTAACCTTGCCGTTGCCCGCAGAAGCAACCACGCTCATAACCGCCTCCGGTGCCGCTCCCTGGTTTCGGGATGCAGCCCATTGCAATTCTTATTTTAACAGAAGTTGTTCGTGAAACCTAAAGCTTCATTTATCAGCTAGAGAGTATGAAGGCATCTGGCCAGGTTAAGACGAACCTGATTTCGCAAAGCTTGATTGTGTATACTTTTCCCCGGCCTACAAAGCCCTGCCATTGAGTCCGCGTTTTCTATGACGGGCTCTTCGCGCCGATTTGTAGTGGGCATAAACCAGCGCGACCAAGCCGCGAGCATTGCGGTTGAAACAAGGAGGCTCTCCCATTGATAAATACACAAAAAATTCTTAAGTGGCCGTTGCAGTATTACTGCGGCATCGCATTTGTCGTGGCCCTGCTGCTAAGCCTGCCCGTGGTGTGGGCGCAGTACCCGCTGCAATATCCATCGAGCTCTCAGGTCACCAAGGACGGAACCGCGATATTGATCGAGGATTACGCGAATCCTCCGCTGTCGAGCCAGATGGGAGATCACCCGTACCCGCCGCCCATTGATTACAAGGGGATGCTCGCGCGCGTGAACACGCTGCGCTCGGAGCCGGCCAACGCGCCGCTGGCGTCCACGCGGTTTTTCGTCGCCGACATGAACGGCAATCTGTATACCCTGGATAAAGCGACGAAGAAATTCACTCCTTACATCACCTTTCCGGAAATTTTCCCCAAGTACGCCACGGAGCGTTTCGGTTCGGGAGTGTCCGCCATCGTCTTCGATCCGAATTACGCCAAAAACGGAAAATTCTATACCGTTCACGTGGAAGATCCCGCCAAGCCCGGCTCGGCTCAGCCGACCAACGCGCACATGCCCAGCCTGAAGCTGGACGGGTACGCGATGACTCCGGTAGTGAATCCGCCGGCAGGCGACGATCAGAACGAATCGGTCCTCATCGAATGGACGGATACCAATATTAAAAATTCCACGTTCGAGGGCACGGCGCGGGAAATTCTGCGCGTAGGTTTCAACAGCATGATCCACCCCATGGGCGACATTCTATTCGATCCGCTGGCCAAGCCCGGCAGCGCGGATTACGGCAATCTTTACGTATCCATGGGCGACGGCGGCTCGGGCGAAACTCCTGGGCCCACGCAGACAACTCCGCAGCTGCTCAGCGCTTTGCAGGGAAAAATCCTGCGGATCACGCCGGATCTGGCGCTGCGCCCGAGCGACAAGCTCAGCGCGAACGGCCGTTATCGCATTCCGAGCACCGGCTCCGACCCGAATCCATTCGTTTCCGTCCCCGGGGCGAGGGGAGAAATCTATGCGTACGGATTCCGCAATCCACATCGCATGGATTGGGACGCCCCCACCAACACGTTGCTCGTGAATGACATCGGCCTGCATTCCTGGGAAGAGGTGGACATCGTCGCCAAGGGCGGCAATTACGGCTATTCCCAGCGCGAAGGCGACGAGGTGCTGATCGTCCCCGGGGGAGGCAAGACCGGCACGCAATTGAACCCGCCGGTCTCGTTCCCCGCAGCGGATCTGCTCACTGTGGAAGGACTCGAGAAACCGGTCGCGCCCATTTATCCCGTTGCCGTGTACAGCCACGAAGAAGGCGACTCGATTGGCAGCGGTTTCGTCTATCGCGGCAAGAAGATGCCGCCGATGGTTGGGAAATACATTTTTTCGGACATGACCACGGGCCGCCTGTTTTACACCGATCTCGCGGAAATGATTGCCGCCCGCGGAGAGCGCGGCAAGCAGGCCGCGATTCACGAAATCCAGGTGATGTACAAGAGCCCGTATGACGCCGCTGAAAAAGCCCCTGCCAAGCGCCGGATGTACGATATCGTTGCCGATGCGTTCGCGCACAAAGACGGTGTCGTCGACCCCATCACTCATCAGGGCGTCCTGCCCGGAGCGGCCAATGCCACCGGCGGCTGGCGCGGAAAAAATTTTGTTACGGCCAAGCCCGATCCCTACGGAGTGCCGTATGGCGGAGGGCGCGCGGATGTGCGCCTCTCGATGGGCGGCGACGGCGAAATCTATGCGCTGAGCAAGACGGATGGCATGGTTCGCATACTTGCGGCCGTGGTTACCCCTCCCCCTGCGGTTTCAAAACAGGTGGCCGCCCGATAGTTCATTTGTACGTTGGCCCGCGTTTTCTCTGTGGCTCTCGGTGCCCTCTGTATTAAAAGCCATGCGGTCGAAAGGCAAAGCTTTTAACACAGAGGACACAGAGAGCCACGGAGAAGGTCTGCCTTGAGCCATCTCCTTTATTTGCTGTTATTTACGGTGATAGCCAAATCCCGATGGTCTGCCCGCCCTCGTGTCCAAACCGTAAGCTGTAACTGATTCCCGAAGCGGTTCGGAAATATCCGGCAACGTGTCCTCCAGGTCTCTTAAACTTACAAAAGGAAAACCGTCGGAAATAGGCCCATTCTAGTTCCTTGGATGGAGACACCTAGATGTTGATCCCTCTTCGCCACGAAAACATGCAAGGGCGCCGGTGGCCTGTCATCACGTTCGGGATCATCGCGCTCAATATCATCGTCTTTCTCGGAACTCACTGGACCATGGACAGGCAAGGACCGGAATTGGGCGTGGTCAAACTTCACCTGGTGTTGCTCGCGGCCATGCATCCCGAGCTGAAAATCCCGGAAAAAGCGCAGGAGTTCGTCACCTCCATCCAAACCAAAAATGCCGCTATGTGGAAGGAAGCGAAAAATCCTAACCGCGACGTGCTGGATACCTGGGACGCCCAACTGCGCTTAAAGGATGACTCGGAAGATTTGCAGCAGGAAATGGATTCTCTCGGCGAGAGCTACGCGGAGATGAGCTCAGCTTCTATCCTGAGCAACTACGCATTCATTCCCGCGCACCCCACGCTGGTGGGGCTGATTGCCGCGAATTTCCTGCACGGCGGCTGGCTGCACCTTATCGGCAACATGTGGTTCTTGTGGCTGGCGGGAGCGGTCCTGGAGGACACCTGGGGCAGGCTGATTTATCCGGCGTTTTATTTAATCGCCGGGGTGCTCGCATTTCAGGTGCACGCCATGTTCAACGCGGGAAGCTTCACGCCGGTGATCGGCGCTTCCGGAGCCATCGCCGGACTGATGGGCGCGTTCCTGGTGCGATTTCCCACGACAAAAATCGAGATGGGCTATTTGTTTTTTTACCGCTTCTACCGTTTCAAGATGGCCGCGTACTGGCTGCTTCCCGTGTGGGTGCTGACGGAAGTTTTCTACGGTTCGATGTTCGGACAGATGTCCGGCGTCGCGCACTGGGCCCACGTCGGCGGTTTCGTGTTTGGGGCGTTGATCGCTGTCGGTGTTCAGAAGTCGGGCCTCGAGCAGAACGCCGAAAAAGGCATTCAGGAAAAGGTTTCCTGGGTCAGCCACCCGTTGCTCGCGCAAGCCAGTGAGCACATGGAAAAAGGGGAGCTCGACCCGGCCGCCGCAAGCCTGCAAAAATTGCTGGTGGAAAAGCCGGACTCGATCGACGCGCACCGCATGCTCCAGCGCATTCACTGGCAGAAAAACGATCTCCCCGCGCATCGTGACGCTCTGGCGAAACTCCTGGGATTGGAAATCAAGGCGAACGACCAGGAAGGCGCCCTGCAAACGTACCAGGATTTCAGAAATGCCGGCGGAGAAAAACTCCCCGCATCCCTGTGGCTGGAGTTCTGCCGCATGCTGGAGACCCAGCCGGACGTATCGCGCGCCGTGGACGAGTACCTCGAGTTGGCGCGCGCGTATCCCGCTGAAAAACAGGGACTGCTCGCGCAAATGGCCGCGGGACGCTTTTATCTGAAGCGCTTGAATCGCCCCGCGGAGGCGTTGCGTTTGTACGAAGCCGCTCAAGCTTCCTCGATCCCGCATGCGGATTGGCAAGCCACCATCGACCGCGGCATCGCCGAAGCGAAGAAGGCATTGCAGCCGCAGGCAACTCCTGTCGGCCCTGTTTCCTGAAATTTGTTGGACACCTGGAACGCCAATCTCCCGATTGGCGTTCCCGGGCGTTCGCCTGTCTGATCCACTCACCCTACCTGCCGCGTTTGCATGTGATGGCGCTCCGGCGTAAAGTACCGGGGATGATTTGAGTCGATCAGGCGGGTGCTGAACTGGAATCATTGCCCCGCCTTTTCCGATTCATTTCGCATCCCTGATCCATAATTCTTGCGGGCTCCACCACACGGCTAGGCCGCAACGTTCAGCGGGAAATGTGAGGAGCTCCACTCGGTCTCGAGGAGGCTTTGATGTCCATCTATCAAAAATATTGTATTTACATTTTTCTGGCAGTGCTGGGAGGCGCGGCGCTCCTGATGCTCGGGCCGGCCAAAGCCGCCGATCTCAATCCCGCCGCGCTCAAGATGCAGCTGCCGGACCAGATCAAATGGGAAGACGATCTGAAAAGAGGCGAAAGCACGGCGCTCCTCGCGGGCAATCCCGAAATGCCGGGCCTGTACGTCCAGCTGGTGAAATGGCACGCCCATCACATGAGCCATCCGCACTTCCACCCCAATGACCGATTCATCTATGTAATTTCGGGGACGTGGTGGGTGGGAACGGGCACTAAATTCGATCCCGACAGCACCGTGCCGCTGCCGCCGGGCAGCTTCGTCAAACATTTTGGCAAGCAGATTCACTACGACGGCGCCAAGGACGAGGACACGATCCTGGAAATTGTGGGCGAGGGTCCGGCGACAGCCACTCCCGCAGAAGTGAAATAGAAAAAGCGGACACTGTTGCGTTACGAAATTGTGCGCGGCGTATTTCAGCGATTGGCTCCTCGAAGGGCGAAGAAAAACCCCGGGTCTGAAGACCCGGGCTGCAGCAATTTTCCAAGCCTCGGAGAGTTGCTGTAGCCGGCCTCTTAAGAGGCGGGGATTTTCCGAGGGCAGGCAGCAGAGTATCGGTATTCAGCGCCGCGCACGCGCGGCTCTCAGGACTTGATCACGAATGGCCTGGTTTAAGCGCGAAAAAAAACGGATCGATCAGCCCACGCCGCCCGACGCGCGCCGCGTGAAGACCGAAGGGCTGTGGAGCAAGTGCGAAAATTGCCGCGCCATTGTGTGGAAGAAAGATCTGGACGCCAACTGGCGCATCTGCCCGAAGTGCCAGCACCATTTCCGGTTGAGCGCCACGCAACGCCTGGAACTCCTCCTCGATTCGCGCTGGGTGGAGCACGACGCCTCGCTCGCGTCGAGCGACCCTCTGAAATTTACGGACACCAGGCCCTACGCGGCGCGGTTGAAAGAAGCGCGCCGCAAATTGGGCAAAGCCGACGCCATCATCACGGCCGAAGGCTTGCTTGGCGGGCGCCCGGTGATTTGCTGCTCGATGGAGTTCGCATTCATCGGCGGCTCGATGGGCGCGGTGGTGGGCGAGAAAGTGACCCGCGCGGTGGAAATGTGCGTCGCCAAAAAGTTGCCCCTGGTGATCATTTCGTGTTCGGGCGGCGCCCGCATGATGGAGGGCATGATCAGCCTGATGCAGCTTGCAAAGGTTTCCGCCGCGCTGGCGCGCCTCGACGAAGCCCGCCTCCCGTTCATTTCCATTCTGACCGACCCCACCACCGGCGGCGTCACCGCGAGCTACGCCATGCTGGGCGACATCAACATTGCCGAACCCGGCGCGCTGATCGGCTTCGCCGGGCCGCGCGTGATCGAGCAGACCATCCGCCAGAAACTTCCCAAGGGATTCCAGACCTCGGAGTTTCTCTTGGAGCACGGCTTTCTCGACGCCGTGGTCCATCGCAAAGACCTGAAGGCTTATATCTCCTCGGCCCTCGATTTTTTCCTGGCGTAAACTGGATGCCTCGCGGCGGATGCGGACCACATCTGGATTTCGTTCCAATGTGCTTTGGTGGCGCTGGTTTGGTGGCGCCGGCGTCCCGCTGGCGGTTTTGCGCCGCGACGGAAGCACAAAAATCGCCGGCGGGACGCCGGGGCCACCAAACCCGCTCGAACCGTGATGAGATTGCAGGGTTAGCCGCATGACCTACGAAGAATCGGTGCAGTACCTCTTCAGCCTGGGGCGCGAACTCGCCTCTCCGCGGCAGGCCAGCGCCACAAAATTCGATCTGAAAAATATCACTATTCTTTGTGAACACCTGGGGCAGCCGCAGCGCGAATTCCAGTCGGTGCACGTCGCCGGCACGAATGGCAAGGGGTCCACGTCGGCGATGCTCGATTCGATTTTGCGCGCGGCGGGCTTGCGCACCGGCCTGTATACTTCGCCCCACCTTGAACGCATCAACGAACGCATTCGCCTGGACGGCAAGGAAATTTCCGACGACGAATTTGCCGCCGCGTTCACGCGCGTCCGCGCGGCCATCGAGGATCTGCTCGCCTCCGGCCGCCTCGCCGCGCATCCCACTTTTTTCGAGTGCGTCACGGCGATTGCCTTCGTGCATTTCGCCGCCGCCGGCGCGGAGTTTGCCGTGTGCGAAACCGGCATGGGCGGGCGCCTGGACGCGACCAACATTCTTCTGCCCGAAGTTGCCGTCATTACGCAGATTGATTTCGACCACGAAAATTATCTGGGCCACTCGATCGAGGAAATCGCCGGAGAAAAAGCGGGAATCATCAAGCCGGGCGCACGCGTGGTCAGCGCCGCCGAGCACCTCATCGCCCGCGTGGCCATCCGCCGCCGCTGCGCGGAGCAGGCCGCATTCCTCGTGGAAATCGAAAACGCCTATTTCCTGGAAGGCGTGACCGCGCACGATGGCTGTTTTTCGTTCACCGCGATTTCCTGCGATTCCGGCGTGCGCATTCCCATCGCTCTGCGGCTCGCTGGCCGGTTCCAGGTTCGCAATGCTCTCACGGCGCTGGCCGCCGCGCGCATGCTGGCCGAGCGCGGCGCGCCCGTCGACGACGAAGCCATCGCGCGCGGCTTCGCCTCGGCCACCTGGCCCGGCCGCCTCGAACGGATCAGCGAGCGGCCGGAAATTTATGTTGACGGCACGCACAATCCCGCCGGCGCGCGCGAAATCGCCGTCTTCTGGGAGCAATTTCTCGCCGGCCGGAATATATATTTGATTTACGGAGCCATGCGCGACAAAGCCGTCGATGAAATTGCCGGCCTGCTTTTCCCCCGCGCCTCCGCTGTGATCCTCACGGTGCCGGCACAGCCTCGCGCCATCTCCGCCCCGCTGCTCGCGGAAATGACGGGCCACCATGCGCGAGTCGCGGAAGTCGTGCCCGACCCCGCGCAAGCTTTGGCGCGCGCCCTCGAACTCGCCTCTCCCGAAGACGTCGTCTTTATCACAGGATCGCTCTATCTTGTGGGCGAGTTGCGCAGGGAATGGATATCGCGCAAAGGCGGCCGCCTGGTTTCTTCCCAGGAATGAAAAGTTCCGAGCCGGGGAATCGCGCAGGTGCGCCTTCATTTTTATTCTGAAAAGAAATGGATAACTCTCACCGTGCCGGCCGCGCGGCAACCGGGTGTCAATTTGCCGCGTGAATTGGCTGGGAAGCGGCCATGGGCGCAAGCAACGGCTCCGAGAATCGAATCGGAATTCCGAAATTCGCCCCCCCGAAACCTTTCAGGATCGCGAACGTGACGCCAATGACTTTCCCCCGACGATTGAAGAGCGGCCCGCCGGAGCCTCCCGATGTGGTTTGCGCGTCGAAGACGATTTTATCGGGCAGGATGTCTCCGATGTGGCCTTGCGTAATGATCGGGTGAATGAGGTCGCGGTGCGCCAACTCCGCCAGGACTTGCGAGACGTTGCCGCCACTTTGAGTCAATATCTGCCGAGCCGTGGCTTCGTCGGTGCGCGCGAGGATTGCGGCGAGCCCCGTCGCATAGCCCATTAGTACGACCGGCTCGCCTGTCACTGCAGCTCCTTTGCCCGAGTCAATTGCCAGGAACGGGCGCTGCAAGTCTTGAGTGTCGATCCTCATAGTGGCCAAATCCGCGTCCTTGGAAATTTCCTGAATCTCGCCGGCGAAGGCGCGGGAATCTCCGGGGAAATAAGCATGAATTGTGGAAATTTCAGCCAAGAAACCCTGGTTCGCCATTTGGCTCAGCTCGTCGTTATTCCACCAGGGTTCGGCAACGTGCCGGTTGGTGACAATGAGTCCGGCATTGCCTACCGGGAATCCCGTGCCGAATACGTCCAGCTTCACTTCGGGGCCGTTGCCTCCGACCGTGAGTGTCGGATTGCCGTCGCTATCCTGCAGAGGCTCGCCTTGCTGGTTCAGGCCTGCGTAACGCAGCCGCTGACCGCTCTGCTGGTCGCGAAAGGCCACCGAAATATGCAAGAGACAGACGCTTCGCACGTCGTCTCGAATCAGGTTTTGCGCGGAGTCGCCTTCCTTCTCAATTCGTTGCAGGCGGGCATTGGTATCGTCAAGCTCTTTTTGCAGCGTGGCTCCCTGGCCGGAACCGGCGCTTGACATCCTGGCCTTTAGATCCTGCGCTTGCTTTTGTAACTCGTTTTTTCCAAGGGAGCCAAGGGCGATCTCCGCGGCGCCTTGTTCTTCGTGCAGCTTTCGCGCTTCGGCGATCAAACTTTGCTGGTGCAGAATTCCGCCTTGGAGATGGGCAATCGTGCTGGTAGTAATTTTGAGATCTCTCCGAGCTGTTCGCGCAAACAGGAAATAAATCCCCGCCATCACCAAGGCCAGTGCAAAGACGGCTACGAATCCGATTTTCAAACGCTTATCCAGCGAGTCGGCGTTGCTGGCCATTCGCTCGGTGACGGCCAGCGCATCAAATGCCGTGTGCGCGATCTGCTGACCCTCGGTGGCGATTTGCATTTGTTCCAAGAGCTGTTTGCCGGTTCGCAGGGCGCGCAGTTGCACGCGGGTCCGAGCCAGAAGCTCCGCAGCATCCCAGGGACGCGAGACGGCGTCGTCGGCTCCGAGGTCAAGGCCCGCGGCGCGATTGTCAGGCCCGGGTCCAACCAGGACGATCACGCGAATCGCAGCTGTGAGGGCGGATCCGCGAATCGTCGCCAGCATTTCGCGAGCGTTCGGCGAGTCCGCGGCGGATAAATCCGTGTCCAGCAAAAGCAAATCTGCTCCGGCATGCTGCATGGCATCGAGACCCTCGCGGGTCGTGGGAAAAGCAGAGACCTCCCAGCCGCCGCTTTCCAATACGGAGACCAAGGAAGCGCGGCTAGCCGCGTCCGCTTCGACGATGACGATTTTTTCGCGAATGTTTTCCATAAAGTTGCACTGCCTTTGCCGGTTTCGGTCGAACTTCCTTACAGTTTTCAACCGTGTCGTTGCGCCGGGTGGAAACCGGAAATTCTGATTCGCACCTCCGGCTTGCGGATCATAGGCTCCTCCGCGCCTCGACACAATTAATTTGCCACAAGATGAGCTTCCCGGTGAAATTGCGGCGGCATGGAGTCTGAGGGCCAAGCAATGCGCCTATAGGAATGTGCTCCAGCCCTAAAGAATCAAATCCAGTGCGGATCGCCCGAAATTCTGCTAAACTGCTCGCTTTGTTTAACTTTGTGAGAATGGGTGAGGAGTTGTCATGGCTCAGAGATGCAAAATTTGCGGCAAGGGGCCGTCGTTCGGCAACGTGATCAGCCACGCGAACAATACACGCCGCCGCCGCTGGAATCCAAATCTACAACGCGTCCGCGCCGTCGTGGATGGCGTACGCATGCACATTCGCGTCTGCACTTCCTGCATTCGCTCCGGCCGCGTCACGAAAGCAGCCTAGCTGGCGCTATCCGCATCGGAACATCAAAAGGAGACAGCGTTGAGGATACGTGGGCAGATCTGGTTTGTGCTGGCCGCGGCCCTGGCGGTGGTGTCCGGATGCAAAAAACCGGCTGTGACCGACCCAGGCGTCTGGGCGGTGGTGGACGGCGCGCCCATCACCCGCGCCGAGGTGGACAAATACTACCGCACGCAATTGAACCCGGATGCCCCCCAGCCTTCCCAGGACGAAGCGCTGTCGCTCAAGTTGAATGTGCTGGATGAGCTGGTCAACAACCACATCCTGCTGGAGAAAGCGAAAACGCTGGGCCTGCAGGCGGCCGACGGCGAAGTCGAAGATAAGTTCACCGAGTTCAAGGCCCCCTACACCGAGGAAGAATTTCAGCGCCAGCTCAAAACGCGCAACTACACAGTCGACGATTTGAGAAACGACATCCGCCGGCAGCTCTCCATTCAAAAGGTCATCAATCACGAAGTAGTAGCGAAAATCACCGTCACGGATCAGGATGTTCAGGATTTCTATAACCAGAACCGCGCGCAATTCAACGTGACCGAGCCGCAATACCGCATCGCGCAAATCGTAGTCACGCCGCACAAGGATCCCGGGCTGCGCAATCGCAAGAACGACGATGCCACCACCGATGCCGAGGCGAGGCGCAAGGCCGCGGCCCTGGAGCAACAGCTCAGCACCGGCGCGGATTTCGCGCAAGTGGCCATGGATTACTCGGAAGATCCGGCGTCGGCCGGCTCCGGAGGCGACCTCGGCTACGTTCCGGAATCCTCGCTTTCGCAGAGCGATCCCGCTCTAAAAAAAGCGGTGATGTCGCTCAAGGCCGGACAAATCAGCGGCGTGATCGTCTTGCGGGATTCCTACCGCATCTTGAAGCTCGTGAGCAAGGAAGCCCCCGGCCAGAGGGATCTGAATGATCCGGCGGTGCAGCAGTCGATTCGCGACAACATCCGCAACCGCAAGGAACAATTGCTGCGCGCTGCCTACCTGGCCATCGCCCGCAATGACGCAAAAATCACGAATTATCTGGCGCAGCAAGTGGTGGAATCGGCCGGGAAGCTGCCCGTGGTTGTCGCGCCAAAAGCGGCGAGCGATGCTGCGCCCCCTGCTGCAAAGTAAAATTTCTATTTTGTTTGCGAATTCAGTGGCACACGCTTCAGCCTGTGGGGTTTGGTTCCTGCAAGGGCGAACCCCCACAGGCTGAAGCGTGTGCCACTAAGAAACCCATCCCTTACGTCACAATCGCCAATACCTCGCCGGCATTAACCGTCTGACCCTCGCGAGCCACCTTTTCAACGATGCCTGACTTGGGCGAGCGGATTTCGTTCTGCATTTTCATCGCCTCGATGACCAGCAGGCCCTGCCCGGCAGTAACTTGCTGCCCCGCTGCGGCCAGAACGCGCACGATTTTTCCGGGCATGGGCGCGACCAGCTGCTGGCGCCCTTCGAGTTCGATCCCTGCGCCGCGCCTGCGCTGCCAGGAGCGCGGATCGATGACTTCCACCTGGTATTCGTGTCCTCTGGTCCGCAAGAGCAAGCCATCGGAGGTTTCCTCGGCCGTGACTTCGAAGGATCTTCCGCCGAGAAGAATGGAATACGTGCCGCGTGAAATCCGTACGGCGTCCGCTTCCACCAGGCGTCCGTCCACGGTGAACGCCATCCGCGAAACTCCATTCGCTTGCGGAATGAGTTCAACGCTGCGCCGTGCGCCGTTGATTACGATTTCATATTTCATGGTCCTAATTTTGCCGTCAAATTTCAGCGGGCCGTCATTCGCTCCGATCGACTTGCTCGAGACGCGCTTCTCGCTTCCAGCGCGACTCCGCTTCCGCGGCAGTTCCGTTCGCCGCCGCCGCGTCCTTTGCGCCAAGGGAGCGCAGCAAAGCCGCGAGAATCGCCGCATCTTCGGCAACCACGTCGCGCTCTTGCGCTTGCATCCCGGCAAGAAGTTGAGGGAGCCGTTCATCGAGCCAGCGCGTGAAGATTTCGGCGCGGAGAAATTCCGGATCGCGGAGGATCCCGAGAAGAAGTCCCGAGTTCGTTTTTATCCCGGTGACGGAGTGTTCTTCGAGCGCCCGCCGGAGGCGCGCAATCGCTTCCGCGCGATCTTGACCCCAGGCGATGAGCTTGCCGAGCATCGGATCGTATTCCGTGGAAACAGTAAAACCTTCGTATACGCCGTCATCCAACCTGATTCCGGGGCCCGCGGGGGCGCGGCGCGAAAGAATCGTTCCGGGCGACGGGAAAAATTGATTGCCGGGGTCTTCCGCGTAAAGGCGGCATTCGACGGCGTGGCCTGAAAGTTTGATGTCCTTCTGAGAAAAGGGAAGCGGCTCGCCCGCGGCCACGCGAATTTGCAGTTTCACCAGATCGAGCCCCGTGACCATTTCCGTTACCGGATGCTCCACCTGCAAGCGCGTATTCACCTCGAGAAAATAGAAATTGCGCCGGGCATCCACCAGAAATTCCACAGTGCCCGCGTTCGTGTAGCCCGCCTCCTTGGCAAGCCGCACGGCGGCTTGTCCCATGGCACGGCGCAATTCCGGCGTCATGATGGGAGAAGGACATTCCTCAATCACTTTCTGGTGGCGCCGCTGCACCGAACATTCGCGCTCGCCCAGGTGCGCGATGTGGCCGTGCGCGTCGCCAAAGATTTGGATTTCGATGTGGCGCGGCCGTTCCACATACTTTTCCAGATACAGGCGCGCGTCGCCAAACGCGTTTTGCGCCTCCGAAGATGCGTCGCGCCACGCGGCGGCCGCCTCCGAATCCGCCGCGACCAGCCTCATGCCTTTCCCGCCGCCGCCCGCCACCGCTTTCAGCAATACCGGATAGCCGAACTCGCGCGCGATTTTTCGCGCATCGTTCAGATTTTCGATGGCATCTTTGGTACCTGGAACCATGGGCACGCCGGCACGCGCGGCGAGTTGGCGCGCGGCGGTTTTCGATCCCAGGCTCTCCATCGCTTCGGGGGAAGGGCCGATGAAGGTGATGTGATTTGTCGCGCAAGCCCGCGCAAGCTCGGGATTTTCGGCGAGGAATCCATAACCCGGATGCAACGCGTCACAGCCGGCGCGGCGCGCGGCCTCCATCACTTTGTCGATGCGAAGGTAACTTTCGCGCGAGGGAGCCGGGCCGACCGCGTACGCTTCATCGGCGAGGCGAACATGCAACGCATCGCGGTCCGCTTCGCTAAAGACGGCCGCGGAAGCGATGCCCATGTCGCGGCAAGCTCGCGCGATCCGCACGGCGATTTCCCCGCGATTGGCGATGAGAATTTTGCGAAACATTTTTTCCGAACTTGCAGCCGCGGGCAGGATTCTAACACAGCGGGAAAACGGGAAGGTCGAGGTTACGAAGGTTGAGAAATTCCGGGATCGCGGCAAATTTTTCGAGCCAGATAGTCATTTACCTCTGTATGGCGTGGGACAGTGGAAGTATTACCCGTAGATGGGTTGCAGTAGACCGAGTGCCGCGCACCTTCCCTAACAAGGAAGCAACCCTGCTCCAAAATATGGCGCACGAGCTGGCGCCGTTTCATCTCATTGCACTCAGATCTGGATTGTGATCATTTCGCGCTTGGCGTCCCCGGATCTTTCCCGCGCGCCAATTTCGCGATTTGCCTGGACGACAAGTTGAAGGGCTTCTTTCAAATTGCGCCGAGCCTCGGCGAGAGTACGGCCTTGCGTGTTTACTCCGGGAATTTCCTCAACCGTGGCGACGTACCATTTTACGCGCTTTTCGATGATTGCGGTGAACTGTCGTTCCATGGCGATTCTCTGTGGCCATAGTTTATCACAATCGGCTCGAGGAAACGTGTGCCGGCCTCGTCCAAAGTTATCCAAGCGTGGACACAGAATGGGCCGCGCGCAATAATTCCCGGCATGACGCCAGTAAATGACGAACACAATACCGGA
>Ga0210409_10004901_pt1 | contig 14212 bp, 11 predicted proteins | sample IncBWH17MmetaG_FD_161649 | JGI IMG/M metagenome (GOLD analysis project Ga0210409, IMG submission 161649) | Forest soil microbial communities from Barre Woods Harvard Forest LTER site, Petersham, Massachusetts, United States - Inc-BW-H-17-M | ecosystem: Environmental > Terrestrial > Soil >... | reverse complement strand
GGCTATTACCAGGGCTACTACCGCTACGGTTCGCACGATCAGAAGCCGGGCGAGCGCGCGAACGGTTGAGATTCTTACGCTGGCCTGTGGCGTTTCTGCGCTGCGGTGCAAACGTAAAAAAACGTGCGTAAGTAAAAAATGCAGAAAGGGTTAGGTCACATACGTTCTGTAAGTGACGGGGCGAAGCTGTATCGAGCATATATTATGGAAACACCGCTCAATTGCGCGCAGGCTGAACCGTCGCTCGCTTCGCCAGTGTGCGTGGAATCCGCTCCTGAAGTGCTGTGGTACGCAGCGTACACCAGCGCGAACCACGAGAAACGCGTAGCGCAACAGCTCGAATGGCGGTCGGTGGACCATTTTCTGCCGGTCTACGAGAGCGTGCGGCGCTGGAAAGATCGCCGGGTGCGGTTGCAGTGGCCGCTATTCCCGGGGTACGTGTTCGTACGGCTCGGGTTGCGTGATCGTCTGCGCGTATTGGCGGTTCCGGGAGTGGCGCGACTGGTGGGGTTCGATGGGCGTCCCACGCCGGTGCCGGCGGAGGATATCGAGGCAATTCGGACGTGCCTGGCGGGGAACCGTGACGTGCAGCCGCATCCGTATGTGCGGTGTGGGCAGCGGGTTCGGGTGTTGAGCGGGCCGTTGGCGGGATTCTCCGGAATCGTCTTGCGACAAAAGAATCGCACACGGTTCGTAATTTCCTTCGACGTCCTAGAACGTTCTGTCGCCGTGGAGATGGATGATTACGACCTTCACGCAGTAGTCCACGAATGAGCATCGTGTTGCAGGATTGGGTAGTGGGGGCACAGAAAGAACTGGCGCCGGCGGGGACGCTGCGGGGGCGGTTTGTGGTGGGGGCGTTGTGGCCGGTGGGGGGGGCGATTATCTCGCGGGGATTTTTGCTGACGGCGTCGGTGGTGTGCGCGTGGTTCCTGGGCAAAGAACCATTTGGCGCGCTGGGAATGATCCAAAGTACTGCGGGGATGTTCGGGGTTTTTGCGGGACTGGGGTTGGGAATCACGGCGACGAAGTACGTGTCCGAGCTGCGGCGGCTGGAGCCGGTGAGGACTGGGCGGATTTTAGCGTTGTCTGCGGCGGGGGCGTTCGTTTCCGGAGTCGTCATCACTGCGGTGGTGATTCTGCTAGCGCCGTACCTGGCGCAACATGTGCTGGCGGCTCCCCAACTGGCGGGGCCCTTGGCGATTGGCGCAGGGCTGGTGTTCTTTAGCGCGGTCAACGGAGCGCAAACGGGAGCGCTGGCCGGTTTCGAAGCGTTCCAAACGATCGCGCGGGTGAACATCTACGCGGGACTGGCGTCGTTTCCACTGATTGTTTTGGGAGTGTGGCGCTGGGGATTGCGGGGAGCGATCTGGGGCTCGGTGGCGGCGCTGGCGATCAATTGGGCGCTGAACCATCGCGCGCTGCGGCAGGAATGCGCGAAAGCGGGCGTGTCGTATCAGTTTGCGCATTGTTCCCGGGAAGTGAGCATTTTGCACCGATTCAGCCTGCCAGCGTTTCTGGGATCGATTCTGGTGGTGTCGGCGATTTGGGTGTGCAACGCATTGCTGGCGCGGCAGCCGCAGGGTTACGCGGAACTGGGTCTGTACGCGGCGGCGGATAAATGGCGGGTGCTGATTGTGTTTGTACCGAATTATGTGTTCGCGATGGTGGTGCCGGTGCTTTCGAATCTACACCGCGAAGGAGATGGCGCGGCGTTCCAAAAAGTGTTTAACGCGAACTTGCAGCTGAATGGGAGCCTGGCGCTGGTGGCGGCGATGCTGATTGCGGTGTTTGCCGGTCCGATCATGCAGGTGTACGGAAACGCGTTTCGCGGGGGGCGAGTGGTGTTGCTGGTGCTGGCGTGTTCGGCGATAGCGGAAGTGTTTAACGCGATGCTGGGGCAGCCGCTGGTGGCGGCGCATAAGATGTGGTGGCGATTCGGGTTTGATGTGCTGTTCGTGGTGCTACTGGTGGGATTTGCTTGGGTGTTGATTCCGAAGCGCGGGGCTTCAGGTTTGGCAGCGGCTTACGGATTTGCCTACGCGTGCACGAGTCTAGTTTTTTTCTCTTTCATCAGCAAAGCTCGTGGAGTAGCTTCTCGTTCCCAACAGAGTCAGCGCCAACCAGCTGCGAAAGTCACGGGAATATTCATGAGGGAATTGTGAGTGAGTTGGCCACAGTAGGGATCGCTAATTCGCGCATTGGGGCGTCTTGCAAGAAGTCCAGCTGGCCTCTACGTTTGCACGTTCCCAGATACATCCGGAATGCAATTCTGTTCAACATTGTACTCACCTGCGTCTTTATAGCGTTAGATCAGAGGTTTTTGCATTGGTTTGTTCTTCCGAGTGCGGTTTGTGGCGCGGTCTGCCTATCTTCTCTGATTAGAGCAGTGAAGCAGGAGCGACTATTCACCGATCCGTTGCTCCTGATATCCGTCCTCGGATATCACAATACATACTTGGCCCCAATGCTTCAGGTCTATTGGGGCTATAGGATTATTGCTTTGCCGATTCAGCCGGAAGACTTCCGCCCTTGGCTCGGTAGGGTGGCGTGCATCAATCTTGTCGGCATTGCGATTTTCATTTACGTGTTTTCCCGCGTCGTGAACGGCTCGGCAGGCACGAACTCCCCGAGAATTTGGGTAATCGACCAGCGTCGGATAGTTCTCTTTGGGCTCCTGATGATTCTTGCGTCCGTTGCTATGCAGGTCTATGTGTATTCGGATTTCGGTGGTATCAGCGGGTACGTGGACAAATATCTATACGATCGCGAGGCGTGGAACAACAAGGGAGCGTTATTGGTAATCGCAGAATCGGCACCTCTAATGGCGGTGCTCATCCTCGGCTGTTTGCAACAGAAACGGATGAGACGGGGACCGGTCAGGCTAACGCCATGGTCGCTGTTAATCGTTTGTGGGTTCGCGTTCTTGATGTTGCAGACGGTCTTCGGTGGGCTTCGCGGAAGCCGCAGCAACATTGTCGTTAACTGCTTTTTTGCCGCGGGAATTGTTCATCAGGTATTCCGGCCATTGTCGAAGCGGGCGGTCATCTTCTTGGGTATCGCTGCCGTGGTATTTAGCTATTACTACGTCTTTTTTAAGGATTTCGGTTATGCAGGCGTTAGCGCTGCCGTTAGCCTGGAAGGAAGGGAGTCCTTGCTTAGCCAATCAGGACGATCAACAGAGAACGTCCTCATTGCCGATTTTAGCCGCTCGGATGTGCAGGCCTTTATTGTCCAGGAACTTGAGAGTGGACAAGATGTCGATCTAGCAAAGGGGCGGACCTACGTCGGTGCTCTGAGCCTGCTTGTTCCGAGAATAATTTGGCCCGAACGTCCGTCGACAAAACTGAGGTGGACGACAGAACTTGAGAATGGTCCGGGTACTTATGGCACTAGCGCGTATCGTTCATCCCGAATGTATGGACAGTTGGGTGAGGCCATGTTGAACTTCGGCTATTTGGGGGTGCCGATTTCTTTCGCACTCATGGGCTTTGTATTGGGCAAACTTTCGGTTCTGTCCCGTCAGCTTTGGACTACGGACGCACGGAGGATGCTATTGCCTGGCATGGTGATCGCGAGCGTTTGTATGATCATTCAAGATTCAGACAACGTGCTCTACTTCATTGTGCAGTATCTCATGATTCCATGGACAGTTATCTGGATTTCTACATCTCGGTACCGATTAAGGTATGCCGTTCCGCCCCGTTAACCCAAGAGAAGAAGCGGCGAAACCCTCACTGGCGGCAAAGGCTTGGCACGATGGAGTGGGTCCATTGAGAACAGCGGTTGGACCTTCTCGGCCTATCTCCGGAGGACATTCATGAAGGTGCTGCACCTGTGTAAGAGCTCGCAGGGAGCTCGATGGGCAAGTGCTCAAGCTCGGGTTCTGACTCGGAGAGGAATCGAGGTACACGTCGCACTTCCAGATCTCGAAGGGCCCGTAACAAGTGAGTGGATAGCAAACGGCGCACAAGTCCACCGCATAGATTACGCGCTGTCACCATTGCTACCGGTCGCAACGATTAGCAGCCTTCACCAAGTGCAACGACTCGTGGACCTCATACAGCCGGATTTAATCCATTCGCATCACGTGAAGGCGGCGATTATGGCGCGGTTAGCTTTGCGTGGGCGCTATCCTGTGCCGCGAGTGTTTCAAGTGCCGGGCCCGTTTCACATGGAAATGATCCCATTTCGAATGTTGGAACTTTCGACGGCGACGGCGGAGGACTATTGGATCGCAACGAGCCGTGCAACCTTATCACGCTATTTGCGCGCAGGAATCAGTAGTGGCCGGGTCTTTCTGAGTTACGCAGGTACTGAAAACGAGCGCTTCAGTAGACAGCGGAGGGGGCAGCTCCGTCGGGATCTCGGGTTGGCCGATTCCGAGTTCGTGGTTGGCAACATCAGTTACATATACGCACCTAGGTGGTATTTCATGCAAAGGGTCGGACTGAAGTGCCACGAAGACCTAATCGATGGTATCTCACTGGCGGCCGAAAAAGACCGTTCCATTCACGGCGTCTTGATTGGCGGCCCTTGGGGAACGGATTCTACGTACTTTGAAAAGCTTAGGCAATACGCACGAAAGCGGTCGGGCAATGCGGTCATCATGACGGGTGCGCTCAATCAAGAACAAGTGGCGTCTGCGATCTGGGATTTCGACTGTGTAGCGCACGTCCCGATGTCAGAAAACTGCGGAGGGGTTGTCGAACCTTTGTTGTGTGGAATACCGACGATCGCTTCTCGGATTGGTGGATTGATAGAGGTGGTGATGGATGGATCGACAGGTGTCACCGTGCCGGTCGGCGACCCGAGCGCACTTTCCGAGGCAATTTTATTCGTTCGAAATCACTACGGCGCGATGTGCAACCAAGCGCATGCCGGTCAGACGCTTGTACAGACCATGTTTGACGTTAATCGAACCGCATTGGAGGTCGAGGAAATTTATCGTTACCTGCTGGGCCAGAGGGCGTCGGTACCGGGGAAGTTCAACGCAGAGGAATTTCTCAAAGCAGCGAGCGCCGTCGTGTAGTGCATTGCGGGGACGCCATACGTCTGCGCGAATTCAAAGCCGAGTTTCGGAACCGTGGCGGCATGGGACAAGCAAAAGAGATGTCACACCGTGACAGGCAGTACGGATTGCCTCTGAAGGTGAAAAGGACTGTTGACCTAATCGTGTCATTTGCCTTTCTGACGGCGTTTTCGCCGGTCCTATTCGCAATCGGAATTCTGCTTTTCGTCACGATGGGAGGCCCGATCCTGTTTCGACAGCAGCGCCCAGGCCGATACGGAAGGCCGTTCACGCTGCTGAAGTTTCGAACGATGCGAGAGGCACGGGACGCGGAGGGACGGCTGCTGGCGGATGAGGCGCGGCTGACGGCGCTAGGGAAGGTGCTGCGGGAGCTGAGTCTGGATGAGTTGCCACAATTGTGGAATGTGCTGCGAGGCGACATGAGCCTGGTGGGGCCGCGGCCGCTGCTGATGCAGTACCTGGAACGCTATAGCGCGGAGGAGATGCGGCGGCACGAGGTGAAGCCGGGAATCACCGGGTGGGCGCAGGTGAACGGGAGAAACGCGACGAGTTGGCAGGAGAGATTCGCACTGGATGTGTGGTACGTAGAAAATTGGAGTTTGCCGCTGGATGCGCGGATTTTGGCGCGGACGGCGTGGGCGGTGTTGGCGGGCGAAGGCGTGGCGCACGGCGGTCATGTGAGCATGCCGGAATTTTTGGGAAGCGAGCGGAACAAGCCCCTCGCGGCTCGGGGCAAGTCGTGAGCCGGAGACGGATTTTTGTGTACGGCGCCGGGGGCCACGGGAAAATGGTGGCGGACCTGCTGCTGTCGCGAGGCGAAAAGGAATTTGTGGGATTCGTGGACGACCGCGAAGAGTTGTGGGGCGCGAAAGTGATGGGATTCCCGGTGCTGGGCGGCGGGGAGTGGTTGCGCTGGGAAGCTGGGAGTGCGCGAATTGCGGTAGCGTTGGGAGTCGGGGACAATGCGTCGCGGCACTGGATTGCGGAGAGCTGCGCGTGTTGGGGCGCAGAAATTTTGACGGTGGTGCATCCGCGGGCGGCGGTGTCACGTGCGGCTCGTCTGGGGCGAGGAACTGTGGTGATGGCAAACGCTACGGCGAATGCGGATGCGGTGGTGGGCGAGGGCGTGATTGTGAATTCGGGCGCCGTGGTGGAGCACGATGTTGAAGTTGGCGAATACGCGCATGTGGCGCCGAATGCGACGATGGGAGGCGGGTCGAGCTTGGGCGCATTTTCGCATTTGGGTATTGGCGCGAGTGTGTTGCCGTGCGTGCACATCGGCGCGCGCACCGTGGTGGGGGGAGGCGCGGTGGTGGTGAGGAATCTGCCCGATGAGGTGGTGGCAATTGGGGTTCCAGCGAGGATCCATCGTCAGGGCTGGCAGGGAGTAGGGCCGGTGCTGACGGCGGCGTCCGGAAAGTGAAGCTATGACTCGCGGATTGGCGACGAAGGGGGTGAGTGCGTTGGCGATTGAGGGAGGGCGGCGGACGCGAGAGGCGGCGTTTGCGCCGTGGCCGTCGTTTGAGGCGGATGAGATTGCGGCTGCGGCGGAGGTGCTGAGGTCGGGGAAGATTAATTACCAAACCGGTGAGCAGGGGAGATGGTTCGAAAAGGAATTTGCGTCGTTTGCGGGCTGCAAACATGCAGTGGCGGTGGCGAATGGAACCGTGGCGCTGGAGCTGGCGCTGTATGCCTTGGGAATTGGCAGCGGCGATGAAGTGATTGTGCCGAGCAGGACGTTTATTGCGTCGGCGAGCTGCGTGGTGATGCGCGGGGCGGTGCCGGTGATTGCGGATGTGGACGCTACGAGCGGGAACTTGACCGCGGAGTCGATTCGGCCGTTGCTCAGCGCGAGGACGAACGCGATTATCGCGGTGCACCTGGCGGGATGGCCTTGCGATATGGACGCGATTGTGGCGCTGGCGCGCGAACACGGGATCAAGGTGATCGAAGATTGCGCGCAGGCGCACGGGACGTCGTATATGGGCAGGCGGGTGGGGTCGTTGGGCGATGCGGCGGCGTTTTCGTTCTGCCAGGACAAAATCATGACCACCGGTGGCGAAGGCGGAATGCTGACGATCAATGATGAGGCGGCGTGGGAAAGCGCAGTGAGTTTTCGGGACCACGGGACGCGGCACGACGCGCTGGGGAGTCAGAAGGAGTCTCGTGGCGGGTTTCAGTGGGTGCACGACTCGTTTGGCACGAATTGGCGGCTGACGGAAATGCAGTCGGCGATCGGGCGAGCGCAGTTGCAGAAACTGCTGCAGTGGGTAGCGGCACGGCGGAAAAATGCGACGATTCTGCGGGAGCGACTGGAGAATTGTCCGGGCCTGCGGGTAACGGCGCCACCGGATGAGATTGGTCATGCGTATTACAAGTATTACGTTTTTGTGCAGCGCGAATGTTTGCGGGCTGGCTACGATCGCGATCGGATTCTGGCGGCAATTAACGCCGAGGGCGTGCCATGCTTCAGGGGGATCTGCAGCGAAATTTACCTGGAGAAGGCGTTCCCCCAGGAATGGCGCCCTCGGACTCGATGCGCGGTGGCGCGAGAGTTGGGCGAAACGAGCCTGATTTTCCAAGTGCATCCGACATTGAACGAGCAAGACATGCTGGACACGTGCGCCGCCGTGGAAAAGGTGATGCGTGCGGCGACGCGATGAGGTGATGTTCGTTCCTTCTACCTTCAATTTGTAATTTGTGATGCATCTTCCGTGATTCCGCGAAAAACAGTTTTTGGTATTGCTGGCCGTTTTGCTGTACAGGAGTGAAACTGTGAATCCCCTACCCTCGCAATTCCTTCGCTACCGCACGATCTTGGTGGCGCTATTTCAGGCGCTGTTGGTGTTTACGGCGCTAGTGTTGGCGTGGCTGTTACGATTTGATTTTTCGCTGCCGTATCGCGGGCTGCTGTTCTCGGCGGCGCCTTTGCTGATCCTGATCCGACTAGCCGCGATTGGGCGATTCGACCTGTTTCATGGCTGGTGGCGGTATACGGGAGTGAGCGATGCGCTGGACATTGTGAAGGCGGTTGCGCTGGGCTCTGCGATGTTTCTGTTTGTGATGCGGTTTCTGTTGGAGGTTGTTTCGTTCCCGCGCACGATTTACATCTTGGAGGCGGTGCTGAGCATTGGATTGCTGGCGGGCGTGCGGTTGCTCTCGCGAGTCTTCACGGAGTCCATGTCTGCCGTAGTGGGATCGAGTCGCAAGGTGATGCTGATCGGGGCAGGTTCAGCAGCGCAAATCATCATCCGGGAAATTCATCGTTGGAAGAACAGCCATGAAGTGGTTGGTTGTGTGGACGACGACGAATCGAAGCTGGGAATCAAGTTGCAGGGCGTTCCGGTGCTCGGGATTGTCGATCAGCTCCCATCCCTACTGGCGATGCAGCCGGTGGACGAAATCCTTATCGCCGTGCCCTCGGCCTCAAGCAAGCAGATGCAGCGATTCGTGAAGATTTGCGAACAGTCTGGCACAAGGTTCAAAACACTGCCCGCGCTGCACGATATCATCACCGGTGAAGCGAGTATTCGGGAATTTCGCGACGTGCGCCTGGAGGACCTGCTGGGGCGAGATCCCGTGGAAATTGACCTGCGGGCCGTCAGGAAATTGATTGATGGACGCGTGGTGCTGGTCACGGGCGCTGCCGGGTCGATTGGATCGGAACTGTGCCGGCAGGTGTTGGAGTACAACCCGTCGACTTTGGTTTGTTTGGATCAAAGCGAAACGGGGATCTTCTACCTCGAACAAGAGCTTTCGAAAACGAGAGTTTTTGCGCAAACGGTCTACTGCGTGGGAGACATCTGTGATTCCGAGAGAGTGCGGAGCATCTTTGCGGAGCACCGGCCGGACGCCGTGTTTCATGCGGCCGCTTACAAACACGTTCCGGTGATGGAACGCAATGTTCAGGAAGCAGTGAAGAACAATGTTTTTGCCTTGCTGAATCTGTTGCAGGTGGCAGAGAAAAATGATTGCGGCAGCTTCATTCTGATTTCTTCCGATAAAGCAGTAAATCCCACAAGCATCATGGGGGCCACCAAGAGAATCGGAGAACTGATCGTTTCCCGACGGCCGACAAACGGAATGCGCTGTGTGTCGGTGCGGTTTGGCAATGTGTTGGGGTCGAATGGCAGCGTGGTGCCGTTGTTCCAGGAACAACTTCGCCGGAATCAGCCACTCAGCATTACGCATCCCGAAATCAAAAGATTTTTCATGACCGCACGCGAAGCGGTTTCGCTGGTTCTCCAGGCATTTGCGATTGGTGATCGAGGTGACACGCTGATACTCGACATGGGGGAGCCAGTAAGAATTGTGGACTTGGCGCATACCTTGATTCGGATTTCCGGCAAGTCGGAGCGGGAAGTAGGTATCAGTTTCACGGGTTTGCGAGAAGGCGAAAAATTGAGCGAAGAGATTCTCTATGCCACTGAGGAAGTTCATCCGACGTCATTCGTGAAGATTAAAAGGATTCACGGGTCCTTAGCCGGGTGGCTTCAACTGCAACAGGGGCTGGAAGAATTGAAGATGTCTACGGGTGTAGCAGGCGCGGAAGGCATACGCGAGAAGATTAAGGAAATGGTTCCTGAGTACTCCTATCAGAGTGTCGAGAAAGTGATGATGCCCCACAAGATTCAGGTGCGTATGCGCGTGCAAGAAGGGCTGAGGTTGGATTCCGTGCCTGTCGACGGAGACTAATAGAATGCGGCTGGATCTTACTCGGGTTTGGCAACGGGTACTCGTTCTTGCGACAGCGGTACTTTTGGCGGGAATCGTCATCTTCTTCAGCGCGAAGGCCTACATGGCTGCGCGTTGGGATGCGTCCTCCAATCCAGCGTTGTGGCTGAAAGCGGCAAAACTTGAACCAGGGAATGCGGAGTATTGGCGGCACGTGGGACTCTTGCGGCAATGGGATATGAATCCTAGCGATATGCGCGAGGCGGTGCACTATCTGCAAATCGCGACGAAGGTCAATTCGCGTTCTTCGGGCGTTTGGATGGATCTGGCGGACGCATATGCGACTGCAGGGGAAGGGACGCGGGCGAAGGAAGCATACGACAGAGCTCTGTATAACTTTCCCATGTCGGCTGAAGTTGCCTGGCGATATGGAAATTTCTTGTTGTATCAGGAGAACTACTCCGAAGCTTATCCGAAGATTCGGAAGGCCATTGCAATCGATCCATCTTTGACACAAAGCGCGCTGGCGGAGTGCTGGCAGTCGAATCCGGACGTGACGCTGATCGCGAACGGTCTGTTACCTGACAAATCGGAATACTACCTGTCCGCGATCGGGTTTTTCCTGTCGCAAAAATTAACGGATCCCGCGGTTGCGATTTGGAAACGACAACGGGAGCGTGCGCTGGCCATCGACATGGAGGAATCTGTGCCACTGCTCGACGCACTGATCGGCGAGGATCGCATCGGTGAGGCACAGCAAATTTGGCAAAACGGGTTGCAGGCTTCAAATTGGCTGGAAGGTGGAGGGAAAAATGGGTCGCTGGTCTCGAACGGAGGATTTGAGCACGACATCGCGAATGGCGGCTTCGATTGGCGAGAAGTTCCATTAAGTGCTGCCAACTTTGATTTCGATAGTGCGCTTGCGCATTCCGGCGCGCGTTCTTTACGTGTGGACTTCGACGGCACGGAGAATCTTGATTTTGGCCATCTGTTTCAATACGTGGCTGTCACGTCCGGCACGCGCTATCACTTTTCGGCATTCGTTCGAACCGAAGGCCTTACAACGGATCGTGGGATAAGGTTCGAGATTCTCGACGTCCATCATCCAGAGCAATTGCAAGTCGCGACCGCGGAACTCACGGGAACGAACCTGTGGACTCGCCTGGAAACCGATGTTGTAACCGGCCCGGACACACAGGCCGTGAAAATCACGCTGCGCCGTGTGCCGAGCTGGAAATTCGATAACAAGCTGAACGGAACGGTTTGGGTCGACGACGTGGCGTTGACGCCGGCCGGCGCAGAGATCAAGGACTAGTTTCGCGATGAAAGCCATCCGGATCGGGTTATGCATGCTAACCGCATTTGCCGTGCTCTCGTTCGGAGGCGTGGAAAATTGGGGGAACGCAGTCCTGGAGATTGGAGCGGCGCTGCTGTTTGTGCTCTGGGCCGTGCTTGTGAGTGTCCGCGGGCGAGTGGAGCTTTTCTGGAATTGGTTGTTTATCCCAGTGTTTGGATTGGGAGGTATAGCGCTTGTTCAATACACCGCCGGCGCTTCGGTTTATCCATATCTGACAAAAATCGAGCTGCTGCGATGGAGCGCGTATGCGCTTCTGTTTTTCTTGGCGGTCGAATCGTTTCAGGCGAAAGAACAGATCAAACAATTCGTCTGGTTTCTGCTGAGCTTGGGATTTGCGGTGTCGTTGTTCGGGATAATCCAGCATTTCACGTTCAACGGGAGATTGTATTGGACGATTGCGGTGCCGGCAGCGGCGAGCCCATTTGGCCCCTTCGTGGACTTGGACCATTTTGCGGGATTCGTGGAGTTGGTCGTGCCGCTCGGACTCGCGTTGCTATTCTTTCCGTCGCGACGCCGCGAGCAGGTTCCCCTGTTGCTGTTGCTTACGATTGTTCCGATTGGGGCGGTGTTTTTGTCGGCCTCGCGAGCGGGAATTATTGTTCTCCTGCTGGAATTCGCTCTGATGGCGTTTTTCTCTTGCATGCATCGAATGGGCAAGAAACAACTGCTGGGAGCGATGGCGGTCGGCCTGCTCGCAGGGGGCATGATGTTGTGGCTGGGAGTGGCGAAGGCGCTGGAACGTTTTGCACTGCTCGCGCATGAAGGAGTCAGCCGTGAACTGCGTGTGGCGATGGACGAAGATACCTGGCGAATCTTTCTCGATCATCCGTGGACAGGCACGGGACTTGGCACGCTGATCGCGGTCTATCCTCGCTATGAAAGTTTCTACAACGGAACAATCGTAGACCATGCCCACAATGACTTCCTCGAGTTACTTGCCGACACCGGATTAATTGGTGGGTTTTGCGGCGCTTTTTTTATCGGAGTGCTGTTTCGCCAAGGATTTGTCAATTTTCGAATTGCAATAGGAGGCGCTGAGCGAGCGCTCATTGTGGGGCCACTGGTCGCTTGCTTGGGGCTACTGCTACACAGCTTGGTCGATTTCAACCTTCACATCCCCTCGAATGCGTTGATCTTCCTCCTGCTAGCATGCATGTCGGTGACAGAGCGGTTTGTCAGCAGCACCTTGGAATCGAGTTTATGACCTCCACAAAAGGTGAAACGCGCGAAGATCGATCCCAACGGTCGGTTATTTGCCTCCCCAAAACTAGTGTTTTTGGGCAGCCGGGCAGGGGCAAAACCAGCCTCGTGAAATCAATGAAATAGCGATCTGGACGAAAGAGGATGCTACACGCCTCCCTGGATCGCCAGGGAGTTCGCATAACTCATCATGGTTCGCCATGATCGAAGAGATGTTTGGTGGGCGGCACCGAAGCGATGAGTGACACGGGGCTGAGCGAGTACGGGTGGACACGCACGAACGCAAACGATCGCAGCCGCTACTCTTCCGAGAGCAATGCACGGGTGTGTCTCGAGGATCCGCCACACGTCATGCCCCAAGGTCGCGCTTCGAACTGCGATTTTCGCTTTTCTCTGATTTTTCTAAACCGTGCAAAATCAAAAGGCTGCAAAGGAAAAAGATTCAATTCCCATAGCCATTAGATTGGCGCCTGCCGTTAACCCGCGTCCACCTTCAAACGATTTTTATCGAACGGCGCCTCCGATAAAACTCTAACGTTACAAAGGAACATGCAGACTTGGGCTGAAGGTCCTCAGTTTTGAGAGCCCACGGTTATCCAGATTTCATGAGCCGAGGAACCTCGGGTGTAGTCGACGGGAACCCGCGTTCCCGGTTTAAGACCTGCGATTTCCATTTCGAAGTCTTTGCCTTTGATCGCCGTGAAATCCTTAGCGGGTGTCAGCGGTGAGTCAGGGCCACTATCGTCCCACCTGATGCTGACAAAATCGTCTCCGCTGGATGCGTATGGCACATTCACTCTGATGAAAAGGCGGGGCCACGCGGCAACCGTCTTTGCCAAAGCCAAGTAACCAAGTGGCCCCTTGTTGGGTATAAGGAGGTGCCCGTATTCATACTCCGTTGACTGACGCCAGTCACGCAGCTTTTCTGAAGACTAACATGTATTCGGCGGCAGGAGAAAATAGAGGTTTAAGCCCCTCATCGTGCCACCGTATGCAAATTAGGTCTTCTTCGTGCTGCGCAAAATGAACTCTAGTAACTGTGCCCAGTTGTTCCCACTGGTTCTTAATGTAATCGCCAACTCCAGGAGTTTCGCCACTGGCGTATGGCATACTTACCTCTAACGATCGCCATCTGTGGCCGGTCTTTTGGGAGAAAATCAAATATTCACAGGGGTCGGCCTGCATCAACGAGACCACACGTGCCTTGGCTGCGGCAATATCAAGGTCAGCTACAGCCCCAATCCACAACGTGCTGTTGGGTGCTTCAACTCTGAAGATATGGCGGTGTCCCAGCGACTGGACGTCGATTGTGTCTTCAAATGGCTTTGTTACGGCCTTGGCTTCGGGCGAGGCAACGGTAACGGTGTCGGGTGGGTCAGAGACGCACAACATAGTCATAAAGCTGGACCACTCAGAACCTTCTGACCGCCCAACTCCGTTGTGAGTTTTATCAACGGCAGCGTGCAAGGGGAAGCAGCGAGCCGTCTGCTCGCGGGGGCATTGCTGCGCGCACAAGTTAGGAGGCCCGGGTAAAACGGCACTGTAGGTGCGCTTCTCAAGGCTGCGGTCACAGCTGGAAACGGCGGACACAGCCAAGGAACGCCTACAGCACACCGCGCTCTCATCTACTCGGACATCTCCGGTTTCGCAAATCAGGCAAGTGAACCTGTTTGGGCCTACTCCATTTCGCTGTAGAAGTCTTGCTTGTAGAGACTAACTGGCATCTGGGCGTTCGTTGCCTTTCATGAAAAACGGTCGTACGCTTGGCACGTATTTTTGTTGTGAACGGTTTCTGATTCTCACCGTACTCACATGCGTAGGGTAATTCTCAATCTTCATCTGTTCGTCGCTCTCTGCGCGGGGGCTTTTATGGTTATTCTTGGGGTGACCGGGAGCATTATTGAGTTCGAGCCAGAACTGGATCGTGTATTTCATCCCCACCTTTCCTT
>Ga0210409_10004898_pt1 | contig 14214 bp, 12 predicted proteins | sample IncBWH17MmetaG_FD_161649 | JGI IMG/M metagenome (GOLD analysis project Ga0210409, IMG submission 161649) | Forest soil microbial communities from Barre Woods Harvard Forest LTER site, Petersham, Massachusetts, United States - Inc-BW-H-17-M | ecosystem: Environmental > Terrestrial > Soil >... | reverse complement strand
TCGCATCTGAGAGTTTTAAGCGCCCTGTCCGCGACCTTATTTGTCACTCAAGTCTTGCACGCGGAATCAACAGCGTACCCGACAGTGTCAGATGCTCGGCTCGAGCACCCGGACGCCGGCGATTGGCTCATGTATCGGCGAACGTATGACGGCTCGGGTTTCAGCCCGCTGAAGCAGATCACGCCGAACAATATTCATCGACTAACACTAGCCTGGTCTGTGAGCACCGACCTCCTTGGCGCGCACGAGACCACGCCGATCGTCAATCGCGGCCGTATGTTCATAACGACACCCCAAAACAACATCATCGCGCTTGACGCCAAGACCGGGACGCAAGTCTGGCGGTACGTCAGGAAGTATCCGGATGGCTTGTTTCAGCTCCATCCGACAAACCGCGGGGTCGCCCTCTATGGTGACAACGTCTACATGGCGACAACCGATTGCGCGCTTGTGGCCCTTGATGCCGCTACGGGCAAGGAGGTGTGGACCGTTCAGCTCGATGACTACAAGACGGGCTGCTACTCAACCCTAGCGCCGCTTGCGGTGCGCGGCAAAATCATCGTCGGCTACTCAGGTGGCGAGCTTGGTGTTCGGGGCTCAGTAAGCGCTTTCGACGCGCTCACCGGAAAGCGCATCTGGAAAACCTACACGGTGCCTGCGCCGAACGAGCCGGGCGGCGAAACCTGGAAAGGTGATGCTTACACACGAGGCGGCGGATCGACCTGGATCACTGGGGTCTATGATCCTGCCTCAAATACGACGTACTGGGGTGTCGGGAATCCGGCGCCCTGGGTTGCCGATAATCGGCCGGGCGACAATCTTTACACTGACTCGACGCTCGCGCTTGATGCGGACACCGGCAAGATCAAGAGCTATCACCAGTACACCCCGCACGACAGTTGGGACTGGGATGAAGTCTCGGCACCCCTCCTAATTGACACCGAGGTCGACGGGAAGCTCACGAAAACGGCCACACACGCCGGCCGGAACGGCTACCTGTGGATCCTGGATCGCAATCACGATCAGCTTAGGTTCCTGCATGCCTTCCCGTTCTCCAACAACAACGTTTTTGAGTCGATCGATTCCAAGACCGGTCGTCCCACGATCGACGAGACCAAGCGACCGGGGGCGACACAGGGCGCAGAGTTCTGTCCGAGCATTGGCGGCGGCAAGGACTGGCCACCCGAGGCGTGGAGTCCGCAGACAAAACTCCTCTACGTCCCGGCGAACAACAACATCTGCGCTTTCTTGCCAAAAGGTGAGGCGCCAAAGCCGGACGCTAGGGGATTTTACGTGGGGTATGAAGTGGAGGACATCTTCGGGTCAGTCCGTACCGGTCCCGGCGCCCTGGATCACTTAGGAGAACTTCAGGCCTGGGATCTAAACACCGGCAAGCGAGTTTGGCAGCACAACTTCAAGAGTATTCTTTGGGCACCGCTTCTGGTCACGGGCGGGGACATCCTCTTCGTCGGCGGGACTCCGGATCGGTTGTTCAGAGCGTTTGACGCGCGCAGCGGTGCTCAATTGTGGAGCTTCCCGCTGCCGTCTGGCGCGATCGGTGTTCCAACGTCATTTGCGGTCGATGGCGAGCAGTATGTTGCCGTCACGACGGGCTGGGATCTTGACGCGCGAGGCCTTCAGAACGGCCTCGACAAGATCTACGGGACGAAGACTGCTGTGCCTGAGGGAGGAACGGTCCTGGTGTTCAAACTTCAATGACGCGCGGCTGGCGCAAAGCTAGGCATCCGCCGCGTGCTAGACGGCCGGGGCACCCCAACGCACGTGCGCCTCGTGGGCGGAGAGCCCGACCGGGTCGAGATGGAATCGCGATCGTGGGCGAACCAAACGGTTGCAATCATAGTTTAGCGCGGTGGTGGTCCCCGCCTTGCGGACGTGGCCTCCACAGGAGATGCACATGCAAGAAGATTCCCCATCCACCCACTCGGTCATGACGTCTCGGCGCGGACTGCTTGCCTTAGCGGCCGGCGGGGCGCTGGTCACGGCGATCGGGTCTCCACGAGCGTTCGCTCAGGCAGGTGCGGTCAATCTGCCAAAGGCGAGCGATGCCGTCGAACCGTTCTCGTTCTCAGTGCCGCAAAGCGCAATTGACGACCTCAAACGCCGTCTGCGGTCCACGCGGTGGCCCGAGCGGGAAACTGTTGGCGACTGGTCGCAGGGCGTTCCCTTGGAGAAAGCGCGCGCTTTGATCGCCTATTGGCGCGATAGGTACGACGTGCGCAGGTTCGAGACTCGCGTCAACGCCTTCCCGCAATACCGCACGCGGATCGACGGGCTCGGCATTCATTTCATTCACGTGCGGTCGCCCAACCCCAACGCGCTGCCGATCATTCTCACGCACGGATGGCCAGGATCGTTTGTGGAGTTCATGCAGATTATCGGGCCGCTCAGCGATCCCGCGCGCTTTGGCGGACGAGCGGAAGACGCATTCCATGTCGTCGTGCCGTCGCTCCCGGGCTTCGCGTTTTCCGATAAGCCGACCGAGGCAGCTTGGGACCTAAATCGGATCGCCCGCGCCTGGGCAACACTGATGCAGCGTCTCGGCTACAACCGCTGGGTCGCGCAGGGGGGCGACTGGGGTTCAGGCGTGACGCACGCCTTGGCACATCAGCGGCCTCAGGGCCTGATCGCAGCCCACGTGAACTGGCAATTCGTATTCCCGGCGAAGCTTCCCGAGCACCCCACACCTGCGGAACGCAGGGCGATTGACCGTGCGTCGTGGTTTGGCAGCGACCAGAGCGGCTATTTCCGCGAGCAAGGAACGCGCCCGCAGACAGTAGGCTACGCGCTTGCAGATTCGGCCGCGGGTCAAGCGCTGTGGATCTACGAGAAGTTCCAGGCATGGACCGACAATCACGGTAATCCCGAAGACGCGATCAAGATCGACGCGATGCTTAATGACATCAGCCTCTATTGGTTCACCGATACTGCCGCATCTTCTGCTCGCATCTACTGGGAGGCTATGCGCTCCGGATTGGCGGGCTTTTCGGCAGGGCGAATCGAACTGCCAATGGCTGCGTCGGTCTTCCCGCACGAAATATTCTGCCCGCCGAAGGCATGGGCCGAGGCCTTGTGGCCGAACTTGTTTTATTGGAACGAGCTCGACAAGGGCGGACATTTCGCGGCGTTCGAACAACCAGCGCTCTTCACGGAGGAGCTGCGAAAGGCGTTCAGGTCCCAGCGCGCCTAGCGTTGACGCCCATTGAGAGGAATACATCGTGCCAGCATCTACGAAAGTCGGTCTCAACGCTCTTCTGACACCCGAGAACTGTGTCTTACTCCTCATCGACCACCAACCCTTTCAGTTGGCAAACGTGAACAGCCACGAGCCCACGATGGTGATCAACAACGTGACCGCTCTCGCGAGGACCGCGAAGGTGTATGGCATTCCGACGATCCTCACCACGGTCAATGAAGAACGCGGGGGCGCAATCTTCAAGCAGGTCCAGGCAGTCTTTCCGGACCAGAAGCCGATTGACCGCACTTTCATCAACTCCTGGGAGGACCGCCGGGTTGTTGATGCAGTGAGAAAAACGGGCAGGAAGAAAGTGGTCATGGCCGCACTCTGGACGGAGATGTGTCTTGCAATGCCCGCTATCCACGCGATGGGTGACGGTTATGACGTCTACGTCGTCACTGACGCCTCGGGCGGGGTCTCTCCCGAAGCACACGATATGGGCATACGTCGCGTCGAGGCTGCGGGGGCCCAACCCATTACCTGGCTTGGCATGGCCGGAGAGCTTCAGCGTGATTGGGCGCGCACGGAGCCCCTCGGAGAAGTCGCTCAGATCTTTATCGACCATGCCGGTGCTACTGGATCTGCATTCCTGTGGGAGATGCAGTTGCTCCGTGCCTCCCAGGGCAAGCTCGCATAGAGCTTCGGCAGACCCGGCTCACACAATTCGTGAAGGACAGACAGATGAAATCGGCCAGTGAACTGCTTGAAGCCTACCTGAACAACGTCGCGACACCTAAAGTCTCCGCGTCTCAGTTTGCCGAGGACGGTGTGCTCGAACTGCCGTCGGTCAAGGCTTATGCGAGAGGGCCCGCCGAAGTCGAAAAACTGCTCGTCGGCATGCTCGCCAAAGTACCGGAATTTCGCTTCAAGAATCTGCGCTACTTTATCCAAACCCCCGACAAGGTAGCGGCAGAATACCAGGTCGAAGCTCTGGTCCCCGCTACCGGCAAGACTTATCGGCAGACTTACGCCGGCGTTCTGGTCGCGGAGAACGGCAAGGTCAGGTTACTCCATGAGACCCTCGACACCTTAGCGGCCTCACAAGCCTTTTCCAAAGACTAAAGTGTGGCGCTCAAGCCTCGAGTCGCGCGCATGATGCTCTATCACTTCCTGCATGAAGGGACATTGAGATGAAATGGGAAACTCCGAAGGCTACCGAGCTTCGCTTCGGCATGGAAATCACCATGTATGTGGCGAATCGCTGAGGCCTGACCAAGGTCAGCCCGCGTGAGCGGGCCGAACCTCTTTGATGGAGTCAGTCGGGAGGTGGACACAGCGCCGTGGCCGCGAGCGGAGTTTGAGCGGAGGCTTCGTGAGCAGCCCGCCGGCTATCACATCCATCATCCGTTCAACGTGATGCTGAGCTCCGGCAAGGCATCCCGCGAGCAGGTCCGCGGCTGGGTGGCCAACCGCTTCTACTATCAGGCCAATATACCGATCAAGGATGCGGCGATCCTCGCCAACTGCGGGGAGCGCGCGGTGCGCCGCCACTGGGTGCAGCGCATCCTCGACCACGACGGCTACGGCGACGATCCCGGCGGCATCGAGTCCTGGCTGCGCCTCGCCGTGGCGGTGGGCCTCGAGCGTGCCGAAGTGGAGAGTTTCAGACGGGTCCTGCCGGGCGTGCGTTTCGCGGTCGATGCGTACGTCAACTTCGCGCGCCGCGCGCCCTGGCCCGAGGCGGTGTGCGCCTCGCTCACCGAGCTCACCGCCCCCGAGATCCACCGCCAGCGCCTCGCCAGGTGGCCGCAGCACTACCCGTGGATCGATCCGGCGGGGCTCGAGTATTTCCAGACGCGCCCCGGCCGCGCACGGCGCGACGTCGAGTCTGCGCTCGCCGTGACCCTCGAGCGTTTCACGACACGCGCGGCCCAGGAGCGCGCGCTCGAGGTGCTGCAGCTCAAGCTCGATATCCTCTGGCATATGAACGGCGCCATAGCGCTGGCCTACGGGGTGACGACGTGAGCGAGCTCGCCGACACTTCGCGACCGGCGGTCACTCGCGGGCTGCGCCTGCGGGTTGACTCCATACCGGTCGTCGGCGGTCCGGCGGAGACGGATCTCAGCATTCAGATGCTATGGGTAGGGGCCCCGGGTTCAGACTTGGCTACTGCACTGAATTTGCGCGCCTGAAAGTGGGAAGGCGAGCAAAAGCCGTTGAAATCAGCGCCTTCGCGAACGGATACTCGGACAAGTAACCCGCCGGCGGCACTATTAGTCACAATGGAACGACCGGCTCCCGATTCGCAAAGCGCGCGACGTGCTCCCGGTTTTGAATAGCGGCGGGATTCAGAGTCTAACCTCGAGGGACGGCAGGTTAGGCGTGACCAGGTGGGTCATTTGACGTTGCAATCCGGTGCTTAGCGATGCGAACCGTTGCAAATGGTAGCGGGAGCGCGATTCCGACTGATGCTGGGGGATCTCAAGCGTGCTAGACCTGCGGCGTTCAGCGCCGGTAAAGGGCGCCCGCTCACGCCCGATAACGTGCGCCTGGACCAAGGCGAGTGCCGCTGGCGGTGTCGGCACTGTGGCTGCGAGCGCGCCGCCGCATTTCGGGGGGCGCCAGAGGCCGCCAGCCTGACCTCTCTCATACGGATGGGGTTAAGCCCATCTGGCGTGAATGACCGCTCGCGCAAACGATGAAGTGGCCGCGACTCATGGGTTGCAAGCCGCGGGTCCTAGAAGACCTAGCGCGACAGGTTGCAACGCGATGCAACGAGCCGCAACGTTCTGCGATGGAACGGCTCATCGAGTTCGCCTCCCGGGAGAGGACTCGAACTGCAGCCATAAGTGCCGGATTCTGCGGTGCTTTCATCCGGGCCAGCAGATTCGTACCCGCCAATTTACCCGCTGCTGGCACCCCTCTTGAGGGCGGGTTTTGAGCCGCCCGGTAGCGGGTAAGCCGCATAACTAAGTTTCCTGGTTCAGTTCCAGAATGTGGAAGAGTTGTTCCATTTTATGGAACTAAGCGGTAGGCTCGCTGTCGGTGATTGTAGTCGGTACCGACATCGTTGAACGCTATTTCGCAGCACGAGCCGGCCACAAAGGGATCAAGGCGGCCCGTGCGCAGTACGACGCCTGGCGTGCAATCGCGGAGACGGCACAGTGGCAGACGCCCGACGAGGTTAAGAAGTCTCACCCGAAGGCCAGTATTCTCAAAGGCGGTCGGGTGGTCTTCAATATCAAGGCAAATGACTATCGACTCGTCAGCTTGGTGGACTACAAGAGCAGGGTCGTCATGATTCGATTTTTCGCCACTCACCAGGAGTACGACGAGGTGGATGCGGAGACAGTGTGATGAAAGCGACATTGATCATCATCGAGAACGATAGGGATCATGCTCAGGCGAAGGCGTTGATCGAAGACCTCATGGGATCGGACGATGTTGCAGATCAGGCGCGGATGGCGGCGCAGGCGCGTCTGATCGAGGCCTATGAGCGTTCGCGTTGGCCGCGGAGGAGGCCGACGCTGCCCGATCTTCTGACTTATCTGATGGAGCAGCACGGTCTCTCGCGTGCGGACTTGGTGCCTCTTCTGGGTACGGCGAGCCGGGTAAGCGAAGTGCTGAACGGCAAGCGCGAATTGAGCATGTCCATGGTGCGAAAGCTGCGCGAACGATTCCAAATTTCTGCGGATCTGCTGATATCGGCCAAGCGACCGCGGGGACTTGCTGCATAGACGGAAACTCTCGGAGGAGGCACAGAACCGTGGCGGCGACGGCTCACATTCACCGACGGGCGAGGTCCGTGTAGGGCCGCTCCCGCACGATCGTCAACAATGAATGACCTGGCGAAGTCGTCACAGACGGCGCCCCGCAAGGGGAAGCCAGCCGATCATGGCAAGCTCAAGATCGGGGATGACTGGAATGCAATTCGCATCATCGCGCTCTCGCAGAGCAACCCCTTGAAGGCAATTGCCGAGTTCGTCGAGAACAGCATTGACGCCAATGCGAAGACGGTCACGATAACCCGCGGCCGCGAGCACGGTGAACACTACCTCTCTATCAGCGACGATGGTGAGGGGGTCCCACGCGACGATGATGGGCGGCCGAACTTCAAGTACGTGGCCACCCACATCTGCGATTCGATCAAGCGGCGGCTGAAGGCGGAGGGAGGCGGAAGGAGTCTGCAGGGCGAGTTCGGCATCGGGCTGCTGTCTTTCTGGACGGTCGGCAACACGCTCACGATGATCTCGACCGGGGCCGACCAGCGCTCGTACCAGATGACGATGAGCAAGGGCGACTCGGGTTACGCCGTGAGCGGCCGCCGCACGCTCATCGCCGAGCGAGGCACGGAGCTGCGCATCAGTCCGTTGCTCGAGGGCATCCGAGCTCTCTCCGGTGAGAAGATCCAGTGGTATCTCGCCTCTGAGCTCCGTGATCGGATCCGCAGCGCCAAAGTTCGTGTGACGGTGATCGACCGACTGGCACGCAAGCAATTCGAAGTCGAGCCGCGCGCTTACGAGGGGCGGCTACTGCATCAGCTGCCCGCCATCTCAACCCCTTTCGGCGAGGCCTACGCCGAGCTTTATCTCGCCGAGCCGGGCGAAAGCCGTCGCGTGTCGCTCTCGCGCTCGGGCACGCGAGTCATCGAGGATCTCGGCACGCTATCGGGTCTCGAACGGAGACCTTGGGTCTCCCGCTACCTGCAAGGTCTCATAGACGCGCCCTTCCTGAATCTGACGCCTGGCACCCGCAGCGGCATCGTTCACGATGAGCGGTACGCGGCACTCGTGCAATCCCTGCTGCCGCTGGAGCAGCATCTGAATGCGCTCATCGAGGCGCAGCAGCGCGCCGAAGAGGAGCAGGCCAGCCGGGAGTCCTTGCGGGCCATCCAGCGAGCGTTCCGCGAAGCGCTGCTGGCGCTTCCGCCCGAAGAGTACGACTGGTTCGATATTCATACGCGCGCTCGACGCGAGGGCGGGCGGGAAAAATCGCCCGACGGTGGTGGTGCGCAGGATGCAGCCGGAACGAGCGAACCCGCCGAGCCGGGCGTCGCTGAACCCAATATTCACCCAGAGCCACAGCGTCAGTTCTTTGACTATGCAGGTCCCCTGTTCAGCGTCGTCATCTCGCCCGCGTCGAGCACCACGCCGATCAACGAGCGGCGAAGGTTCCGCGCCTTGCCGCGCGATCGCTCGCGGCGGCGGGTGGTGGAGGACCTCGAGTTCTCATGGGAGATCGTGGAAGGCGGGGGATCGCTCTCAAACGCCCGCGACCAGGAAGTCGAGTATGAGGCGCCGGCCACGCCGCGCCTCGCACGGCTCAGGGTTTCGGTGACGCAAGGCGAGGTCACGTGCATCGCAGAGGCGCTCGTCACGGTGAGCGCAACGCTCGAAGCCTCGGTAGGCTCGGCGATGGCGAACGCACGCGGGCTTCCAGGGTATACCTTCGAGCGCGCAGCCGGGGAGCTGTGGCGGTCCCGGTTCGACGCGGAGCGCAACCTGATCATCGTCAACAACGGGCATCGGGACTTCGTGTTTGCGCGTAAGAACCGCGCGTTGCAACTACGTTATCTCGTTCGGCTCTACGTGAAGGAGCTGGTGCTCAGAAACTTCGCCGGCATTCCTTCCGATCAGCTCCTCGAACGCATGGTCGAGCTGTCTCTTTACGCGGAGGAGAAGTTGAAATCAGGCTAGCGCAGGCGGTACGGAGCGCGACCGCGATGATCCAATCGACCGAAAATAAGGTATTCACTCCGGCAGGTCCGGTCCGGCTGATCTGAGATCGTGGTGTCACCGAACGGATTCTCCGATTACCGTTGCAATCCGGTGAATAGGGATGCAAACCGTTGCAAATGGTAGCGGGGGCGCGATTCCGACTAATAGTCCGGTCGTGGTTCCATTTCAGAACGCTGAACGCCGCAGGTCTAGCACGCTGGAGATCCCAAGCCACTGCGGTAAAGGGCACCCGCTCACGCCCGATAACGTGCGCCTGGGCCAAGGCGAGCGCCGCTGGCGGTGTCGGCAGTGTGGCTGCGAGCGCGCCGCCGCATTTCGGCGGCGCGCCTGACCTCTCTCATACGGGTGAGGTTAAGCCATCTGGCATGAATGACCGCTCGCGCAAATGATGAAGTGGCCGCGACTCATGGGTTGCAAGCCGCGGGTCCCAGAAGACCTAGCGCGACAGGCTGCGACGCGATGCAACGAGCCGCAACGTTCTGCGACGGAACGACTCATCGAGTTCGACTCCCGGGAGTTGTGAGCGGTTGGGCTTGCTGTCACATGAGCATCTGCGGTCCTCTAGACGCGCTGGAGTAGCGCCACCGTTCCTTGTCCGCCGTCGGCGCAAACCGAAACGACCCCCCGCGCGCCCACCGACATCGCCGTCAACTCCTTAACCGCTTGACTCAGAATGCGGGCGCCGGTCGAGCCGAAGGGGTGACCGAGTGCGATCGATCCCCCATTTGGATTGATGCGATCCACAGGGAACGAGCCGATATGGAAATCGACCCCGGCTTTCTCGTGTCGATAGACAGCGTCCGCGGCGGCCTTGAGATTGGCGATCAACTGCGCAGCGAAGGCTTCGTGGATCTCCCACAAAGCGATCTCTTCAGCCCGCAGCCGATGGCGCGCGAGGAGGCGTGGAATGGCACGCGCCGGTGCCATCAACATGCCATCGACGCGGAAATCCACGGCATCCACCTCCCAATCGACGAGCTTGACCGCCGGTTTTGCACCGAGGCGCGCCAGCCCTTCGCTATCCCCGACCCAGATCGATGCAGCACCGTCCGTAAGCGGTGATGAATTGCCGGCCGTTATCGAGCCGCTTGCGCGATCGAAGACCGCGGGAAGCTTCGCCAGCTTTTCGAGCGAGGTATCCCGCCGTGGAAACGTGTCGTGATCGATGCCCGCAAAGGGAATGATCAAGTCCCGGAAGAACCCGGAATCCTGCCCGCGGATCGCACTCTGATGGCTGAGTAGCGCGCGTCGATCCTGCTCCTCGCGGGAAATGCCGAGCTCCTTGGCCGTTTCCTCCATGTGCTCACCCATGGTGCGGCCGCTGACGCGATTGGCCCAACCTTTAGTGGGCAAGTCGAAGTCCGCCGGCGTGAGCTTCTTGAACGACTCGAGCGCCGAGGCGGGATTACTGGCGAACTCGCCGAGCAGGCGCTCCGCGACTGGATATTTCAAGGCAATCGCCACGTGGCTCATGCTCTCGACGCCCCCCACCAATGCCAGGTGCATGCCGCCACGGCCGATGAGACCCGCCGCCTGCAGCGTCGCCATGAAGCTCGTGGAGCAGGCGAGGACGGTGGAATAGGCCGGTATGGTAGGTTCGAGACCGGCTTCAAAGACCAATTCGCGCGCGATGTTGGACACGGTGGGGTCCGGAATCACCTGTCCCCACACGAGTAGATCCGGCCGCGCCTGGGCGCGCATCCGCTGCGCGACGGGAATTGACAGCTCCAGTGCCGAACGACGCGCATAGACGCCACCCGCCTTGACAAAAGGCGTTCTGACACCGGCCGAGAGAAAAACGTCCGCCATGGTTACTCCTTTGATGATCCGGGTGTCCGGTCGAAAACCAACAGGGTGGAGGTTGCGGAGGCATACAGCCGGCCTTCGGCGTCGGTGAGGCTGGCTTCGGCGAAACCGACTCGCTTTCCTAAGGACCGCACACGACCCTCGGCGCGCAACGCGCCGGTATCGCGTGTGACAGGCCTGTGATAGGACACACTCAAATCCAGCGTCGTGTAGGCCTGAGATGCGCTCAAGCGTGAATGCACCGCGCAGCCACAGGCGGAATCGAGCAGCGTCGCGGCATAGCCGCCGTGGACCGTGCCGAGGGGATTGTACGCATGCTCCCCCGGCGTACCCGCAAATACCGCTTTGCCGGATTCCACCTCCACAAACTCGAAATCGAGCGCGCGGAGAATGCCGGGCTTGCGGCCCGAGGAGATCAGTGCGCGCAGCTGCGCCAGGCCATCGAGTCCGGCGCCCACTTCCTCAACGAGGCTCATGTCACCTCCAAGACTGTCACCATCGACCACCTAACGACCTGTGTGTTCAGCTTCCCAGCCGCTTCTCAATGCATGATCGTGGCGCTCTCGCAGCGCCGGACATGCCGCAGCCACGTCCCGATGCTCTCCAAACCCAAAGGTGGTGATCGTTTCAGTCCCCGCTGCTCGTGCAAGACGCTGTGCCTCGCGGCCTGAGGTCCGTCGGCAGTGCGAGTCGTGCCTATGGACTTGTGGCAGAGCCTCCTTCGGTAAGACACATCGGTGGCATCAAAATTCCAGCAAGAGGTGTATGCCTGTGACCCTACTCCCCAGAGGCGTGATCGTCACGTTCAGCGCACTGGTATCGCGCGGAGAGCCGAGCGGCCTGACAGGATGTTCGCGGTTCGCAATACACTCACCGGTTTCCAGGGCGCGGCGCAGCGTCGAGACATACCGCTTGATTGGCCAAGAAAATCCGCGAATGGCCGACCACGTGCCTGATCGACGCGGAAGGCGAGCGCGTCCTGCGCGGCGCCGTTCGCGTAAATGACGCAGAGTTGGGCGTCGAGCACGACGACGCCGATGGAAAGCGCATCGAGCAGATCCGCGGGCTCGAAATGGGAAAGTACCGAGGGCGGGTCGCACTCAAACGCTAAGACCCGCTCCGCGTTCGTCCGGCGCGCGAGCGGCGGCGCGAACCGAACTCAGTTCGGGCGAAAGGGGGGCTTCAAGAATCATATTTGAAATCGTTTGCGGGGAGCGCTGCCGACCACGCGCGCGTGATCATTCGGGCTCGCCGGAGGCCCTCGCAAGCACGGCCAGATGCATGTGCCGCCTGAGAACAAAGCCCAGCTTGCGGTAGAGCTCGATCGCGGGACGGTTCGAGTTGAACACGTGCAGGAACGAGGTTTCCGCGCGCGACGCGATGGATCGCGCGAGCGTACTGACAAGCTCAGCCGCGAGTCCCTGCCCTCGGCAGGAAGGGTGAACGCACACGGCGCTGATTTCGGTGAAGCCATCGAGCCGCATGCGCTCTCCTGCCATGGCGACCAACATCCCTTGACGGCGAACCCCAATGTACTGCCCGAGTTCAATCGTGCGCGGACCGAACGGCCCCGGATGTGTGGCTTCCACAAGCGCCAGCATGTCCGGGACGTCACTGGCGTCCAGCTCGACAATCGGCACGCGGCCGGCGTAAGAGGGCATCTTAACCAGAACCATCTGATCGACGGCGGCCCGCTCGATTACGGAAAAGGATGCAGGAGGCATCATCTCTTCAAGCGTAAAGAGGCCAATCCGATCACCTGCGGGCAGAAGGGCGAGCAGTGACTGGAAGCTTGCGGTGCTAACGTCAGTCGTAGCAGCAAACGGCGCAATGGGAGCGAGATAGCGAAGCGCCAAGTCGTCACCGTCCGCCACGTCACGATGGCAGCTGGTGAGCGCCCTCCAAATCACGTGATCAAGCGGATGTGCTCCTGAATTGGAATCCATGGGCTCACCAATCGCCGGCCTCTGCGCCCGCCCGTCCGTCGAACTCATCATGCTCTCCGCTCCCCTCGTTGGCTCAGACTGCGCCGCGGCTTGGTGAAGAACGCTTCGACAGTCATGGGCGCCTGACCGCCAATTTCCTCCACTAGGTTGTTCGTGGCCGCGAACGCTCCGTTGGTGCGATCGATAGCGACCTCGCGTAGATGCTGAATCAGGAATTCCCTGCCGGGCGGAAGCGCTCTCAGCCACGAGCCCGCCGACGTGATCCCATCGAGCCTTCCTATGCAGCGATTTCCTGGAAGAACTTTGTCAGCTTTTCGTTGAGCAGAGCGGGCACAGACGATGGCTTCGTCTCTGGGAATTTGCTGAAAAATGACAACTGATCGTCCATGTCGATCCGTGTCTGCTCCCCGTCCCGCTGGGAAACGCAGACGCGCACAGGAGCGCCCAGGCCGGCAGCACCGCTGTACTCGAACAGGCCACGTGCGATGACAGCGTTCCCGACGAGGTAGAACTTCGACTCGATGGGAATCCCGGCAAGGCGCATGGTGGAGCCCTGTTCGAAGTCCCAGAAGATTGAGAAGGGCCTGGAAGTGGAGTCGACGTAGGCTTCGACACCCGCGCGATCAGCGTGCGTCACGTATTCCATCAGCTTGGGGATGTGGAAGCGCGGCAAGGCACTCTCGATCGCCTCAGTAACTTCGAAGAAGGACTTACGCGAGCGTATGGTGAGCAGGACCCCATCGAAGTTGGTCCTCGTCGTCTGTGCGGTGTCCGGGGTTCTCATTTGCGTATACCTCTCCTTTGAGTCTCGCTTTAGCCCTCGTAGTGCTTCGGGGACTCCCGGGGGCTGTAACCGGATTTAGATGTCACGTGACATCCCTAAAGATGTCGAGTAGCATCTAATTTGTCAAGGCCGCGGTTTGGCGGCTTGTCAGAAGGACCAGCCATTGAGAAAGTCGAAGCTGGAAGCCGCCCAGACCCGGGAAGCGATTGTGGCCGCCGCCGCAGATCTCATCCGGCGCACCGGGATCGGCGAGGCGAGTCTCGCCGACATGATGGCGGCAGCGGGCTTGACCCACGGCGGGTTCTATCGGCACTTCCGCAACAAGGAGCACCTGGTCTCTGAAGCCCTCTCCGCGGCGGGAGACAAGGCGATCGCGACCATGGGTCGGACCATCGCGAGGGGTGGTCTCAACGCCGTCGTCGACAGCTACCTATCCAAATCCCACCGCGACTCCCCGACGCCTCTCTGCCCCTTCGCCGCCGTGGGGAGCGAGATGGCCCGGTCTGGGAAGGAGACAAAGGCCGCGGCGACGGAGGTCCTCCAGAAGCTCTTTGTCATGCTTGCGGGCGACGCGCCGGACCGTGAGGAAGCGCGGAGCGCCGCCATCGTCGTCCTTTCCACGATGATCGGCGCAATGACGTTGGCTCGTGTCGTGGGGGACGGCGATTTGTCATTGGAAATCCTGGATCGCGTGAAGGACCACTTGCACCGCTAGGTCTGCGCCGATTCTGTCTCAGCGTGACC
>Ga0210409_10004895_pt1 | contig 14215 bp, 17 predicted proteins | sample IncBWH17MmetaG_FD_161649 | JGI IMG/M metagenome (GOLD analysis project Ga0210409, IMG submission 161649) | Forest soil microbial communities from Barre Woods Harvard Forest LTER site, Petersham, Massachusetts, United States - Inc-BW-H-17-M | ecosystem: Environmental > Terrestrial > Soil >... | reverse complement strand
ATCGCGGACGCCCGCATGCCAGTCTTGGTCCGGGAATTCCAGAGCCGGCTACTACGCGACGGCCAAGCCCGAAGCATCCCAGACACGAATTACCGCCGGATTGTCGGATAAGAACTAAGGAGGTGCTGGGCGGACTGCACCACGAATATCGGCTAGAGAAGGTCGCCGCGTGAGATCGAACACACTTTCTGCGGACTACACCCCGGACAGCCGCCGGGACGGCGGCGCTACGGTGAGCTCGTCCTAAGCAAACTCCAATTCAAGTTCGTCAATGTAACACCAACCCCAATCCTCCCCGGGCTCGATCGATCGCATGATGGGATGCTTGGTCGCGTGGAAGTGTTTCGTAGCATGTTTATTCTTGGACGAATCGCAACACCCGACGTGCCCACAGCTCAAACACAGGCGAAGGTGCACCCACGTATCGCCCATCTTCAGACACTCTTCACAGCCATGGGTGTGAGGCTTGACGTTCTTGACCTGATCGAGATGCGTACATTCAGTCATCGTTCACCTCCTATCGATAAAGTCGAACCTGATACGACTACCGCTGGCTCTTCCACTCTTTTTCGTGAGAACGAAGTCAGCAGCGTCTTGAGAATCACATACAGTACTGGAATAAAGAACAGGTTCAGCACGGTGGAGAATAGCATGCCGCCGACAATCGCCGTTCCCACCGAGTGCCGCCCCAGCTTGCCGGCTCCAGTCGCGAAATAGAGGGGCAAAACGCCGAGCAGAAATGCAAACGACGTCATCAGGATGGGGCGCAGCCTCAGTTCGGCTGCTTCAATCGCCGCGTTTATGATGGTGCGGCCCTGCCCGAGCAACTGCTCCGCAAATTCGACGATCAAAATCGAGTTCTTCGCCGAAAGCCCGATCAACATCACCAGTCCGATTTGCACATAGACGTCATCCACCAACCCGCGCATGGAGATGAAGAGCAGTGCGCCTAGCACCGCCATGGGAACCGCCAGCAGGATGATGAACGGCAGGGCGAAGCTCTCGTATTGCGCCGAAAGCGTGAGATACACCACCAGAATGCCGAGGCCGAAGATGATGATCGCCTTGCCGCCGGCTTCAACTTCCTCAAGTGCCAGCCCCGTCCACTTGAACGACATGCCTTGCAGCATATTCTGGTGGGCCAACTCTTCCATCGCCTTCAGTCCCTGGCTGGAACTGTATCCGGGCGCCGCCGCACCATCAATTTCCGCCGAGCGAAACAGATTATAGTGATTGATAACCTGTGCCCCGGACGTCTCCTTCAGCGAGACAATATTTCCCAGCGGCACCAACCCGTTGCTGTCGGAACGAACGTAGTATTGCCGCAAGTCGCGCGCGTTCATGCGGAAGGGCTGATCGGCCTGCACGTACACCCGGTACGAGCGATTGTTGAAGTCGAAATCATTCACGTATTGCGAGCCCATGTAGACGCCCAGCGCCTGCGTGACCTGGCTGATGGGGACTCCGATGGCCTTCGCCTTCTCGCGATCGATCTGCACCAGCTGCTGCGGATCATTCGCCGTGAAGCTGGTAAACAGTCCGCGCAGGTCGGGACGCTGGCTGCTGCCGGCCACGATCTTGTGCGCGACTGCGTCGACGTCCTGCAGCGTGTTGCGGCCCAGGTCTTGCAGTTCGAATTGAAATCCGCCGAAGCTTCCGATGCCGTTGATGGCCGGCGGTTCGAACGCCACCACGATCGCTCCCGGGACGCCGAAGAGTTTTGGCGAGACCCGCGCCACAATATCGCTGACCGCATGGCCCTTGCCTTTGCGGTCGTCAATGGGCTTCAGCGGAGCGAAGATCAGGCCGTAGTTCGACGAACTCCCGCCGGAGAGCGAAAAACCGGGAACCGCGAAGGTCCCGAAAACATCTGGATCGGCTCGCAGGATCTGCTCCGCCTGCATCGCCACATCGGTCGTGTAAGCCAGCGACGCTCCCGGCGGCGCCTGCACCACCACGATGAAGTAATTCTGATCCTCCTGCGGCACAAAGCCCGTGGGCACGTGAACGTACATGTAGGCCGTCGCGCCTAGCCCGGCGAAGAACAGCACGATCATGGCGTAGCGATAGTTCAGCACCTTGCAAATGGCTTTGCCATACGCAGCGGCCAAGCCTCGGATGGCGGCATCAACCCCATGCGCGAACTTCCGGTATCCCCACATCAGCCATCGGACTCGCGTCCAGTCAAAGACCGTGTATTTATGTTCTTCCCCGCGCAGCAGGATGGCCGCCAGCGCAGGCGACAGGGTTAGCGCGTTGAACAGCGAGATGGCAATCGAGAACGCGATCGTCAGCGAAAATTGCCGGTAAAGAATTCCGGTAGTGCCGGGGAAGAACGATACCGGCACAAACACCGAAATCAGCACCAGAGATGTTGCCACCACAGCGCTCGAGACCTCGGCCATAGCAGCCGATGTGGCGGTATGCGGATCGGTGTTGTCCTCGTTGATGTGCCGCTGGGCATTCTCAATGACTACGATCGCGTCATCGACCACCAGTCCGGTGGCGAGGGTGATGCCGAACAGCGTCAGTGAATTAATCGAGAAATCGAAGATCTTGATGAACGCAAAGGTGCCAATCAGCGATACCGGTATCGTGACCGCCGGAATAATTGTGGCGCGCCAGTCCAAAAGGAACAGGAAAATCACGATGATGACGATGAGCACCGCTTCTTCGAGCGTAGTAACGACTTCCCTTACCGAGTCGCCAACTACCGTGGTCGTGTCGAAGGCGATGACGTACTTTATTCCTGGCGGAAACGACTTGGACAGGTCTTCCAGTTCGGCTTTTGCCGCTTTGTCGACCGCCAGGGCGTTGGCGTTAGACAACTGCTGCACCCCGACGCCAATCGCTTGGTGCCCGCTGTACAAGAGGTTGGTGTCATAGCTTTCCGCGCCGATCTCCGCCCGCCCAACATCTTTCAGTTGCACGATCCCGTTGCGCGTGTTCTTGAGAATGATGTTCTCGAATTCCTTCGGCTCCGACAGCCGCCCCACCACCCGCAACGTTATCTGGAACGTCTGCTTCTGATCCGCGGGTGGACGTCCCAACTGCCCGGCGGGTATTTCAATGTTCTGCTCCTGCAACGCGGCGACGACATCGGCTGCCGTCAGTTGGCGTGCGGCCAGTTTCGTAGGGTCGAGCCAGATGCGCATCGCGTACTTGCGTTCGCCGAATATGATTACGTCGCCGACGCCCGGAATGCGCTTCAAAGCGTCCTTCACGTAAACGTCCAGGTAGTTGGAAATGTACTGGTTCGAAAGGCTGTTGTCGGGCGAGTAGAATCCTGCGGCAAAAACGAAATTCGGATTCGCCTTGGTGATGGTCACGCCGGTGTTCTTGATTTCCTGGGGCAGTCGGCCTTGCGCTGTGGCCACGCGGTTCTGCACATCCACCGCCGCAATGTTCAGGTCATACCCGGTGCGGAAGGTCACATTGATGTTGCTGGTGCCGTCGTTCGAGCTGGTCGAGGTGATGTAGTGCATGCCCTCGACGCCATTGATCTGCTGCTCCAGCGGAATCGTGACCGCGGACTCCACCACTTGCGCATTCGCCCCCACGAAGTTACTGCTGACCGTTACCTGGGGCGGCGCCAGGGTCGGATACAGCGAGATCGGCAGGCCGGGAATGCAAACTGCTCCGGCAAGAATAATCAGCAGGGCGCACACCGTGGCAAAAATCGGCCGTTTAATGAAAAAGTCAACCAAACATGCACTTCCTGTTTCTAGCCGCGCGGAACATCCGCAGCAGTATTAGCTCGACAATTGTGCTGGCTAGCTGATTGGCTGTATGGGCGCGCCGTCAGTGAGGAACTGGATTCCAGAGGTGATGACTTTTTCCCCCGGCTTCAATCCATCGGTGACGGCGTAGCTGTTCCCGATCGTATCGCCCAGAGTGACCACACGCTGTTTGGCGATGGTGCCGTTGGCCGCCTGGGTCGCGACGTAAACAAACGACTGTCCGCCGATGCGCGTGACCGCCAGCACCGGAACCGTCGGCGTGGGAGCCGTGCTCCACACGACCCGCGCCTTGACCAGTTGCGCGTTGCGAAACTCGTCCAGCGATTTGTGGATTGGCGCTTTCACCAGGATGCCCTGGATCGCGTTGTCCACTTGCTGCGAAACAAAATTGATTTTCGTGCTCTCGATCAGCTTGCCCGCACTGGTGACAATCTGCACCGCAAGTCCCATGCGGATCTCCGACGAGCGCTCCGTCGGAATGTAGATGTAGGCCTCCAGTTCGGCATTTTCATCCACCGTGGTCAACAGTGTCTGCGGCGAGACGTAGTCGCCGATGTGAACCGGGACGTCACCGACAATGCCAGCGAACGGAGCGGTGAGGTTGTAGTACGCGAGCTGACGCTGCTGCGTGACGCGTCCGGCAGTCGAGGCTTCCCAGTCTGCCTTTGAATTCTCAAAAGCCTGCGCCGCCAACTCATAGTTCTGTCGGCTGGTGACACCGGACTCGTACAACTGGCGCTGCCGCTCCACTTCATGCTGGTTGTAATCGAAGGTCGCTTTCTTCTGGGCTTCGGTGCTGCGCTGCTGGTCGACGGTTGCCTGTTGCTTTAGCGGATCGATCGTCATCAATACCTGGCCGACGCGCACCGGATCGCCCGACTTCACCAGGATCCGCGTCAGCGAACCATCCACTTGCGGCTGAATGCTGGCCGAACGGCGCGACTTCACCGTCGCCACATACTCGTCCACCCGCGGCACGGGCGTGAGGTTGATCGTCTCCGTCTTGACCGGTAGCGGCTGCGCAGCGGGCGGCTTCGCCTGGGTGTCGCTGCACCCGGAACTGGCGAGAACGGCAAATGCCATCATCACAGCAAACAGGATAAGTGTGAGCTTTTTCAAGTCGGCCACTCTCTAAACCTTGCTGCACAGTAGTGATGCTGGCCGCCCGCAGAGGGATTCAAGATGTGTACTGACAGGTATAGAACGCAGACTACGGATGGTCGAAAGTTTGCTTTTGCACGAGGCTTTCCTTCTCGGACAATGCCAGATACAGTTCGTCCTTATGCTGTTCCCTGATCTCGGCAACCCGCTTCCCTAATTCCGTCTCGAACCGAGACCATGCGCTCTGGTTCTCATGATCGTGCTTCTTCTGCAAAAGCCGGAACGCTTCCTCGGCAGTGAGTTGAGCAACTCTCGCGAAGTCTTTGACACCTAGCCGATCCAGAATCGCGGTGCGGCTCAGTTCGCCCACGCCAGAACAGAGCGGGCATTCAATGCTTTCAGACGATGGAGATCGCATAAGGCTCCTCGTAGGTGCAAGAGTCGGGGGGAGTTGAACTATCCGGGAGTGGTCGTGGTGCCTGCCTCCGAGTATTCCTCGCAGGTCATTCGCTGGTGCCGAAAGGCGACTGCCCGATGAGGGTCTCGGTCGTCACCTTCCCGGTGTTGCGGTCGCGCACCGTGATCGTGGTGATGTTGCGAAGTTTATGCACCGTCACCGTCTTGTCATTGGACATGCTCACGTCCAGCCGACCTATCTGCTTACGACTGTTGTCGAAGATTTTCATGTTTTCCTCCTATTTTGAAACAACACTCCATATACGGGTAACAATTCACGTCAGCGTGCGCACGAGCCGTGGTTCGCGTGAACAACTCACCGCAGACGAGACATTGGCGCAGTCCGTGACTACGGACAACAAAGACCTTGCCGATCAGGTCGGCATTGACGGAGCCTACATCTCGCTTCGTTCTTTCAGCGGTAGTCACTTAGGCGCGAACGTCCATCTGGGATGGTTGGGTGCAAACTGGAATCGCGAGAGTTGAATCGCCGTTCGCCTCTTTCATCAGGCGGCACACCGAGGCTCTGGAAATGTTGTGCCGCTTGGCGACTTCGGTCAGGGACGATCCAGATCGGCGATCAAGCACGACCTGCTCCCGGTCAACATCGAGCCGTGCGCGACCTATGGGCTTGCCGAGCCGACGCGCCATCGCCATGCCGGATTTCACGCGCTCTATCACAAGAGACCTTTCGAGTTCCGCGATTGCCGAGATAATGGTTACGAAAAGACGTCCCATCGCGTCTCCTGTCGCCACACCCTCTCGACGACTGATGAACTCGATTCCCAAACTATCCAACTCATCCACCACTTGGAGGAAATTCCGGGTGCTCCTCGCAATGCGGTCGAAGGCTGCCACTAGCACCACGCTGAACTTCTTTCGCCGGGCGTCCGCCATTAGCGCGTCGAGACCGGGACGCCGCGCTTTCTTTCCACAAACACCCCGATCTTCGTATTCGTGGGCAACCTCGAAGCCGCGCTGAGCCGCCAGTTCTCGGAGATCGTACAACTGAGATTCGACATGCTGGTCGGGCGTGCTAACCCTGACGTATATGGCTGCTTTTTTCATGTGCCTCCCCCAAGTCTGTATGCAGTATAATGGACAAACAGATTATTGTCAATAGGACTGCATACATGAACTTTAAGCAGGCTACAGATCGTCTTTTCTCCCGTATCGACCACCCAGACTTGGCAAGGGCGCTCGGCGTCTCCGTTGCGTCGATTCGCCAAGCAAGGCTAAAGCCAAATGCCAAAGCACACCGTTCGCCTCCTCCCGATTGGGAAAACGCTCTGCTGCGGCTTGCCGAAGAGCGAGTGCGACACTTCCGAGAATTGATCGACGAAATTCGTGGTACCTCAAAAGCGGGTCGCGCTGGTCAGCGTGGTCACTAGGAATTAGCCTTTCATCCATGCTCGTCATTTCTCCGACTGACAGAATCTTCGTCCTCACAGGGGCAGGCGTAAGCGCCGAAAGCGGGATACCGACGTTCCGGGGCGTCAACGGGCTGTGGCGCAACTACCGGATCGAGGAGGTCGCTTCGCCCATAGCTTGGCACCGCGATCCCCGGCTGGTCTGGGAGTTCTACTCGATGCGTCGGCGTGTCGCGGCGTCGGCAACGCCCAACCCGGCGCACCTCGCGCTCGCCAGCCTCGAACAGAAGTTGCGAGATCGCCTTTTCCTCTGCACGCAGAACGTGGACGACCTGCACGAGCAGGCAGGATCGAAGCACGTCATCCACATGCACGGGGAACTCTTCAAGAGCCGCTGTGACACTTGCAGCCTCCCCACATTCTCCGACACAAACACGTACGATCCTCCAGCCGAGCTACCCCGGTGCGTATGTGGCGGTGGTATTCGTCCGCACATCTGCTGGTTCGGCGAGGTACCTTTCGAACTGGATCGCATCTTCCGCGCACTCGACGAATGCACGATCTTCATGGCTGTGGGCACATCGGGAGTCGTGGAGCCAGCGGCGAGCTTTGTCGCCCACGTTGGCGGTCGAGCGCGAACGATCTACGTCGGGGCAGAGGAGCCTGCGAACGCATCAGCTTTCACCGAGTGTCATTTGGGGAAGGCTGGAGAGGTGCTGCCATTAGTGGTGGATTCTATTCAATGACGAGCAGAGCGGCAGGACACCACTGTCGATTCCTTTCCTGCTCAAGATGATTTTCATTCGACGCTCGCCCTCGTGTCTGTCTTAAGTTGTAGGCTTTGAAAGCTCCATGTACTCATCCGCTCCGACCAGCCTCAGGATGACGCGCACTGGAACAGGGAATCGCCGTCGCGTGCTGTCAAGCACAACGTTCGGCGCGACAAGCTGATATTTCCTGCCAAGAGTCTGGAGTTCGCAACTGCCCGCTGCGAGCACGTTCTTCACCCACTCGGACTCGCTGCTGTAGGTGAGTGCGATGATGAAGCCGTTAGACGCTCGAAAAACGTTCACCGGAGTCCGGTAGACCTTCGCAGACTTTCGACCTACGTGCGTGAGAATGCCAAACCTCGGTAGCCAGCCTGCAAAAAGGCTCGTGATCCGATTCGTGACCGCGATGTTGAACTTTGCCAGCCATCGCTTGCGGAACCGCATCATCAGGATTCCCGTGACGGAGATGGCGATGATTATGATGGCTCCTGCGCTCATGGGTCACTAGTCCTGCGGTGCCTTGGCTCACAACTGCAACCAATTCCTTATGCCGCCACAGGAGAGGCTCGCTCGACTGGCTGCTTTGCCGGAGCCAAAGCGATTAAGGCTACGCCGATAACAACCAGCACAGCCGAGCCGATGAGTTCTCCGCGAGCGATCAGCCCAGCGAAAGCCTGCCCCGCCATAAGCATTGCATGGACGAAGCTCGACCATGCCGTGAAAGCAATCAGACTGCGATTCGCCGATGGGTTACGGGACGCAAAGAGCAAGAAGATGCCGAGGGTGACGTACACGCTGAAGCTCATCGCCAGCGCAGGCGCTTGCTTCACAAACAGCACCAAGGGATAGATCAGTGCGGTTAAGAGCAATCCCACCAACATCAACACGATCTTCAGTATCCGTTCTCGCCGCATGATGCGCTCCTGCAAACAAGCTAAGGGTACACCGTGCATGCGGTTTTCGGGAAAGCCCATTCCAAGAGAATGCTAGGTGCGACCGGGGCGACGATCCGCCCACTTCAGGATCGCGTCGAGTGCGGGACAAAGTGATTGTCCCCAAGCCGTCAGCTTGTATTCCACCTTCGGTGGCACTTGCGGATACGCTGTTCGGAGGACAATGCCGTCCGCCTGCATAGCCTTCAACTGCTGCCCCAGCATCTTCTGTGTAATGGCAGGAATGGCTCGCTCCAGATCAGAAAACCTCATGACTTTCCCTCCAAACAGATGGAAGAGGATCACAAGCTTCCATCGACCTTCGAGAAGACGCAATGCTTTCTCTACGTCCGCCGCCGCAGTCACAGCTGTGTAGCGCTTTGCCATTCCAGTCCCCCTAACATACTTTTTCGTGCGTACTTCCTATTTGATCAGCATGGTGGGAAACTCAGAACTGCGCAACCAAATTCGGAGGATTCCATGACTCTCAATGTGCCCGAACCCATCGCCACGGGAGATTCGATCATGACGCAGCCTTACCCGTTTCCTGTTTCACCCGACGAATTCAGAGGCAAGCGGGTTCTGGTAACTGGCGGTACGAAGGGCATTGGAGAGGCAATCGTGCATCGCTTCATTTTGAGCGGTGCGTCGGTCGCAACAACAGCCCGCTCAACACCGACCCGGGGACAAAGCCCGTCCCTGTTCGTACAAACCGACATTGGCACTCGGGAAGGTGTGCAGAGGGTTGTTGATCGCATCCAGCAAGAATGGAAGGGGCTGGACATTGTCGTAAATTGCGTCGGTGGGTCAGACGCTCCCAACGGTGGATTTCAGGCGCTCTCGGATGAGGATTGGCGCAAAGCTCTCAGCATAAATCTATTGGCAGCCGTTCGTTTGAATCGAGCGTTTGTTCCCGGCATGATTGAACGCAAATCGGGCGTCGTTATTCACATTTCGTCAATTCAGCATCGCCTGCCCTTGTATGATCCGACACTCGCCTACGCCGCAGCAAAAGGTGCTCTCAGCACCTACAATAAAGGTCTCGCGAATGAAGTCGGACCGAAAGGCGTTCGCGTAATGATGATCTCGCCGGGATTCATCGAAACCTCAGGAGCGCACGGAATGATTATGCAGCTTGCTCAGAGCAGCGGCATTGAGGAGAACGCTGCGCGTCAGCAAATTATAAAGATGATCGGAGGCATCCCGATTGGGCGTCCCGGCAAGCCTGAAGAGGTGGCAGAACTGGTCGCGTTCCTCGCATCCGACCGGGCAGCTTCCATTCATGGAGCCGATTACGTGATCGACGGCGGCACGATGCCGACAGTGTGATCCGGTGCATCCCGGCGCATACAACCGAGATCAAATGGTGACGAGGCGCTAAAGCTAAGAGAATCAAGGCTGGTCAAAAAGGGTTTCTCCGCAGCAGTCGCAAGCGAGTGATTCTATTGATACGAAATTTCCAAATTTCCTAGTCCGCCCGGTATACCTTTTGACCACCACGCGCTTAAAGGAGACGTGAGAGAGGCATTCTAGGCTCTCGCTTCACTGGCAGCTTCCACTACCGGGACGCGGATTGCACGTCTGCGCCAATAAAAGAAGAATGGTGCCCCAAGCAGGATGATCGCCAGTCCGATGGATGAGCGAACCGGGCGAGCCAACCACAAATTCAGACTGATCGCCAATCCAGCAATGCCGAACACCAGCACCGTCCAAGGATAGCCCCACACGCGATATGATCGTGGCAACTCAGGCTCGGTGATGCGCAGTCGGATCAGAGCGATAGCGGTTAGTGCAAAGAACAGCCAAATTGCGAACATCTCGAATGAATACAGTTCTTGATATGTGCCCGTTAACACAAGCAGAACCGAAACGCACGCTTGAAAGAAGATTGCACCGCTTGGACTGTGGTAGAAGGGCTGGACTCGCTTTGCAAACGCAAAGAAATAACCGTCACGAGCCATTGCAAAAGGAATCCGAGGATAAGCCAGAAAATTAGAATGGAGCGCCCCTAACGCCGAAATGATCATGCCCACTGTGATCCACTTCGCCCCATTGTTGCCGATGAGTTGCACCATCGTATCGGAGGCGACGTGATGTGACTGTGCAACGCGTGACAAGCCTAGCACTCGAAAATATGTCCAGTTGACCAGCATGTAAAGGCTGATCACGACTAGTGACCCGAATATCGCTGCACGTGGAATGTTCTTTTGCGGGTTCGTGACCTCCTCGCCAATGCACCCAAGAGATTGAAATCCGTTATAAGCTGCCATGACGGGCACTAATACCATCAGAAATGAAGCAAAACCACCGCGCCCGAGAATGGTGTAAGTGTCGGAAGCTGTTCCGCCGACCTTTCCAAGCAACAGTCCGAAGATGATGATTGCGACTAGCGCAACCATTTTGAGCGAGGTCAGAACTACTTGGAAGCGTCCCGCCATTCGCACTCCGAGATAATTGCTGACTGCGAGCAAGACGACCACCGCTGCCGCGAGAGGCTGTCCAGCAGTGAGGGTGAACTGGTATGGTTGCGATTGCGAGGAAAGGGTCACATGCCATGTGAAAAGTGGAATCGCGACCGCAGGGAACAGAAACTCGACAAAGCGCAAAACGCCAGCCGCGATCACAGCCGCCATCCCCGGCGACATTATCATTGACCTCGTCCATCCAAATAGGAAGCCGAACACCGGACTGAGTCCGCGACTCAGGTACACATAGTCGCCGCCTGCCTTCGGCATGGCTGCTCCAAGTTCGGCATAACAACAAACTCCGAAGAACACCAAGACCCCGCCGATAGCCCAAGCCGCTAGAAGACTTGTTACTGACCCAAGTTCTTGAGCCATATCACTGCCGACCAGAAAAACAGCTTGTCCAATCATCGAGCCGACCACCACAGCAATTGCAGACCACAGCCCGAGACCGCGCACGAGGCCGGGCGCTGTACCTTTGCCAGTTGTGTCCGAATTCACAGTGACTTGCCTTCCGTCGTGCGGAGTATACTCCTGCTGCGATAACACCGAGGTTTTCTGTCAGGCCTGTCTCAATTGAATCGAACTAGGGGTGACCATGATCTGCGCCGAGACCAAGGTTTTTTCCGTCGAAGCCTTACGCGAATTCAGCACCCGCGTATTCCTTCACTACGGATGTCCCAAAGAAGATGCGGAGCAGGCTGCGGATGTGCTCGCTTGCGCAGACCTTCGAGGCATCGACTCGCACGGCATAGCTCGGCTGCACAGCTATTTCGAAATGCTCAGTGAAGCAGGGGTCAATCCAAAACCCAACATCGAGATAGTTCGCTCAAGTTTGAGCACGGCGAGTGTAGACGGTGATAACGGTCTCGGGCTGGTGGTAGGCCCGAAAGCGAACGGCATCGCTATGGACTTAGCTGAGAAGGCTGGCTCCGGCTGGGTAAGCGTGCGCAACACGAATCATTTCGGCATCGCTGGCTATTACGTTCTTAAAGCGCTGGAACGCGACCTTATTGGGTGGGCGATGACGAATTCAACCAAGCTCGTAGCACCGTTGTGGGGAGCCGAGCGCATGCTCGGTACGAACCCGATTGCCATCGGCTTCCCCGGAAAGAAAGAACCACCTATTGTGATCGACATGGCTACGAGTGCCGTTGCCTATGGCAAAGTCGAAATGGCTCGACGGAAAGGCAATCCGATCCCTTCCGGCTGGGCGATCAATAGCGATGGCGTCGTCAGTACAAAGCCAGAAGATATGATTGAGGGTGGAGCACTTCTGCCCCTCGGTTCTGATCGTGAACATGGCGGGCATAAGGGCTACTGCTTGGCGGTCATGGTCGATGTGTTGAGTTGCGTTCTGAGTGGTGCAAATTGGGGGCCATTCGCCCCACCGTTTACTCTTCGGCAGGAAATCGAACTACCGACCCATAGTGTCGGTAAGGGGATCGGACATTTCTTTGGCGCGATGCGGATAGACGGCTTCATTGATCCCGACGCCTTCAAGTCACAGGTGGATGAGTATATTCGCGTGTTCCGTGCCACCAAACCTGCACCCGGCACCCGCGGCCCTCTCATTCCGGGCGATCCTGAGAGGCAATCAGAGCGAATACGGCGTGAGAAAGGTGTGCCGCTGATTCCAGCCGTGATCGAGGAACTGCACGACATCTCCGTGAAGACAGGCATACCGTTCGACTGACCAGAAATCGAACTACGTCGTAACCTTGCGGAGGCACAACATGGTTGTACCGCGCGAGCATAGACCCACCGCGGGGTAATCCCGCAGCCTCCGTCCCGTTTTACCGTTGCAGTACTTATGTTGGATATTGAGACGAAATGGACGTCGAACGCATCATTGACGACATCGGGCAGCTACAGGAAATGTTCGACGCGCCGGACATTAGACCGCTCAGCGCAAGCGACATCTCTGCTGCAAATCGAAGGCACGACGAGGCGTTAGCTCATAGTCCGTGGTTTAGGCTGTGGCAACGCTACGGCGTATGTTGCCGAACGGAGTCTCCCGTGCTCCGGCTAGACGGGAATTGAAGGCTAAGCCTCCGCAGGAATTTCGAACACGAATCGGGGAGACCTCTTCGCGCATCGAACTTGAGTGTTTTCCGAGGAGATCAAAATGGACAGCACAATTTCGACCAAAGACCTGAAATCCAAACTTGACCAGAAACAAGTCACGGTGGTCGAGACGCTCGCGCCAGAACGTTATCGCGAAGCGCACATCCCCGGCGCGTTGAACATCCCGCCTGAACGGATCAAGGAACTCGCTCCGCAGTTGCTGCCCAACAGAGACGCTGAGATCATCACATACTGTACGAACACGCATTGACACGCTAGCGAATACGCCGCCCGTGAATTGGCGGCGATGGGTTACAAGAACGTGGCGCACTATCCCGAAGGCAAACAGGGGTGGATGGAAGCTGGGCTTCCTGTGGAGAAGGCTGCATAGTCTATCGGGGCGCGAGGAAAGAAGCCAGCCTTACTGACCTTCCAGCGACCGAGGCGGCGGAAATAGACCAAGCTGCCACATCATTCCAACATCGTCCCGATTCGCAAAGTGCTCAGCGATCTTGCCATCGAGCACCCGATACATGTGGTTGTGCTGAACCTCGAAAGTGCGACCCGTGGGCTGCACACCTACGAGCATTCCGCCTTCGACGGGAAAGCGTGACGTACCCCGATGGGTTCCGCTATAAGTGCATCGGACAACGACCCACTCGCCCTCGGCGACGGAGGTCAGCGTCGTCGCCTCGCGTCTGGGAAGTTGGTCTTAATCTCTCCTAACACCGTCCGCACGCCATCTCGCCCTACCTTTCTGCCATGATTTCGGCAGTCCTCCGAGAAGCAGCTTGCTGCCGCGTCGAGGTCGCCGCGATTGAACGCCTCATTGAATTGTTCGGCGATGCTCCGATTGGTCTCGGTAATGTTCATGCGTATGTTCCGAATTCCGATCTCGAATCCAATATCGCGCGACTAGACATAAACTGTGCTATACACATTGTTCTATGGGAGAGGCAGCACAAACCCGCACGCCTGAGACTCAGCTTTTCTATGATGTTTTCAACGCGAGTCCCATCGGGATTGCAGTCGAGAACTTGGAAGGTCAGCCGCTCTTCGTCAATCCAGCCTTTTGCTCGTTCCTCGGCTTCAGCGAGGAAGAATTGCGTAACAAACACTGCGTGGATTTTTCTCCTCGTGAAGATGCGGAGAAGGATTGGGCGCTTTTTCAGCAATTGCGTGCAGGCTCAATAGATCATTACCAACTGGAAAAGCGCTATTTTCGGCGAGACGGTTCCTTGGTCTGGGGGAGCTTAAGCATCTCTTTATTGAAGAGTAGTCCATCTCCGCTCGTACTTGCGATGGTGGAGGACA
>Ga0210409_10004893_pt1 | contig 14222 bp, 12 predicted proteins | sample IncBWH17MmetaG_FD_161649 | JGI IMG/M metagenome (GOLD analysis project Ga0210409, IMG submission 161649) | Forest soil microbial communities from Barre Woods Harvard Forest LTER site, Petersham, Massachusetts, United States - Inc-BW-H-17-M | ecosystem: Environmental > Terrestrial > Soil >... | reverse complement strand
CCGAGCAGCGCTACATGGCGCACCGGATGTACGGAACGTTTCAGATTGCGGGGCGCGGCGACGGCGACGCGTTTGCGCTGACGCGCATTACGCCGCGCACGGCGGCGATGGACTACGGCGACAAGCACACGCTGCCGCTGGCCATTTCCGCGCGCGAAATTGCCGAGGACATTTGCCGCGAAATTAATTCCGACGCGGGCGAGCAAAGTTTTCTCGGCGTCTTCGTGTGCGCGGGCGACGCGCCCACGCAGGAGGAGCTGCGCGCGGCGCAGGAGAAGCTCGACGAATTTTACCGCGCTCTCGTGGCCTCAGCGGACCGCGAGTGGGAGCGCTCGCACTCGTTCCTCTTCATTCACGATTTGCAGCGGCGCGCCGCGGCGCGGCTCGGGCTCGAGAAGGAATGGCATTACCAGCCGCGCGAAACCGAGGAGTGTCCCGGCTGCGGCGAGCGCGTCAAGCCGGGCGTCGCCGTGTGCAAATCGTGCCACGCGATTCTCAATCGCGACAAGGCCCTCGCCCTCGGACTCATTCAGCCGCCGCCCGAAGTATTGCCGCAGAGAAACAGGGGCGCGGAGAAAAGCAAGGACTAGATATGGAACCTCGGATTCACACGGACAAACATGGATAAAAACCGGGGAAGTGCTGATAGGGAACAATAATTGAAAAGCAAGAGGCCTGTTCACCAATGGGGGCGCATTGTTGCAAAAAAAACGCCCGCAGAATTGGATTTCAAAGGCAACGCAGGTGGGCATCTTTCGGTGCTGAAAGCGCCGGAGGTAGCCAGCCCAGGGCAACGCCCTGGGTTGCAGAATCTTCGATTGTTTTGCGCCCTGAAGGGGCGCAGAGATACCGCCCGCCGCCCTTTCAGGGCGGAACCGTAAACTTTGGGCACGTTACCCGGGGCGTTGCCCCGGGCTGTGATCCTCCGCGCCGTTGGCGCGGCAACGGCGCCGCGTTTTCGGGCGCAGCAGCCAGCCGAAAGCGATTCAAAACGGTAGCCTCGAAATTTTGCCGATCTTCTCTTAAATCTTGAAGTATTTCATCCGTGTTCCTCCGTGTGCATCCGTGGTTCCAAATGTTTTGTATTTATTTTAGGGGATTGATGGAAATGAGCAGACTGACGAAACAGTTTCTCGCGGTCGCGGCGCTTGCGGCGCTTGCGCTGCTGGCGGGAAGCGCGGACGCGCTCGCGCAGGGATCGCGCAAGGACGACATTGTGTTCAACGCGCAGGGGCGGCCGATGGCGGGGGCTACCGTCCGCGTGTGCACTTCCGCGGCGACGGGGCAGCCATGCACGCCGCTGGCGCTGATTTACTCCGATCCGGGACTGACGCAGGCGCTGGCGAATCCGATCTCGACCGACGGCCTGGGGAATTACACGTTTTATGCCGCGCCGGGACGCTACGAAATTGAAATCAGCGGGCCATCGATCACCACGAAGCAGATCCCCAACGTAATTCTTCCCAGCGATCCGACCGCGCCCACCTTCACAACCGTCACCACCACCAGCGGCATCTCCGCGTTTTCGCTTTCGCTCAGCGGCAACCTCACCGTGAGCGGATCGGCCGCGGTGACCGGAACGTTCACCGTCGGCGGCGCTCCCGTGCCGTCCACGGGCGCGGATAACCAGTGGACCAGCCCGCAGCGCTTCAAGGGACCGATTCCGTGGCGCGATATCTCGGCCTACATGCCCGCCGGCGGATGCGACAACTCAGGTATCGGCGTCAACAATAACACCTCGGGCGGAATCAATGCGGCCTCCACCGCTCTCACTCTGAGCGCCGATCTCGGATTCAAGAACGGCTGCGGCATCTTTGTGCAGGGCGCCGGCGCAACCTCGACGCTGTCTGCTCCAAACGCCACGGGCGCGCCTTCGCCCATCATTTACGGCGGCAGCGGATCGACCACCGTTCACTACAAAGTGGCCGCGATCGATCCGCTGCTCGGAACATCCGCGGCGAGCGCAGCGATCACCGTGACCACCGCGCCAGCCACGCGCACGCCGCTCGACATGGTCGCCATCTACTGGAATTACGACGCGGGCGCCGCCGGCTACCTGGTGTGGAGCGATGCCACCGGAAGCTACACGCCGCTCGGGTACTCGTTCCAGTGCTCGCAATTTTTTTCCGGAGGAGTCTGCGGGTACATCGACAAGGGGGCGGAGACCTACAACTTCTCGAAGTCCTCCTCGTTTCCATTTTTTCCATATACGCCGCCGGCCGCGGCCACGGGCGACGCGCTCGTCACCACCATCGTGTCCGGCGCGGGAACAACCAATCTGGTTCTGGCGGCCGCGGCGACCAACACGGTTGGCCCGACCGCGTACGTCTATCCCGATGCCAGGCCGTTCTTCGATGCCGCGCTCGCGGCCGCAGCTGCGGACGGCACGAGCCTGAATCGCGGACAGGTTTTCATCCCCGAGGGCCTGTGGTACCTGTCCGGTGTGGATTTTCCGGCGACTCCCGCGGGAACCTCCGTTGTGCAGAACGGCGCGATTCAATTATTCGGCATGCCGATTTTCGGTTCCGTCGGAGGAAGCGCCGTGCAGTCGGGCGGAGTGTCCTGGATCGGAAATAGCGGAGCGTATTCTTCCAACGGCTACTGGACATTTTCGACTTCGGGCATTTACACGCAGACGCAGGTGGGCGCCGCGTTCGTCGCCTACGGTCCCACCAACACGATGGACCTGGAGCACCTGGCGATGTCCTGCACCGAGGATTGCGTGATCGAGGACGCCCAGGGCGCGCTGACCATGCGCGACGATGAAGTGTACGAAAACGGCGGCAGCGGCGTCGGCCTGCGCATCGACGCGAACTCGTATTTCAGCCAGTTCTACCACGTGGATTGGAACAGCGCGCTCAACTCGAACACGCTCGTTCCCCTGATCTGGTACACGGGGCTCACGTCTTCGCTGCAATCCGCCATCTTCGGTTTTCACGACAATACGTTCCGCTACCACACCATACGCGACGACAACATTTTCGGCGGCAACGCCTTCAGCACGATCGCGATTGACGGAACCACCAGCATCGAGAGCAATTGGGATCAGGGTTTCATCACCAGCGTGAACGGCGGTCCCGGCAGCGTTTCCGTGGGCGGCCAGATCAGCGACAACGATCCGAATGTCGCGGACCAATCGTTTCAGTACGATTACGCGAACCAAGCCAGTCCCGGCGCCACCTGGAACATCACGGCGAATCAAACGGGATTCGTGCACGTGGTGTGGGCCTCCGGATTCAACGGCAACGCCGTCAAGTGCACGGGCTGGACGTTCAACAATCAGAGCACGCTGCTCAACGGGCAGTGGGGAAGCGTGAACGGGACAACCTACGCGGGGTGCGATACTGGCGCGACTTCGCTCGGATACGACGTGCAGACTTCCGGCGTGCTGACCAGCGGCGGGAACGACTCCGGCGTTTCCTCGTTTGAACCCATGCTCGGCCACGTCTTTCGCCGCCCGATCCCCAGCGTGACGTCGACGGGCAGCGGCTCGCTTTCGGCGGCGACGTATTACTTTGTGGTAACCGTACTGGACGCCGCCGGGCGCGAGAGCGGAAAGAGCGCGGAGATTTCACAGACCGTCGGAGCTTCCAGCTCGATCAGCCTGTCGGTGGCCGAGCCGATTTATTTTCCGACGAGCTGCAACATCTATTACGGAACGAGCGCCGGCGGCGAGGCGCATTATTTCAATTCCACTTCCGTCACCAACGGCACCTGCACGTATACGTTTACGACGACCACGGGTTCCACCGCGGCGACGCCGCCCGTCGTCGGCGGCGCCATGCGCTCCTGGCTCAACCAGGAAAATAACGGCAATTCGTGCCTGTTCTGCGGCCCCGGCGGCGGACTGGGAACAGGCTTTCTCGGCTTCAATCTGACCGCGGCGCAATACTCCGCGCCGCCCGCGGGCGCGCAGTTTCCCTTTAATGGCGGCGTGCACAGCTATAAATTTTATTCGGCGTCCGAGACGACCGCGCCCGCGGGAATTGCGAGCGTCGACGAGCTGTACGCCGATTCGACCGCGCACCGCTGGAAAAAAATCGAAAACAACGGCGCCGCGCAGATCGTGGGCAGCGCCGACAGCACCGCTTGCGCCTACCAGGGCCCCGCTTCGGCCATCACCGGAACGGGCGCGGCGGCTACTTACTATACGTGTACTCTCCCCGCAGGCGTAATGGGCGCGGGGCAGGGAATCATTATCACCACGGTGGCCAAGCACACCACGGGCACCGCGGGCGTCAGCTACACGATGTCGTTCGGCGGAACTTCGACGACGGCCGCGGCGCCGACCGGCTCGGCCAATCAACTCGAGCGCGTCACCTACCTCATCATGAACAACCCCGGCTCGACCAGCGCGCAAACCATTTCCACCGTGGGCCAGGACAGCAGCGGCGGAAACAACTCGATCAAGCTGGACACCGCGGCGGTAAACACCGCGTCCGCCGTAACGATCAACCTGCAGTTCAACGTAGCGTCCACCGACGCGATCACCCCCGAAATGTTCTTAGTGGAATTGAAGCAGTAAAAGTAGCACAGGCACTCTTGCCTGTGCGGTTTTCGCGATCGTCGACGCTCGTTGAACGGCACGCACAACTTACGATTACAAACCCGCACAGGCAAGAGTGCCTGTGCGGTTTTCGCGATTGTTGACGCTCGATGAACGGCACGCACAACTTACGATTACAAAACTGCACAGGCAAGAGTACCTGTGCGGTTTTCGCGATCGTCGACGCTCGTTGAGCGGCACGCACAACTTACGATTACAAAACTGCACAGGCAAGAGTGCCTGTGCGGTTTTCGCGATTGTTGACGCTCGATGAACGGCACGCACAACTTACGATTACAAAACTGCACAGGCAAGAGTGCCTGTGCGGTTTTCGCGATCGTCGACGCTCGTTGAGCGGCACGCACAACTTACGATTACAAAACCGCACAGGCAAGAGTACCTGTGCGGTTTTCGCGATCGTCGACGCTCGTTGAGCGGCACGCACAACTTACGATTACAAACCCGCACAGGCAAGAGTACCTGTGCGGTTTTCGCGATCGTCAACGCTCGATGAACGGCACGCACAACTTACGATTACAAACCCGCACAGGCAAGAGTGCCTGTGCTACTGAGAGGACTCCATTCATGGACAAATTTCTTTCGCACGGCTATCGAATCGTTTGCGGGCTGCTGTTCGCCTGCGCTTTCTTTGCCGCGGGCAGCGCGCGCGCGCAGGGCGTTCCCGGCGGCACGGCGCACAGCGTCACGCTCGCGTGGACCGCGCCATCGCCCGTCGGCGGCTCCGGCACCGTCAGCGGCTACAACATCTACCGCGCGCCATCGAGCGGGACGACCTACACGAAGCTGATCACCGTGCTGAACGCCGCGCTCACGTTCACGGACGTGAGCGTCTCCGCGGGCGCCAGCTACACCTATTGCGTCACAACCGTGGACTCGTTGGGCGAAGAATCCGCATGCTCCACGCCGGCCACGGCCAATGTGCCTTCAGACCCAAACGCCCCGGGCGCTCCCATCGTCACGGTAAAGTGACGAGGACCCCGTGAGCGCCTGGACTAATTTTCAAGTGTGGTGGCGCGGGCTGGTGGCTGCCGGAATTGCCGGCGGGGCCAACGGCGTCATCACCGGCTTTGCCGCCGTGGGCATCGATCCGCAGCATTTTAATTTGCAGGCCGGGCTGCGCTCCACGCTGGCGATCGCCGGAGTCAGCGCGCTGATGTCCGCTATCATCGGCGTCGCCGCGTACTTGAAGCAGTCGCCATTGCCGCAAGTGCCGGGACTTTCGTAGGACAGGCTTACAGCCTGTCTGGTTTTGACCTCTGTCAGCATCGCAAAAATCAAAGGCAGACAGGCTGTAAGCCTGTCCTACACAAATCGCGAACCACGAGGTCTTCCCATGCCAGTCGTCGGAACCACTGCTTACAACACTGCCGGGCAAATCACTTCGCTGGTGCGCTCGCTCTTGAACGATGCGGCGGGAAATCTGTTCACCGATACGGTGCTGCTGCCGTATGTGAACTCGGCGTATCGCAAGGCGCAGCGCGCGCTCGCCAATTTGCAGTCGGGCACATTTCTGAGCGACGACGCGCTGCTCGTCGTGCCCGCCGTCACGGTGGTGGACGCTTCCGCGCAGGTTTCGATCACGGACGCGACCGCGCCGCCGAACCAGTTGCCGACGAACTTGCTCGTCCCCGTGAAATTGTGGGAGCGCGCCAACCTCAGCTCCGACGATTTTGTCGAGATGACGGACCTCACCGATCACGATGGCCTGCCGTCGGAGCCGCAGGCGCGCACGCTGCGTTTTTGGGAATGGCGCGCCGACGGTTTGTATTTTCTCGGCGCCACGCAGGACACGCAGATTCGCCTGCGCTACCAGACCAGCTTTCCCGACCTGTCCGACGCGACCAGCCCCGTGCTGATCCGCAACGCGCAGGAAGCCCTGGCCTACGCCGCCGCAGCGATGGCCGGAGCCGCGCGCGGCGCCCCGCAAGCCGAGCGCTGGGACATCGCCGCGTCCGACGCGCTCGAGGATTTGCTGGTCCGCGCCACGCAGCGCGAACAGCAGACCGGCCGGCGGCGGCGCCCGTTCTCGTCGCGCGCCGGATTCGCCCCGCTCGTCTGAATGTAGGACAGGCTTCAAGCCTGTCTGGTTTGCGGGGAGTTTGAGGAGAGAGGAAGTCGAAATCAGGGAGGAAGTCAAAGGCGGGGAGGAAGTCGAAGGCGGGGAGGAAGTCAGAGGCGGAGAGGAAGTCAGAGGCGGGCAGCAAGTCAAAGGCAGACAGGCTGGAAGCCTGTCCTACTAAACCATGAGCATCGCTGGGACTATTGACGCGCCGCTGGATCTGTTTGGCGGGCTGGTTACCGACATGGCTGCGGCCGATCTGCCGCAGGGGGTGTCGCCGGATTGCCGCGATGTCGCGTTTCTCCAGGGGGCGGTGAAGACGCGGCCGGGGCTGCTATCGGTTTACTCGCCGATTATCGGTAACCCTACGGTGAATTACCTGAAGACCTTCACGCAGCCGAATCTGGTGAAGACGCTGCTGGCCATCGACTCCGCGGGAAAGTTGTGGGGCGAGAATTCTCCCGGCGTGCTGACGCAAATCTCGGCGGCGCTGGCTCCGAACGCGGCGGCCGGCTCCACATCGCTCTTCAGCCGCGAGTACATCGCGCAGCACGACGGCAACTTCGGCGTGGACATGCCGCGCCAGTACGACGGCACGAATCTCGATCGCGTGAGCCAGATCGGCCCGGGCGCGGGGCCCGCCGCGGCCGCCGACGTCATCGCCAATATTTCCGCGATCTCGCGCGCATCCAATGTGGTCACGGTCACGACGGCGGCGCCGACGGGAATGCTTTCGACCGACCAGGTGATCATCGCGGGCGTCACGGACACGAGCTACAACGGAACTTTTCCGATCGCCTCGATCATCGATTCGCTGCACTTCACCTACGCGCAGACGGCGGCCAATTCGTCCTCGAGCGGAGGCACGGCCGCGCCGGTCGGCTCGATCAGCGCGGGCGCGCACCAGTGCGCCGTAATTTTTGTTACGCGGCAAGGCTACCTGACGCGGCCTTCGCCGCCGACCACGTGGACGGCCGGCGGAGGCATGCGCGCGAACGTGACCGGCATTCCTTCGGTCGCCACGCTGCCGAACGTCGTCGCGCGAATTCTGGCGTTCACCGGCGCGGGCGGCGATTTGTTTTATTACACGACCGGCCTCGACGGCGCGCCGCAGATGCAGGTGTTTGACAACAGCGCGTCCTCTTTCGTCGTGGATTTTTCGGACACCGCGCTGCTCGCGGGCATCGAAGCGGATTCGCTTTTCAATCTTGTCGAGCTGGGCGAATGCGCGGGCGTGATCGGCTACTCGGATCGCCTGTTCTGGTGGGGCGAGCGCAACAAGCAAAATAATTGGACGAACCTCACGTTTGACGGCGGCTTCGGCGGCGCGGGAAACAACGTGCCGCTCGGCTGGACTCCCGACGCGACGTTTTTTGCCGGCGGCAGCTACGACTCGACGGGCGAAGCGGTGTGGGGCGGCGATTACGCGATCCTGGGCGACGGCGCCACCGCGACGCGCGGGCTCATCACGCAAACCGCCGTGGCCGACTACAACGGAGCGCCGCGCCTGCAAGCGAATACCGGCTACTCGGCGCGGGCGCGCGTGCGCATGACGGGCGCGCTCACGCAAGGCACGCTGCACGTGCACATCTACAGCGCGTCGCTCGGAATTTCCACCACCGGCATTTCCGTCCCCGCCGCGCAAATTTCAACCGGCGCGTGGAAGGAATTCATCGCGCCGATCACGCCGGCGCTAGGCTTCACCACGATTCCGCCGGACCTGCTGCTGCGCGTCTACGCCGACGGCACGCCCACGGCGGGCGCGGGATTCCTCGTCGACAACATCGAAATTTTCCCCACCGCGCAGCCGTACAACACTTCGCTCGTGCGCGCCTCCTTCGCCGAAGATCCCGAAAGTTACGACGGCGTCAGCGGATTCATGAGCGTCTCGGAAAACGACGGGCAAACGGTGCGCGCCGCGTTCCTGCTGCGCGAGCGGCTGTACCTCGTGAAGGACCGTTCGCTGCACGTCACCGAAGATGACGGCGTGAACGAGCCCGCCTCCTGGACGATCAATGAAGTTTCCAACGCCGTCGGCACGCCTTCGGTTTCCGGTGTGGATGTAGGCGAAGACTGGGCCGTGATCGCCGGGCGCGCCGGCATGTACATTTTCGACGGCGGCGAGCCCATCAAAATTTCGCAGGAAATTCAGCCGCTGTGGGACACCATCAACTGGGCCGCCGGGCAAACGCTTTGGGTGCGCGTCGACACGCGCAACAAGCGCATCCTGTGCGGCGTCCCGACGGGCGCGGCCACGTCGCCGAATCTGATTTTAGTTTTGGATTACCGCAGCCTGTCGAGCGCCGGCGAAATCGAATCGCTCGGCTCGGTCCTCTTCTCCACATTGTCGGGGAAAATCTACGCTGTAGGCCGCTCGCGCAAGTGGTGCCCGTGGCACATCACCGCGAATTGCTGCGCGCTCGCCGAACGTTCCGACGGCACCGCGCAAGTTTTCCTGGGCAACGGCGTAGTCAGCGGCTCCGGCAACGGAAAAATCTATCAGCTCTCCGACACGCAATTTTCCGACGACGGCGCAGCCATCAATTCCTACTACACCACCTACTTTTTCCTGAGCCACGATCTCGAGCAAACCTATCAAGTCCGCTCGCACCGAAAACTTTTCGCCTACCTGGCGCTGTACGCCGAAGGAGCAGGGAACTTAAACCTCTCCGCCTTCGTCGACAACGAAGCGTACCCCACAGCGCTGACGCCGCTCCCGCTGTCCTCCCCCGGCGCAAAAGATCTAGAGCTGCCCATCAACTTGCTGGGCGAACGCGTCGCGTTCCAGCTAGGCACCAACACGCCAGGCGCCTGGTTCAAGCTAGAACGTTTCATCCCGTCGCTCCTACCAGATCCCTGGTCGCCCGTAAGGGGAGGGAATTGAAAGCTTGTAGGACAGGCTTACAGCCTGTCGGTTTTCCGCCGCTCCACCCAGAACGCAACCCGACAGGCTGTAAGCCTGTCCTACGTAGAACCATGCTCAAAATCGGACAACTCGCGCAGATCAAGGGCGACTCGCCCTACGTGTACGAAGCGCTCACGCAGCTCGTCAACGCCGTGAACGCCGTGGGGCGCGCGACCGGCGTCGACCCGTCGGGCTCGATCGCCGCGCCCTCGCCGATCGGCAGCCTGAACGTCACCGCCGCCGACGGAATTTTCGATCTGGCCATCACCGACAACTCCACGCTCAACCGCGGCATTTTTTATTTCGCGGAATCCGACACCACGCCCGCGTTCCGCCAGCCGTACGTGCATTTTCTCGGCAGCTCGCGCAACCTGCGCGTGGCCCTCGGCAACCGCACGCTCTACTGGCGCGCCTACTCGCAATATCTCGGCTCGGAAACGTCGCATCCCGTCACCTTCGGCTCGCCGCCCACGGCCGTCGCGGGAGGCGGCACGGCCGCGGGCCCCGCGCTGCAGCCCTCCAGCGGCAGCGGCACCGCTTCGGGCAGCGAAGGCGGCTCCGGCTTCGGCCAGGTAGCGCAGAGCAGCAGCGGCCCATTGATTCTCAGGTAGGACAGGCTTCCAGCCTGTCTGCTTTTGAATTTGCTTTTTGCTTTTGAATTTGCTCTTTGCTTTTGAATTTGCTCTTTGCTTTTGAATTTGCTCTTTGCTTTTGAATTTGCTGTCCGCTTTTGAATCCGCGCTTTGCTTTTTTCCTTTTCTCCACGGCCACACAAATCAAAACCCAGACAGGCTGGAAGCCCGTCCTACTCATGCGCATCCGCGAATACACGCCGAATGATTTCGATGCGCTGCGCCGCCTGCACGCCGCGCAGGGATTCGGCTACCCGTTTCCCGATCTCGAAAGCCCGCTGTTCATCACAAAATTAATCCTGGAAGACGATGGCGAAGGCGGCGATTCGCCCAGCAAAAATGGGGAAGCCGCAAGTAGCGCGGGCTTCAGCCCGCGGGTTTTCGCCGAGGGCAGGGAAGAAGCGCATCGCAATTCCCCGCCGCGCATCGCCATGGCCGTCCTCCTGCGCCTCACCGCCGAAGCCTACTTGCTGCACGACCCCGCCGCCGGCACGCCCCGCCAGCGCTGGCAGCGCTTCCTCGCGCTCCACGACGCAGCGCAACGCAGCGCCGCCGCCCGCGGCTTAGACGACGTTCAAGCCTTCCTCCCCCCGCGCGTAGCACGCGCCTTCGGCCGCCGCCTCCAGCGCCTCGGCTGGACGCAAGATCCCTGGCCCTGCTTTTCAACCGAGCAGCTCAGTAGGACAGGCTTATAGCCTGTCGGGTTACGTTCCGAGTAGCGCGGCGGAAAACCGACAGGCTATAAGCCTGTCCTACATTGATCGTCGTATTCCCAAACGCAAACTTTGCAGAGATTGCCCAGCACATCGTTCCGTTCCCGATTTCAAATCTTAAATCTAAAACCTCGCACCACGAATCACCAACCACCAACCACCAACCACCATCACCCCTCCGGAGGTCCCCATGGGACGCGGCGCACAAGCCCAAACGCAGCAAATGATCGATCAGCAACTCTCCCAGCAAAACTCCATGAACCAGCAGCTCTACGGATCCAGCCAGGCGCTCGGCTCGCAAGCCGCGTCCGGCTTTCAAAACCTGCTCGCCAATCCCGGTTACTCGCCAGCGGAAAAATCGGCCATTACCAATCTCTCGCAGTCAGCGTTGTCCTCCTCCTTTGACGCGCTCGCGCAAAACGCCGCCAATCGCGCCGCCCGCACGCGCAACTCCGCCGGCTACGGCGAACTCATCGACTCCCTCGCCCGCACTCAAGGCCAGGACCAGGCCAGCCTCGCGCAGCAAAATCAAGTCGCCTTCGCCAACGCCTCTCGCTCGGACACGCTCTCCGCCCTAGCCGGCCTTTCCGGCCTCTACGGCACCGACACCAATCTCCTCGGCCGCGCCCTCGGCGTCCCCGCGCAACTCCTCGACGCCAGCGCCCGCAACGCCGCCAGCAGCGGCTTCTCCCTAGGCTTCGGCCCCGGCGGCCTGACGTTTGGCCTCAAGTAGCACAGGCACTCTTGCCTGTGCGGTTTTCGCAACTCAAAACAAAAGCGTGTACCCGAGAGTGCCCCTCCGGCTCTCGCAACGCTTTACAAAGGCGCACAGCCAAGAGTGGCTGTGCTACTCACCCCATGAACCCCTACTGGATCGTCGTCGGCTTCTCCTCCTGCCTGCAAATGTTTTTCTTTCTCCGCTGGCTGCACCGCCGCACGCGCGACGACGAAATCCGCCGCGCCTTCGTTCGCGACATGGCCATCAATCACCTCCCGCACCTTTACCACGCCCTGCGCCAGATCGCCGGCCACCTCGGCATCCAGCTCAGGGAGCCTCCACCAGTCCACTTCTTCGAGTTCAACGGCCCAGACAGAAAGCGCTGACCCGCTAGCCCTGAGGTTTAAGTAGGACAGGCTTACAGCCTGTCGGTTTCCATTCCGCACAGCCCGCCGAAAATTCGACAGCCTGCAAGCCTGTCCTACATCACCCCGCCCGCATCGCGGCGCTATTCGCACGCACCGCAAAGCGCCGCAGACAGATCACGTCCCCATGCCACCAGACCCCGTCCCACCCGAAATCATCGACCTCGCCCGCCAGATCGCGCGCGAGCACGCCCTCGATCCCGCGCTAGTCTGCGCCGTAATCGAGCAGGAGTCCGCCTGGAATCCCTGGGCCGTGCGCTACGAGCCGAGTTTCCTGTCGCGCTACGTCGCGCCGCTGTACACCACGGGAAAAATCAGCGCCACCGAAGCCTACACCCGCGCCATGTCCTGGGGCCTGATGCAAGTCATGGGACAAGTCGCGCGCGAATTCGGCTTCAAAGAAACGTCACTCACCGAACTCTGCGACCCCGCCACCGGCATCGAATTCGGCTGCCGCATCCTCGCCGTCCGCCTAACCAAAGCCAAAGGCGAAGTCCCCGCCGCCCTCCAAGCCTGGAACGGCGGCGCCAACGAAAACTACGCAGCCGAAGTCCTATCCCGCAAACGTAACTATTCCTCCAAGTAGCCCCCGTAGCACAGCCACTCCTGGCTGTGCGGTTTTCTGACCTTCCAAGCATCCGGGACGCGATCCATCGCGAAAATCGCACAGCCAAGAGTGGCTGTGCTATCTCCTTTGCCGCCGGCCTCACTGTGCTAACGCCGCCGCGCAAGCTCTCCGGTCCGTATGTGAAGCCCACATCCTGGCGCAAATCCCACGAAAAATATCGTCCGAGACAGAAGGGAATTAGCCCCCATCACGCTCATCCACCCGACTCACCATTTCCAAATTCCCTCCCAACGATGCCCGATCCCCCGATCTCCACTCCCCAATTTCAAATTTAAAATTCCAAAATTTCCAATTTCAAACCTTCACTCCCCAATTTCAAATCTGATCTCAAATCTCAAATTTTAAATTTCAAATCTCCATTCTCCAACCTCCAGACCCATGAAGCCCACACTCCACATCATCGTCCTAATCGCAGCCGCGATCGCCTGCGCTCTTCTCGCCGACGCCTGGCGCTCCGCCCGCCACGACTCCCAGCAACTCGCCGCCACCCTCGCCGCCCAAGACACGTCCATCCAGCAAGCCGGCGAACGCGAAAAGCAGCGCGACACGCAGCTAGCCTCCGCCCTCGCCGCCATTCAAACGCAAAAACGCGCCGTCCACACTCCCCAGCAAGCCGCCCAACAACTCCCCTCCGTCCTCCCCGATCTCCCGCTCCCCATCTCCATCCACGCCCCCGATCTCTCCGCCCCGCTCCCTCCAGGATCCTCCCCTGTCACCACCATCTCTATCCCCCAGCCCGACCTGCTCCCCCTCTACGGCGACTTGCAAGACTGCCGCGCCTCCGCTGTCGAAGCAGACTCCCTCCAAAAAGATTTGTCCGACGAAAAGGCCCGCTCCACCTCCCTGCAACGCGAACGCGACGCCGCCATTGCCGCCGCACACGGCGGCGCCTTCCTCGTCCGCCTCAGGCGCGCCGCCAAATGGTTCGCCATCGGCGTAGCCACAGGAGCCGCCGTTGCCGCCGTCGCCCGCCATTGAAATCGAAAAATCTCGCCGGGGCCACCCACATCCCCTACAGCAAGAAGTCACGCCGCATCGCTCGGACTTTCTTGCCACTGTATCGATTTCAAATCCCAAATTTCATCTTAAATTCCAATCACGCGGGGTTGCAGTTGGACCGGGAGCAGACGATCTGGGCAGCAGCCAACACGTTGCGGGCGTGGATCGAAAAACAGGGCGTGCCGCAAGCACTGCACCTGGATCGGAAGAACGTACGCAAGCATGCGCCCCCACAGCGCCAACATTTGCAGGGCGAAGACCCGGTCACAATTCCTGCGCATGTGCGAAAAATTGGCCGTCGAAATCATCGCGCCGGGATCGCCGCAGGCCAATGGTCGGGCAGAGCGCCATCGCGGCACGCATCACGGCCATCTGATCGAAAAGTTGAGGCGGAACCCCACCACAGCGCCCGTCATGACCGGCAGATCAAGGTCAAGGTCTCTGTGTGTGGCGAAGGTCTCTGTGTGTGGCGAAGGTCTCTAGGTGTGGCGAAGGTCTCTAGGTGTGGCGAAGGTCTCTAGGTGTGGCGAAGGTCTCTAGGTGTGGCGAAGGTCTCTAGGTGTGGCGAAGGTCTCT
>Ga0210409_10004892_pt1 | contig 14223 bp, 15 predicted proteins | sample IncBWH17MmetaG_FD_161649 | JGI IMG/M metagenome (GOLD analysis project Ga0210409, IMG submission 161649) | Forest soil microbial communities from Barre Woods Harvard Forest LTER site, Petersham, Massachusetts, United States - Inc-BW-H-17-M | ecosystem: Environmental > Terrestrial > Soil >... | reverse complement strand
CTGCGTGTCGGGCGCAGGCATCTGCACCGACATGCGCGCGGTGCGCAAGGACTATTTCCTCGATCACGATCACAGTGCCTATGTCGATCAATGGGATTGGGAACGCGTGATCACCGCAGAGCAGCGCAATCTCGAGTTCCTGAAGTGCGTCATCCGCAGGATCTGGAGGGTCATCGTGGGCGCTGAGCAGTTTGCCCTGGAGATGTTCCCTCAGCTAAAAGATCCCCACTATCCCAGCCTTCCGCAAGACCTGATGTTTCTGCACGCGGAAGAAATTCTTGAGCTCTATCCCGATTTGCCGCGCAAACAGCGGGAAACCGCCGTGTTGCAGAAATATCCAGCCATTTTCATTCTTGGGATCGGATGGCCGCTTAAAGATGGCTACCCGCACGAGATGCGCGCGGCCGACTACGACGACTGGATCACCGATACCAGCCGCGAAACCGGAAAAGAGACGCATGGTCTGAACGGCGACATTCTGGTGTGGAACCCCGTCACCAAGCGGCGCCATGAACTAACCTCGATGGGTATCCGGGCCACGAAGAGAACCTTGCGGAGCCAGCTCGAGCTTTTAGGCCAACTCGATTTTCTGAAGCTGCCCTACCCCCGGGCAATTCTCGAAGATCAGATTCCGCTCTCGATCGGAGGAGGTATCGGCCAGTCTCGCACGCTCATGCTTCTGCTGAGAAAAGCACATTTGGGTGAAGTGAGCGTCACAGTTTGGCCGAAGATTCTGAAGGAGATCTGCGCGAAGAAAAACATCTTTCCCCTGGAATAGAACTGCTCCCTGCCACATGAGAGGCGGCTCTGCGGCCGCCTCTTTATTCTCTAACAGCAAGCGACTGAATTCCGGTGGCTGCCGTTCAATCGCCCGCCACACCCTTTGAGTCATCTTTCTTGCGATGAAACTCCAGACCGAAGGACGGCTGCTCGCGAGTGCCGGTGACTTTGATGGGGAGAACGGTCATGCCATTCCTTCGGAAGTACGAATCGAATGGCTTCAACAGAAGAGATTTGAATCCGGTAGTCACCTGCGATAGCTTGGCCTGAAGCCGCAGCGTTCCATGGAAATCGAGTTTTTCGTCGCGTAATCCGTAGGTCCCGGCCAGTTGCACGGTTGCACCCGAAACCCCGAATCTCAGCTCGCGAAACGTGATCTGACCGTTGTCGAGACGAAAACTGCCCTTCAGTTCCGAGACCGCGCTACCGGCGTCTTCGTCTTCCGGCTTGCCAAGGCCGCGCCGGCTGAGGCCTTTGAGCTTGTCTCGAATTTCCGCGTTCGCAAACTCGGCTCCGCCCACGCCGAACCTTCCGTCCAGCCGCAAGCGGTCCACGATTTCGCCCGGCCCCGGAGGCAAATCAAATTTCGTTGTCAGCTTGATCGCTCCGGTCATCATCGGCTGATCAGCCTTCACCGCTAGCCGCAGGAGATCCTCGAGCCGCGCATGGTCGGTCGTCACGTCGAGGACAATCTCCCGGCCGTTGCCATTCGCGCCTTTCACAACGCCACCATTACAGATCAACGTGGTGTGCAGAAACTCGGCAATCACGGGGTGCAGAACCGTATTTCCATTGGTGCCATCGACGGTCGCCTGAAAATCCGTTTTCAGCAGCATGCGATGTCCGGCAATCGTGATCGAAAAATCTGGCGTGTTCGTTTGCCCGCGCACATCGATGTCTTCCAGAACTCCGCCCAATTTTCCTTGGGACGACAGAATGCCGCTGATGCCGTGGAACACGCCCAGATTCGCGTCTTCAAACGTGTAGTTCGCGGAAAGAGGCGTTTGCCCCGGGTCTTCCCCTTGCCATGGTCCGAAGTGCCCTTGCGTAATGATGGTTCCGGGTGGTGCGGCATTTGTGAGATTGGCGGTGAAGGACGCTGCCTGGCCAAGGCCTACGCCATGCATGGCGAGGCGGTGGATCAGAAATTGGTGAGCCGATTTCCGGAGATCGCTCGGAATCAGCTTTAGTTCTGATTCGCTTGCGATCAACTCATCGACGAGCACGGGCACATTGCGCGCCTTCACGTTGAAATTTGACGCCTCACCGATTCCCCGCTCTTGTTTCGGCGGGATGTGAATGGTCAGACCGACGAGTTCGATCTTGCGGATGTGCCACGGTTTGTGAAGCAGGCTGGTCCAGCCCATGTTTCCGGAGAATTCGCGGATCTCGATCAAAGGCGGGATATCGGTGCGGCCCCGATAGTGGAGGGTGAGCCCGCTTCCCTGCACCGAGATGCCGTTCAAAATGGACACGCGCAAGTCGCGGATCTCGGCCTCGCTGTCGAAGCGACTTCTCAACATATCGAGAGCCTGCTGCCGCACGATCGGAGTCAAATGCCTGACGAAGATTCCGACTGCTATGCCTGCAATGAAAAGGAGAACGAGCGCGCTCAACAGCACATAGCGCCACGCTCGACCGCGTCGTTCCCGTTCAGGCATGGAAGGCACTCCTCGAATCGGACCGTCGCCCTTCCGACACTGCTCTGATGCAACGCTTTCTGTAGTAGGAGGAAGAAAAATGAGGATGGATTGGGGTGCCTGGTGGGATTCGAACCCACGTCATCCGGAGCCACAGTCCGGCGTTCCACCGCTGAACTACAGGCACCACAAGGAGGGATACTGCAGCTCTCGATTATAACAACTGGTTGCGCGAACTGTCCCGGGTTATGCCGAAGATCGCGCGCGAGGAGATCTACGTAAACGCGCGGAATTCAATCAAACTGAGTGTGTAGAGGAAGAATCAGCCCCGGCCGACGCCCACGTACTGAAAGCCCATGGCGCGCAGCTTGACGGAATCGAGGAGATTCTTTGTGTCGACGATGATCGGACGCTTGAGGAGATTCTTGATCTTATTGAAATCGAGCGTGCGGAATTCTGGCCAGCCGGTTCCGACGACGAGTGCGTCCACGCCTTCAGCTGCCGCATACGCGGTTTCGCAATATCGCACACTGCCATTCAGATGCGATTTGGCCTCGGCGAGAGCGACCGGGTCGTACGCGCGTACGCGCGCTCCTTGCTGAACCAACGTCTGCGCGAGCTTGATCGAGGACGAACCGGCCACCGAGTTGGTATTCGGTTTGAATGCCAGGCCGAGGATGCCAACATCCTTGTTCTGGACGGACTGCACGATGTCGGAGATCTTCTGCACCAACCGTTCCGCAAGGGTCGCACTCACTTCGCGGGCCGCGGTCAATACCTTGAGTTCAACACCCTTCTCCCGGGCAAGGTGCGCCAGTGAATCCATATCAGACTCGGCAAAGATTCCGCCCATCCCGGCACCAGGCTGCAGGCATCGTGGGGCGATCTTCTTGTCCAGCCCAAGGGCGAGCGAAAGGTTGACCGCATCCGCATTGACTTTTTCGCAGAGCGTGGCCAGCTCGTTGATGAACGAAATCTTGGTCGCGACGAAGGCTGTTGCCGCCTCGCGCAGCAACTCGGCGGTTTCATGATTGGTCACGACCACCGGGACTCCGCGCATCACGAGCGAATGGAAGATCTGCTTCAGCGTGGAGACAGCCTCGTTCGACGACGTCCCCATGATGATGCGATCGGGCCAGTTGAAATCTTCTACCGCGCAACCATCGGTAAAGAACATCGGCTGGGAAACAATGGTGGCCTTCAGCTTGGCATTCTTCAGAGACCGTTCCAGTGCCGCGGCGGTTCCGACCGGGACCGGCGTGACTAACGAAAACGTTATGGAGTGCGGGGCGTGCCGTACGATCCGCAACACCAGCTCTTCCAGATGCTCGGCGGAATCCTCGGCCAGAAAAACGACGTGCGCCCTTTTCGAAAAGGCTTCCACGTCGGTGGAATACGACAACCGCCCGCAACGCACGTTGCGCTTCACGATTTCTTTCAGGTTCTTTTCGAAGAAGCAGATGTTGCCCTGCGCCATCTCCACCATGCGGGTGCTATCGGTGTCGCAGCAACTGACGGGAGTTCCGAAATCCGCAAGGCACGCCGAGATGACTGTGCCCAGGTACCCGGAACCGTAGACCCCCACATGCATCGAGACCGTCTCCCGCGGAAAGACCGCAGCTGGCAATTGCTAAAGGTAGTGATTGAAGGCGCGCCGCGCCTCAACGACCCCATGTTCCCCTTCGTTTGCGAAGCTTGGCAATGCACGTAGGGACAACTTTGGGACAGGTCCGGGACATGTCCTTCCGGCCATAGTCTGGCACGGCGCTTGGAAATAGAACCAGTACTAATGTTTGGCGGGAATTCCCGTTCTCTGAGTCGGCACCGGCTCAGACGAACCACCTAGCCCGATAGTCACTTCTTGCGCGACGCGACGGTTCCGCCCAACGGCACGTGCGCCAGGTCTACCCAGGAGTTGGGCACGGCTTCGCGAACGAAGACCAGGTCTTCCAGCACAATGTGGCGGCTTCCGGCGAACCGGGCCCAGCGTTTGCGAGCGACTTCGAATGCTTTCCACGCCAACTCTTCGGTGCCCATCTTCGCAATGGTCAGGTGCGGGATATAGGGCAACTCCTCGGTGCAGCACACCCCGGAGCGGTTGAGCTGGTCGTGCAGATCCTGCATCCGGACGGCGCAGTGGGCGACCCGGATGAAGACGGTGGGCGTGACGGGAAGGAAGGTTTCCACTTCTCCCAGGGTCACTTCGAAGGGATCTACGTCGCGGCACACTTTGGACAGTTCCTCGACGACAGCGGTCTCGCTTCCTTCTAGTTTGCGGGGAGGAAGGATGGTGAGATGAGCTGCCAGATGCGGCAGTTCCGGGTGCAACTCCCGACGAAGTTTTTCTACAAATTCCCCGACTGGCTTCCGTACGTAGGCAACCAGGGCATAACGAGCACCAGACATGATCGGAAAGAAATTATACCCCGCTGCCTCGGAACGGCGGGATAGGCGTTGCTCCCACGAAAGTCCAATTGCTTTGGATACCCTCTCGGTCGTTTTTATTGCCGGACTTTGGTTTGAATACCGGCCTTGTTTTGAATACCCGACCATGCTTGCGGCGCATCTCGTGCTCGACCCCTTGCGATGGGAGAATGTCCATGAAGACGAGGTGTCCATACAAGCCGGCCACGGTCCTCAGATATAATCGGGAGGACCTTCTCGCAATGTAACGTCGGGGCGTAGCGCAGCCTGGTAGCGCACCTGCCTTGGGCGCACAATAGCCCGGTCTATTCGCTCTCCTTTTTCTAACGACTTTCTCGAAAAAACAACAACTTGGGGAGTCTGCTTTTCGCTCAAAACAGATCCCCATAACCTCCAATTCGAGGGGTTCTGACACAGTTTTGACACAGGCGATGTGAACTAGAAGTTGGGGTGAACCCACAACGTGAGACAGTTTTGAATGACACACGTGCCATTGACTTGAAGCTGCTGTACTCATAACTAGCCGGGGATGAGGTCTGGAGCAGGGGACGGCGTTTGTGGAGTGCACCCTTGGGCTGAGACACGAAGTTAAGGGGGGTGTTGCCGTTCGCTGAAAGATCATTGTACGGCGAGGTTTTGTTTTGGAGAATCGTTCGCGGTCGGCGAAGCGGAGGCAGGCTCTGCTGGGTATTTACTTGGATCGCTTGGCTTGAACCTCCAAGTTTTCTTCGTTTCCATCGCCTCTCCAGTCAGTCGCATGGGATTTGAGCAAACCCTGTCGGAATCGCCGGGGCCTTTGTGTTTAGCGAATCCAGCGATAAAAGCCCCACGTCAGAAGCAGGGCTACTGCGAATCCGCCGCAAATGAATGACCATATGACGACATTGATATTGGAGTCTTGAAATTCCACGTAGCGTCCATAGATGACGATGCTCTCCCACGTCACCCAGAACACTAGTAGAAACGCAGCTAGCGAGCTGACAACGATACGGCCTGCAGTCTTCATTTAGCTACTCCTGAAGTTTTGTGCCGAGGCCCTCGTATTTTGCGGGTCAGCGGATCCAGCGATAGAAGCTCCATGTCATTCCAGCCGTTCCGATTACACCAAGCAGAACGACTGTCCACGCGAGATGACTCACTTCTGAGGCAGACATCATCAAATGATTCACATCAAGTTCAGTCCTCGCCATGGTGGCGTTATAGCGTAGCGCGTGGAATATGTACCACCAGCCAACCGAAAGCGACAGGAAGCCCGCAGCGATCAGGCTGACGAGCACTCTGGCAACCTTCTTCATGCTGCAACCTCCTAGAAGTTCTTTCTGCAATCCACAAAGTAGAACGGCGCGCTCTTTCTCCAATTACTTCGTGCGACTTCAGACACTCTGCAATCGCCATATGCCGAAGCGATAGACTCGAAAGAGGGACTTTTATTCCCTTCCGCGTCAATTACTGGACTGTAAATGCGCGTACCAGCAGGTAAAAAGTCTTTCGACGGTAAGGCGACTTCCGGCGGTTTCTTGGATTCACACGCTATCGTTATCATTAGTAACGCGACGATCACTACGACCTTCTTCATGCTGCAACCTCCAAACAACCGTCTTAGCTGTCCGTTGGCGGGAGACGTTATCACAGGAATGAAAAAGCGGCCACGATGTTCCGTGACCGCTGGGAGGGCTTGGCAGAGAATTTCTCAGCGCCCTTGGATGGCTCGGTAATCGCCCGTTTCGCAGTCTGTTAATTTCACCAGTTGATCGGATTCTCAAGCCTGCGTTAAATGCCAATCACTCCTTCGTTTCATGAGAATCGCCCCCTGCTTTCGCGACTGGGGAAGTTCGTAGAAGGCAAGGGGTTGATTTTTGTGTGGTACAGATTCCGGACACGAAGGGCGAGGATTATAATTTCCCTAATCCAATCAACGCCAGCCGCCCAGGAGTGCACACCTCAAATTCCCAAGGGTAGGCCTTCTGGGCGGCACTCGACCCAAACCTCGACAGTAGCCCCGCAGTCCTTGCAGATCAGATGTGCATGGTTGCAGAAGATTGGTGGTCGGCAGCGACCGTAAAGAGTCGTTAACCATAGTTTCGAACGGGTTGCGCTGATCTCCGACGCATGCAAGGATCGCGCTAGACTGCCGCCCGGAGCTAAGCGCGAAGTTGCTTCAACGGACGGTACGTTTGTAGCGACGCTGCGAAATCGAATCTAGTAGCCGTATAGAATCTCTCGCATGCCAAGTGCTGACGAGCACATGCAACAAATCCAATCACGGGTTGACGTTGAAAGGGCGCGCCTGTCGGTACTAGACGGCCAAGTCAAAGACCCAAGTCTGAGACACGACCTTCAAGAGGCAGTCCAGTGGTTGGACGTGTGGAGGATATCTTTCTCCACAGTGCTCGCCAAGAAGAAAGCAGGCCGGACGCCTTAGCACGTTGGTTTAGGTACGCCGAGCAGGCGCTCGTCTGGGCGATAGCCCGCAGAGAAGAGTTGCAGGAAATCGTTGCGAAATTCGGCCCGGATGCCGAAGCTGGTTGAGCAAGCGCAGACAAACCGGAGTACAATACCGAGCAACTTTTAAGAATAGGGCCGCCGCCCGTTGAAGCCTCCCGTGCCTGCGGCTTATTCTCCGCGCTATGCCCTCACGCCAGGACGCCACCGTTAACTTAGTAGAGATCAGGGAGTCCCCCATTGACAAAGTCTGCGTGGTTCGAGCGCTACAAAGCGGCGGTGTTTGAAACCGATCGGGAAAAGGCTTCGAGACTGATTGCGGAAGCGGAATACGCCATCCACGAAAGGCAGCACACCCTGTCCGTTGGCCACCAGGGCTCGTTAGCAGAAAGAGATGCGTTGGCTAATGCTCTGAGCGGCTTACAGGCCTTGCGCAAAGTTGTCATGCAGTCGAAGGTTCGGCAAAACTAGCTGAACTCTAGTCCGGACGAATCGGGGGGCGCTTCGTGTTTAGGTTTCAAACCGATTTCAATCCCCCAAGTCCGGCGGCTTAAATTGCAGCAGCACAACGCGCTCGCTGGGGCAAGATCAACGGACGGAAGGTCGTCTCGATCACTGCCCGCAAGCGCAAGAGAGTCACCGTCCGCGCGCAGAAGAATCGCGGCTGCGCAGAGGGCGAGATAGGCACGGTGGAAGAAGGCCCAGCCGTTGCATCTCTGAGCCGAAGGACTATTCATCTGCTCCTGGCACGCCGACCACCGAGGGCTCCGCACTACCATATATCTGCGCAATCGTGTGACGCAGAGCGATCAGGTTGCTGCGCGAAGATTCGGTATCGCGACTAGCAGGGTCTCTCGCAAGTTCTGCCTGATACAACCTTAGAAGTAGGTCGGTTTGCTTCCCCACGCGTTCCATGGTTCCCAAATCGAGTTGTTCCTCAGACTGCATACTCTATTGTACGGCACAGCATGGGAGAATGTTCCCGTTGCCGAGCTGCAAGCGCTCAGCCCGAGAGTGAAGGCCACCATGTCACCAGGTGGTATAACCTAAGTGAGCTGGTTAACACCTTCTCCTCTTTTAGGTCTCCTGAACTAAGTCAGCCCATCTGAAGTTTGCCCTCCTTAGATTCTGAGGAATCGGGTACGCAATGCCACCAACTGCAATTCTGTACGAAATTCAGAAACTCTACGACGTGAGCGACCGTCTTGACTCGCTGTCGGAGCAACATCCTCTCGTCTCGGAAGCACTCATCAGCATCTCGGGAAGCGTTCGTAACACCGCCACGTTGTTGGAGGTGCTGGTTGCGACGAAAATGGCGCAGTTTTCCGGATTACAGGCAGCAGATGCCTGATTTGCGCATCACCATCTGAGCTATTAGTTGGGAACTTGCCAGCATTCTGGGGCATTCAAAAAAGATGTAGCGTAGAGGACGGTGTTTGGCCTGCAAGTTTAGAAACTTGCTCGCCCAGGCTGCGCTACGTGGAAGAGATTGAGCCGACCAAAGTCGCGCTCGCTTCCCGTCTCGTTAGTGCATCTAAGTTACGATGTCGAAGCTCTTCGTGTCTGGCCAACATTGCTCAGTTTTGGAAAGAGTCTGAGGGCACACCCAACAACGATTCGGGTATCACGCTCGACTGAGCCTTCTTGAGCAATATTGAGCAGCCATGCTGATCTTGCGTTGCTATTGTGATTTCATGGCAATAGTGCGTCACTATCCGGAAACATCGCCAGAACCAACCGAGAGTTCCCTTCCGGGATACCCGCTCGGCGTCTTCCCTCCGATGATCTCGTCCTTTTGCAGAGAAAATGCCACGTACGAAACGAGACATGGTGATTGCAGTCTGCCCGATTGCACCTGCCCATGCCATTCCAGACTAAGATGACGATGGGAAATCTGGAGCAGAGGAGTGACATCTGGCCGCCGAACGTTACAGTCGGTAAGGGGAAATTATGAACAAGCTCCTAAAATCGCTTCTCCAAGCGGGTTTGTATTTTCTGGAACAGCCGGATCGTGCTGCAGAAGCCGTGCGAGAACGTGTCAAGGACGACATCGATGAAGTCAAACGAAAGTTTGAGGGAGAGGACCATGCCCTGCGTTACGTCTTGACCTTTGCTGCCGGTGTCGGTGTCGGCCTGGGAGTAGGGATGCTTACGGCTCCGTCCAGCGGAGAAGGAAGCCGAAGTGCCATTGCTGACAAGGTTCGGGATGTCGGCGATCGAGTTAAGAAGCACGTTGCTGGCGAACGCAACCCGGCAACGGGGACCTAGTCGACATTGCCCCGACCGCAGTTCAGGCGCTTTGGTTCTTCGGGACTGTAGTAACCGCCGTGTCCGTAGGCCATTCCATGCAATGATGGGGTGGTGGAGGCGAACTCCCCGACTCCCGCAATGACTTGGTAAAAGCTCAAGGTTTCCCTGCGTTGAACAAAGCCGACGCAACTGCTGCAACCTGCATTTTCACGGTGACGGTGTGTTCCTCGGCGAAGTTGATTGTTGTCATATCGTTCGAGAACTGCCGAATGAAAGTCACAAGGTCAGGGTTGACATAGACTTCCGCGTTGTAAGAGTCCGTGAATCTCGCAAGTCTCAAGTGATCCTCCCTATTCCTAAAGTTGCCATGGCGGAAAACGATAGCACCCCAACAGACACGCCCGCAATGTAAGCAGGCCGAGCTGTGGGGTGGGGAATGGCGTCAGAAGGGGAACCCACGTCTATCGCTGATGCAGCACTCGCCCAAGCCCCATCAGCGACCGGGTTGACACGTGGGTTATGGTCAGAGCCCGGATTCTCAAAGGTCCTGGACCAGCAGCCCATCAGCGACAAAAGTGGGTTGCTGGGTTAGATGCTCCGTCCGGGACTAAGGGTGCGGCTTGCGCCCAGGAAAGCAGCGATCAATGTACCAGCATGGCGCGCGTCATTCCCAAGTTACTAGACTAGTCTTAGCCTAGATACACACCTAGTCTAGATTTGGTTAGTCTATGTTCCACGTACGTGGTCTAGCTAGGTGACTCGGCCCCAGCGTCCTTTCTGCAACGTTAGACAGCCTAACAAAACCTACTCCTCACGAGTCGCAGGCCTCGGAAAGCTGCTCCCGCTAGTGCTAGGATGCTCAATCCATGAGCACTCCTCTGCTTCCCGATGCTTTGTGGAGTCTGATTCAACCGTTGCTGCCGCCTCCACCGCGCAGACCCAAGGGAGGCAGACCGCGCTTGCCTGATCGTGCTTGTCTGACGGGAATTCTCTTCGTGCTCCGCAGTGGCATACCGTGGGAGATGTTGCCACAGGAACTGGGCTGCGGTTCTGGCATGACCTGCTGGCGGCGGTTACGTGACTGGCAAGAGGCAGGCATTTGGCAACTGATCCACTTCTCTTTGCTGGACTGGCTGGCGCGCTTCGGGGAAATTGATTGGTCGCACGCCGTCGTGGACGGCAGTTCTATCAGGGCAGTTTTTGGGGGGCGCAGACGGGGCCGAATCCCACTGACCGGGCCAAGCTGGGCAGCAAGCGTCATCTGATTTGCGACGGTCGCGGGGTTCCTCTCGCTATTCAACTGACCGGAGCCAATCGTAACGATTCACAGTACGCCCTCGCACTGGTGGATGCTATCCCAAACTTGCAGGGAGAGCGCGGACGACCACGGCATCGTCCCGACCGCGTATTGGGCGACCGGGGCTATGACGCGGAGTCAATCCGGCAAGGTCTGCGTGACAGAGGCATCATCCCGTTTCTTGCAAAGCGCAACACCGAGCATGGCAGCGGACTGGGGCGATGGCGCTGGGTGGTCGAACGGACCTTCGCCTGGCTGAATCAGTTTCGGCGACTGCGGGTGCGCTACGAAAACCGAGCGGACATTCACGAGGCGTTCTTGTCCTTGGGTTGCGCTCTGATCTGCTGGCGCTTCCTGCGTGTCGATTGGGCGGCGTAGTGAAAGTCAGCCGCAGTACATTGACCCACCCTCGCGTCCGGCCTACCATTGGACTCCATGATCGGCCAAACCATCTCGCACTACCGCATCATCGAAAAACTAGGTGGCGGCGGGATGGGTGTTGTCTACAAGGCCGAGGACGGACGCCTCGACCGCTTTGTCGCTCTCAAGTTCCTGCCCGAAGACGTAGCCCAAGATCACCAAGCCTTGGAGCGATTTCGGCGTGAGGCTAAAGCTGCCTCGGCGCTGAACCACCCGAATATCTGCACGATTTACGACATCGGCGAGGAGAATGGCAAGGCCTTCATCGCTATGGAGTTTCTGGACGGGCTGACACTTAAGCACCGCATCGGCGGGCGACCGATGGAGACCGAGTTGATTCTGTCGCTCGCCATTGAGATCGCAGAAGCACTGGATGCTGCGCATTCCAAAGGAATCGTCCATCGCGACATCAAGCCCGCGAATATCTTCGTGACGAAACGTGAGCATGCCAAGATTCTCGATTTTGGTTTGGCAAAAGTGGTGCCACCCATCAGCGAATTGGGAGCCGGGACGGCGGCATCCACGGTAACGCTCGAAGAACACCTCACGAGTCCGGGCACGGCGGTGGGAACCGTTGCTTATATGTCGCCGGAACAGGCGCGAGCGAAGGAGTTGGATGCACGGACCGATCTGTTCTCATTAGGAGCCGTGCTTTATGAAATGGCCTGTGGGAAGTTGCCGTTCAGTGGAGAGAGTACAGCAGTTATCTTCGATGCGATCCTGAACCGGACGCCCGTTCGGCTCGTGCAACTCAACCACGACGTACCTGCCGAGCTAGAGCGAATCGTGAACAAGAGCTTAGAGAAAGACCTAAATCTCCGATACCAGCATGCCTCGGATGTTCGCACAGATTTGCAGCGGCTGAAGCGGGACACTGCCTGGAGCCGCGGAGGTACTGCCGTGGCGCGGGCGGGCAGCATCAGCGCGAGAACAGGACCATTGCGATGGTGGCCGCGGGTGTTGATTAGCAGCGCAGCGCTGATTCTGCTGGTGCTAGGCCTCTGGTGGTTGCTTTCTAACCGGACTCAATCGCAGAAGGAATTGGTCCAGCGACAACTGACCGCTAATTCTCCAGATAACGCGGTTCTAGCCGCCGCTATATCACCGGATGGCAAATTCCTGGCATACAGCGACGCAAATGGTTTTCACCTGCGGTTAATTAGCACGGGGGAGACGAAGCAGCTGGCTCTTCCTTCAGGGCTCGCGGTCGCCAGCACCTTTTTAGGCGCCCCGGAGACCTTGGTTGCTCCCGTTTCGTGGTTCCCCGACGGAAGCAAGGTTCTTATCACTGCTGCACGCCCCGGTGAGGACCCAAGCCTTTGGGCCATTTCCATCCTCGGCGGAGCAGCACGCAAGCTGCGGGATGGTGCCGCAGCAGCAGCCGTTTCTCCTGATGGTTCTCAGATCGCCTTTCTAGGTGATTACGATGCAGGCTCGGCGCAGGGGATTTGGGTGAGCACCGCCGATGGAGATGATCCGCGGCGTCTTATCACCGCGCAAGGTGGCGAACACTTTAACCAAGTGGCCTGGTCTCCGAACGGGCAACGTCTCGCATACTCGAAAAGTCTCGCGGGTACCGAAATCTACGTGAGCGTCATCGAGAGTGTGAGTCTAAAAGGCGGCCCTCCCACTCGGGTTCTGTCAAGCCCAAAATTGCAGGGATTTTGTTGGTTGCCCGACGGACGTATCGTTTACTCCCTGCGGCAATCCGCGATGATTGGCGCTGACTCAAATCTTTGGGAACTGAGGACGATCACTCAAACGGGCGAACCCACGGGCACCCCCCGACAACTAACAAACTGGCCGGGGTTCTCCTTCTCCGGGTTCACGGTCACGGCAGACGGAAAGCAGATGGAGTTCCTTAGGCTCACGGCTCAGTTCCATGTGTATGTTGGAGAGTTGGATGCGAAGGGAACACATCTAAACAACACACGCCGCCTCACGTTCGACGAACATTTCGAGTGGCCTGAGCAGTGGACCCCGGATAGCCAGGCCGTGGTGTTTTGGTCAGACCGTAATGGAAGCTGGGACATCTTCAAGCAGACGTTGGACAAAGACGCTGCTGCCGAATTGCTCCCTCTCGGACCCGAACCGAAGTGGTATTGCAGTTTCAGTCCTGACGGTCACTGGATTTTGTACATGGCTCTTCCTGAAGCCCGGATGCCCGGTGGTTCCGTTCCAGTGCGAATTATGCGGGTCCCTGCGTCTGGTGGACCCCCGGAATTGGTTCTGACTGCATTAGGTACGACGGACATCCGCTGCACTCGTGCCCCTGCCAACCTCTGTGTCTTTAACGAGCAACAGCAAGGTCATCTTGTGTTTACTTCGGTCGATCCCGTGAAGGGACGAGGGCGTGAACTTGCCAGCATGGAAATGGAGCCTTCCATGGCAATCCCCTGGGACCTTTCCCCGGATGGCTCGCAAGTCGTCATGACGCGAAAAGGGCGCATTCGTCTGTTATCCCTAAAGAATGGTGTGGCGACAGATTTAGCAGTAAGGGGATGGAACAGTTTTGGCGAAGTCGATTGGTCTGCCGACGGCGACGCTTTGTTTGTTTCCAGCAACACGCCCCAAGATACCACCCTGCTTCGCGTTGATCTTATGGGAGAAGCCCGTGCGCTATGGCATCAAAAATTCGGGGGCACCAAAGGAGTACCGTCTCCCGACCGGCGGCATTTGGCGGCGGCGGTCTGGACAACCGATAGCAACGTCTGGATGATCGAGAACTTTTGAGAGTAGCGGGAGTCGGCGGTCGTGGGCAGCGGCAGCGACGACTGTGAGCTCGTAATCGGCAAACAGGAAACTAATGCGGTTGTTGGGGCAAAATCGCCTTCACGCTAATACTGTGATTCGCCAAAACTAGATCGCGTGACTGTTGAGTTGCGAGGCACATCACATTCTCACTCGAGGGCGAGCGGTTCTTCACAGAGATCAACCAACATGGAATGGTGTTGGTAATCAAACCAGTGG
>Ga0210409_10004890_pt1 | contig 14232 bp, 7 predicted proteins | sample IncBWH17MmetaG_FD_161649 | JGI IMG/M metagenome (GOLD analysis project Ga0210409, IMG submission 161649) | Forest soil microbial communities from Barre Woods Harvard Forest LTER site, Petersham, Massachusetts, United States - Inc-BW-H-17-M | ecosystem: Environmental > Terrestrial > Soil >... | reverse complement strand
GAACCTCGACTTCGTGTTGGCGGAACTGCCGCCGGATGCGCTGTCCGGTACGCTGCGCGCCGCGCTCGAGGACTGTCGAGCTGCGAACGTGCGTGCCATACGCATTTTATCTGACATGGCCGACGCCGCGCGGCTTCAATCCGGCGCGCGGCGCGCGAACATGTCGGATGTCGATGTGCAAACACTCCTCACGGCGGCTGCGAGACGAGCCGCTCCCGAGGCGACGGCCCGCGGTCTACGACTGGTCTGGAATGCCGACGTGAAGGTAGTGCGAGGCGACGAGGATTTGCTCGGTCGAGTGGTCGAGCGCCTGCTGGAGCGCGCACTGCGCCACGGCCGCGGCGGCGGAACCATCGAGCTGACGCTGCGAGAAGGCGTGATCGTCATTCGCGTTCGATCTGCACTTCCGGAGGAGGGTGGCCCTCCCCCCGAGTCCGCGGTGCGAGGGTTGGCGATGCACTTCGCCGACGCTGCAATGCGCGCCCAGGGAGGAGCGGTCTGGACCGAAGGAGAAGCCGGTGGTTCGCTGCTCTTCTGTGTGTCTCTTCCTGAATAACCCGCGAATCACGTAGTTTCTTGACACCCTGCGCTCCCGGTCCGCACAATCGGCAAAGCGAGAGTCCCCGCTCCCAGCGGCGCGGGGTGGAGAAAGCCCAAGTGCCCAAGACACTCCTTGCCGTCGATGACAGCGCAACCATGCGCAAGGTTCTTGCGATCACGTTTGCCGGCGACGACTTTCGCGTCGTCTCCGCGGACGGCCCGCAGAGCGCGCTCGCACACATGGGCGACGGGCCCGTTGCAGCCGTTATCGACGCGGCTCTCGACGGCGACGGTTATGCGCTAGCCAAGGAAATGCGTTCGCGCGATCCGCGGTTGGCCATCGTGCTTCTGACCAGCCGTTACAACCCTTACGACCCCGGGCGTGGTCGCGAGTCGGGCGCGGACGACTACGCCGACAAGCCATTCGACACGCAGGCGCTGCTCGACAAGGTCAAGAAGGCGATGATCGCCCGAGAGACGGGAAAAGCCGCCGCAGCGCCCGCGCCTGCCGCTTCCGCGCCCCATGCACCGGCCCCCGCGCCGGCCCCGATGCCCATGCCGCCCCCCAGCGCTCCCCGAATGCCGGGGCCAGGCGCCCCGCTCCAGCGCCCCGTCTTGTCGACGCAACGCACGCACACGCTTTCGTTCGAAGGCGCCTCCCCTGCCCCTCCGCCGCCTCCGATTGCGCGCACCGCTCCCGCCGGCACGCCCGTCGCGCAGCCGGTACGGCCGCCCGCGGCCCCCGTTACCGCGCCTGCCCCGGCACCGCGCGCAAGCGTCCAGCGCGACTCCAGCGACTCGATCACGACGGCGGTACCGCCCCGACCGGTGGAGGGCGTGTCAGGTGCGGTGACAGCCAACGGGCAGCTCGCGCGCAAGCTCGGCGAGCTGGGACTGAGTGCCCAACAAGTCGATGCGGTGCTCGCGCTCTCACGCGAAGTGGTGGAGCGAGTCGTGTGGGAGGTCGTGCCGCAATTGGCCGAAGCGCTCATCAAGGAAGAGATCTCACGGCTGACCAAAGAGTGACCTGCTTGGAAGCGGGAGAGGCCAGGTCGCACTAAATTGTTCGCCAAGCATGGCCGGCGATGACGACCCGCTGAGAACTCTCGCGCGCGCAATCGAGAGGATCGAGGAGGCGCTCGAGCGCTTGCCGCTCAACGTAGGCAAGGAGGTGCGAGGACGCATCGCCATGCTGCGCACGCTCCTATTGGACAAGCGCCCTCCCGCGCTCGTTCTGGTCGGTCGGCGGGGAGCGGGCAAGTCGTCCATCATCAATGCGCTGTTCGGCGCGAAGGTCGCCGAGCTCGGCCACGTCACCGCGCAAACCGGTCGTGGGCGCTGGTACGACTACCAGCGCGAGGGCGGCGCCATGTCGATCCTCGACACGCGCGGCGTGCAGGAGGGCTCCCCGCCGAGCGAGGCCGATCCAGGCCTGAGCGCGCTCGAGTCGATCGCCATCGAGCTTCGCGTCAAGCCGCCGGATCTCGTCGTGTTCGTCGCGAAGGCGACCGAGGTGGATGCGGCCATCGACGGTGATCTCGATGCGCTCGAGTACGTCTACAAGGAAATCGATCGCGCGCATCGAACGCAGCCTCCGATGGTCGTCGCCGTGACCCACTGCGACCTGCTCGAACCCAAGTCGGTGCGCTTGCATCGCGCCGGCGATCCCGCAGAAGAAGTGCAGGAGAAGCTCCGACACGTCACCTTGGCCGAGCACGCGATCACGAGCAGACTGGATCGGCGCGCGGCGCTGCGCGACCGGCGTGTGGCCACGATCGGTGTCTCCTCGTACATGTCCTGGGGTGCCGACGCAACGCTGCGCGCCGATGAGCGCTGGCACATAGACGAGCTCACCGTGGCCATCTTTCGGCACTTGCCCGATGCCGGCCGCGCCGAACTGGCACGCGTCACGAGAGCGCGCGCCGTGCAAGAAGAGCTTGCGACGACCTTGACGAAGGCCACCGCGGCCGTTTGCGCAGCCGTGGCGGTGGCGCCCATCCCGGTCGCCGACATCGTTCCGCTCACGACGCTGCAGGCCGGGCTGGTCGCGGGCATCGCGTGGGTCGGCGGGCGCTCGATCGACAGGCGCGGGGCCACCGAGTTTCTCACCAGCATCGGTGCAAACATCGGCTTCGCCTTCGTACTGCGAGAGACGGTCCGGGCCGTGATGAAGATGATTGCCCCGGGGGGCGGCCCGGTCCTTTCTGCGACCGTCGCGTTCAGCGGCACGATGGCCGTCGGCTCCGCCGCTCGCGCCTATTTCATCCGCGGTCTTTCGCTGGAAGAGGCCAAGCGCGCCCTCCGGCGTAAGTCTCGGGATTGATGCTAAGGCAAGCAGCATGAGCCTCACGACCGCGGGCGCAGACCCAGCGCTCGACCAACCATACGACCCGGGGCACGTCGAGCCGCGTTGGTACGAATTCTGGGAAACCCATGGTGTCTTTGCCGCCAGCGACGCGCCGAGCGACACGCGTCCCGCGTACTACCTGCCGATGCCGCCGCCCAACGTGACCGGCATTTTGCACATGGGTCACGCGCAGCGGTGCACGCTCGAAGATACCCTGGTGCGCTGGCGCCGCATGTGCGGACGCAATGCCTTGTGGCAGCCGGGCATGGATCACGCTGGCATCGCGACCCAGCTCGTCGTCGAGAGGCAGCTGGCGCGCGAGGGGATCAGCCGCCAGGCGCTCGGGCGGGAGGCGTTCGTGCAGCGTGTCTGGCAGTGGAAGGCCGAGAGCGGGGGGCGCATCGCGGTGCAGCAGCGGGTTCTCGGCGCCTCGCCGGACTGGTCGCGCTCGAGGTTCACGATGGACCCCGAGATGAATCGCGCTGTCGTCGAGGCGTTTGTGACATTGCACGAGCAGGGCCTGATGTACCGAGACACGCGCCTCATCAACTGGTGCCCCGAATGCAGGACATCGCTGAGCGATCTGGAGGTGGAGAACGAAGAGACGAACGGCGAGCTCTTTCAATTCGCGTACGAGGTGGAGGGAGGCGGGGAGATCATCGTCGCGACGACCCGGCCCGAGACGATGCTCGGCGACACCGCCGTGGCCGTTCACCCCGAGGACCCGCGCTACCTGGCGCTGCACGGCAAACGCGTCCGCCATCCTTTCGTCTCGCGCACCCTGCCCATCGTCACGGACGCCTTGCTCGTCGACCCCAAGTTCGGCACGGGCGCCGTCAAGGTCACGCCCGCGCACGACTTCAATGACTTTGCGACGGGCAAACGACATCACCTTGAGGAGATCAACATCCTCAATGAGGACGGCACGCTCAACGAGAACGCCGGTCCGTTTGCCGGAATGGACCGCAAGGAAGGCCGGCGCGCTGTCAAACGTGCGCTCGAGGAAAAGGGGCTGACGCGCGGCAGCAAGGCCCACGCGCTCACCCTGCCCCGCTGTCAGCGTTCCGGAGGCGTCGTCGAGCCTATGATCTCGACGCAGTGGTTTCTCCGGATGCGGCCCCTGGCCGACAGAGCCCTGGCGGCCGTGCACGCGGGCGAGACGGTCATCATCCCTGGCGAGTGGACCAAGACGTACGACCACTTCCTCGAGAACATCCAGGACTGGTGCGTTTCCCGCCAGCTCTGGTGGGGACACCGGATCCCGGCGTGGCATCATCGCGAGACCGGCAAGTTCGTGGTGGCTCGAGAGCGCCCCGCAGAGTGCAGCCCCGACTGGGTGCAGGATCCCGACGTGCTCGACACCTGGTTCTCGAGCGCGCTCTGGCCTTTTTCTACGCTCGGCTGGCCCAGCCACACGCCGGCGCTGCAGCGGTTTTACGGCGCGCCGGAGAGCGATCTCGAGACAGGCTACGACATTCTCTTTTTTTGGGTCGCTCGCATGATCATGTTCGGGCTGCACTTCATGGACAGAGTGCCGTTCCGGCGCGTGCTGCTTTCCGGCCTCATCGTGGACGAGACCGGCGACAAAATGAGCAAGGTCAAGGGCAACGTCATCGATCCGCTCGATCTGGTGCACGGAACGAGCTTTTCGGAGATGGTCAAGAAGACGTTGCCCGGCGCGCCCGAATCCGAGGCCCTGACCAAATTCAAAAAGGCATATCCCTCCGCGGCAGCCATGGGAAATGGCTTTCCAGCCTTCGGGGCCGACGCCCTGCGCTTCACGCTTGCGACCTACTCGCCGAGCAACAAGCGCATCGCGCTCGCCCCGAAGCGCATCGAGGGCAATCGGCATTTCTTGAACAAGATCTGGAATGCTGCGCGCCTCGCGCTCGACTTGCTCGGCGACTTCGCCTGGCCGTCGGAGGTCAACGGCGCGGGCTCGACCCACCGGACCGGCAGTCCGAACGGCTTTTACAACGACTGGATCCGCTCGCGCTTCGCGGCGGCGTGCATCACCGCCGAGGAGGGCTTCGGTTCCTTTCGCATCGACGAAGCGGCGCTGGCGGCGTACCGCTTCTTCTGGAACGAGCTGTGCGATTGGTACCTCGAGCTCGTCAAACCGATTCTCCGATTGCAGCCGGACGGAACGCACGTCAGACCCGACCTGGTCCCCGAGACTCGCACCACGCTTGCCTACGTGCTCGAGGGGAGTCTGCGCCTGATGCACCCGATGATGCCCTTCATCACCGAAGAGCTCTGGCAGCGCTGCCCCAAACCGCGCTCGCGCAAGGTCAGCATTGCGCTCGGTCCGTTTCCGACGGCCGAGAACGAGCGCGCGATGCGCGACGTCGAGATCGAGGCGCGGATGGAGATTCTTCAGGCGGTGATCTCGGCGGCGCGCACCGTGCGCAGCGAGCACGACATCGACAAGAAGGCCGATGTGCCGGTGAGGGTGCGCGCGAATAGCCCTGAGGTTCTTGGCTTCTTGCGCGAACACGCGAAGTCGATCGGCGTGCTCGTCAAAACGAAAGGCGAGCCCGCGTTCGAGACCACCGGCGGCGTGCGCGAGCCGGGGACGACCGTCAGCGTCGTGCCGAGTCCCCGTGGATCCATCGAGGTTCTTGTCGGGCTAAAGGGACTGGTGGAGCCGGAGGCGGAGAACGCCCGCACCGAGCGCGAGCTCAAGAAGATCGACAAGGAGATCGCGTCTCTCGAAAAGAAGCTGAGCGCCCCCGGGTTCGTCGATCGGGCACCCAAGGAGGTCGTCGACGAGGCGAGAGCTCAGCTCGAGGCGCTCCGGGAGGCGCGGGCGCGCCTCGAAGCGGCGCGAGAGCTCGTGAAGGAGCTCTGACGAGACAATGCTCTTTCGGCAGCTCTACGACGCCGTGTCCAGCACGTACACGTATTTGCTCGGGGATCCGGCCACGCACAAAGCGGTGCTCATCGACCCGGTCTTCGAGAAGCATCCTCGCGACGCAGCGCTCATTCGCGAGCTGCATCTCGATCTCGCCTACACGCTCGACACTCACTGTCATGCCGATCACGTGACGGGCGCGTGGCTGATGAAGCAGGCGCTCGGAAGCCAAATCGCGCTTTCCGCGACCTATGGCGCCGCAAACGTCGATCAGCCCTTGTCTCACGGCGCCGAGATTCGCTTCGGAGAGGCGGCGCTCGAGGTCCGCGCGACGCCTGGACACACCGACGGGTGCCTTTGTTTCGTGTCGACGGACCGCCGCATGGTGTTCACCGGCGATGCGCTACTCGTACGCGGGGCGGGCCGCACCGATTTTCAGCGGGGAAGCGCGCACAACCTGTTTCGATCGATCCGCGAGCAACTCTTTTGTTTGCCGGACGACTGCGCCGTCTACCCCGGACACGATTACGAAGGTCGAACGTCGAGCACCATCGGCGAAGAGAAGCTCTTTAACCCGCGAATCGGCGGGGGCGCGCGCGAAGAGGACTTCGTCGGCACGATGCGCAACCTCGGCCTGCCGCACCCGAAACAGCTCGCCATCGCCGTCCCCGCGAACATGCGCGCCGGCATGCCCGAGGGCGGGAAGGCGCCGCTCTCCGCGAGCTGGGGCCCGGTCGCTACGACATACGCGGGGCTCTGGGAAATCGCGCCCGAGTGGGTCGCGCTGCACCTGGATGAGGTGCAAGTGCTCGACGTCCGCAGCCGCGAGGAGTTCGAAGGAGAGCTCGGCCACGTGCCGGGGGCTCGGCTTCTCCCGCTCGACGAATTGCGCACGCGCGTCGGCGAAGTCAAGGACGACAAGCCCGTCGTCGTCGTGTGCCAGACCGGCAAGAGGTCTGCGATGGCGACGGTCATCTTGCGCCAAGCGGGGCTGACGCAGATCGCGAACCTCGCCGGTGGCATGGTGCGCTGGCGCGGGCTCGCTTGAGCCAGGTACCCTGATCGCCCCCCCGAAATGATTGCCGCCGACGAGCTGACCCGAAGTCCAGCCGCGCTGCAGCCCACACGCTCCGCCGCACGGACCGGCTCGCTGGCGGAGTTTCTTCTCGTGGGCGGACTGACGCCGCTTCTGTTTCCCCTCTCATGGGCTCTGCGCAATGGCTTCAGCCTCGACGCGTCCGAGTTCGCCGTGGGCTTCTTGATGTTCCACGCGGCCTTCGTGATCAACGACCCCCACTTCACGGTCACCTATTGCCTCTTCTACCGCGACTTCGCGTCGCGCGCGCTCGGCGCCGCGTCCAGCCGCTGGCAGCGGGCACGCTACTTGGCGGCGGGAGTCCTGGCGCCTCTCGCGCTGGCCGGCTGGGCCATCGCCGCGCTTGCCACGAAGTCTGCGGCCCTACTCGGACTCTTCATCCAGCTCATGTTTCTCCTCGTGGGCTGGCACTACGTAAAACAAGGCTTCGGCGCGATGATCGTGCTTTCCGCGCGGCGAGGCGTGCGATTCGACCGGGGCGAGCGTCTCGCCCTCCTGGCGCATTGTTTCGCCGGCTGGGCCTACGCGTGGGCAAACCCCGCGGACCCGGGCACGGAGGTCGAGGAGAAGGGCGTCGTCTACACGACGATCGTCCACCCGGCATGGCTCGACCGGTGGACCCACGCCGTGTTCCTGGCGACGGCGGTCGTCCTGCTCGTCGTCCTCGTCCGCAAGTGGCGGCGCGAGGGCTCCCTGCCTGTTCTTACGCCGCTCTGCGCCATGCTCTGCAGCATCTGGTCCTGGTCCATCTATTCCAGCATCGATCCGCTCGTCGTGTACGTGATCCCCGCGCTTCACTCGGTGCAATACCTCTATTTCGTCTGGCTCATGCGCGGCAACGAGGCCCGCGAACGCGAGGGCCCTCCCTGGTTTGAAACGTCCGCCCGGGTGCGGCTCGGCATCCTCGCGGCCTCTGCGCTTGGGCTGGGTTGGCTGCTCTTCCACGGCCTTCCCTCCGCGCTCGACGACTGGTTCGTCCCGCGCCGCGCGCGTATTGCGCCGGGCATGCTCGGGGCAACGCCATGCTTCGCGGCGATCTACACGTTCGTCAACATCCACCACTTCGCGATGGACGCCGTGATCTGGCGCCGCGAAAACCCGGAGACGAGGTACTTGTCCGCGAGCCCTCGCGAAGCGAGGGATCGGACAGAGACCAGAGTGTCCGGTACGCGCGGCGGATAGCCCCTACGCACGACGATCTAGTCGTTTCAGCGCAAAGTTGCTAAGCCCACGGGCGCGTTTCCTTTGCGTGCCCAGGGCAGCACGCGCGATCGGCCGAGCTATCCGGACATGACCGACACAAAAGCCAGCGAGTCCGCAAAGGTCGCCCCCGGGGGCAAGAATGACGCGGCCGTGCTGCCGCTGGCGATGTGGCGGCGGGGCCTGACCATCACCGGCATCGTCCTGGCCGCAGCAAACCCGCTCATCGCTATGACCGGCATTCCCTCGGGCGGGTCCACGCTTTCGCCGCTCCTTTGGGGGGTCGCCGCGGTCTGCTTCCTCGCGTCCTTCGTTCTCTATCTGGTCGAACCTGCCTCCCGCCGCGAAGAGCAAGCGAAACCCGTGGAGGCGAAGCCCGTTGGAACGCAACCGGTCGAAACGAAGGCGGCCGACGCAAGCGCCGCGAAACCCGGGTCCGCGACCGAGGCGCCCGAGCCGCCCGAATCGGCGCCCTTGCTTCGGCGCGGCAACCCCCTTCGCATCGTGCGGGGCGGCGCTACGGCGGCGGTGGGGTGTCTCGGCGCCTTCTTGCTCATGGCGCGCCATGGCCAGCTCCGCTCCGGCGTTCCGGTCGGCGCCGCGTTCGTCGCGATTGCGGCGTGGGGACTGATGGACCTGCTCGGCACATTCGACGAGCCCGACGAGCGGGTATCGTCGCGGACGACGCTGCGTTCCCTGGCCCCGGCGCTCGGCGCATTCGCCGGCGCGTCGGTTCTCTTCTGTGGATTGCTCGCCGATGCCACGGCGGGTGTCTGGCTCCCTCAGCCGGCGTGGGGGGTGCTCATCACACTCGCCTTCATCGCTGCCGTGGCATCGCTCTTCGAACTCGGCCGGCAGCTCGGCGTTTGGGCAGTCGATGAAGACGGCGCTCCGCGCTCTCTTTGGAAACGCCACGGCTTTTGGGTCGTCGTCGCCAGCGCCGTCCTTCTGTTACCGTTCATGGGCAGCTACGCACTGTGGGACCCGTGGGAGACGCACTACGGAGAAGTGGCCCGCGAGATGCTCGCGCGCGATGACTGGATAAGCCTGTGGTGGGCTCAGGACGGCTGGTTTTGGAGCAAGCCGGTAGCCGACATGTGGATGCAAGCGATCGCGATGGCGTCGCTCGGAGTGCACTACATGCCGGACAAGATGCTCATCGGCAGCGGCACGCGGCCGATCATGCACCCGGAGTGGGCGGTGCGCGCGCCGGTCGTGCTGTTGACGATCCTCGCCTTGTACCTGCTTTACAAGGGAGTCGCGCAAACGTTCGGTCGGCGCGCCGCGCTCCTCGGGAGTCTCGTGCTTGCGACAATGCCGCACTGGTATTTCATCGCGCATCAAACGATGACGGACATGCCGTTCGTCGCGGCCATGACGGCGTGCATCGGACTCGTGCTAATCGGACTGCACACGGCCGAGGACCGCGAGACGCGGGCTTATGAGGTCAAGGTCGGTACGCTGCGGCTGAGGCTCAGCGGCTGGCACCTGGTGTTAGGGGCCATCCTCGTCTGTGCGCTTCCGCAAATCCTCTATTTGCTGTCACGCAATCTCGAGTTCCAGTGGCGCTCGGGCGCGTACGGCTTCCGCTGGCACTACGACGAGTTTCGAAGCGGCTCGGGCGGAGGCAACTGCGGGCTGCCGGGCAACGAGGATTGTCGGGCGCAAACTCCGGCGAGCATTCCGCACTCCGCGAGCGTGAATCCCACCACCTTCGCCGCCTCCTTGTGGCGCATCGTCGGCGCGTTCGAACCAGGGGTGCAAGCGCTGCTCTGGGCAGTGCTGTTGGGCTCCTTGCTTTACATGAGCTGGGGCGAACGGCGGCTCCGGCGCCTTTACTATCTCGCGGCTTGGTTTTTCGCGGCGCTTTCGACGCTCGCCAAAGGTCCCGCCGGTTTCGGCCTGCCCGTGCTCGTGACTTTTCTCTATCTCGCGGCATCGAGACCCGCCGAGGACTTCTTCACGCGCGTGCAGCGGATCGTGCGCGAGCTGACGCAATTCGAGATCCTCAGCGGCCTACTGTTCATCATCCCGATTGTGGCGTTGCCCTGGTACGTCGCGATGTACGTGCGCCACGGGTCGCCGTTCACGGACCGGCTGATCTTTCACGACATGTTCAACCGCGCGTTTCATCACGTTCACGATACAAACGAGGGGGACGACACGAGCTTTCGCTTCTACGTCTGGCAACTGGGTTACGCGCTGTTCCCCTGGTCTGGCCTAGCGCCGTTCGGGCTTTTGTGGTGGCTGCGCGGCGGCCGGCCGAAGCAGGATAGCGACCGCGCCGATACTTGTATGGCACTATGTCTCTGGTTCGTCCTTGCCTTTGCGCTCTTCTCGTTTATGGGAACCAAGTTTCACCACTATGTGCTGCCGGCCATCCCGCCGATCGCGATGCTCATCGGCCTGGCACTCGACGACATGATCGGGCGCCGCGCGCTATCCAAGCCGGGGTCGATCGTGCCGTACTTGGCAGGCATCGCCGGTGGCGTCGCCCTGGCCGTAATGGGGATTGCGCGAACCCAGCCCGGTTCGCTGTTCGGCTCCAAGCCGGACGGCAGGCTCGCCGACCCTTCGGTGCTCATGGGCGTGGTGACGGCAGCGGCGGGAATCGCCCTCGCCGTCCTCTTCGTCAAGCTGTTCGGTAGCAAGGAGGCCGGCGACCCAGGCAAGGACGAATCGAACGAGTCGCTCATGTTGGGCGCGGGTGCGGTCGCCGCGGCGCTGCTTCTCGTGCTTGTCTCGCGCGATCTTGTCATCAAGGTCGAAAACGCCGACCAGCCCGGGGCCATCCGCCTGCTGCACCTCTTCACGTACAACTACCGCCGTCCGTGGCCCGATTCGCTCGATTTCTCCGCGGCCCTCACCGGCCTCGGCGTGGTCGCCGTGGCCATCTCGCTGGCGCTGGCGGTTCAGAAGCTGCGCGCTCATGCGGTCGTGGCCATGTGCGCGTTCGCGCTCGTCAGCGCCGCATGGGGGCTGGACGTGTACATGACCAAGACCGCGCCCCATTGGGGCCAGCACGAGGTGATTGCGGCGTATTACGCCGATCGCGCTTCGTCCGACGAGCTCTTGGTCGCCTACCAGATGAACTGGAAAGGCGAAAATTTCTACACTGGCAACCATGTGCCCGCGTTCGTCTCCACCGGTTCGACGTTCACCTCGTGGCTGAAGCAAAAGCGCGAGCAGGGCGTGAGGGTGATGTACTTCATCACCGAGCACGGGCGCATCGGGGGGCTCAAAAGCGAAGTCGCCGCCAGAGCGTATCGCGAGGTCACCGACAAGACCCTCTGCAACAAGTTCGTCCTGGTCCGCGCGGAACTATAGAGAATTGAACAGGGAGACGGAGAGATGGGGAGGATCTTGGGGGGTTGTCTTTCCGCACCCAATCTCCGTGTCTCTCCGTCTCCCTGTGATCTCTCAACAAGGACGCATCGTGCACTCGGGTGAGCAGGCCAGACGATTCTCTTGGCGCACCCAGCCGGGGGGCACTAGACTGAATGGTGATTCATTCACCCACCGGTGGAGAAAAGGCCCGTGTCCAAGCCCATTCCCGCGTACAACCGCTACAAGGCCGACTTGCGCGAGTTTCAGTTCCTGCTCTTCCAGCAATTTCGCCTCGGCGAGCTGCTCGGGAAGAGCCCATTCGAGGCTTGGGGAGAAGACGAGATCCGCTCCACACTGACCGGTTGCTATCGCTGGGTGCGCGAAGTGGCCGGACCGCTCAATGCGCCCGGCGACGCCCAAGGTTGCAGGCTCGAGAACGGGCAGGTCATCACGCCGAACGGCTTCGGAAAAGCATGGAAGAGCCTCTACGAAGCAGGCTGGAAGCAGCTCGCGGCCGACCCCCAGTGGAACGGCGGGGGCGCTCCTCGGGCACTGGTCGTGCTCGTCGAGGAGATGTTGAGCGGCGCGAACACCGCATTCGCGATGTACGCGGGGCTCACGTACGGGGCCGCCGAGGTCATCCACGCGTTCGGAACGCCCGAGCAACAGAAGCTCTATTGCCCGCGGATGTTCGAAGGCACTTGGGCCGGCACGATGTGTCTGACGGAGCCCCAGGCGGGAAGCGACGTCGGCAGCTCGACGACGAGCGCGTCGCGCGAAGCCGATGGCAGCTACAAGATTCGTGGGACCAAAATCTTCATCTCGGGAGGCGACAATGACTTCACCGAGAACATCGTGCACCTGGTCCTCGCCCGCGTGGACGGCGCTCCTCCGGGAACCAAAGGCCTGACGCTCTTCATCGTCCCGAAGTTCCGCACCGGCGCGGACGGCGCGATTGGGGTGCGTAACGACGTGAGCGTCGCCAATATCGAGCACAAGATGGGCATCAATGGCTCGTCGACGTGCGTTCTGAACTTCGGCGACTCGGGGCAGTGTGTCGGCTGGCCAGTCGGCGGAGAGACCAAACTGAACCAGGGCATGCCGCAAATGTTCAAGCTGATGAACAGCGCGCGCATCGCGGTGGGCGTGCAAGGGTTGAGCGTGGCGTCGAGCGCGTATCTCAACGCGGTGGAGTACGCGCGCGAACGAAAGCAAGGCGCCAACATGCTGCACTGGAAAGACGCGACGGCCCCGCGCGTCTCGATTCTCGAGCACGCCGACGTTCGCCGAATGCTGCTCGATATGAAGGCACGCGTCGAGGGCACGCGCGCGCTCGCCGTCAAGCTGGCGCATCACACGGATTGCGCGATGGCGCCGCATGGTGACGGCGATCAGAAACACCTGTACCACCAGGGTCAAGTGGACCTCCTGGTGCCGCTCGTGAAAGCGTATGGGAGCGACCAGGGGTTCCGAATTTGCGAGACCGCGATTCAGACGTTCGGGGGCGTCGGATACACGAAAGACTTTCCCGTCGAGCAGTACTGTCGCGACGCGAAGATCTTCAGCATCTACGAAGGCACGAATCACATCCAGGCCATGGACCTGGTCGGCCGCAAGCTCGGTCAGAACGGCGGCGCCAACCTGCAGGCGTTTCTCGCCGATGTCGCGCGGTTCGTGCAAGAGCACGCGGGCGACAAGGAGCTGGGATCCGCTGTCAAGACGCTGGGGCTGGCGCAAGAGGCGGTGGGCGGGGCCGCGATGCGCATGCTCGGGTGGTTCCAGACGGGCAAGCCCTTCATGGTGCCCCTGCACGCGAATCGCTTCCTCGAGATGATGGCCGAGACGACCGTCGCGTGGATGCTGCTCGAGGGCGCGCTCATCGCGATCGCTGAAAAGAAGAACGTTCCTGCGGGGCACCCGGACGCGGCCTTCTACGAGGGCAAGGTTGCGGCGGCGCTCTACTATGCGCGAAACGTCCTGCCCGGAGTGGAGCTCAAGGCAAGGCTGATGGGCGACGAAGACAAGACGCCGCTCGATATACCGGATACGGGGTTTGCCACCGTGTAGCGGGCGCTGAGCTTCGGAGGGGTGCCCTTGCTTGACGATATAGGGGGCGACCAGTAGAAGCTTGCGTTCCGATTGTTCCGGCTTAGCTCAGTCGGTAGAGCAGGCGGCTGTTAACCGCCGGGTCGCTGGTTCGAGTCCAGCAGCCGGAGCTTGTAACGGCTCGAAATTGCTCGGTTTCTGGCGCCCACCCTTTTACTTGGCCAATCAAGTCCTTGCCGAAGGGCAGCGGTGCGAAGGGTGTTCCAAACTTTCCCTTCAGATCCTCGACCGCCTTCACGTAGCCGAGCGTCGTCGAGATGTGCTCGTGGCCCGGTCTCGATTGAATTCGATCCACCGGCGTCCCCGCCAGCGCTTCCCACGTGATGTCGCTGTCACGAAGAGACCGAAAATTCACCCGCATCGTGGTCGCGCTGTCCTCAAGCAAACGAACACGGTCGACGCCCGCAATCTTGAGGTGCTCTAGTCCGCCGAATCCGACTCAGACTGTCCCACAATGCCTCATGCAACCACGGCTATTGGCTCCGCTTCAATCCCGCCCGGAACTGTTCGAGTTTCTTGAGTGCATCGTTCTTCAGCGCGCCACTCGAAGGCTTCGCCGTTAGCCCCGACGCGGGCTCACCCACATCTTTGACCCGCGGGCGCCGCTCCTGTTGCCTTGTCTGTGGCCGCGCGGCGTCGCCGGCGCTCTTCATCGTCAGCGCGATTTGGCTCTTGGCGAGGTTGACCTCAAGGACGCGCACCGTGACGCGATCGCCGGGGCTTACGACCTCGCGCGGGTCCTTCACGAAGCGATCGGCGAGC
>Ga0210409_10004889_pt1 | contig 14237 bp, 11 predicted proteins | sample IncBWH17MmetaG_FD_161649 | JGI IMG/M metagenome (GOLD analysis project Ga0210409, IMG submission 161649) | Forest soil microbial communities from Barre Woods Harvard Forest LTER site, Petersham, Massachusetts, United States - Inc-BW-H-17-M | ecosystem: Environmental > Terrestrial > Soil >... | reverse complement strand
CCCGAATCAGATGGCGCAGCGAATCACACCTCGGGCAACAAAAACAACCAGCAGTTCCCACCGCTTACCTCAAAAATCCCCCGATTCAAGCCGTTATGGAGGTGGTATTACACTTCAACTATAGACAAACGCGTTCATGCGCTTCTGCGAGCCTGCATCAACTGTCGAAGGGCGTGGCCGCCACCCTGATATGTCTGATTGCCTCTCAATACCGACGCATCGACGCCGATGCTCGCGTGCGCGAGATAAAGTATGTCGAGGAGACTCTCCGGTAGCGGATGAGTGAAGTTGTCAACTAAGTGACCGACCTCCATTATCGTGAAGTGCTGCCCATAGAGCACCGTTGTCGGTTCCGGTCCATCGACGATGGCATAGCGCAGCGCGCTGCTCTGGACGACCTTCCCGCACATAACGCAGCGTCGTGCCCCTGAGCGTCCCAGGCAGCGCCGAGTGGTTACCTTGCCAGTTGCCTTGGCCGGGTTGACACTGCTTTCTAAAAGTCACGCTCTAATCGCCAGGGTCTTCCTTGGGACCTCGAAAGTCGCGTTTCCCGCTTCCACTCTTCGCCTCCTCAACGAGTCTTAGCCATTCCTGAGCCAATTCGGCCAAAAACGCTTTGAGGCGAGGATCAGTTGTCGCGCGAGCTTCCTCAAGGCATCGCGCCGCAAATCGCTGATACTTTCTGGCGGGCTGCATTTTCCCACTCCAAATGCGCGAGTTGGCAGAGGATCGTAGCAAATTGAAGATGGAAGCGCATTGGCACCAAGCGCTGATTTCTGCAGCCTCCACGCACCCGCCGTTTGTTCCCTCCTCAAAGACAGTACGTCGGTGGAGGCGGAGCTGAGCCTGGGTCCCGCGGCTGGTAGCCGGGGCTCTTTCGCGCTTGCTCCTCGGCGCGTGCGGTAGGATGATGTGCTGAAGGGCGACCCTAGCTAGGACGCTGGGTTATGAGCAACAGACGGACGAATCCAGACGGCGAATGCCAATCTTGCCACGGGACAGGCTACGTCGCCGGCGCACAGCCGATAAAGACCGGCCCTTATGTGCTTGAACCGCCACCCTGTCGGGTATGTGGATGCACGGGACGTGCGCCTCAACCCAAGGAGTGAGCGAGGGGTGGTCGGCGCTGCCCGCCATTTCACGGAACGGAATTTAGCTCTTGGCGCAGGCGAACCGCGATCAGCAACATGTTCTGTTAGCTCGTCTTGCAAGGACTCCAACGAGCGCGCGTGCCGCCCTTGCCGTTAGCGAATCTTGGCGGCAGTCGCCTCAAGCTTGGCCACTTTGGGGTTGAGACCTTCCGGCTGCTCGGTGTTGCTCGACAGTTTTGCGCTGTAAGAGCCGAAGAAGCGCATGAGGGACCAAGCGGCTCACGCCTGCCGCGCGCTGTGCCGCGCTCGCGTAGCCGAGGAGTCCCAGCACCGCAGGGGAACGCGCGTCGGAGAGCACTTGAAGATGGTGCTCAGCAATCATCGACCGGCAGGAGCGTTGAGCTTGCCCGAGCACCGCTTCCCACCGCCCTTCAAAGAAAATACCCTGGCGCCACGTTAAGAATTTTCGCCAGGCGTTCGAGCGTAGCAAGTGTGGGGTTGCGGCGGCCGTTTTCCAAATGGCTGAGGTAGGAGTGGTTCATGCCACGTCGCTTCGCAACGGCAGTTTGGGTTAGCCCGGCCGCGATGCGCCAGTGTCGCACGTTTTTCGCCAATTGCGACACGCCGTTGCTTCTCCTAGTCCTCGAAGTATGGCGCGGTTTTTCGGCGATTTCGCATAGCGCGCACCCGACATCATGGACTGTCGCGATGACGACAGGCGCTTTATTTGCAAGCAGCAATTCTCTGAGCATCGACATGTATTGGCGCAACAGGTGCCGGGTGGACCAATTGTCGGTCTTGCGCCGGATGGCCGTAAACAGCCGTTTGTGGGGGACCGCTCGACCCAGGTTGTCGAGGAAACAGGCCAACAGTGCTAGCTGAACTTGACCGCGCCGAACATTGACGCGCTGTCCGCTGATAAACAGGGCCAGCCTTCCGGTAGCTTCTCGCAGGATTGCAATGCCGGGGGGATGTCGCTGATTCTGCATGGGATAGTCGCCGCGAAAAAAGCCCCGCGCTCCCTAGGCGGGGCTAGTCGGCCTTGAGACGCTCTGTGCAACGGGACCTAGCTTTTCCCTGCACAAAGCGGCGTAGCTTAGCGCAAGTCAGAGTACCGGGCGAGCGGTGCCGGCCCAGGGGCGCATCGCCGCCAATGTCGCAAAGCTACGGACCTGACTTTCTTCGGGGCCGCTGCCGGTAAGCTAGGCGTAACGAGGTTGCAGCCGCACATTCACGATGTCCGCGCTATGTCTGCTTGTGCTCCAACTGCGGACGTATCGCTGCAACGCGGCCGATGACGCAACGGGCCAATAGCGACCGAACCGGAGATAAGCTAGGCAGTCGTTCAGGACGAGGTCGCTACCTGCACCGTTGCGTTTCGCCGCGGAGACTGCCGGTATCTGCATGGGTGCAGACGTACATTGTTTAGAGTGCTGAGGCATAGGACGCGGAGCAGCGTTCGGCCAGGCCGTCGCAGCGTCCGCAGCGGTTGATCTCTCGTACGCGGTTCTCTCTTGGTAACTCGGGCACATAGTTGTGCGTACTACACACCTTCAGACCGCTGCACTAGTTTTGGTTAGGCCGCTGACAAGGAGGTCCAGAAATGACTAAGGTTCTCATCCTCTATTATTCCGCGTACGGCCACATGGAGCGCATGGCTCAGGCCGTTGCGGAAGGCGTAAGGGACGCGGGCGCCGAAGGTGACATTAAGCGGGTGCCGGAATTGTTTCCGGAAGATGTGGCAAAACAATCCGGGTTTAAGCTTGATCAGAAAGCGCCGATTGCGACAATAGCGGAATTGGCCGATTACGACGCGATCATTTTTGGGTCCGGGACTCGGTTCGGAATTTTCACCTCGCAGATGCGCAATTTTCTTGATCAAACTGGACCGTTGTGGATGAAAGGCGCGCTTGTCGGCAAGGTGGGCTCGGTGTTTACTGGATCCGGGACGCAACATGGTGGACAAGAATCAACCATTCTCTCAATGATTCCTACCTTCTCCATCACGGTATGATCGTGGTCGGGCTTCCGTACTCATTTCAGGGGCAGAGCACCATGGATGAGATTAGCGGCTGTTCGCCTTACGGCGCATCTACGATCACTAAACCTGACGGCAGCCGCATGCCTTCGGAGAACGAACTTGCGGGCGCGCGCTTTCAAGGCCGCCACGTCGCGCAGATCGCTAGCAAACTCAAAACATGATCTGACCTTCGGCGCACGAACTGAGGGTTTCCAGCAGGAGCAGCGCGGTCTGACACCCTGACAAAAGAGAGCAGCTTGATGTTTCATTCGGGTCAAATCCAGTCTTCTAACGAAGTCTGCGCCATGCTCGCGGACAGGGAATAGAACGGTGGATGATCGAATTATTGAGCTTCTGTACCGCAACCTTCAGGAAGTCTTTGGCGAAGGTGACGCGGCCCGCCGCCGCGCCGCCATTGAGGACTTCTATACTGAAGACTGCGTGCTGTATGTCCCGCCCGGTGTCTTTGTTGGACACGACGCTCTAGACAAGTTCGCCGGAGACCTCCGCGCGACACATCCACACTTCGTCTATACGCCTCATGGAGAGCCACAAGCCCTCCACAACGGGGGGATTCTGGCATGGGGGTCAGGCCCGAAAGGCGAGGCCCCAGACTACACCGGACTGGATCTCGTCATTGTTCGCGATGGCAAGATTGCGGCGCTCTACGTCTTTCTCAATCCCAAATTTGCTTAGCGGACCGCGGCACCCTCGCGGCTTACCCTCGCGTCTAAACGAAGTTCGGAACTTCAGGAGGGGAGCGCTTCTGCCCCGGCAGTTCAGGCGGGAAGGGCCGCTTGCGGATTGATAACAATACCACGCCGCCGGGATATCGTCTTCAAGCCGCGAGGCATCACAGTCGGCTAATTTCCGGATCGGGTCAGGTGTGACAGATTGCCTCGATGGCGCGATGTCAGCTGTTCCTCCGTTAGCGACTAAATTTCCGTCTCGCAGTAAACGAGCGCCTACGGTGAACCGAGATCTTCTCGGCGCCGGCGTTGCCCGCCGCACTCGTGCGCTGGCAAATATCACTCAGCCGCCGCAGGCTGCCGCACCGCGGCTTCGATGCTGGGCGATAGATAGGCTCCTTGGCGAAGCAACTCGCGCTGGATCACGCTCGCCGCAATGTCGCGAGGGCGCTGGCCGGTTCCTGCCGCGAGAGCGGCCGCAACGCCGGCGGCTTGGCCGGTGAGCCAACACTGGGGGATCTCGCGCAGGAATGTGTGCGAGCTCGCATCGCAAGCAACGTGGCGCCCGGCACCCAATATGTTGTCGAGCTTTTCCGGCACCAGCGCTCCGTAGGGCACCGAGATATTGGGAAACTTCGGTGCCAACGAGGCGGACACGCCAATTTCGTCATCCCACACCTGACCAGTGTCCCATTGCTGACGGGTCACCTTGCGCAGTCCAGCGAGCCGCCGGCTGTGGCGAACGCCAATTTGTGGTGCGCCGAGCATCAGGAAGGCATTGGAGAAACCAGGAGCCGCAGCCCGATAAACCTCAAGATGGCCGACTGCGAGTTCACGCGAGCGCAATTCGACGGTGGTCAAGTCCTCGACATCGACTGCGCTGTAACCTGCAAGCCGCGGACCTAAGAACAATGCCACGTCGTTGCGCCACGACACGAACGGCTTCTCGAAGAATTTCGACCGAGTGCCATGAACGCCGCAAACGAATCCGGCTCTTGGCTGCGGAAAGCGAGCCAGCGTTCCATATCGACGCCGCCGAGCAGGAAGACGGTATTCATGCAATGGTGAATATCGCTGGCGTCGACATCAGACTCGCACCGTGCGCCAGACCGCGCTATCAGATCGGCGTCGCCGGTGGTGTCGATAACCACTTTGGCCAAAATCGCGTGCCGGCCTTCCTTGCTTTCAAAGATCACACCCCGCACGACGCCATCTTCGATGATTGGCGCAGTGCACCAAGCGTGCAGCAACAGCTGCACCTTGGCCTCCTCGGCCATCCGCAAGGACAGCGTCTTGAGTGCTTCGGGATCGATCGTCGGCGACCACGTCACAATGCCATGGTAAGCAGCTGTCCGCTGCGCCCAATAGGCGGCGGTCGCGGCATCGCGGTTTCCCCAATCGGCGCGTGGCGGGCCCTGAATCGCATCCTTCGGCAGGCGTTCCATTAATTCGTCGGCGAGGCCACGGATGACCTGCCGGCCAGACCAATCCGTCATGCGGTCAATCCAGATGACCAGCCCGCCGGTTGAGAGCCCGCCAAGGTGGTTGTAGCGCTCAACCAGCAATACGTTGGCGCCAAGCCGCCCAGCAGCAATAGCGGCGGCGGTTCCGGCCGGGCCACCGCCGACCACCAGCACGTCAGTCTCTGCGAAAACTGGAGTTTGGCGGGCTGGCTCAAAAATCGTTTTGCTGGGGCGGAGGCGTCGCACTCGCTCGCTGCCACTAAACAGTTCGAGACCCTGGGCGGCGCCGATGCTGCTGCTGTAATTACCGCTGCCTGGGGGATCGCGGAAAATCTCGCTCGCGCGCGTCGTTCGTATACAGGGTTCGGGTTCCTTGCCGGTCGGCATTTCGCAACCTCAACCGCTTGCCCCGTGGGAAAGCGCGACAATCGCTGCTCGACCCCGTGCGCGTATATTGCCAACCAGCGTAGTGTCGCGGATGAGCCCGCGCAATCGGCCCCCTTTTCCCTGCCACGAGACCGTGAAAGCTCGCGACTTTGTCTTCGACCGTTACGCACCTTGAAGGGCCGAACGTAGCAAAAGCGCGGATTTGAGGTGCGCTAGAGACTCCCGCTATTGCTCCGCTAGCGACCCAATCGCTGCATCGCGGTAACCCTCGGTGTGGGCCAAAACCGGAAGTCGGCTGACGCCCAACAATCTCTCTACGCCACGGCGGCGAGCAACGCTTGCGCCTCCGCGATCTCCGGGAATTCCAGCGTCGGCGAAAAGTTTTCGAGCGCTGGGGCAAGGACGGCATGAGCGTCGGCGACGCGGCCGGTCGATTGATAAAGCTTCGCCAGCGAGAGTGCGGCGCGCAGCGCGAAGCTCCTCGCCCTCTGCTGCTGCGCGACGGCGATGGCGGTGAGGAAGGCTTCTTCCGCCGGTGCGGTGTTTGCCGGATTTCGCTTGATCAAAAGTTCGCCGCGGACGCGATGCAATTCGGGGTCGGACCAGCGCTCGCCCGTTGACTGTGCCTCGGCGAGAAAGCGGTCAAGTTCGCCGATGGCGATATCCAGGTTGCCTGCACTGGCTTCGGCCTCTGCCAGGAGTGCGCCCAAATAGGGACGATGAAAAGCCTGACCTAGTTCGCGCCAGCGTTCGATGCCACGGCGCATTTCCGCCAATTCCATCTGCTGGTCGCCGACGAGCCAGTTGGCCCAGCCGTGGAAAAGGCGGCCGGCACTCTCCCAGATCGGCATGGCGCGCTCGCGGGCGAGGTCGAGGACGGCCTTTGCCACCGGCGCGGCTCGCTCTCTGCCGCCTCGCAATGCTTCAAACAGGCAAAGGTGATAATTGACATACGCGAGCGTTTGCACGTTCCCGCTCTTTGTCGCCTGGCTTGCCGCTTGATCAGCGAACTGGCGCGCCCGTTCCACATCGCCCAGGGGCCAGAGCACCAAGGCCAAGTAAATCATGGCGGCGGCGACCTGGTCCTGGCCGAAGCGAAAGGCGAGATCGCGGTCGCGTTCGCTGTCGAGGATAGCGAGCGCCTTCTCGATGTTTACCTGGGCTCCCGCGTAGTCCCCGAAGTAAAGGCGTGTCAGGCCTGATATGCGGCATGCCACGCCGGCTTCTGGCGAGTCTGGACGGAGGTCGGTTTCACGCAGAAAGGCGGCTGCCGCCTCCTGCATTGTTGCCGGCTCGCAGCGGTTCAGGCTGCCGACCCACTGGCCGTAATAGGCGGAGAAGCGATCGGCCGCGTCGCCGAGGCCGGCGGCGAGCGTCTGCGCCTTTGCAAAGGCCGCACTCGTTTCCGGAGCACCATGGCCGCGCGCATGGATCAAGGCATTGGCATAAGCCGTCTGCAGTTGCAGCCGGCGCTGACGCGATGCCGCGGCGTTCTTCACTTCGTCGGTTTCAGCAAGCGCGGCGAAAAGCCTTTGCGCCTCTTCGATCTCCGGAAACTCCGGCGTCGCCGAAAATCCTGTCAGCGCGGGCGCGAGCACCGCGTGAGCGTCGACGGCGCGGTTGGTCGATTGATAGAGCTTCGCCAGCGACAGCGCCGCGCGCAGCTCGAAGCTGCGTGCCTTCTGCTCTTTTGCGATGGCGATGGCGGCAAGGAAGGCTTCTTCTGCGGGCGCTGTGTTCGTCGGTTCGCGCCTAAGCAGAATCTCGCCGCGCACCCGATGCACTTCGGCAGCGAACCAGCGTTCGCCGGTCTGCCCGATCGCCGCGAGTTGCTCCTCCACGGTTGCCAGAGCGGCGCCCAATTCGCCCGCTGCAGCCTCCGCTTCGGCGAGCAGGGTGCCGAAAAGCGGTTGCTCGACGCGAAAATCCATTTCTCGCAGCAGCGCCAGTGCGGCGCGCATTTCCACGAGCGCCTGCGGATTGTGCCTCCGTGAAGCCCAGGCCAGAGTAAACTTCGCGAACCCGTGCCAACTCGGCAGACCGTGGGTAAGGCCAAGATCAAGAAGGGCTTGGGCGTGGGGCGTTGCCCGATCGAGATCACGACCCACTGTCGCGAAAACCACCATGTAGTGGTGCGTCAATGCCACCGTTGGAATGTGCCCGCCGGCGAGTGCGAGGCGCATCGCATCCTCGACGAGACGAGCGCCGCGGTCGGTCTCACCGCGCGCGTAAAGAGTCATTCCCAGATAAAAGTCAGCGAGAACGCCCTGATCGTAGGCGAAAGACGATGACAGATGCAGGTCGCGCGCGTGATCGTAGCGCGCCAGCGCCTGCTCCAGCTGCACCTGCGCGCCGGCGTAGTCGCCCGCGTACCAGCAGGTCGTACCCAGCAGGCGATGGGCAATGCCGGCTTCGGGCAGTGCTGGCGAGCGCTCGGCGTCGCGCATGAACGCCTCGGCGACCTCGCGCATCTGCACAAGATTTCCGCGGATGAACGGCCCGACCCAAAGGCCGTAGTAAGCCGAGAAGCGCTCGACGGGGTCCTCGATCGAGGTGGCTAGCTCGCGCGCCTTGGCGAAGGCGGCAGTCGTCTCGGGCGGCGACATGCCGCGACCGTGCAGCAAGGCATTGCTGTAGGCGGTCTGCAGCCGGAATCGGCGCTGCCGCAACGCTGTTTCTTCTTTCACCTCCTCGGTCTGCGCGAGTGCGGCAAGGAGGTTCCCTGCTGCTTCGATCTCCGGAAATTCCGGCGTCGGCCAGAAGCCTTCGAATGCGGGGGCGAGTACGGCATGGGCGTCGGCAGCGCGGCCGGTGGATTGGTAGAGCTTCGCCAGCGACAGCGCCGCGCGCAGCCCGTAGCTCCTCGCCTTTTGTTGCAGCGCAACGGCGATGGCGGTGAGGAACGCTTCCTCGGCCGGCGCGGCCTTCGCCGGATCGCGCTTGAGCAAGATCTCGCCACGGACGCGATGGGTTTCTGCTTCAAACCACCGCTGTCCGTGACGCTCGGTCTCAGCCAGGGCGTTGTCGATGGTGGCGAGCGCGGCGTCGCTCACCCCTGCCTCTACCTCCGCCTCGGCCAGCGCGGTGGCAAAGATCAACATATTGAGCCCGATTCCGCGCTCGCGGCACGCCTCGATTGCCGCGCGCATCTCCGCCAAACCGGCTTCGCGGTCGGTTGATTGCAGCCGCGCCCACACCCCATAAACGGCGCCGTATGCCGCAAACATCGGCAGTTGATGTTCCTGCGATATGTTGAGCAAAGCTTCGGCATGCGGCGCCGTGCCGGACGGATTACGACGCATCATCTCGAATACGGCGAAGTGAGAATGGGCATAGCCTAAGGTGCCGACGTGACCGACCTGCTTTGCACGCGCCAGTGCCTGCGCGATGAACCTATGTGCTTGCTCGACTTCGCCCAGCGGCCATAACACCAGCGCCAGATAGGACATGATGGCGACCCCGATATCCTGGGCAAAACGAACGATGAGATGGGCATCTCGTTCTGGGTCAAACATCGCGAGAGCGCGTTCGAGCTCGGCGCGCCCGGCGGCGAAATTTCCGGCAAGCCAGTAGGCGTTGCCATTGAGGCGAATGGCTGTGCCGGCCTCGGGCGAGCCCGGCCGCGCCGCGACCTCACGCAACATGATGTCGGTGATTTCACGCGTCGGCTCCAATTCACCGCTCACGAAGCCATTCGCCCAGAGGCCGAAAAGAACGGAAAAGCGCTCGGACGGATCTTCGATCCCGGCAGTCAGCTCGCGGGCGCGCGCGAAAGCGGCTTTGGTTTCCGGCGCGCTATAGCCGCGCGCATGCAACATCGCCTGGCCGTAGCTGGTTTGTAGCTTCAGCCGTTGGCCGGCCGACGCTGTTGCGGGCGTCGCCGCCGCACGTGGCGCCGGACCGTCGCCGGCCTTGTCGGACATCTCGATGGCCTTGCCGAGATGGGAGATAGCCTCCTGGAAGGCGGAGCGGCGCAGCGCTTGGTCGCCGGCCTTGCCCCACCATTCGATCGCGGCGTCGGTCATGCCCGCCTGCGTGAAGTGATGCGCCAGCGCTTCCGGTTCGGCAGCGGCGCTATCGGCAAAGCGGTCACGCAAAGTTTCGGCGACGCGCCGGTGCAGCGCGTGGCGCCGGCTCTTGAGCAGGTTTTCGTAAGCCGCATCCTGAATGAGTGCGTGCTTGAAACGATAATCGCTCTCGGGCGGCAGGCCCTGGACCAGCACAATGTCGGCGTCGGCGAGCTTTTCCAGCGCCACTTGCAGCGGTGCATTGTCCATCCCGGCGACTGCGCGCAGCAGGCCATAGGAGAAGCCGCGCCCGATCACCGCGCCAACCTGCGCCACCTCGCGCGCCGGGCCGAGGCGGTCGAGCCGCGCCATCAAAGACTGCTGAAGGGTCGGCGGGATCGCGTGAATGCCGCCCTGCTCGCCGCCGCGCTCCAGGAGGAGGCGCGTCACTTCCTCGACGAACAGCGGCACGCGACCGGTGCGCGCGGCGACATCCTCCACCACTTCCTTCGGCAGCGCGTGGCGGGCGGAAAGCTCCGCCACCATGTCGCGCACCTGGGCGCGATCGAGCGGCGCCAGCGAGATGGTGCCGTGGTGCGAGCGCATGCCCCAAGGCGCGCGGAATTCGGGCCGCGTCGTCGCCACAACCAACAAAGGGGCGAGTGCGCCGCGCTCGGCAATGCCGCGCAGGACATCAAGCGTGGTCGGATCGGCCCAGTGCAGATCCTCGAACGCCAGCACGACCGGCTGAACTTTTGCGCCCGCCAGCACCCAGTTGGTCAGCGACGCCAATTGCCGGCGCCGCAACTCCTCGGGCGCCAGAACCGGTGCGCGGTCGGGCGGCAGCGGAATGTCGAGGAGCGGCGCGAGTAACGGGACATTTTCCGCAGGGTTGAGCTTGACCTGGGAGAGCGAACCCTCCAGCTCGGCAAGCCGCCGCTCGGCGGGTAAGTCTGTGCCGCCGAAGCGCTGGCGGCCCCATTCGGCGATCGGGTGCAGCGGCGTGTTCTGCAGAAGCTGGGAGCAGCTCCATTCCACCCAAGTATGGGGCGTGTCGCTCAACCGGGCGTGAAACTCCTCGATCAGGCGGGACTTGCCCAAGCCCGGCTCGCCGACGATCAGCACCAATTGCCCGTCGCCGGCCCGCGCCCGCTCCCAGCGCCGTACGAGCATCGCCATTTCCTCGTCGCGGCCGACCAGCGGCGTGAGCTGCCGCGCCCCCGCGCGGCGGCCGCCGCCGCTCGCGCGGACCAGCCGATACAGCATCACCGGTTCCGGCACGCCCTTGAGCGCGTGACTGCCGCGCTCCTCGGCAACAAACAGCCCGGCGACCTGGCGCTGCACCCGCGCGGTGATCAGAACCGCCCCAGGCTCAGCCAGCGCTTGCACCCGCGCCGCGAGGTTGGGCGTGTCGCCGAAAATTTCGCCCGCCGCATCCACCACAACCGGTCCCGCGTCGAGGCCGATGCGGGCGTTGAGCGCCGGCTTGCCGGCGGCAGCGTTCCTGCGGTTGAGCTCGGCAAGTCCGCGCTGGAGCGCGAGCGCTGCGCGCGCGGCGCGCTCGGCATCGTTCTCCTGCGCCACCGGATAGCCGAACAGCGCCATCAGCCCGTCGCCGAGCTTCTTGGCGACATGCCCGCCCATCTCGGTCACCGCCGCCGAAGCGGCATCGAGGTAGGCGCTGACGAGGTCGCGCCACTCCTCGGCGTCGAGCCGCGCGGAAATGCCGGTCGAACCGACGAGGTCGCAGAACATCACAGTGAGATAGCGCCGCTCGCCGGCCGCTTCGGGCGCGACCGAGGAAGAATTCGGCGCTGTTCCCGCTGCAGCTTGCGGCGCCACGAGCGGCGATACGGGCGGCGCTGCGACCGGCGCCGCCACAGGGGCGGTGCCCAGTTCGGCGATGGCCGCGAGTATTTTCCGGCGATGCCCGAGCGGGACGCCGATGTCCTTGAGATCTTGATCCGTCAGAAGGCGGAGTACAGAGACATCAATTTCATTCTCGGTAAAGCGCTCCGCGTATTGCCCGAGACCAAGTTGTCCAAGCCAGTTCGCAATCTGCTGCACGCGGTCCCGCGACGTTTGAATTTCACTACTCCGCCGACGGCATCGTGACTCCGTCCGCCAGGTATTCTAGCCGGTCTCGCCCGGCGGCGCATGCCCGCTCAGGGTCATGCGCGTCGGTTTGAGAAGCGTCGTCAGTTGTTTATTCGATCACCTCGTCGGCGAGCTGCTGGAGATGTCCCGGCACCTCAAGACCGAGCGCCTTCGCCGCCTTGAGGTTGATAATTAGCTCGTACTTGGTCGGGGCCTGTACAGGAAGATCGCTCGGCTTCTCGCCTCGCAGGATACGATCAACATAGGACGCCGCCCGCCGCAGCAGGTCGGTCAGGTCAGGACCATAAGTTATCAGAGCGTCGTCAAAACGGTGCGGGTAGATTGCCGGAAGGCGGTATCTGGCGGCGAGCGCGACGAGCAGTGCATGATTGGCGTCGGTAAAAGCGTCCGCCACTATAATCAGGCCCCCGCCCGGCGCTCCTGCGAGCGCGGCGAGAGTAGCATCGATCTCCGCGGAGTCATGAACAGGCGCCGCGACCAACCGGATTGGAGCCGAGGGAGCAAACGTCTCGAACGCGCGCAAAAGTCCGGGGGAACTGTCCTCGGGTTGTAGGTGAATCCGATCCTCCGCACGGAGGGCGCGATCTCCAGCAGTATCTGCAGCCACTTGCCGACAATCGTGGGTTCGAAGGTTTGAAAGCCTGTTACATTGCCTCCGGGTTGCGCAAAATTCCGTACGAAACCGCTGCCTATGGGATCGAAGACATAGGTGAAAATGATCGGGATGATCCGCGTTTCCTTGAGCAGCGCGGCCACGACTGGAGTGGTGCGTGCGAAAATGACATCTGATCCTCGCGCAACAAGCGCCTTCGCCGAGGCTTGGATGCGATCGGGCTCACCGCCCGGCCAGTAATATTCGATTTGCAGGTTGCGGCCCTCAACCCACCCCAGTTCTTGCAGTCCTTGCTTGAGTGCCGTTACTTCGGATTGGCCCGCCGGGTCGCCAGCGTCCATTCCCATCAGGACGCCGATCCTTCGGACCGCTTCGGCCCACGCCGGCGGGGCAAGCAGCCCCGTCGTCGCCGCGGCGCCGATGATGCTCATGAAATTGCGTCGCCTCATCGGACCTCATCTTCGGTCGACAACCACACCCTAGCACATCGCCGAAGTTGTGCAGGCGACACTTAGGCCGGTCCACTTCCGCATTGGTCACGAGCTGTGGTCGACCTTCCGTGACACGTCCGCTCATCCCGCAATTGCGGACGTCACGCTCCAGTGCCACAACTGACGAGATGGGCCAACAGCGGAAATGCGCGGCGATGCGGCGGCTTTTTACTGACCGCTTGGCAATCGCTCCCGACTCTCCGCGACCAGCGTATCGATAAGGGTTGCGGCGGGTAGATCGCGGATCAACGGCGCGGCTTGGCCCGCCCAAAGCGGCAGAAACGCCCGACGCGCCGCATCGCTATTCACCTGCATCAGCGGGCGGGTAAGGCTGACTTGAGCCGGGAATTCAAGCGCCTCTGCGTCCCCCATTTCATCAATCAAACGATTGCGCAAAGCGCGCGCAGGCCGCCCAGTAAACACCCGCGTCAGTCGGGTGTCTTCGTCTGCTGCACCATGCAGGGCGTCCCGGTGGACTGCTGGGACAACCGCTTCCGGACATCCGAGAAACGCGGTACCGATCTGTACGCCGCTGGCCCCAAGGGCGAACGCGGCAGCGATACCCCGGCCATCGGCGATGCCACCGGCAGCGATCACCGGTACGCCAACGGCGTCCACCACCTGCGGGACGAGAGCCATCGTGCCAATCAGTCCTGCGCCATCGCTGTCGGTAAAGGTGCCACGATGTCCGCCCGCCTCGAGGCCTTGGGCGATGATGGCGTCCGCACCTTCCGCCTCCAGCTTTCGCGCCTCGGCAACCGTGGTCGCCGAGCTGATCACGATGACGCCACTCTGCTTAATGCGTCTCATCGTGTCAGCGGGTGGCAAACCAAAATGAAAGCTCACCACCGGCGGTCTCATGTCAAGCAGCAACTGAAGTCGCTCCTCGTCAAAACGAGGAAGTGGATCGCTTGGCTCCGGCACGGTGCCCAGGCTGAATTCATCGTAATAGGCAGCAAGACGCTCACGCACCCGGCGCGCCGCCTCGACTTCAATGCTTGGAGCAGGATGAACGAAAAAGTTTAGGTTGAATGGCCGGTTGCTGGCTCGACGTATCTCTTCGATTTGATTCCGTGCGGTCTGCACCGGCAACGCGGCACAAGAGAGCGAGCCGAGTGCGCCCGCGTTGGACACGGCCGCCACCAAAGCAGGGCCGCCAAAGCCGCTCATCGGCGCTTGGATGATTGGATGGGTGATGCCGAGCAGGTCAAGGAGATCGGTGCGGGGCCACATTTCGCCCTCCCTAAGCCGTTTTCCAACTGGGACCCGACGCTACCATCGACTCGCCGGAGGGCCTATTGTCGCGATGAATGTCGCCTATGGGGTCATGCACGTCATATCGAGCGCACGTCGAGCAC
>Ga0210409_10004888_pt1 | contig 14244 bp, 14 predicted proteins | sample IncBWH17MmetaG_FD_161649 | JGI IMG/M metagenome (GOLD analysis project Ga0210409, IMG submission 161649) | Forest soil microbial communities from Barre Woods Harvard Forest LTER site, Petersham, Massachusetts, United States - Inc-BW-H-17-M | ecosystem: Environmental > Terrestrial > Soil >... | reverse complement strand
CCTGGACCTCCCTCTGGGACACAAACTACCTCCTGCAGCCGCACCCCGCGGTGCGGGCCGTGCTGCTGAGCGCCTTCACCCGGGGGGCGGTGACCGGCCTGGGGCTCGTCAACATCGTCTTGGCGCTCCACGATGTCCGCCAGCACCTCTCCTCCCCCGGCGGCCGTGGCTGAGCCCGGCAGCGGAGTCCCGGGCCGGCGGGGGGGGCGGCGGTGAGGGTCAAACCGGCCCCGGAGGGCGACATGGAGGCCCTTCACGCGGAGATCCTGCGGGCCGGGCCGCAGTGGGAACGGCTGCGGGATGTGCTCACCCGCCACGCTCCCGAGGACAGCGTGCTCATCAGCCTGCTCCGACGGGCCCTGCCCGTTCGGTTCCTGGAACTCGTGGGCACGACGCGCCCCTGGTCCGAGCGGGCCCACGTTCTCGGCAAGCTTGTCTTGAACCCGCAGACGCCGCGCGCCCTCTCGCTTCGGCTCCTGCCCTCGATCTATTGGCGCGACCTTGCGGACGTGGCCGCCAGCCCCCACGTGCCGGGCGCGGTGCGCGTTCGCGGCGAGGCCATCCTGAAGGATTTGCTGCCCGACCTCCGGCTGGGCGAGCGGGTGACGCTGGCCAAGATCGCAACCCCCTCCGTCCTCCGCCTCTTGCTGGCCGACCCGGCGCCCAAGGTAGCCCGCGCCGCCCTCATCAACCCCCGGCTGAGGGAGGAGGATTTCCTGCTCGCGCTTCGGCAGCCCGCGGTTCCCCGCGGCCTGATCGAGGCGGCGGTCGCCTCCCCGCGCTGGTCGGAGTGCTACGGCGTCCGGCTGGCCCTGGCCTTACAGCCGCTTACCCCCCTCCCCCTGGCGCTCCTCCAGCTCAGCTCCCTCACCCGAAGAGACCTCCTGCGCGTGGCCGAGACCCCCGGCCTGCGACCCCTGGTCCAGGCGGCGGCGCAGCGCGTGGCAGACACGCCGGAACCCCCGGATGGTGGCCGAACCCTCAGGGGCTCAGCCACATAGGATTTGACAGCCTTCACCGGGCTCGCGTAGAATCCGCACGCGCTTCACGATTACCTTTTCGGAAGCCCTGGGAGCAGAGGGAGCGGCGGGGCTCCAGCAGATATGGCTTCGTTCGGCGAGAACCTTCGTAGAGAGCGGGAGCTTCGCGGGATCAGCCTTCGGGAGATCGCCGACGCCACCAAGATCAGCGTGCGTTTCCTGCAGGCCCTCGAACTGGACCGCGTCGATGTGCTCCCCGGCGGTCTCTTCCCGCGGGCCTTCGTGCGGCAATACGCCCGTTACCTGGGACTGGACCAGGAACGCCTGGTGGCCGACTTCCTCTACGTGCATGGCGACCAGGCGGTGGAGAAGAAGCCCCCGCCACCCCGACGTCGGACCCCCCCCCGCGGCCTTCTCTTCGTGGGCGCGGTGGCGATTGCGGCCGCCGCCCTCTCTCTGCGCAAGGGTGCATCCGACCACGGCGGGCGGGTCTCCCCGCCCCCCACCGCCGCCACCGGCGTCGTCTTGCCCGCGGACCGCGTTTACCCGCCACCCGCCAACCCCGGCCCTCCCGGCCCCCCAACCGAGAGCTTGGTGCTGACCCTGACCGCCCAGCAGAACTGCTGGGTACAAGTGCAGGCGGACGGCCAGATCGTCATCGACCGCGTCCTGAGCCAGGGGGAATCGGAGACCTTGGAGGCCCACGGTGAGCTCGTGCTCAGCGTCGGCAACGCGGGCGGCCTGGCCTTCCGCGTGAATGACCGCCCCGGTATGCCTCTCGGCAAGAGCGGCGAGGTGCGGCGTAACATCGTGATCACGAGGAAGAACCTGCCATCTCTGGTGGAGGACGCGCCGGGCGGACACGCGTCCCACAGCAGCTGACCCTCCATGTCCGAAGCCCGGGTCACGAACCCCTTGGTCGAGCAGTTTCGCAAGGGCGGGGTCCCGAAGGAACTCCGCCTATTGGCGGCCCAGGGCGCGCTGCCCCTCAAGCCGGAAGACGTGCTCGAGCTCTTGACCGATCTCCTCCACGACACGGAGAAAGAGATTCGGGACACCGCGGGCGCGTCCCTGGCCGGCTTCCCGCGCGAGGAGTTCCTGCCCCTCCTCAAGAGCCGCGAGACCCCGCCCGCCATCCTGGCCTGGGGGGTGACCTACCGGAGCGAGCGCGAGCTGCGCGAGGCGGCGCTCCAGAACACGTCCTTGAGCGACGAAGCCGTCGAGGCCCTGGCGGGGTCGCTCTCCCAGGAGCTCGCGGAGCTGGTCGTGATCAACCAGGTCCGCCTCCTGCGCCGCACCTCGCTGCTCGAAGCCCTGGAATCCAACCCCAGCCTCAACAACGACCAGCGGCGCCGCCTGCGCGAGCTGCGCGAGACCTTCCGCGTCGGCCAACAGCCGGCGGAAGCGCCTCCGCCCCCCTCCCCGCCCGTCCCCGCGCCCCCTCCGGCTCCGGTCGCGCCCGAGCCCGTCGTCGCCGAGGGCCCGATCTCCGAGGACGAGGCCCTCGTCCGCTACCTCTCGGACGACGAGCGCAAGGAGACGGAGAAGGTCAACGCGGTCCAGAAGATCTACCGCATGCACACGGCGGAGAAGGTCATCACCGCCCTCAAAGGGAATCGCGAGGATCGGGCCATTCTCGTGCGCGACCCCAACCGCATCGTGTCCACCGCCGTGCTGGGCAGCCCGCGCCTGACGGAGTCGGAGGTGGAGTCGTTCGCGGGCATGAAGAACATCTCCGACGAGATCCTGCGCCAGATCGGAAACCACCGGGAGTGGACCAAGAAGTACAGCGTGGTCGCGAACCTGGTGCGGAACCCCCGCACCCCCCTGGCCATCTCGCTGGGCATGGTCTCGCGCTTGAACCCGAAGGACATCAAGAGCCTGGCCTTCGACCGCAACGTTCCGGACGCGATCCGCAAGCACGCCCAGCGCTTCATCAAGAACGTCCAGCCGGGGGGGAAGCACTGAGCGGGTCATGACCGACTACTACCAGATCCTCGGCGTGTCGCCGACGGCGGTCCCCGCCGAGATCCGCCGCGCTTACATGCAGCTGGCCCGGGAACGGCACCCGGACCGCTTCTCGGATCCCGCGGAGAAGGAGCGGGCCCAATCCTTCTTCAAGGAGCTGACCGCCGCCTTCAACACGCTTTTCAACGAGAATACGCGCAGGGAGTACGATGCCGAGCGGGAGCACCCCCACCCGGTGGGCCCGGTGGAGATAGCCAAGGACGCGTTCGAACGGGCGGCGAAGATGCTGGAGGCCGGACAATATGGGGAGGCGGTCACCCTGCTGCGCGCCGCGGTGCACCACGTGCCGAGCGAAGCCCGCTACCATCACGCCCTGGGCCGGGCCCTGAGCCGGAACCCCTCGTCCATGCGGGAGGCCATCCAGGCCGTGGAGAAGGCCACCCAGCTCTCTCCCGCCAACGCGACCTTCTTCGTGGACCTGGCCACCCTGCTCCACCACCAGGGCCTGACCCGGCGCGCGCAGAAATCGGTGGAGACCGCCCTCCGCCTGGCCCCCCGGGATCCCCGGGTTCAGAAGATTGCGGGGGAACTTGGCCTCCATCGCTCCTGACCGCCCGATGAGGATCGCCTACCAGGCCGTCACTGACGTGGGGCGCAAGCGGAAGGGGAACGAGGACGCCCTCTTCTTGAACCCCGAGCAGAAGCTATTCGTGGTGGCGGACGGGATGGGGGGCCACGCCGCGGGGGAGGTGGCCTCCAAGGTCGCCGTGGACTCCATCAACGAGTTCGTGTGCCTGACCAGCGGGGACGAGGAGATCACCTGGCCCTTCGGCCTGGACGAGAACTTCTCCTACGATGGCAACCGGCTCAAGACCGCCATCCGGCACGCCAACCGGAAGGTCCTCGAGACCACGAAGGAAAAGACCGAGTACGAGGGGATGGCCACCACCGTGGCCGCCGTGCTCGTGGACGGCGACACCGCCAACATCGGGCACGTGGGGGACAGCCGCATCTACCTCTTCAGCGAGGGAGCCTTCACGCAACTCACGAGCGACCACTCCTGGGTCAACGAACAGATCCAGAGCGGGGTCATCTCCCCCGACCAGGCCCGCGGGCACCCGCTGCGCAACGTGGTCACCCGCGCCCTGGGGGGAAAGGCCGACCTGGTGGTGGACATGCAGACCCGGAAGATGAAGCCGGGGGAGATCCTGCTCCTCTGCTCGGACGGGCTCACCACCATGGTCTCCGACGACGACATCGCCCGCATCCTCGGGAGCGCGGGGGGCGACATCGAGAAGGCGGCCAAGGATCTCGTGGCGGAGGCCAACGCCCACGGGGGTGAGGACAACATCACCGTGGTCCTCTTGCAGTTCCAGGAGTAGCCCGTGCTCCCAGACCAGGCGGGGCTGCGCCCGCGCCGACGCATCGGCAAGTACCGGGTGATCAGCCGCATCGGTCGTGGCGGCATGGGGATGGTCTACCGGTGCCTGGACGAGACCCTGGAGCGGGAGGTGGCGGTCAAGACCCTGACCCTGGAGGGGTCCCTCGACGAGGAGAGCCGGAAGCGCTTCGAGGTCGAGGCCAAGGCCGCGGCCAAGCTGCAGCATCCCAACATCGTGACCGTTTTCGAACTGGGGGAGGACCGGGGGGTGTCCTTCATCGCCATGGAGCTCCTGCCCGGGGTCGACCTCGAGGCCCTTCTGCGCTCGGGGGAGACCCTGCTCCTGCAGGAGCGGCTGGACATCGTGATCCAGGTCTGCCGGGGGCTGGCCTACGCCCACGAGCACCGGATCATCCACCGCGACATCAAGCCCAGCAACATCCGGCTTCTCGACGACGGCACCGCCAAGATCATGGACTTCGGGATCGCCAAGCTGGGTGGCACCCAGCTCACCAAGGCGGGGATGATGGTGGGCACCGTCCACTACATGAGCCCCGAGCAGGTGCGCGGCAAGCCCCTCGACGGCCGCAGCGACGTGTTCTCGCTGGGGGTGATCCTCTTCGAGCTCCTGGCCGGCCGGCGCCCCTTCACGGGGGAGGGGGCCACGGAGGTGCTCTACAAGATCGTTCACGACCCCCCGCCTCCCCTGAACGCGGAGATCGGGGGGCTCACCCCCCGCCTGCAGGAGGTCCTGGACCGCGCCCTGGCCAAGGACTGCGAGCAGCGCTACCCCTCGGCGGCGCGCCTGGCCGACGATTTGGCCGACGTCCTGGAGGCGTATTCGCGGACGCTCGGGGAGGCGCCTCGCTCCGGCGACGCCCAGGAGGCGGTGAAAGCGGCGCGCCGCCTGCTGAAGGAAGGCGGGGTCGACGAGAGCCTGCGGCGCCTGCGCGAGCTCAAGGAACAAAGCCCGGATTCGGTGCACGTCCGCCGTGCGTTGCGCACGGCCAACCGCGACCTCCAGCGCCGCAACCACCCCCCCGACACCGAGAGCGAAGACTTCCCCGAGCTGGATGCCACCTTCCACGTCCCGGCCACCCGCCGCGCGCCCGAGACCCTGCTCCGGCCCACCACCGTCCTGCCCTCCGAGGTCCCCGCCCCCGCGCGGAAAGGGCGGGGGCTCGTCTGGGGAGCCCTGCTGGGGGCGGCGGTGACGGCGGCCGCGGTCTTGGTCTTCCTGGCCAGCCGGCCGCCCTCGGCGGCGGTCCGCATCCCCGTGCGTTCCCAGCCGGTGGGGGCGGCGGTGCTCCTGGATGGGAAGGAGACGGGGGTAACGACCAACGGGGAGCTCCTGCTCTCGCCCCCCCTTCCCCCACGGCTGGTCTTGACCTTCCGCAAGGAGGGCCACAAGGACGAGGTCCGCACCGTGAAGCTGCCCCTTCCCACGGGCGAGGCCGTCTCCGTCGCCCTGGCCGCGGCCTCGGTTGCCCTGTCCGTGACGAGCGATCCCCCGGGCGCCTTTGTGGCCTTGGACGGCCAGCGGCTCGCGGGAACGACGCCCATCGACGTGCCCTTCGATCCCGGCCTGGAGCACCGCCTCAGCATCCTCCTCGACGGCTACGCGCCGCAGGAGGTGCGTCTCGTCCCCGGCCAGGTCCCCTCGGAGGTGCGGGCGAAGCTGGAGCCGGTGGGTCCCTTGGGCTCGGTCACGGTGGCCTCAAGCTACCCCCTGGACGTCCTTTGGCGGGGGAAGCCCCTGGCGCGCGAGCAGGTGGCGCCGCGGGTATCTCTCCCCGCGGGCCGGCAGGTCCTGACCCTGGTCTCCAGTTCCTATTTCCTGCGGACCGACGTCTCGGTGACGGTCGCGGGGGGCGGCCAGGCGGTGGTGGAGGCGCCGGGGCTGGGCAGGATCAACATCCGCGCCAACCCCGACAACTGTCAGGTCTTCATCGACGGTGCCTTTGTGGACTACCCGCCCATCCTGGACAAGGCGGCCGCGGCGGGGGCCCACGCCGTCTCCTTCCGGTGGCCGGACGGGACGAAGAAGCAGGAGACCGCCGAGGTCCTCCCCGGCGGGGCCGCCTTCGTCACCGGCCGAAAGGAATAGGCCTTTGTCCCGGCGCTTCCTCCTGGCCGTGGCCCTCGTGGCCATTCCCGCGACCACCCGCCCCCAGGAATCTCCGGACCAGCAGGCGCGGCGCCTGCTGGAGGACGGCCGGGCCTACTGGGCCCAGGGCAAGCTCAAGCAGGCCCTGGACAACTTCAACATCATCGTCAACAGCTTCCCCCGCGCCGAGGCCGTGGGCCAGGCCCTGCTCGAGATCGGCCGCTACCGATTGGAGGTGGAAGGAGACCCCGACAAGGCGCGGACGTCATTCGACCAGGTGGCAAAGCAGTTTCCGCAGAGCGACGCCGCCCCCGGTGCGTACTACTGGCTCGGGTACCTGACCATGAGCCGCGCCGCCACGGCAGGCGAGCTGGACGACGCCCTCGCCCAGTTCACGCGCGTCCAGAACCTCTACCCCCGGAGCACGGAGTGGGTCTCCCGCGCCCTCTACGCCTCGGGGCTCGTTCACCGCAAGGCGGGTCGGCTCGCGGAGGCGGTTGATGTGAGCCGCCGGGTCTCCCTCGAATACCCGAATAGCGAGGCCGCGGCCGCGGCCCAGTTCCAGGTCGGACACTGCCTGGCCCTGAAAGGCGAGGCCCGGTCGGCCATGGAGGAGTTCCAGCAGGTCCGCAACCGATTCCCGGAGAGCGAATGGGCGCCCCCTGCGCTGGAGCGCATCACCGCTCTCTATCGCCTGTACGGCTTCGCCAAGCCCGCGTTCGCGGTGGACGCCGGCTACGCGGTGGGCTCGGGCGACCTCCTGAAGGACGTGCGGGCCATCCTCATGACGCCCACGGGTACGCTCTGGATCGCGTCCGACAAGACCAAGACCGCCGTCCCCATAGACCCCGGGGGCAAGGCGGGCCCCGGCCTCTCCGGAGAGGACTTGCGCAGCCTCTCCCTCTCCCCGCGCGGAGAGATCGTGGTGGCGGCTCGGCTGGCCGTGCGCATCGGGCCCAAGGACCTGAAGTCCTACGCCATCCCCTCCGAGAAGCCGGGGATCCCGGAAGCGCTGGACAGGATCCTGGCCGCCGCCCTCACCCCGGGGGGCAGCGTTCTCGTCTCGGACGAGAAGCGGAAGCGGGTCTACCGCTACAACGGCAAGTTCGAATACCAGGGCCTCTTCCCGGAGAAGGACACGAAAGAGCGCGTGGTCTCGCGGATGTTCGTGGACGGGGAGGGGGGCATCGTGCTTCTCGACCGCGAGGAAAAGACGGTCCGCGTCCTCGACGAGACGGGAAGGCTCCTGCGAACGGTGGGCCCCGCGGGCCTGCGCCGGCCGGTGGACGCGGCCGTGGATCCCTTCCGCAACACTTACGTGGCGGACGAGGAAGGAGCGGTCCAGATCTTTTCCCCCTCCGGCCAGCCCCTGGCCAGCCTCACCGGTCCGGAGCTGAAGAAGCCGCGGGCGCTGACCCTCGACCCCACGGGCGCCGTCCTCGTGTGGGACGAGCGGGCGGAGAAGGTCCTGCGCTACCGCTAGGGGCGGCGGCTCTCGAGGTGAGACCATGAGGCGAGGGAGCGGACGCGGACACCCGGGGGCGGTCGCGCTCGCACTTTTCGCCCTGAGCCCTTGGGGGCTGGCCCAGACCGGGGTTCCCGCCCCCGAGGCCGCGCAGCGGGAGATCCAGTCCGCCCAGGACCAGCTGGCGCGGGCCATCGTGGAGTTCGACGGGCCGCAGCAGAGCCGCTCCATCGTGCTCTTCGACGAGGTCATCGGGCGCCTGGAGGGGCTGCGGCGGCAGGGACCGTTGTCCGCCCGGGGGCGGGATATCCTGACCCAGGCCTATGAGTACCGGGGCCGTGCCTACTTCAACATCGGCCTGCAGGAGAAAGGCTCCGAGAACTTCCGGCTCCTTGTCCAGCTCAACCCCTCCTATACCCTGAGCCGGGAGAAGGTCTCGCCCAAGATCGCGGACCTCTTCGCCTCCGTGAAGAAGGGGCTGGTGGGTTACCTGGCCGTCTCCTCCAAGCCGGCGGGGGCCAAGGTGAGGCTAACGGGCGGCGGCGAGGGCACGGTGGAGCTGGGCCTCACCGACTTCTTTCCTCTGGAGGTACTGGCCGGAGACTACACGGTGGAGATCGCCAAGGAGGGCTACCGGACGGAGACCCGCAGCCTGGGCATCGCGCCCCGGGCCACGGAGGCCCTGCAGGTCGAGCTGACCCGGACCCTGGCCAGCACCTTCTTCATCACCGAGCCCGCGGGGGTGGAGATCTGGATAGACGGGGAACTCCGGGCCACCACCGCGGGCACCCTCGCTCCCGACCTCCTGGAGACGGCCCGGGCCAAGGGCCTGGATCCCGCGCGGGCCTCCGCCCGCGTCGAGGTCGGCAACCTCCCGCTGGGAAACCACAGCGTCGAGCTCCGGAAGCGGTGCCACGAGACGGTGCGGCGCACCGTGGACACACCCCTGGCCCAGGACTACGACGCGGAACCCGTGCGCATGGAGGAGTCGCTGGCCTCCCTGCGGCTGACCTCGGACCCCCCGGGGGCCAAGATCTTCCTGGACGGCGAGGCCAAGGGAGTGACCCCGGCGGAGCTGGAGGGCGTCTGCTCGGGTCGGCGCCGGCTCGAGGTCAAGCACGCCTCGGGGAAGTTCGTGAAGGAGATCGTGCTCGGCAAGGACGAGGCGGTCAGCTTGGACTGCCCGATCCGTCCCACCCTCGCCTTTCTGGGTGTGGTGGCCGACAGCGCGGCCGGCGAGCGCAACCTCCCCGACGCGGACGAGAAGATCCGGGAGAACCTCGGCAAGATCACCACCCTGAACTTCATTCCCGCCCCCCGCGAGATTGTGGACCGTATCCTCGAGCAGGAGAAGATCACCCCCCGCGCCCTGGTGACGGGGGGGACCGACCCCGACCTCGTGCGCAAGGTGACGGAGAAGCTGGCCACGACCCTGGAGGTTCAGGGTTTCATGGTGGCGGAGTTGCCGGAGGAGAGGCTCCAGCGCACGGCCATCCTGCACTTCCTGGCCGCGGGTAACACCCAGGCGGAGGCGCTGGACGTCACCTTCGCGGAGTCGGCCTCCTATGCGCGGGTCATCGCCAAGGTCGACCAGCGGATCGCCAGCTACCGGCCCTGGAGCGGCGCCATCACCGTGGACACCCTCCTGCACGAGGGCGTGCCCATCCTGCGCCTCGTGCCCGGGGGCCCGGCCGCCCGGGCGGGCGTGCAGGTGGGGGACGTGGTCTACGCGGCCGAGGGCAAGCCGGTGAGGCGCACGGCCGACCTTCTGGCCCTGCTGGAGCAGAAGAAGCCGAAGGAGAAGATCTCGCTCCAGCTGAAGGGAGCGGGCGGCACCCACGCCGCGGACCTGACCCTGGACCAGACCGCCCAGGAGATCCCCCTCTTCGATCCCAACCTTCTGTACAACAAGGTGATGATGGACCTGCGGCAGGTGGTCGAAGGCTACCCGGGGACGGAGGAGGCCGCCTTCGCACGGCTGAACCTCGGCCTTTGCGCCATGCATTTCCAGGACTTTGCCGCCGCCCACGAGTATTTGTCGAAGGCGAAGGCGGAGCTGCCGCAGCGTCCCGGCCTCTCCCAGGGAACGGCCCTTTACTACCTCGGGGTGGCCCTAGAGCGGCTCAACTACAAGCCCCAGGCCCTGGAGGCCTACCGCGCGGCCGCGGCCTTCAAGGAGGCGACCCTCATCAACAACGACGGGCCGGCGGTGGCAGCGCTGGCCGCGCGCCGGGGCGGGCTCACCGGGCCTTGAGCGTGCCCCGGCTGGTCTGGGAGCGGGGCGACGGGTCCCGGGTCGACTTTCCCCTCGGGGCCGACGTCATGCTCGTGGGCCGCGACGAGACGGCGGACATCTGCGTCGACGAGCCGCTGGTCTCGCGGGCGCACGCGCGCCTGGAGCGCCGGGGGGCGGGCTTCTTCGTCCTGGACCTGGGATCCACCAACCTCACCCGGGTGAACGGGGAAGTCGTGACGGAGCGCCTGTTGCGGCACGGAGACGAGGTGCGCTTCGGACGGGCGCGGTGCTTCTTCCTGACCGGGGCGGGGCCGGACCCGGTGGCGGGGGGAGTCTAGCCCTTCGCGGCGCCCCGGGCCTGCCACTCGTCGGCCAGCATGCTGTAGACGACGTGGTCCTCGAAGTGGTCGTAGAGCCACTCCCGCTTCCGGAGTACGCCTTCCCGGATGAAGCCCAGCCTCTCGGGGATGGCGCAGCTCCTGCGGTTCCCGGGGGCACACGCGATCTCCACGCAGTTCAGCCCCAGCTCGCCAAAGAGGTGATCCAAGAGCACCGAGCAGGCCCGGCTGACAAGCCCGCGGCCCTGGTCGGACTCCCCGACCCAGTAGCCGATCCCGCTCTTCCGGTTTGCCCAGTCGACGGCGTGAAGCCCGACCACCCCCGCGAGGGCGCTCCCGTGCCACAGCCCGCAGGAAAACCCGTTGCGGCTCGCAAACTGCCCAAGGCTCGCCCGGATGAAGGCCCGCGTGTCTTCGACGGTGGTGTTGCGGTCGAGCCAGGGGAGCCAGGTCCGGAGGTAACGCCGGTTCTGCTCAACCTTGGCGAAGAGCTCCTCCGCGTGGTGCTCCTCGAGGAGCTGCAGGTAGGTCTTCTCATCGACGGCGATCTTGAACACCGGTCATCCCTCCCGCGCGCGGGCGACGGCCGACGGTCGCAAAGGCGGTCGCCCTCACTCGTTGCCGGGGTCCGGCCGGGCCAGGTAGAATCCCTGCCCGTACTCCACCCCCATGGCCTTCAGGGCCTCCGTCTCTTCCGCAGAGTGGATGCCCTCCGCGATGACGGTGGCCCCGATGCTGTTGCCCAAAGAGATGATGGCCTTGCACATCGCCCGGTTGACCACGCTCACGTGCACCTCCCGCACGAGCGCGGTGTCGATCTTGAGGTAGGTGGGCTTGAGCTTGGCGATGGACTCGAGGCCGGAGTAGCCCGCCCCCACGTCGTCGACCGCGAACGACATGCCGAGATCCGTGAAGTAAGCCATGGTCTCGCGGAACAGGGAGTAGTTCTCGATGACCAGCTTCTCCGTGATCTCGATGACGATCCGGTTCGGTGCGACCTGGGCCTTGTCCAGGAAGTCGATGAGGGGCTTTCCCCGGAACTGAGGGTCGCGCATGGTGGCGGGGAGGGTGTTGACAAAGATCTTGGCGCTGGAGGGTATCCGGCCCGAGGCGAGCAGCGCGGCCCGCCGGCAGAGGCGGTCCAGTTCCACCAGCAGCCGATGGGAGGTGGCGGCCGCGAAGAGGGCGTCCGCGGTCTCGAGACCCGTCCCCCGGGGGCCGCGGGAGAGGGCCTCGAAGCCCAGCACGGTGCCCTCCTTGATCCTGAGGATCGGCTGGTAGGCCGTCACCACCCGCTCGCGCAGGATGATGTCGTGCAGGCGCTCCAGCACCTGGAGGCTGCTGCTCTTCCGCTCGTGGGCGGCCATGTCGAGGGCCTCCCGGAGGGCGCGCCGCACGACGCGTTCCGGGTGCAGCAGGGGGTTGTGGACGGCGATTCCGCACCCCACCTCCAGGCGGGGGGCGGTCTTGAAGTAAGGAAAAGAGGCCCGGGACAGGTGGGGGAGGAGGGAGGAGAGCAACCGGCCGCGGGCGGCCCTCAGGTCGGAGATAGAGAAAGGCACGTCCCGGCGCCGCTTGCGCTCCAGAAAGAACAGAAAGCGCAGACCCCGCGGCCGGTCGATGGTCAGAATATCGCCGTCCCGGTAGTCCTTGCCCCGTTGCTCCTCGAGGATCTTGAAGACCCGCTGACGCACCTCCTCGTAGGCCTCGGTGCCGTACTGGTCCTCGATGTCGGCGAGGGCGGAGGCGTCCAGGACCAACAGGCCCAGGCTGCCCCGCTCCGTGAGCTCCCTCTGCACCTCCAGGAGGCGGTCCTGGTAGGGGGGGAAGGGCTCCACGATCGACCTAGGCGTCCCCACCGACCTTGGCCCCGTCGCCCACCGACTTGAAAATGGTCTCGATCCTTTTCAAGAGCTCGTGGAGGGAAAACGGCTTGCCGATGTAATCCACCGCCCCCCCCGAGATCCCGCGCGCCCGGTCCTTGGCTTCGGTGCGCGCGGAGAGGATGGCCACCGGGAGGGGAGCGGTGTCGGCCCGTCCCTTGAGCTGGCGCAGCACCTCCCAGCCGTCGATGACGGGCATCATGATGTCGAGCAGGATCAGGTCCGGGCGCAACTGAGGGGCCTGGGCCAGGCATTCCTCGCCCCCTGCCGCCGCATATACGTCGTAGCCGCTTTGTCGCAACACGAGCTCCAGGAAATGGCGGATATCGTCCTCGTCGTCCACGATCAGGATTCTCTTCTTCATGATCCAGGGCGTTCGGCGCGGGAGAAGACGACCCGGATCATAGCCCACAAGCGAGGGAAGCGGCAACGAAACCGGTCTAGAATAACGAGTTCTGCGGAGGGTTACCTGTCCATCCTAGCCCGGATCCTGCGCGACCGCGGGATCGTGACGGAACGACAGCTGCAAGAGGCCATCCAACACCAGGTTCTCTACGGGGGTCGCCTGGGCACCAACCTTCACGAGTTGGGCTTCCTCACCGAGCAGCGCCTGCAGGAGGCCCTCTCCCGGGCCCACGGCGTGCCCGCCCCCGGCGTGGACCTCGCGGAGCGTGAGCCGGAGGCGGTGGCCCTGGTGCCCAAGGCCCTGGCCGCGCGCCACAAGGTCTTCCCCTACCGGGTGCGGGGCCAGACGCTGTTCCTGCTCATGGTCGATCCCAGCGATCACACCGCGGTGGCCCAGGTGGGCTATTCCCTGGGCTACATCGTCAAGCCCCTGGTCGTTCCCGAGTTCCGGATGATTCAGCTCCTGCGCGACCACTACGGCGTGGACGAGCGCTGGCGCTTCACCGACACCCACCACCCATCGTCGCCCCCCGCCCGCGAGGTCCCGGACCTGGCCACCGCTGCCGCCCAGATCGACGACGCCACCACCCGCGACGAAGTCGTGGAGGCGCTGATCGCGGTGTGCGCCCGTTTCTTCCGACGCGTGATCTTCTTCATCGTACGGGAGCCTTGGGTCCTGGGCTGGAATGGCACGGGAGAGGGGATGGACCGGAGCCTGGCCACCAGCCTGCGCATTCCGCTCGAGAAGCCCTCCGTGTTCCGCACCGTGGCCGGGGCGAAGACCGTCTTCATCGGGCGGCTGGGCTTGGAGGAGGAGAACCAGAGCTTCCTGAAGACTCTGGCCAAGCGGCCGGGTACCAACATCGCCCTCTTCCCGGTGGTGGTCAAGGGCCGGGTGGTCAACCTGATCTACGGAGACCAGGGCGCAGCCGGAAACGTGAAGGCGGAGCTGGGGGAGCTGATGGTCTTCATCCAGAAGGTTCCCCGCGCTTACCTACGCATCATCCGCAAGCGGATTGCGGACACCCAGAAAGGCTCCGGGGGCGAGCCCGGGGCCGAGAGCAAGGAGATCGAATGATCGAGAGAATGAAGGAGATCCGTCGCCGAAGGAAGCGCCGGGAGAAGGCCAAGAAGGCGCGGAAGAAGGCGACCATCGCGGCCGCGGCCAAGAAGCCGGGCCGGAAGCAAGCTTAGGGCACGAAGCGAGCGAGGGCATAAAGGACCAGGACCAGGCCCAGGGTTATCAAGGAGGACCAGAGAAGCCAGGCGGCCAGCCGGCGGCCCTGGGCTTCGTCCCACGGGACCTCGACCCGCCGGCGGGTCTCGGGACGACCCGCCACCTCTACCTGGTAGGCGGGATGGGGTTGGTCCCCGTCTACCCTTCGCGCGCGGAGGATCGCTCCGCAGGTCGGGCAGCGCTGGACCCAGCGCGGGGGGGAGTGCAGGACGGGGGCCGCGCAGGCGGGGCAAGGGAAGGGCAT
>Ga0210409_10004887_pt1 | contig 14245 bp, 12 predicted proteins | sample IncBWH17MmetaG_FD_161649 | JGI IMG/M metagenome (GOLD analysis project Ga0210409, IMG submission 161649) | Forest soil microbial communities from Barre Woods Harvard Forest LTER site, Petersham, Massachusetts, United States - Inc-BW-H-17-M | ecosystem: Environmental > Terrestrial > Soil >... | reverse complement strand
CAAGTGGCGCATGGTTGTCAACGCCGCGGGCGCGCAGCTCGATCTGGCTACCAGCGCGCAGTGCTACACGGGGGGACTCTTCGGCACGCTTTTTCTTCCCTCTATTATTGGAGGCGACGTGGTGCGCCTCGCGGTCGGTCTGCGGCGCAGTCCGCGTCCCGCCGCGGTTCTTACGGGCAACGTCGCGGACCGCTTTCTCGACGTGTCGGCGCAAGCCGGTCTTGTGTTGCTGGGTTTGTTTTTGCTACCGGGCTCTCTGCCTCCACAGCTGCAGTTTCCCTCGCGCGGAACGTGGTTCGTGCTTGGCGGAATTATCCTCGCGATACTTGCTCTTGCTTTCTTTTTGCAGCGTCCGCTACTGGGCGGGCGCTCCATTCATTTTCGGCGGCGACTGGCTCGCCTGCGCCACGCATTGCGCAGCGTGTCCCGGCGTCCGCAAATTTTGATATTGGGCTGGCTGCTTGGCACTTTCATTCAAAGCACTTTCTTGATTCTCACCGCGCTGCTGGCGGTCTCCTGCGGGTTGGTCCTGCCACTGCGGGTGTGGCTTTTTGCGTGGCCGCTCGCCAAGCTGGCTGCGGTACTGCCGCTCACCCAGGGCGGCATCGGCGTGCGTGAAGCCGCGCTTGTAGCTCTCCTCGCGCCGTTCGGCGCTGCGGCTCCACTTGTACTTGCGGCGGGTCTCGTTTGGGAGGGAATAATCATCGCGGGCGGATTGATGGCCGGGGCCGTTGCTTTTCTCCTGGGCCGCTTCGAATCGCGCCCGGTTCGTAACTAGCGCCTTCGTAACCACTTCGCGCCACGTAGCTTGACTCTAGGGCCCTGCGCGGGACAATGGAGAAACCCCCTTCCTATTCGTTTGCGCCTAGAAGACTGCCCTCTCCAGTCTCGCCGAGAGGGAAGTCTCGCAATGAAAGTTTGCAACGGGTGGATTCCCGCCGAATTCACCGTAGACCTCTTTCTTCCAGCCAATTTCGGCTGGCTTTTCCCGAAAGCCACACTCCGGCGCGTCCCCGCAGGAGTGGGGGCCCGGGCATGAGCGCAAAAAAACTTCGCGTGCTGATGGCCGAAGGAAGCCCTAGTGGGACGGCCCAAACGCTGCATGAGATTTTCCCTGAACCTGAGAACGCTCTTGAGCTGACCGTCGTTTCCACCGTGACAACCCTGCTTTCGACGATCAAGGTCGCCGACCCCGAAGTCATCCTCCTCGACCTGTCGCTCAGTCTTCGTGAACCCTACGACGCTTTGCGCCTCGTGCAACGAACCGCGCCCGGCGTACCGGTAATCGTTATTGCGGATCCGATGGACAAGCAGCATGCCGCACAAAGTTTGACCGAGGGGGCCATAGATTATCTTTTGAAGGGGTTCATCGATGAACGCAACTTGGGCCGCTCCCTGCGCGCCGCGCTAGAACGCAATACCCTCGAAGGCTTGGTTGATCTGCTGCGGGATCCCCTGACCGGACTCTATACGCGTGAAGGCTTTCTAACGATGGGGGCGCGTTGTCAGCAGGAGGCGCACCGAACCGGCGGAACGCTGGTCTTGCTTTGCGCGCTCGTTGAAAATCTGAGAACACTTTGCGCAGAATTCGGCCCCAGCGTCGCCGACAGAGCCTTGTGTGATGTCGCGAAGACTCTTGCAAAATGCTGCCGCCGCACCGACATCGTGGCAAGAATTGGCGAAGCGCAATTTGCGATGCTGGCGATTGATGCGATTGCGCCAACTGCCTCCGTGCTGCGCCAGCGGGTGGAAAGGCATCTCGAGATAGACAACCAGACACGTTCTCCCGGAGGCCCCATCAAATTAGGGATGAGCGCCGGAATTTGGGTGGGTCAAGACAAGAGGTCCTTCCCGGAATTCCTCGATAGCGTCGAGGCGGATTTGCGAGGAAAGTCCGGGGCGCCTGTCAAGCTTGCGGCGCAGGGCGGTGATTCCGCTGTGCGCGGGTGAAACCCCATGATCCGAACCTTGCGATTCCGACGCAGACTGACCGTGGCGGGGATCTTTTTTCTCTGCATTCTTTTCCTTGCCTTTTATTTTGCATTCCGGCGCGCCATGCAACTTGAAGGGATAAATCAATGGGTGTCGCGCACTCAGGAGGTCCTCGGAGCCATCGCGCAAGCACAACTCAATCGCGCCTGGCTGGAAAACGAGGTGTGGGGATACCGGGAGACCCACGATCCTGGATTTCAGGGGCAATTCCAAGGTGATCGACGCGGACTCGACGATGCCATGAAACATCTGCAGCAGCTCACGGCGGATAATCCCTCGCAACAGCGGCTTCTTGCAGAGCTGACCCCGGCAATTTCCATTTACGAGTCTTTGCTCGAAGCATCGATGCAGAAAAGCGCGCTGGCGAAAGCAGTCGATTCTGGTTCGACCGCTGAGTCACTCATTGACGGCCGGGTCGATGCGCAAATCCGCCAGCTTTTTGACAGCCTGGAAAGCGCCGAACGGACGCTGGTGGCTTCCAGGTCTCAGGCTGTCAGCGTCAGCGCGCGCCAGACGCGTCACGTGATTCTGCTTGCCGGCCTCCTATCCTTTTCCATCCTGATCGCGGCCGGCCACCTCATCCAGCGGGAAATCATGACGCGCGGAAGAATCGAAGACGGATTACACACCGCCCAGGAGCTCCTGGGCGTGAAGTACGAGGAGCAGCACGCCGAACTCGACAACGTTATGGAAGGCCTGCACGAGCAGATTCGCGCGCGGCAGAAAGCAGAACACGTCATCCGCCGCCTCAACGAGGAACTCGAAGACCGTGTCCGTTTAAGGACAGCCGAGCTTCAGGAAATTAACGGAGAGCTCGAAACCTTCACGTATTCCGTCTCGCACGACCTACGCGCGCCGCTTCGCCATATGGAGGGCTTTTCCCGCCTCCTGCAGAAGGACCAGGGCGACAAGTTAAGCACCGATGCACGGCACTACCTCGATCGCATTCGGAGCGCAGCTACACACATGTCCTCGCTTATCGAAGGCCTGCTGCATCTATCCCGCATCGGCCGGCAGGTTCCGGAACGCAAGGCAATCTCGTTGCAGGCCCTCGCGGAAGATGTCCGCGCGGAGTTGACACAGGAAACCGAAGGACGATTGATCGACTGGAAGATATCATCATTGCCAGAGGTCCAAGGGGATCCCGTCCTTGTGCGGCAGGTGCTGTTCAATCTTTTCTCCAATTCCGTGAAATTCACGCGCAAGCAGGGCCGCGCGATCATTGAAATCGGCAGTAAGGAAGAAAACGGCGAAACCGTAATTTACGTGCGGGACAACGGTGCGGGCTTCGACCCGCTCTATGCCGACATACTCTTCGGCGTGTTTCAACGATTACACCGCGAGGATGAATTCGAGGGTACGGGGATCGGCCTGGCGATCGTCCAGCGCATCATTCACAAACATGGCGGGCGTGTGTGGGCCGAATCACGGCCCGGGCACGGCGCCACCTTCTACTTCACTCTTCCTTCCCAAACAAGAAACGCCCGGTTCCCAGAAACATTGATCGGAGTCACCGCATGAGGCCTCAAGAGTTCGATATCTTGCTTGTCGAAGACGATCCCGCCGACGCCGAGCTGACCGTGCTTTTGCTGCGTGAGGCACGACTCGCCAACCACATCGAGGTTGCCCGTGACGGAGCGGAAGCCCTTGATTATCTTTTCTGCCGTGGCGCATTCGCCTCGCGAAGATTCGATCATCCCCCGCGGCTGGTCCTTCTGGACCTGAAACTCCCGCGCGTCAGCGGCCGCGAAGTCTTACGCGCCGTCAAGGCGGATGTGCGCACCCGCTCGATTCCCGTCGTTGTCCTCACGTCCTCGAACCAGGACCGCGATCTCGTGGAGTGCTACCAGCTCGGCGTCAACAGTTACATCCAAAAACCTGTTGACCTGCAAAAATTCCAAGAGACAGTGCGCAACTTTGGTTTGTACTGGCTGGTAGTCAATCACCCCGCGCCCGCAGCCGCGTTCAGCGTGAAAGACTCCAGGAGAGACGCATGAAGACCCAGACACGGGAAGAAGCGCGCGCTCCAAAGACAACGGCGCCGCTGCGCGTGCTGATCCTAGAACACTCTCCCAATGATGTGGAACTTATATTGTCCGAGCTGAGGGAGGCCGGGATCTTGATGGAGCAGACGGTGGTTGAAAACGCGGAACAATTCCGCCGCGCCATCCGGGAGCAAACGTTTGACGCGGTGCTGGCCGATCACCGGTTGCCCAACTGGACAGGTCTAGACGCGCTCAAGGTGCTTCGGGCAACCGGCAGCGAAATCCCGTTTCTGCTCGTGACCGGGACGCTTGGCGAGGAAGCCGCGGTCGAATGCATCAAGCAAGGGGTGAGCGACTACGTCCTGAAGGGTCATATATCGCGCCTGCCGAACGCCTTGAAGCGCGCGATCCAGGAGAGCAGGCTGCGCAGCGAGAACGTTCAGGTCCACGCGGCACTCGCGGAGAGTGAAGCCCGCATGCGGCAGCAATTCGCGGAGCTCGAACTGATCTATCGAACTGCGCCGATCGGGCTTGGAGTTTATGGTCCCGATCTGCGCTACCTGAGAGTGAACGAAGAGCTGGCGCGCATGAATGGCTTGGCGGCGGAGCAGCACATTGGGCACTTGACTCGCGACTTCAATCCTGACATTGCCGACGTCACGGAACAGTATCTGACAACTGTTCTGAAAAGCGGGGAATCGATATCCAACGTTGAGATGGAAGGCACGACGAAGGCACAACCGGGGGTCCGCCGTAATTGGCTGGCCAGTTTTCATCCGCTGCGCGGCAGCGACGGCGGCATTTTTGGGGTCACCGTGGTGGTGCAGGAGATCACGGAACAAAAAAGGACCGAGAAAAAGCTACAGCTCACCGAACTACGCAACCTCGACCTGGTTGAAAATTCCGTCTACGGCATCTTCCGGGCCACTATGGACGGGGTCTTCCTGGACGGCAACCCGGCTCTTCTGCGCATCCTGGGCTGTTCCACCGCGGAAGAGTTGCAAGACCTAAATCTGGTGCGCGACATCTTCCGTTACCCGGAGCATTATGCGCAGTTTCTGGCCACCTGCCGGGAACGCGGCCAGGTCCATGGCGCGGAAACGGAGTGGCGCCGCCGTGACGGTGGGATCGTCACCGTTCGGATGCATCTACGGCGCATCTCCATTGCGGGCCATCCTGACTCGCTGGAAGTCATGGCAGAGGACGTCACCGAATTTCGCGCTATGGAGAAGCAGTTGCGTCAGGCGCAGAAATTCGAGGCCATCGGCCAGCTTGCCGGCGGCATCGCGCACGACTTCAACAACGTGGTGGGCGCCATCCTCGGCTGGGCAGAGCTGGGCTACGAGCAGAACAAGAGCAGCCCGCAACTGGCGGAGCGATTTACGCGCATCCGCGAACAGGCGGAGCGCGCCGCCGCACTGACACGCGAACTGCTTGCGTTTGCGCGCCGCCAAGTGCTGCAGCCGCGAGCCGTCGATCTAAACGAGGTGAGCAGCGGCCTGCTGAGCTTTCTGCAAAAAGTCATTCCCAGGGACATCGAAATCAAGGTGACCACCGCGAAGCTCGATACGATCAAGGCCGACCCGACGCAGATCGAACAAGTACTCATGAACCTGTGCCTCAACGCGCGCGACGCAATGCCCACTGGGGGCAGGCTGCACATCGAAACAGAGATGGTGGAGCTGGATGAAGCGTATTGCCGTTTTTATCCTCAAGTGAGTCCGGGACCCTATGCGGTGCTCTCCGTCTCGGATACCGGAATGGGTATGGACGCGGAAACACGCGAGCACATGTTCGAACCCTTTTTCACGACTAAGGCCCCGGGCAAGGGCACGGGGATGGGCCTGGCGACGGTGTACGGCATCGTCAAACAGCACGGCGGTTTTATCCATGCGTACAGTGAACCGGGGCAGGGCACGCTGTTTCGCGTGTACCTCCCGGCGACAAACGGAGAGGTTGCCGACAGCCCGGCAGCGCGCACGCCGAAAATCTCGCTTGCCGAGATGCGCGGGACAGAAACAATCCTGATCGCCGAGGACCACGAATCCATTCGCGAAATGGCGCGACAGACCCTGCTCAGCCTGGGTTACCGGGTACTCTCCGCGTGCGATGGCGAGGAAGCATTGCTACTCTGCGAAAATGAAACGCCGGCACTGGCGATTCTCGACATGGTGATGCCAAAACTCGGCGGCCCCGCCACCGCCATAAAACTCGGGGAGTGCATTGCGAATCTGCCGGTCCTCTTCACCAGCGGCTACTCTCAGGACGCTGACGGGGTTGCCACCGCCACGAAGAACGCGCACTACTTGCAAAAGCCATACAGTCCCATAATGCTTAGCCGCCTGGTGCGCGAAATCCTCGACGAGGCAAAGAAGAAAAAAGCGGCGGGCTAGCTCGAAAACGGAACTGGTCAGGCGCAAACCGCTTCGGTTGAGCGGAGAGCAAGCCTATATTCCGGGTCCTATTCGCTTTTGCGGTGATCGGACGCGATAAGCTCGAAAGCTGGGCCCCGGGGGCGCGATCACAGACTGCTAGGCGGTGGGAACGGGATCCATCCAGGCCTGCTTTTCCGGGAGGAGCGACTTGACGATTTCTTCGAGCTCGTGGGCGCTTTTCACGTGTTCCGGGCAGTTGTGGACGGAGATGTCGAAGACTGCGCCATGATTGGCGCGAACCGCCTGCAGTTCTTCCTGCAGGCGCACGGCGATGCGTTTGGCATTGAGCGTGTCGGTTTCCGGAAGGACGACGCCAAATAGATCGGGAGCAAGGCGGTAGATCGAATCGGTAGGCCGGAGCTTACGCGAGATGGCTTTCGCGGCTTCACTCCAGGCGTCGCTCTGGCCATCCGGCTTGGAAGAGGCGGCGGAGGATTTTGCTTTAACGAGCAGAAGGGAGATGGTTTTTTGCATGGTCATGGCGCGGCGGTACTCCATTGTCAGGCGATCCCAGAAATGGTTGATGTCAGGCATGGATTGCAGCAAGTCCACGCCGGCTTGATGGCGTAGCTCAACGTTGCGTTCCAGCTCGGATAGCAATTGTTGCTTCAATTTGTGCACGGTGCGCTGGTGATCGAGCAGATAGCCGACAAAAAGCAGCGTCAATGTGCAGAAACCAAAAAACGCGACGCGCAGCGTCCACTTATTGGCTTCCTCCGGGTGGACAAAAACAAGCGGGTACATGAATAAAGCCAGGCCGCTGGCGAGCACCAGAACGAACACCACGGACAAAATAGTGAGGTGCAACTCGCGCCGCTCGAGCTGATCCAATTCTTTGCGATTCAGCGTTGCCATGAGACTCCGTCTCTTCTTCGCGACCGTTCATCGGCGGACGTCTTTGGGCCTGCCGCCGGCTGATCTCGAACAAGGAGGATAGCGGGGCGGTTAAGGTAAATGGTGTGCCCGCGAGCCGCGCGGAACAATAGACCTGAGGGTTTCGTGTGGCGCAAGGATTACTGTCTTTTTCCGAAAATAGCGGTTTTGATCCGGCCGGGTCAGGCGAGCTTTACCAGGGTCAAGGGGAGCAGGGGCAGGAAAACAAAAACGGGCGGGACGCCGAAGCGCACCGCCCGTTCCGTATTCTTGAGAAGTGGATTAGAGGGGCTGGACGTTGGAGGCCTGGAGGCCCTTGGGTCCCTTGGTGACTTCAAATTCAACCGCCTGGCCATCATTGAGAGACTTATAGCCATCAGCCACAATTGCGGAGAAATGGACGAAAACGTCCTCACCGCTCTGGCGCTGGATGAACCCGAAGCCCTTGCTGGCATTGAACCACTTCACTGTTCCTTGTTCTTTACTCACTGCTTTACTCTTTTCTGTCAGCCGTTTTGCGGCTGAACATTTCTAAATTGAGCTATCTGGTGCTTCTAGTCCCGAGCCCCTCTAGAGAGCATCGGCCGTCTTCGGCCTCGTTTTGTGTAACCGCAAAGCGGTCCACAAAACAAAAACGGCCGCAAGTTTGACCTTGCGACCGCTTTACAAATCCAAAGGCGATACAAGAGCAACAAACGCAAAAAGAGAATAGCACAAGCCGCCTGGTTTTTCAAGTGCTTTGTTTCGGCGTGTCAACCGCGGCACGGGCTAAAAGTGACCCGTCATTCGTGACTCGAAAAGAAGCGGCAATTCCAACAGCTATTTCCTGCGTTTGCTCGATTGGCGGTAAGGCAGGAGGAGAGCTTCGAGGTCGCGGCGGATCCAGGCGGCCAGGGAGCCTTCGCGGAAGATAGCCCAGTCCAGCATGGAGCCGCCGTTGACTTGCTGAATCAAGCGGGCCAGTCGGGCGGTGTCGCATTTCACAATTTCGCGCGCGCCCACCGACTCGTCGAGGAGCTTGCGCGTTTCTTCGCGGATGGCCCGGAACTGAGCAAGAGTGATGGCGCGGAATTCGGGGTCGGTCAGATCAATCTGCAGGTAGGCCAAACCGTTGGCCATAGATTCTGGTGTGGAAGCAAAACCGGAGCACTCCACGAAGAGCTCGACGAGCGCCTTGATAGGAGATTTGTGTTTCGCGCGGGCGGCGGCAAATTGCTGCGGCACACTGGCTGGAGCAGTCTTCACGGTGGCGAGGAGCAAGCCTCGCTTGGTGCCGAAGCGCTGGATAAGCGTGGCGGGCACGACGCCGGCTTCCCGGGCGACGTCGGCGAGGGTCAAGTCCGCCGGGCTGCGGCGCTGCATCACGCGCGCGGTGGCGGCGAGGATTTCTGCATTGGACGTTTCGCGGGGCCGGGGCGACATTTTTTAAGAGCCGCGATGCGTGGCGGCGTGCGATCAGAATAACTGAATGGCCGTTTATTTTCCACTTGACATTAATGAATAGCTATTTATTATTAGGTTGCTTCGTTCTGGAGGCACCCATGAAGACTTCCACTTCTTATACCCCGCCCGATTTGCATGGAAAAGTCGCGCTGGTGGCGGGCGCGACGCGGGGCGTGGGCCGCGGCGTCGCACTGGCTTTGGGGGAAGCGGGAGCGACGGTGTATTGCACGGGGCGCAGCACGCGCGCGAAGAACAAGCCGAGTTCCCGCGCGCTGCGGCGCGGTTCCGCGGCAGCAAGAAAGGCTTGGCCTGCGGATTACTACAAGAATCGTCCGGAAACGATCGAAGAGACGGCCGAGCTGGTGAACGCGCGCGGCGGCAAGGGCATCGCGGTGGTGCTGGATCATTTGCACGCGGAGCAGGTGGAAAGACTAGTTGCGAAGATCCGGAAGAAGGAAGGGCGGCTGCATGTGGTGGTGAACGACATTTCCGAGAGCGCTGAGCAAGAATTCGGAAAGACATTCTGGCAGGCAGATCTGGAGAGAGGATTTGCGATGTTCCGGAACGCGGTGCATACGCACATCATCACCAACCATTTTGCGGCGCCGCTGATGATAGAGACTGCGAAAGGAATATCAGGGAGCGGGCTGATGGTTGAAGTGGGGGACGGCGATTCTTACACATATCGGGGCAATCTATTCTATGACCTGGTGAAGACCACGATGATCCGGCTGGCGTTCGCGCTGGCGCGCGAATTGCGCCGCAAAAATGTGGCCGCGGTGGCGGTGACGCCGGGATTTCTACGATCCGAGGTGATGCTGGAGCATTTCGGGGTGACGGAAGCGAACTGGCAGGACGCGGCGAAGAAAACCCCGGACTATATCAGTTCCGAAACGCCGCTCTTTGCGGGCCGGGCGATAGCCGCGCTAGCAGCCGATCCGAATCTCATGAAAAAGTCGGGCCGCGTATTCAGTTCATGGGGGCTTTCCGACGAGTACGGATTCTGCGACGCTGACGGACGGCATCCGCATTGGGGCCATTATTTCGCCGCAAAATACGGGAACTGCATGAAGCCCTGTGACGAAGCGTTCTACGAATACTGGTTCGGCGGGCCGATTGATGTAATTTATGGCGACTGGCCAAAATAACGAACTCTCTGCCGGCCGGCACGAGGCTGGCGGGACAGAATGGCCGACGTCCCTCCGAAACAGGGCTGTGTGGAGTGGGTCAACAGGGAGACCAGGGAAAGCGTTGACCGTGAGGTGAGCCGCTCTTTACCATGGACGGATGATGCGAAGAGCCTGGTTCCTGGGAAGCGCAGCCTTGCTGGTGGCCGGTGTGTGTGGTTGCGAAGATGCCGGGAAGAAGCCCGTGCAGGCGCACGTTCCGGCGCAGGCAAAGACGGCCACCGCCACGGCGCAAACCGAAACGGCGTTGGCACAGCTCCCGCTGAGGAATTCTTTGGCGAAGCCGACGGCGTCGCTGCTGCGGCCCATGCCGGGCGGCAAAGAATATCTGATTGCACGGGTCGAAGAGAAGTTTGCCTCGGGCGAACAGAACTACAAAGCGGGACACCTGGAAGCGGCGCGGCGGGATTTTGACGATGCCGTGGACTGGATGCTGGAAAGCGGGTATGACCCGAACGGCGACCCCAAGCTGAGCGAGCTGTTCCACCGCGTGGTGGATACCGTCTACACGTATGAGTTGCAGGCCTTCCGGGCGGGAGATGGTTTTCAGGAAGCGCCAGCGGTTCCCGCGCCGATCGACGAAGTTGCGGAGATGACTTTTCCGGTGGATCCGCGGCTGAAGGAACGCGCCGAAGAAGCGGCCAAGAATATTTCGCATGATTTGCCGCTAACGGTGAACGACGCGGTGCTGTCATTCTTGAATTTTTTCCAGACGCCGCGCGGGCGCACGATTGTGGAGACAGGCCTGGGCCGCGCGGGGCGCTATCGCGACATGATCTCGCGGGTGTTGCATGAGGAGGGCGTCCCTCAGGATTTGATTTACCTGGCGCAGGCGGAGAGTGCGTTCCAACCGCTGGCGCTTTCGCGGGCCGGAGCGCGGGGCATCTGGCAATTTGTGAGCTATCGCGGGCAGGAGTACGGTCTGCGGCACACCTGGTGGGTGGACGAACGGCAGGACCCGGAGAAAGCCACTCACGCCGCGGCGCAACATCTGCGCGATCTCTACAAGACTTTCGGGGACTGGTATCTGGCGATGGCCGCATACAACTGCGGACCAGGGAATGTTCAGAAGGGCATCGAACGGACCGGCTACGCGGATTTCTGGGAATTGTACAAGCGCAACGTGCTGCCGCGCGAAACGCGAAATTACGTGCCGATTATCGTGGCGCTGACGCTGATCGCCAAGGACGCCGCGCATTACGGAATCCAGGCGGACCCGGAGGCGCCGGTTCCCACCGACATGGTGAAGCCGGGCCGGGCGATCGATTTGCGGCTGGTGGCGGAGACCATAGACGTGGATGTGGAGACGCTGCGCGGACTGAATCCTTCGCTGCTGCGCATGGCGACCCCCAACGATCCTTCCTTTGAGCTGCACCTGCCGCAAGGAACGGCGGAGAAATTTTCCGCCGAGATAGCGGACATTCCGCCGGACAAGTGGGTCAGCTGGCGGCGGCACCGCGTGGCGGCGGGCGAGACGCTGACGGCGATCGCGAAGAAATATCGTGTTACGCCGGTGGCGATCGCGGAAGCGAATAACCTGGAGCGCGGCGCGGCGCTGGATCCTGGCGAGAAGCTGATTATTCCGGCGACGCAGCCGCAATCGGAAGCCAAGAGGCGCCTGGTGAGTTACCGGGTGCGTAAGGGGGACACGCTCGGCGGGATCGCCGATCGCTTCAGCGTGGATATCGGGGACGTGCGCAAGTGGAACCGCATGAAGAGCAACCACGTGAGACGGGGGATGGTGTTGCGCATCTACACCCTTGGCGGGGCCCCGGAAGCGGCGCCTGCGCGCCGCAAGCCTAAGTTCAAGAAGAAGAGTCAGGTTCCTTCCGCGGCCGCAGGCGGGAACGGGCAAACTGTCGTGGCACACAACTAACTTATTTATCTATAATGGGTTACGTGGCGTCTCCCGTGCGGCGCTGGTTTTGCAGGCAAGCTTGCGCGAGCAACTTCCGGCTGGCCAACCGACGATTTTCCTTCCTGTCCTCCAGAAGGCTTGACAACGCTTCGCGAGTACGATAACAACGGCGGACGGCCGGAGGGCAGTTTTCCGGGGCCGGTCGAGTGTCTTGCGGGCGGGCGGCCCGAAGATTCCCCCTGGGGAGGATGGAATGGATTTCGAGAAAGACAATTTTGAAGACGACAATGAGCTGTCTCGGCTGGAAGACGACGAAGAACTAGGCGGCGACGAGATTGTTGAGACGGAAGAAGAAGAGTTGGTGGTGATCAGCGAGGAGCCGGAGGAGCCGGCAGCAGCGGCTCCCAAGCCGGCTGCGAAGAAGTCTGCGAAACGGGCCAAAAAAGCTTCCAAGAAAAAGGCGCCCAAGAAGGCCAAGAAGGGGTCCAAGAAGAAAAAGGCCGCGAAGAAATCCGGCAAGAAGAAGAAGGCGGCAAAGAGGAGAAGGTAATCCGTTTTCGGTAGCGTGTTTTCAGGATAAGGGCCTGGGCGGTAGTCCAGGCCCTTTTCGTTTCTTGCGCGAGCGAATGCCAATTCGGAATTGCGTGATGGAGCAGCGCTTTCCCATTGTGTGCGGCAGTGATTTCGATTCGGGAAACGAGGGGGCTCGCGACGCTGCGGAAGCTTGCCGGGAAGACTAAGCGTCGATAGCATAAATCCTTATGTTACGTGCAGTCGAAGAGATACGCCGGATGCGCGGGGGCGCGCAAGCGCACCTGATGCGCTGCTCGGACGGGCACTACTACGTCGTAAAGTTCCAAAATAACCCGCAGCACCGGAGAATTTTGGTGAATGAAATGCTGGGAACGAGACTGGCGGCGCGGCTGGGGCTGCCAACGACGCCGGCGGTGATTGTCGAAGTGCCGGAAGAACTGATCCGGCTGACACCAGGGCTGGCGATGGAGATGCCGCGTGCGAGCATCCCCTGCCAGCCGGGCCTGCAATTTGGCTCGCGGTATCCGGGAGATCCGCGGCGGCTGACGTTGCACGATTTCTTGCCGGACGAGCAGTTACGTGAGGTGGAAAATCTTCACGATTTTGCAGGGATGCTGGTTTTTGACAAGTGGACCTGCAACACCAATGGAAGGCAGACGCTGTTTTATCGCGAGCAGGCGAATAGCGGGGACACGCCCGGCAAGCCATACCGCGCCGTGATGATTGACCAGGGATTTTGTTTCAACGCGGGAGAGTGGAATTTTCCGGACGCTCCCCTGCGCGGACTCTACGCGCGCAACCGTGTCTACGAAGGAGTGAGGGGCCGGGAATCGTTTGCTCCGTGGATCGAGCGGCTTGAAAAGCGCATCACGGACCGAGCGCTCGACGAGATTTTGCGCGAAATTCCGCCCGAATGGTACGAGGACGACCTCGATCCGCTGTTGCACTTAGTCGAAAAACTATCCCGCCGGCGATCCTACGTTCCGGAACTGCTTCTAGCGGCACGGAGCTCCAGCCGGCAACCCTTCCCAAACTGGATGTGAACCATGCCTGAAACTACAACCATTTCTACGGATCGCGTTTACGTGTACGTCATCCTGCGCTACACCCCCAACCTCGTCCGAAACGAGTGGGTAAACATCGGCGTCCTGCTCTTCGACCCCGCAAGCGGTGAGCGCCGGCTGCGCCTGATCGAGGAACAAGAGGAATTTGCGCGCGTGCGCCGGCTGCATCCTGCAGCGGATGAGGGCCTGCTGCGCGGGCTGCGCGATGACCTCGAGGACCGGCTTCGGGATGGCCGGCATACAGCCGAGAACGGCGACTGGCAGAAGCTGCTAGCAAAGTGGGAAGACACGCTGTCGAACGCGCTGCAACTCGCCCCCCAGAAAGGCGTCTACGCGGAGGATCTCGACGCAGAGCTGGAGCGGCTGTACGCCGATCATGTGGCGCCGCAGCGCGCTCCCTCGCGCGTGGGTGCGGCGGGAACTCGCGCTTTTGTCCGGAATTACTGCGCGCAGGTCTGGAAGCTGGCAAATCTCTGGGGCCGGCTGGAAAAAGCGGTTCCCGTCAGGGAGTTTACGTTTCCGGGAGATCCGATGAGGATCGATTATGGCTACCGGCGGAATGGAACGCGCGGTTTTGTTCAGACGCTCAGCGTGTCTCGTGCGCCTGCGGACTGCAAATTATTTGCGTATACGGCCGCGCGGATGAGCGCGCGGGCGCCGTTCGCCACGGAGTTTGCCGCTGTGACCGATGTGCCGCTCGTCGCAGGCAACGAACGCCACGTCTTCGTCCGGGAGACGCTACGCGACGCGGGGATCGAGCCTGTCCCTATGGAAGGGTTCGCCGTGTGGGTCGCCAAGCTGCGACCAATGTTGCAGTGAATGGCGAATGGTGAGTCGTGACGGGTGGTTCGCGAGCCGTGGGGTGAGTTGCCAC
>Ga0210409_10004885_pt1 | contig 14246 bp, 11 predicted proteins | sample IncBWH17MmetaG_FD_161649 | JGI IMG/M metagenome (GOLD analysis project Ga0210409, IMG submission 161649) | Forest soil microbial communities from Barre Woods Harvard Forest LTER site, Petersham, Massachusetts, United States - Inc-BW-H-17-M | ecosystem: Environmental > Terrestrial > Soil >... | reverse complement strand
ACTCCTTGCGGTGGGTGTAACTTAGTTTTTCGAAAACTGGAAGCAGCCCTTCTTTCTTGATCAACTTTTCAAATTGAGCAGGCACTTCGACGGTTCTTATCTCTTCATCTTTCCAGACAACGACTTCAATCGTATCACCCGGGCCTTTCCCAGTTTCCGCGCGTACAGCTTTAGGCATCCCCAACACATGAAGGGGCTTGCCGTACTTGATAAGCGAACCCGTATCGGGAACACCATTGAAGGTCGCCTTTACGGGCACCTTTCCTTTGGTGGCGAATTCCTTCTCGGTATCGTAAGGAAAAAACACGTAGGCCCCTCCGCCATCGCCTGCTTCGATTTTCACCTTGAATTTGTACTTCTTCATCGCTTACCGGGTTTTCTGACCGCGCGGCCTTGGTCACTCGGAATTAAACCACTTTCCCTTGTAGCGGGCTACCCAAGCAACTACTCAGCGATTGTCGGCAAACCGGAATCTACCCGGTTGTTGGCCATAAATCCCCATTTCACTCATCGTCTCGAGGAGGCGTCAGCTCGACTCGGGAACCATAAGTCGGTTGAACTACCGCAGCTTCCCACGAACCACCGTGATCGACCCGGCTGGGAGTGCGTACATGCCGTCGGGCTTGGCGGCGATCGTGATGTTCTTGTCCTCAGCAGGGGTGTTGCAATATTGCACCAGAGCTACAGATCCGACGAAAGGATGGCTCATGTGCTTGGCATCGTCGATGACGAGATGAACTTGGTGAGCCGCGTTCAAATCGTGGTTAATTAGCATTAACGACCAGTTCCCGTCGGGACGTTTGACAGCGTATGAGGTAACCACGGTCCGATCGGCAGCGTCCTTAAGGTCGGCCGATGCCGGGAAAATCTTGTTCGCTCCCTCATCGTGCTGCAACCATTCGAAATTAATGATGTGTGCGGAAGAATAGGGAGTATATGCAGGCGTGCCATACGCCCCGCCGCCATCAGCGCCACCCTCGGGGCTAAGACTTCCGTGACCAGTGGCGCCATTATTGATTGCCGGACGATAGAACGCCGTGCCGCCCTGTTCAAAGAATGTGCCAAACGCATCGCACTCCCAGATGGAGCGGCCAGTCACGCCCAAGTAGCCCGGTCCGCTTCGACCCGCTGTGATTCCACTCTCGGAAATAATCAGAGGCACGTCCGCGGGGACGCCGTCCTCACGCCACATGTGCAGGACGTGCTTCATAATTCCGGGTTCAATGTAAAGGGTCGCCCAGTCGTTCGGCGGAGTGAATCCGTTGATCATGAACGGGTAATGTTCGAACGACATGAATGCGAGATCCTTCAGATGTCCGTGGGCCTTCAGGTAATCGACGAATCGCTCCAACCAGGAACTGCGTCCCTCATCGTCCGGCCAGAGGGTGATGTCTTTATCGACGCCTTCGAAAATCGGGCCGCCCAACTTGGCGCCGGGCGTTAGCTTGTGGACCGCATTTGCCACTTGAATGTAGATGGCGCCATAGTCTTCCGGTGTCATGTGCTTGCCGTCGCACTCCTCTCCCACTTCAATTCCCACCACTGGATAACCACGCTGGTGAATGTAGGAAACCTCATTGGCGCAATCTTCGGGAGTGTCGTAAATCGCCGCACATGCAACCAGCGCGGGATGGCCCATGGTCAATCCACTGGTAAAGAAATTGTCCATGCCGTTGTATTGATCGCCGCCTCCGATGATCAGGTTGTCAGCTTGGTGCCAGGGATCGATGGAAGAGGCGAAAAACGATCCGGCCAAGTCTGCCTCCGAACCGGCGATAACTTCTTCGTCTCCAGCGCCCTCGAGCCGTGGAGGCAGCCCAGGTCCGGGCTCTACACCGTTAGCCGGATAAACAACCGCGTATTTCCCTGCGGCATCGATCGTACCGGCCGACAGTGTCTGAAGGGCGTAACCGACGCAGTTCCGAATATCCTGCGCCCCGTGAGTGTCACAGGTTCCGGAGGATTTCGACATCAAAACGCGCACGAAGCGCGTTGTGACGGGCGCATCCGAAAGCTTCAGATGGATATCCCCGTCGCTGCCGTTCAGCACCGCGCCCGATGAGAAAGCCTTCCAAATACCGTTCGGGCCCATGTCCCAGTCCATCGCGTTGTTGTCGCCGACCCAGTACTGCACGACATAAACCACGGCATATGGATTTACCCATTGCATATGGATCGCGTTGACAGCGCGGGCGGTGCCCATATCGATTACTACCCATTGCGGATGCAGCGTATCGCTCTCGCCCGTGAAGTGACTGGTTAGGTAAGGATTGCTCTTCCAGTAACTTTGAAAACCAGCCACCAAAGGTGAATCGCCGCTGGTCATAAAGTCGCGATGGGGCAGGGAATACGAATAGCCGTAATGAATCGGTTCGCCTAAGTCTGCGCTGCCGACGTAATAACCGCTCTTCGTCGCTGGATCGCTCCATGTGCCGTTTTCGTTCCAGTGCCATGCAGAAAGGCGCAACTCGCTGTTGTTGCGCATGGTGATGGAGCCCCAACCCAAGTTCTTGACCCCCTGAATCGTCTCGGGCTTGCTCAAATTATCGACCTGCGTCTTACTTAGATCATCCATCCACGCGCCGGTCGCAGTGTCGGGATTGATCGTATTCAGAACGTGGTCCGGCGTTACGTCAACGTGGACCGTGGCGACGGAATCCACCGTGCCCACCTTGGCAACCGAATCCGCCGGGAGTTCCTGTCGAGCATGTCGTGGGTGAACCGTTTGTCCCGGAGCCGTTTGTGCATGGACGCGCAAAGGAAACTGCATGGACACCCCGATTAGCCCGAGCGCCGCAACTGCGACACACAGCCAAATGCGAGACGAGGCACGTGGTTTGCAACGAGTATTCATAATGTTGTCACTCATATTAAAACGATTGAATTGAGGATTGCACGTCGAGTTTACACGAATGGCAGACCCGCCCGTGAGTCACGGTTGTTGAAATATCCCCATTACGCTCAAAACCTCCCAATGAGCGAGGTGGAGGTTACCAGCAAACTGCTTCATAGTTGCCCGTCGTGGCGGACTACTTTAGCCTTGCGAACGGAAGGTAGGAGCAATGGCAGACAACAAAACCAAGTCCACCAAATCCAGTGTGGCGGCGTTTATCGATGCCCTCACGGGCCCGGTCAGGCGCTCAGACGCCCAGGCACTGATCAAGGTGATGCAAAACGCGACCGGAGAAAAGCCGCGAATGTGGGGGCCATCCATCGTGGGCTTCGGCAGCTACCATTACAAGTACGAGAGCGGGCGTGAGGGCGATATGCCGGTTATCGCTTTTTCGCCGCGTAAGGCCGCGACTGTTCTGTATGGGGTGACCGGGTTTGGCGAGGCTACGGCGCTGCTTGCAAGACTTGGCAAGCATTCGACCGGCAAGGGCTGCCTCTACATTTAAGAAGCTCGCGGATGTGGACCAACCCACCTTTGGAGACCCTGATCGTCAAATCTCTGGCTGCCAAGCGCGCGAGCACGAACATCCAAAATCAATGAGTGTAAAGGCTGGTAACGACAGCTACGATGGTGCGTCTCTATATAGGGACGATTCTGTGCAGATTTTGAGGCATGCAAGAGCGATCTCTCCTAAGGAGACGCAGCGAGAATGTTCCACTTGGGCCGCTATCTTACTCTGCTTCTGCGTGTTGTCACTTGCGCCGCCAGAAACGTGGGGGCAGCAACCCGTGGCCGTACTTGAGAAGCAGGCTGGAGAGGAGGTTGCGAACCTGGTACAACAGGCGCGTAGCCAGAACAAGCTTCCTGAGCTGGAGAGAATCGAAGACCCAAATTTACGCGAGGAGGCCTGTGCGCGCGCTCAAACCGGTGCCACATCCTGGAATGCGAGCTCTGCAGTAGTTGTCCGAAATGGGGCTGTTACTCTCTCGCGTATTTCATATTCGACACCCGATGCTGCTCATCGAGTTCCTGAATTGCTGTCGTGGGCAGCGCGAAATGAACGCGGAGAGCCCCGCCGGTTTGCAGTTGGCGTGTGTTTTGTGCGCCCGGCAAGAGATCCAGAAGGAAGATACTGGATCGAAGTTCTCACATACATGGGAGCGACAAAGTCTCTTTTCTATCGTACCGGACTTGCCTTGGCTCACCTGTGGGCACGATGAGGTGGGTGGTCAGTGCCCGACCTACCCAGAATGAGGGCAGCCCCAATTGTCGAAGAATCGTCACTCACTGCCCCTAACTACCATCATTGGCTCGCGACGTTGGAGCGTCTCCTCACGGCGAAAAGACGGTCGGACGAGGTGGCGCTGCTGACGAGCAAGGAAGCCTGGGATCAACAGCAGCGATTTTTCTGCGCGACGCTGACCGAATTGTAGGCCGTCCGAGATCGCCGATTGGCGAAAAATCCTCATTACGCTCATTGACCCCTACTCATCCGAGAGTTTGCACATTGACCAGCTTCTGGGACTCGCAACGGGTACGCTGTAGTTGTTAACGAACGGAAGACGGTCATGGGTTAGCGACTGTACGTCATTCGACCCTCACGACCGGTTCAAACTCCGGCTGGACCCAACCTCTGAGTCTGGCCTCTTTTCTTGCCGGCGTACCCGACTTGTTTATTCCTCGTCAGTTGGCGCTAAATCTCGGTTACACTCGTTGCCTCGGCTCGCCAATTCTCGGCGCCAATCGGCAAGGCGCGTCAGCATCCAACCCCCACCTCTAACCAGCTATGCGATGGCTCATTCGTTCCGCAATGCCAGAAGTGGGTTAACCTTTGTGGCTCCTCGGGCCGGCAGATAACACGCCAGCAATGCGATCATTCCCAGCACTAGTGTCACTGTAGCGAAGGTTTCGGGATCGTAGGTGCTGACGCCGAACAGCAGGCTGCCCACAAAGTGCATTAACCCCAGACCTGCGACAACCCCAACCAGCATGCCCGCGCCCGCCAACCGAAGCCCCTGGCCAATTACCCAGCGGAGCACCTCGGAAGGGGTGGCACCGAGCGCCATCCTAATTCCAATTTCGCGCGTCTGCTGATTTACGGAGTAGGAAAGCACGCCATAAACACCTATTGCCGCGAGAATGAGCGCCAGGCCGCCGAATAAGCTCAGCATCGCGGCTGCCATGCGAGGCGCCCACAGTCCCTGGTCCAACACCTCTTCTATGGTCTGAATATTCGTAATCGCCAGGTTGTGGTCCAGCGCTTGAATCTGGCTGCGCACAGTGGCAATGACCGCACGTGGATCCCCCGAGGTGCGCACCTGGAGGGTCGCGGCCGGAGAGTAATCCTGGGTCAGTGGAAGATAAGCAAGCGGTTGGGGGTCTTCGCCGATCTGGTTGATCACCGTGTTGCCTACGACCCCTACGACCTCAAGCAACTTGGGGTCGCCGAAGAAGTGGAAGCGCTTGCCAATCGGATCCTGATCCCGCCAGAAATGACGAGCCATGGCCTCGCTGATCACAGCCACGGGCGGGGTCTGATTCTTGTCGAGATCGGTGAAGGCTCGCCCCTGCTTGAGGGGAATTCGCAAAGTGTCGAAAAACCCCGGAGAAACGTCGTCAAGTTGCGTCATGGTGCCCCTATAGCCGGATGTCTCGTCCTTTCCTTCAGGAAATACAGTGCGCCCAAGGCCGCCGCCTAGCGGGAGGTTTGAGGCAACCGCCGCTGCCTCCACGAAGGGAGAGGATGTCACGCGCTGAATGGCGTCACGATAAAACTGCTGCCCGTGTGCCTCATCGTAGTGAAGCGCCCCAAGGTCAATCGCTATGACGAAAAGTCGTTGCGATTCAAAGCCGAGATCTGTTCTCTGTGCATTCTGCATGCTTCGAATGAACAGTCCTGCACCGACGAGTGTGATGAGGGCGAGCGCGACCTCGGAAACGATCAGGATGCTGCGTAACGGACCGCGAGTCCAGGTAGCGCTTCCGCCCCGGCCACCGGCGTTGAGCGCCTCGGATACGTCGGCCCTGGAAGCCTTGATGGCCGGGGCCAGGCCAAAGATGATTCCGGTCAGCAGCGCAAGGCCGAGGGTAAACAGCAGTACGTGAGAATCGAGCGCAAGGTCGAGATCATTATTCTGTATGAAGGCTGGACGAAAAGCCCAGAGCAAGCGGCGGCCGGCGAACGCAAGTATAAGTCCGACTGCGCCGCCGGACAGAGATAACACCAGACTCTCGGTCAAAAGCTGGCGAACTAGGCGTACACGGTTGGCGCCTACAGCGATGCGGATGCTCATTTCACGTTCCCGGCGTGCTCCCTTGGCCAGAAGGAGATTGGCGAGATTGACGCAAGCGATCAAGAGAATGAGTCCGACGACACCCATCATGAGAGCCCCGGCCACGACAAATTGGTCGTGTTGATTGATGCCCACGGCGGCGTCAGCCAGTGCGGAAACCGCAACGCTGCGTCCAGCATTGTCTTTTGGGTAATCATGCTCGAGCCGTGAGGCGATCGTCCTCAGGGAGGCTTCAGCCTCTGCCCCGCTAACTCCCGGTTTTAATCTCGCCACTGTAAATGTGTTTAGAAATCGCCTGTCTCTGAAATTATCTTTCACAAATCCAGCGAGGACCTGACCATACATGCTGACCGGAATCCAGACTTCGTCGGCGGGACCGATTGTGAATGTTCCCTTGAAGCCTTTCGGGGCCACTCCAATGACGGTGAATAGCGTCGCGTTGAACGTCACTGTCCTGCCAATCAGGTTTCGGTCCGAACCGAACTTGTTAGCCCAAAGACTATAGCTAAGGACGGCCGCATTGTTGCCGCCTGGTTTGGTGTCTTCATCAGGAAGGAAGAAACGTCCGACGGCTGGTGTCAGGCCGAGGACCTGGAAATAGTTTGCGTTCACCAATTGGCCGGCGACCTGCTTGGGTTCCGCTTCTCCGCTCCAGGTCAGTAGAGTGCCCGAGATACACGAGAGTCCGGCGAGCACCTGGTTCTGTCGTCTGTAATCATCGCAATTGGCATAGGACATGCCCAGCTTGGTGGTGCCGGCCTGCGTGACCTGAGTCTTGCTGTCAACGGTATCGAGTTGCACCAGGCGAGAGATTTCAGCGACTGGCAGCGGATGGAGAAGGACGGCGTTGACGACCGTAAAAATCGTGGTGTTTGCCCCGATGCCCAGTGCCAACGAAAGAATGCAAATCACCGTGAAGCTGGGACTCTTGCGCATCGAGCGCAAGCCGAAGCGAATGTCCTGACCTATGCACTCAAGATTCATCATGGCACCCCCTGCAGAATTGTAGGCTTGCTAGTGAGACGCGGTCGCGTTTTTTTAGAAAGCAGGGCTTTAACGTGCGATGCAGCTCATTTGAGGGCTTTTGAGCGTTATGGCCTTCCATGAGAAGGCCGGTCGGAGTCAAGAGGGTTCTTTCGTTGTTTTCGTTGGACAAGACTTTTCTCCCGCCGCGTTGCCACTGTCGCCACCCTTCCATCCGCACTCTTCGATGAGCGGTGTTTGTTCGCTCGGCGCAAGTTGGGTGTTCTCGTTTCAGCCGGTGCTGCCACCTGTTAGTCGACCTCTCTTCCACCTTGTGGATGGAAGGTGGGCCAGGCCATAGACGCAGTCACCGGAACTCGGCGCTTAGGCTTTTGTTTTTCCCTCCTAAGAATGTTTGACTTTATGCGGCCGCCGGCAGCGACAGTCCACGGCTGTTGCGCAGCGGTTCGTAAACTTCTTCCGCTCACCCACAACCGATGCAGCAAAACAGCGAGCTTCCGTGCTGTGGCAATCACCGCTCGTTTCTTTCCATTCTTTCCGCCACGCTCAGCCAGTTTCAGGCCCCAGCGCCGCAGATCGCTGTCCGCTCCAAACGGACCCAGAATGTGGTGCGCTCCCTGCACCAGCAGCGTGCGCAGATACGCGTCCCCCTCCCTGCTGATATGCATCTGCGGCTCGCTTTGCCCCGAGTTTCGGCGTCCTGGCTGCAATCCCACATAGCAGCCCACGTCGCGGCTCTTGCGAAACCGACGCGGATCTTCCAGCGTCATGGGTTAGCGACTGTACGTCATTCGACCCTCACGACCGCTTCAATTTTAAGACTCTGCGACCAGACCCTCCCTGGGTCTGGTTTTCCTTTTCCAGTTCGGGTTGGTTGAATGATCCCGCACCGGAGGCCACTCCGGCTGTCTCAAAATCTCCATAGCACCCAAAATGGCCGTCCGAAACTCGTGCTCATTGACGAAGCCTGGGTACCGGCACTGGGCAAGGACCCTCGGCTTGCCTATTTTGCAGACCTTCGAGTGGACGACGTTCAGGCGCAAATTGTTCGCGAACGACCGTTAGAACAGTTCATTGATGGGTTTTACTGCGATCGATGCAACAAGGGCTTTGTGTCAGAGGAGGTTCTTAAAGAAGGTCGGAGGCGATATCGATAAGAAGCACCTGTTGGCTTACAAAACTTTCAATTGGCGAAAAATCCCTATTACGCTCATTGGCCCCCTACAGCCATCCTGACCTCCTGCGGTGGGAAGAGGAACATCCTCTGTGGCGATTCAAATGCAATGTGTGGCTTCCGACACGCTGCCCTGCGCTAGTAGGCGCCCTAAGCAAACTCAGCCCAGGTTGCGTCTTCTGGTGCTGCAATTGCTGTCCGAACAGCATTCAAGAAGGGAAACGGGAGGCAGAAACATGGAATTAGCAGCCGCGATCTGGACACGTTCCCGACGATCATTCAACGCAGCGTCCCTCATCCTCGCCCTCTCAGTCTCGGGATGGGCGCAGCAAGCACCCTCAACCAGCCAGAAGCATCATGCCGCTACGAGGCAGACGAGAACCATCGAGTACAGAAATACAAGATACGGTTTCAGCTTTACTTTGCCCGAATCGTGGAAAGGCTACCGAGTCCAGTGGTCAGAGTGGGGAGGCAGTGTTCTCAGGGATGATGGCAGCGTGGCGAGAGAGTATCGGGGGCCTGAACTGCGAATCAGACACCCTAAATCGACGCAAGAAAATCCCCGAGAAGATATGCCGATCATGATCTTCACGATCGCTCAGTGGAACGAGAGTCCTATCGTGAGTGCAGCTCCATTCAACCCGGCAGAACTTGGGCGAAATGAAAAGTATGTGTTTGCAGTCCCGCCTCGCTGGGACTACGACTTTTCCGAAGGATACGAGGAAGCGGAAAAACTTCTAACTCCTGCCTCCCTTCACACATTTGCACCAGGAAAGTGACCAAGGGAGCCCCCGATTGGTGAAAAATCCCCACAGCACTCATCATGGCCTTGCACTGGGCACTTGAGTGTAACGGCCTGGTTTCGTCAGTTGTCTGGATTTCGTCAGTTGTCTGGAAATAAGCCTGCGTCGGGCGTAGAGTGCTGGGGTGAGTGAGTCGCTCCCGTCTCGCCTATTAACGCGCCATTGGCCCCTTGTGATACCAGCCTTGGTGTGGCTGCTGCTTTTCACAGGATTTCTTCAGTCGGAAGTCCTTCGCGCCGCGGTGGCGGTTGCGTGTATCGCCTTAATGCTTTACCAATGGCTGGCATATCGCAAGACGAGCACTGGAGCACGATTCGTCTTACTGTCTTTCATCGTGGCTGGTTTCGGCCTCTCATCTGTCTGGCTTGCACTTAATGTCGTTCGGTTCTATACCTATGGCCATGAATCCGACGGCATGGGCTTGTGGCATGTATACGTTATCCACGTTCAGGACATCCTCCTGTGGTTTATAGGGGCACTTGTGGTCGTCGCCTCGGTCTGGGTAGGGTCCGGTTGGTGGATTCAAAGGCAAGTTGCTCGTAGGCGCTTGCGCAAACTTGGTTTCAGCGCCGATGACATGAGGTCCGAAGACGCGATTTTCAAGAAGTGGGGCGAGATTGCCGCCGCAAAGTTCCCGCAGAAAATATCTTTCAACGAAATCACTTCGCATTCTTGGAGCCAGCCGTCAAAGTATGAACAGTCCAAAACGGCATTTGAAGCGCTTGGTTTCCGACGAAACGGTACGTTTGTAGCCTCGCCGCAGAATTGGATCGTGGAGTTTTGGCTTAGCGACGAACCCGGACTTTTTGCGACGATCGTTGACGCCAAGTCACGCGGGGTCTATTCGGAAGTCACGGTTATGAAAAACGACGGTTCCACCGTTGGCTTTGACAACTTAGAGGATTGCGGACTGCAACACTTCAAACCCGATAGCTGTTTTCACTGCGGCTTAATCGCGCCCGATCAGCTAGTTGAGAGGGCGTTTCAGGCGAGGCAGCCAAACGATTTCAAGCAAACGGGCCTGGCCGAATGTGTGAGGGTGTACGAGCAGAGTGTCAACGAATACCTTGCCTGGAGACGAAGCGTCGGGATCAGCGGGAGCGAGATGAAACAAACCCTCGAGCGCCTAAAAAGAATGGGTTCGCTTAAAAAGTGAACTGACGTTAAATCCCCATTACGCTCAAAACCCCAGCTGACGGGCAAACGAACGGCGCAAGCTTGTCACATCGCCTGATTACGCCAGATGGCAGAGGGTTGAAATCCGGACTAAAATCCAAGACATGCGGATACAGGTCACGCTTGGCGCCCTGTTGGCGCTAGCGGCGACGGGTGTAGCCGGTCAGATCGCAACCGGCATTCATCTGCACGATGTCCGCTTCAAAGGGTTAATCGCCTGGTTGCGACGCAAAATGCAGTTCCCGCGCGGAGCAGTAGCCAAGCTTCTCAGGACCGCAGGACGGTGCCCAGTTCGGGCAGTGTGGGTAGGTCCATGTCCTTCAGAAAGTTCGCTTCAAGCATGGCGTAGTCGCGGAAAGGATTGTAGTTGGTGCTCGTAAAGGTGTGTGCGGCGAGCATTGCCAAGTATTCGTGCCGCAAAAAGTACTTGAGTGCCTCCAGCCTGTCGACGTCGTTCTGCAGGAAATTGTAAATCTCGTCCTTGCTGGAAACCGAGGCATCGTAATAATCTAGCGTCAAGGGCCGATTCGCCTGAGACATGTAGAGATTAGACATCTGGTGAGCGAGAAATTCCTCGCTACTTCCGCAGTGCGGCCCCTTTGGGCTTGGGTTGAGGTTGTCAATGCACATCGGACTGAACTTCTTGTAGGAGTACCGATAGGCATGCACCAGTTCGTGAAACAGAGTATCGTCCCCTAGTTCAGGCTTGAAAAGAATCAGCGTGTCCCCAGAGCCAGCTCCGCGAGCAACGCTATCCTTTTGAATCTCATAGTTCAGCGGACCGGTCTGCGCGCAACTACATTTCTTCCAATCATCGGTTTCTGGATTGATCCAGACCGTAGTCTGCTTGTTTATCAGCCCCAGAACGATGCGTCCTACCGGATTGCCTTCGATCTGTCGAAGGCATTGGCAGATAGTCGTTTCCCACTGCCTGATCTCCTGCTTATAAAGATTATTCTCTATTCCTGCATCAGAGGTCCTCGTGGTCTTGATGTAAAGTTGTTTTTCCTCTTCCCGTCGCCCCATCCGATACAAATCGTCCTGCTTAGGGTTGTTGCGCAGCTGCGTATGAAGGTTGTAATTGACGACGACCGGATATGCCCCAAACTTTTTCATACAGCCCTCCCGGCGGCCTGCTTGTGGAATTTGTTTCCACCCTTTAACAGCGCAAAGCAGTAGCCGAATTGATCATCAGGCAACAAAATCTTAGTAACCTGGCCAGAGACTTGAAGTATACGATTTAATCACTTGAACGCTGACCCAGACTGTTTGCAAGCCATCGCCCTTCATACTGTTGAAACATCTTCCCCTTCCTACCTCTTTGTCCGTAAGAAAAAGCCCCCTTCAGGACTCCGCCGACCTGGTCTTTTTCATCGCCCATGATCAAATTCGCCGCCCCAGTGCGCTCTTAGGAAGTAGAGAGCGCAAGAGAGGCTCCAAACCTCCAAGACGGGAGATTTGAAATATGGCGGCCATTCCAGGCTTTTTTCAATATTCATCGAATATCTGGATACAGGACCCCGTTACGCTTGCCTTAGGCGGGTACGCCTATCGGCGGGAGGTGGCGAGAGTCCTCGACCTTATCCGTGGCACGCATTCGGGGCGCACCCTCTTCAGATTCATCAATCTGAACAAGCAGGGGCTATTCATCCGGCCATTTCAACCAACGCCGGGCAACCCAGTCAACGCTGCGGCACAGCCGGTCAACGTTCGTGACGCCACTAGATCCGGAACCTCAACCATGCGGGCGGTGCCTTCGGCCGGCGAAACAACGATCATGCTTCCCACCGGGTCCGTGGGCACCGGCGCTGGTACCATGGTCAGATTGTTTTTTCACCCAGCAAACGCTCAGCAAGTGATTGTCAACAAGGGCGGAAAGATCGACCCCGGAGACGGCGCCGGTGAAAAGTTGTTCCACGAAATGGTTCATGCACTGCGGATGCTCGAGGGGATATTCTCAGGCGCAACAATTGCCGAGGGCCTCACTGACGGCATTCACATGGACGATGAGGAGGAGTTCTGCGCCATTGCCGCCCAAAACGTCTACCGTTCCGAGCGAGGCTTTAAGCAGCTAAGAAAGGACCACCACGGCCACAACAAGCTCGGTTCGGCCCTCGAGGACTCAGAGTCTTACTATGAGGAATTCAAAGATTCGTTCGAAGACTGGTACAGCACCCAGAAGTTGTTTTGCCTTGAAATGGCCAATGTCAAAACGAAATTCAACCCCTTTGTCGTGTTGGCGTACGCCCACGGCCTGAAGCCGGTCACGCCCATGGCCCATCGTTGAATCGACTTGGAATGCCCCTTGCTGCACTTAAGCCGCTTCTGTGTCGAGAGCATTCCCATCGCAGCAGCGCATTCCCTTCGCCGAACGTGCTGCTACCGCTTACCCCTCGTCCAAGGCGAAGGTTCTGAATGTTGACACGCAGAACAATGTTCTCGACTTGGAAATTGATCATCGCACCGAACTTCGACTGTGCCACTCCCTCTTGAAGTTTGAAACAAGACCGTGACCTGCCCCCTGCCGTGCCAATTCCCTAATTTGGATGCGAGGTTCGATTTTTCTTGACATTGGCTCATTGCTCTGGAACTATCCCGTGTCGTTGCATCGATAATCTGTCTCCCCCACCACAGAGGAAGTCGCCGTATTCTCCCTGCTCACTGTCGACAACTGACAGGTTGCATTTCTGAGTGGTGCGCCACTCTGAAGGAGGGTCGAGACATGCGGGTAAGCGAATGTTTTGTGCTCGTAGCTCTGGCGCTTGGGTCCGGCTCGTCACCGCTGGCGTCAGCGCAGCAGTCTACCAGAACAACCTTCCCTGAGCAGAAGAGCGATTCATACGCCACGTCCACCTTGAATTCGAGGGTAACCGGGCCGGATGCCCGCGAGGGCGAGGCTGATGGCGATTTCGCTCGCAAGCACAATGAATGGTTCATCCGTCAACGCGCATATCCCCACGCTCACATTCCCCCAGGCGCTCGCGACAACGCCCTCAGACAGCACCGCTTGTTGAAGCAGTCGGGTCCCCATTCCGTGCTGGCAGTTCCGCCAGCAGCATCCGGTCTCAGTGCAAAACCCGACCTCAAAGTGAAGCGACTGGATTCCTTTGCCTCGCTCGCATGGAACTTCAATGGACCCAGTTTGATCTCATCGGGAGCCGGTCAGACCCCCTATTCAGGTCGAGCTACATCGCTGGCAATCAATCCCACCAACCCCCTGATCATGTACGTCGGCACTGCGGCCGGCGGCGTCTGGATGACCACCGATGGAGGTCAGAGTTGGACCCCGCTCACCGACTCGCAGCCCTCGCTGGCCATTGGAGCGCTCGCCATCGACTTCAACAACCCCAACACGATCTATGCCGGAACTGGCGAAGCCGACTATAGCGGTGACAGTTACTACGGCGAAGGACTGCTTAAATCTACAGATGGTGGAAGCACCTGGACGCAGATCTCCGCCCCGTTTGTGACCACAAGCGGTGCCGCCGCCCCCTTTGCCCAGATCGCCCTCCAGCCCGGAAACAGTTCTGTCTTGCTTGCAGCAACCGAATCAGGCGTGTACCGTTCAACGAACGCCGGCGACACCTGGACCAACCAATTGCCGAGCTATGCATCGGCGGTGATTTTTGACCCCACAAATGCCAACGTTGCATACGCTGGAATGAACGGTTACTTTAACTCTATTGTCGTTCCAAGCGTAACCGCTGCCATTTACAAGTCGATGGATGCAGGTGTCACCTGGACGGCGTTGACCGGAGCTTCGGGCAGCCCGCTTCCCTCCGGACAGCTCGTCTGGCGAACCTCGTTGTATTTGGATTCAGCGGGAAACCTGCTTGCCGGACTAGCCCCATCTTCTGGTGGATCAGGCACGCCCTACAAGAGTACGGATGGAGGCAATACCTGGACGGCTCTCACCGCCCCTG
>Ga0210409_10004884_pt1 | contig 14252 bp, 14 predicted proteins | sample IncBWH17MmetaG_FD_161649 | JGI IMG/M metagenome (GOLD analysis project Ga0210409, IMG submission 161649) | Forest soil microbial communities from Barre Woods Harvard Forest LTER site, Petersham, Massachusetts, United States - Inc-BW-H-17-M | ecosystem: Environmental > Terrestrial > Soil >... | reverse complement strand
AAGCTGCTGACCTTCCATGCGCCGGAATACGAGATGGACCCTGCCCGCGGCCTCGTGCGCTGGCGGATCGCGCGCGGGCTGCTCGTCGCCAAGCGCGGGTGCGACGGGGGCGGCTACCTGCAGATCGAAGTGCGCCGCAGCCCCGCGGAGGACCCGGCCCTCGTGCGCCTGCACGTTGAGGTGGAGGTGGCCAACTTCTATCCGGCGATCGCCGCGGGCCTCGGGCGCTGGCTATACGAAGTGACGCAGTCGCGGATCCACGTGCTCGTCACGCACGGCTTCCTGCGCTCGCTCGCGCGCCTGGAGCTCGCCGAGTCGAAGGTGGGGCGCCTGGCCCCGGAAGGCCCCGCATGACCCCACCGGGCCGAGCCGCGCTCAAGCCTCCGGTTCGATGACGCGCGGCGGGGCGCTCACGACGGTCGCACCCGCCGGCACGTCCTGGGCGACGACCGCTCCCGCGCCGATCCGCGCGCCCCTGCCGATGCGAAGGTCGCCATCGGCGGGCGAGATGATCACCGAGTTGGCACCGATGTGCACGTCGTCCTCGATCACGATCCTCTGAGGCTCGCCGGTCGCGGCCCTCACCGCGATCGTGACGTTGTGGTAGATCGTGACGCCTTTGCCGATCTCGACGTTGCTGTGGATGACCGTGCCGAAGCCGTGGTGCTTGAAGCGAACGTCGGGGCTGAACACGGCGCCCGGCGCGAGCGAGTTGTGGTAGATGGTCGAGTTGATTTTCTTGACCAGCAGGGCCAGCCGACGGTGGCCCCGCCTTCGCAGCGCAGCGGACAGCCTCCACAGCCGTTCGGGGCTCAACCGGCCGATCCCTGCTGGCGCGAGTAGCGCTCGCCGCCGATGGACCGCAGCTTGGCTCGATCGTGGGTGGCGCGGATCCGCCTGATCGTCCCCGACCGCGACCTGGTGACGAGCGATTCCGTCGTCGCCCCGCCGGCGCTCGGGTAGCGAACGCCCTCGAGCATGTCGCCGTCCGTCACGCCCGTCGCCGAGAAGAAGACGTCGTTGCCGGCGACCAGATCGTCGCGCGTGAGCACCTGCTGCAGGTCGTAGCCCGCATCGCGCGCGGCCGTCCGCTCCTCGTCGTCGCGCGGCCAAAGGCGCCCGAGCAGCTGACCGTCGAGGCACTTGACGGCCGCCGCCGAGATCACGCCCTCGGGCGTGCCGCCGATTCCCCACAGGAGGTCGACGGGCGAGCGCTCGGTGACCGCCAGCAGCGCGGCCGAGACGTCGCCATGGGGGATCAGGCGAACGCGCGCTCCGGCCTCGCGGATCGCCGCGATGCCCTCGGCGTGGCGCGGTCGGTCGAGCACGACGACCATCACGTCGCTGACCGGACCGCCCTTGCGCTGGGCCACGAGGCGCACCGTCTCGCCGAGCGGACGGTCCAGATCGAGCAGGTCGGCGATCTCGGGCGCGCCCGCCATCTTCTCCATGTAGACGACCGGCCCCGGGTCGAACATCGTGCCGCGCGCCGACAGCGCAATCACGGCCAGCGCGCTCGGCATGCCGTTCGCCGCGAGCGTCGTTCCCTCCAGCGGGTCGACGGCGATATCCACCTGTGGCGGCGAGCCATCGCCGATCTGCTCGCCGTTGTAGAGCATCGGCGCCTCGTCCTTCTCGCCCTCGCCGATCACCACGACACCGTCCATCTGGACGGAGTGGAGCATGTAGCGCATACCGTCGACGGCGGCCTGGTCGGCGGCCTCCTTGTCCCCCGCGCCCACCAGCGGAGCCGTCGCCAGGGCGGCGGCCTCCGTCACGCGGACGAGCTCGAGTGCCAGGTTCCGGTCCGGCCGCTCGTGGGATCTCTCTGAGGTCAAGGTGTATGTGGTGTCACGTGTTGGCGGCGCCGGCGGTGCTCGGCCGGCCGTGCCTCGGCGGCCGCCGCCGTGGCTTCGGAGCGCAGAAAACCTATAACAGGGCCATGGCGACTACGATCGTGGCGTGAGCGTCCAAGCCCTCGCCGTCGAGCCCCGAATACCCGGCGCGCTGAGGGCGGCGGTTGAGCAGAAGGTCGCGCTCGCCGGCAGCGACGAGGTGCAGCGGCGGCTGCTGGAGGGCGACCCGACGCTCTGGGGAGCGCCCGGCACGGCTGAGGTCGCCGACAGGCTTGGATGGCTGACGATCGCCGATCGCATGCTCGAGCAGCTCGATGAGCTGGAGGCGTTCGCCGCGCAGGTCGGCCGCGAGGGCTTCGCCGACGTGGTGCTGCTGGGCATGGGCGGCTCCTCGCTCGCGCCGGAGGTGCTGCGCCGCTCCTTCAACCACCGCGCCGACCGGCCACGGCTGCACGTGCTCGACTCGACCGACGCCGGCGCTATCCGCGCGGCGCAGGACGCGATCGAGCCGTCGCGTACGCTCTTCATCGTCTCCTCGAAGTCGGGCGGCACGATCGAGCCGCGGTCGCTGTTCGCACACTTCTGGTCGCTCGTCGGCGAGGGGAGGTGCTTCGTCGCGATCACCGACCGCGGCACCGGGCTCGAGGATCTCGCGCGCGAGCGCGGCTTCAGGCACGTCTTCCACGGTGATCCGAACATCGGGGGGCGCTACAGCGCGCTCTCACCGTTCGGCATCGTGCCCGCGGTGCTGATGGGCGTGGACGTGCGCCCGCTGCTCGCCGGGGCGGGCGAGGCCCGGGAGACGCCGATCGACGACGGTGCCCCTTCCGCGCTGCACGCCGCGGCGGTGTGGCTTGGAGCGGCGCTGAGCGCGCTGGCGCAGTCCGGCCGCGACAAGCTCACGTTCCTGATCGCGCCCTCGCTGCCGGGCCTCGGCCTGTGGCTCGAGCAGCTCGTCGCGGAGTCGACGGGCAAGCGCGGCACGGGCATCCTGCCGGTCGCCGAGGAGCCGTTGGGCGAGGCGACGGCCTACGGCGAGGACCGCGTGTTCGCCTACCTTCCGGACGTCAGCGCGCCCGATGCGGGGCTGGACGCGGGGGCTCAGTCGCTGGCCGAGGCGGGGCATCCGCTGCTAACGATCCCGACGCGCGGCCCCGATGACCTCGGCCGCGTGTTCATGCTCGCCGAGCTGGCCGTGGCCGTCGCCGGCTGGGGCCTTCAGATCAATCCCTTCGACCAGCCGAACGTGCAGCAGGCCAAGGATGCGACGAACCGGGTGCTCGCCGAGTTCGAGCAGCGGCGCGAGCTCCCGCAGCTGGCGGACGCCACGGAGGCGGAGCTGCGGGCGCTGCTGCTCGACGCGCGACCGCCGCAGTACGTCTCTCTGATGGGTTATGTCGAGCCGTCGCCCGAGTTCGACGCGGCCATCGCCGAGCTTCGCGCCGCGATCCGCTCGCGCACGACGGTGACCACGACCTTCGGCTATGGGCCGCGGTTCCTGCATTCGACGGGTCAGTACCACAAGGGAGGACCGCGGCAGGGGCGCTTCCTGCAGCTCCTGCACGACAGCCCGCCGGACGTGTCGATACCCGGCGCCACCTACACGTTCACGACGCTCAAGAACGCCCAGGCGATCGGAGACCTGAGCACGCTGCGCGAGCTGGGCCTGCCGGCCGAGCGGCTGCGCCTGGCGGGCGAGGACGCTGCCACCGGGGTGCGTGAGATAACCGCGAGGATCAAGGAGATGACGTGACGCAGATCGGCTTCGTCGGGCTGGGAAAGATGGGCGGGAACATGGCTCACCGCATCCGGCGGGACTCCGACCACGAGGTGGTTGGATACGCCCGCAGCGAGAGCTCGGTGAAGGAGGCGGTCAGGCACGGCGCGATCGGCGCGAGCTCGTTGAGGGAACTCGTCAAGAAGCTCGAGCCACCACGCATGGTGTGGCTGATGCTGCCGGCGGGCCACACCACGGAGGAAACGATCGAAAAGCTCGCCAAGCTGCTCGACCGGGGGGATCTGATCGTCGACGGCGGCAACTCTCGTTGGACCGACGACAAGCGCCGAAGCCAGCAGCTGAGACGCCAGGGCGTCGAATACGTCGACGTCGGCGTGAGCGGAGGCGTGTGGGGACTTGAGGTGGGCTACTGCATGATGGTTGGTGGACCGCAGAAGGGGGTCAAACGGCTGAGCCCGATCCTCGACGTGCTGGCGCCCGAGACCAATGAGCAGAGCCGAGCGGCGATCGGGCCGCGAGGCTGGTTGCACTTCGGCCCGGCGGGTGCCGGGCATTACGTGAAGATGGTCCACAATGGCGTCGAGTACGGGCTTATGCAGGCCTACGCCGAGGGCTTCGAAATCTTCGACAAGTGCGAGTACGAGCTCGACAACGCCAGGATCGCGCATCTGTGGGGACAGGGATCGGTCGTGCGCTCCTGGCTGTGCGAACTGGCCGCGCGGGCGTTCGAAGAGGATGGCAACGACCTCGGCAAGATCGAGGGCTATACCGAGGACTCGGGCGAGGGACGCTGGACGATCGAAGATGCCACCGCCCATGACGTGCCGACCCCGGTGATAACGGCATCGCTTTACGCACGCCTGCGCTCGCGCGGGAACGGAGAGTTCGCCGACCGCGTGCTCGCGGCGCTGCGAAACCAGTTCGGCGGCCACGCGGTCAAGAGCGCACCCTCCGCAGCGGGTCGATCGCAAGCGTCGCGCCGGCCGCGCGGAGGCCGTTGAGCGTGGCCGTGGCAGCCGCGCGCCCAACCACGGGGACCGAAGCCGAGAATCCCCTGAGCGAAGGCCTCGAGCGCCTGCCGCCGCCCCCGACGACGCTCGTCATCTTCGGCGCCACGGGCGACCTGGCCAGGCGGAAACTGCTGCCCGCGCTCTACAACCTCGCCCACGACGGGGCCCTGCCCGAGCGCTTCCACCTGATCGGCGTCGCGCGCAAAGAGAAAGCCCACGAGGACTACCGCGCGGAGTGCGAGGAAGCGATTCGCCGGTACTCGCGTCGCAAGCCCGACGATGACGTGCTGAAGGTGCTGCTCGAGAACGTCAAGTACGTGCCCGGCACCTTCGACCAGGACTCCGTCTATGCGGAGCTGCACAAGCTGCTGGACGAGTTCGAGCAGCGAGCGGGCGAACCGCTCAACCGGGCCTTCTACCTCGCGACCGATCCGAGCTTCTTCGGGCCGATCGTGGACGAGCTGGGCCGCTCAAAGCTCGCGCACCACATACACGCAGAGGTGCGGGCGATCATCGAGAAGCCGTTCGGCACCTCGCTCGAGGAGGCGATCGAGCTCAACCGGCGCGTGCTTTCGGTCTTCGACGAGACGCAGGTCTACAGGATCGACCACTACCTCGGCAAGGAGACCGTGCAGAACATGATGGCGTTCCGGTTCGCCAACGGCATGTTCGAGCCGCTGTGGAACCGCAACTTCATCGACTACGTGCAGATCACGGCCGCCGAGGACATCGGCATCGAGCGCCGCGCGAGCTATTACGACAAATCGGGCGCGCTGCGCGATCTCATCCAGAACCACATGCTCCAGCTGCTCTGCCACGTGGCCATGGAGCCGCCGGTGAGCTTCACCGCCGAAGAGGTTCGCAACGAGAAGGTCAAGGTCCTGCAGGCGATCCCCGCGCCGACGCCCGAGGAGATCGCCGAGATGGCGGTGCGCGCCCAGTACACGAAGGGCCATGCCGGCGGCGAGGACGTGCCGGGCTACATCGAAGAGGAAGGCGTGCCGCACGACTCGGTCACCGAGACCTACGCCGCGCTGCGCCTGGAAGTGGACAACTGGCGCTGGGCTGGCGTTCCCTTCTACCTGCGCACCGGCAAGCGCCTCGCGCGCAAGCTGACCGAGGTCGCCGTCACGCTCAAGCCCGTCCCGCACCTGGCCTTCAGCCAGGCTGGGTCGCTGGGGGTGCAGCCGAACCAGCTGGTCCTCACGATCCAGCCCAACGAGGGCGTCTCGCTCAGCCTCGTCGCAAAGATCCCCGGCACGCGCATGGCGATCCGCCCGGTGAACATGGAGTTCCTGTACGGGACGTCCTTCCTCTCGCAGTCGCCCGAGGCCTATGAGCGGCTGATCACGGACGCGATGCGCGGCGATGCGACGCTGTTCACGCGCAACGACGAGGTGGAGGCGCAATGGCGCATCTGCGATCCGATCGTCAAGCTCTGGGCCTCCGAGCGCGACGGGCTGGCGCAGTACGAGGCCGGCTCGCAGGGGCCCGCGGAGGCGGAGCGGCTGCTGCGCGAGGGCCATCGCTGGCGCGCGATCTGATGGCCAGGAGCGACGCAGTCTGGAGCGAACAGGGGACGACGCCCGATGCCATCGAAGTCGCGCTTCGCGATCTGCTGATCGAGCGGCACGCCGAAAACGAGCGATACGTGCCGGCGCGCGTGCTCAACATGATCGCGTTCGTGGATCGCGAGTGGACCGGCGAAATCGCCAACCGGCTGCGCGGGGTCGGGCGCTACAGCCCCTCGCGCCTGCTGGTGCTCGCCTACGAGCCGCGCCGCGAGCGCCTGGATGCGAGGGTGACGATCGTCTCCGAAGGGGAGCCGGAGTCGGGCGAGTTCGTCCTGCTTCGCGAGACCGTGGTCGTGGAACTCGGCGAACGTCACCTCGACGACCTGCTGACGATCGCCGACCCGCTCGTCGTGACCGACCTGCCGACGCTGCTGTGGTCGCCGCACGGGCACTACGACATCGTCGAGGTGCTGCTCGCGCTCTGCCAGGCGATACTGATCGACTCGATCGACGAGCCGATCTGGCGGGAGGCGATTGATAGGGCTTGCGGGCTGAGCAAGCAGGCCTACGTCGTCGACCTCGCCTGGCTCCGCACCACACCCTGGCGCGAGCGCGTCGCGGCGAGCTTCGATCCCTCTCGCCGCCGGCCGGAGCTGCAGGCGATCGAGAGCGTCACGGTTCGCCACCACCCCGCGTCGACGGTCAGCGCGATGATGCTCGCGGGCTGGCTCGCCTCGCGGCTGGACTGGCAGCCAAGCTCGCTGGCCACGCGAGGGGAGGAGCTGCTCGGCAAGGCACACGCTGCTCAATCGTCGGACGGTCGCCAGGACGTCGCGCTGCGGCTGCAGTCGGCTCCGGCGCTGCAGGTGCGCGGACTCGAGGGCCTGACGCTGGCGACGACATCCGGGAAAGAGCTGAGTCTCGACCGGGGCCCGGGCGGCCTGCGGGCGCGCTCGCGCGACCGCGGAGGGATCGAGCGCTCGTGGACGATTCCGGGGGCCTCACGCGGCGAGGGCGGCATTCTCGGTGAGGGCATCCGCCAGGCGCTGTTGCGCGATCCGACCTACGTGCCGGCGGTCAGAGCGGCACAGGCGATGCTGCCGTAGGCCGGCGGGAGGCGGCAATGACCAGGCTGACGACGTGTGTCGACGACGAGTCGCTCGCCGAGCGAGCGGCCGCCGACGTCGCCCGCTACCTCACGCGCACGCGCGAGGAGCGCGGCGTCGCGCACCTGGCGCTCAGCGGCGGCACGACCCCGCGGCGCACCTACGAGCTGCTCGCCGCCCGATCCGCGGAGCTGTCCGGTGTCGAGATCTGGTTCGCCGACGAGCGCTGCGTGGCGCCTGACGACGAGCAAAGCAACTACCGGCTGGTGGCAGAAAGCCTGTTGGCACCGGCTGACATCCCCGAGGAGCGCGTGCATCGCATGGAGGGAGAGCTCGGCCCGGACGAGGGCGCGCGCCGCTACGCGCGGGCCCTGTGCGACGGTGTGAACCACGGGGAAGGGCAGCTGCCCGTGCTCGACCTGATCGTGCTGGGCATCGGCCCCGATGGACACGTCGCGTCGCTGTTCCCCGGATCTCCAGCGCTGGACGCCGGCGAGGACGCGGTGTCCCTGGGCGTGCGCGACTCGCCCAAGCCGCCGCCGGAGCGGATCACGCTGAGTCTCGCGGTGCTGCGGGCGGCGCGGCGCTGCCTGCTGGTGGCCACGGGCGCCGGCAAGGCGGACGCGATCGACGCGATGCTCGGCGAGCCCAGTCCCCACGTGCCGGCGAGCCTGCTCAGGCGCGAGCGGCTGACGGTGATCGTCGACGATGCGGCGGCGCCGCGGGGACCGCGGCCGTGAGCGACGCCGAGCTGGAAGTCGTGCCCGTGCGTCATGCCGAGACCGAGTGGAGCCTCTCCGGCCGGCATACGGGGCTGACCGACATACCGCTGACGGACGCGGGGCGGGCGACCGCGAAGGCGCTGGCGGGCAGGCTGAGCGAGTGGCGCTTCGAGCGGGTGCTCGTCAGCCCGCTGCGGCGTGCGCGTGAAACGTGCGAGCTGAGCGGGCTCGGCGATCGGGCGGAGATCTGCGACGACCTGCACGAGTGGGACTACGGCGAGTACGAGGGCCTCACGACCGCACAGATCCACGCGCGGCGCCCCGACTGGAACCTGTGGCGCGACGGCTGCCCCGGCGGCGAGAGCCCCGAGCAGGTCGGTGCCCGCGCCGACCGCGTGCTGGCGGCGGCGAGCGAGGTGCGGGGCGCGGTGGCTGCCTTCTCGCATGGGCACATGCTGCGGGTCCTGGGCGCCCGCTGGATCGAGCTGACGCCCGCTGGTGGGGCACGGTTGGGCCTCTCGGCCGGCGCCGTCAGCGTGCTCGGCTTTGAGCGTCGGGAGCGGATCCTCGCGCTGTGGAACGATGCGAGGCGGCCCCACCTTCTAGAGTGAGACCGAGTCGTGGTCGCCACGGAGAAGACTCCCCCTCTCTCGAACGACGCCGAGCAGGCCCTGCTTGCCATGGAGGCCGCCCGCGAGGGCACGCTCGCGCTCGTCGCAGGGCTTACCGAGGCCGATCTCCAGCGCGTGCACTCGCCGATCATGAGCCCGCTCGTGTGGGATCTCGGTCATATCGCCGCCTATGAGGATCTGTGGCTGGGCCACCGCCTCTTCGGGATGCCGCTCCTTCGGCCCGAGCTGGCCGACCTCTACGACGCGTTCGAGACGCCGCGGTCGGTGCGCGGCGAGATCGAGACGCTGGCGCCGCTGCAAGCACGCGAGTACCTGGCGCAAGTGCGCGAGCGCGCGGTCGGGGCGCTCAGCCGACGCGGCCTCGGCGACGGGACGGTCTGCGAGATGGTGCTCCGCCATGAGCTCCAGCACACGGAGACGATGCGCCAGACGATGGCGATCGCCGGGCTGCTGGCCGACGACGACGCCTCCGCGATGAATCGGCCGGTGGCAGAGCCGGGCGAGGCGGATGAGTGGATCCAGATTCCCGCGGGACCGTTCGCGATGGGCTGCGGCGATACGAGGTTCGCCTACGACAACGAGCGTCCGCGGCACATGGTCGACGTGCCCGCGTTCGAGCTCGCGCGCCGCCCGGTCATCAACGCGAGCTGGATGAGCTTCAGCGAGGGCGGCGGCTATGAGCGGCGCGAGTGGTGGTCGGACGAGGGCTGGGCCTGGAAGGAGGAGCACGACATCACGCGTCATCATGCTGTGGCGGCCGGTCATCCGCAAGCGGCCGCCTGTCACGTCTCCTGGTTCGAGGCCGACGCCTTCGCCAGAGCCCACGGAGCCCGCCTTCCGAGCGAGGCCGAGTGGGAGAAGGCAGCGACCTGGACCCAGGGGGAAGGCGAGACGCGGACGCGGGCGTCCTCGCCGCCGGGCGCCGGCGCGTCGGCCGACGGGAAGGTGGGAGCGCTTGACGGAGTCTGGCGGGTGTGGGAATGGACCCAGAGCCATTTCGAAGGCTATCCCGGCTTCAGGGCCCATCCCTACCGGGAGTACTCGGAAGTGTTCTTCGGAGAGGACTATCGCGTGCTCCGCGGCGGCTCGTGGGCGACGAGCGGCCGCGTCACGACGGCGACGTTCCGCAACTGGGACCTGCCGCAGCGACGGCAGATCTTCGCGGGCCTGCGACTGGCGAGGGACGCGGCATGATGGAGCCGATCACGGACGCCGGCGAGACGATTCAGATCGACTCACACCTGGACGGCGCTCACGAGCGGTCGCTCGCCGAGGACGTGCTGGACGGCCTCACCCGACCCTTCAAGGAACTGCCGCCGAAGCATTTCTACGACGCTCGCGGAGCCGAGCTGTTCGACCAGATCTGCGATCTGCCCGAGTACTACCCGACGCGCGCCGAGCGCGCGATCCTCGAGGAGAGCGCCACAGAGCTCGCAAGCCTGACCGACGCGGTCGAGCTCGTTGAGCTCGGCTCCGGTACGGCGGCCAAGACGCGCGTCCTGCTGGACGCGCTGCACGCCAACGGCACGCTCCGCCGATACGTGCCCGTCGACGTCACCGAGTCGATGGTGCGGGACTCCGCGGAGGAACTGACGCGCGAGTACCCCGGGCTGCGCGTGCATGGCGTGATCGGGGATCTCGAGCGCCATCTGGACCGCGTCCCGCCCGCGGCGGGCCCTCGCATCGTTGCCTTCCTCGGCGGCACGATCGGCAACTTCCCTCCTGGCAGCCGCCGTCGGGTGCTTCGTCAGATCGGGCGGCTGCTCGGGCGCGAGGATCATCTGCTGATGGGCACCGACCTGGTCAAGGACCCGGAGGTGCTCGAGGCGGCATACGACGACGCGCAGGGCGTGACGGCGGAGTTCAACCGCAACGTGCTGCGGGTGCTCAATCGCGAGCTGCAGGCGGACTTCGATCCTGAGGACTTCGACCACGTTGCCCTGTTCGACCGCGAGAACGAGTGGATCGAGATGCGGTTGCGGGCCAGGCGCGAGCACACGACGCTCGTGCGAGATCTCGACCTGCCCGTGCACTTCGACCTCGGCGAGGAACTGCGGACGGAGATCAGCGCGAAGTTCACGCGGGTGCGGCTGGAGGCCGACCTGTCGGCCGCGGGGCTCGAGCTCGTGCGGTGGTTGACCGATCCCGAGGAGCTGTTCGCATTGACGCTGTCCAGGCGCGCGCCAGGCCGGCTTGCCTGACGATAGGCTCCCGCGAATGGACGTCGAGGGGAGCTCAGCGATCGTGGTCGGCGGCGCCTCGGGTCTCGGCGAGGCGACGGTGCGCATGCTTCATGGGCGAGGCGCGGTGGTAACGATCGCCGACGTCAACGCAGAGAAGGGCGCCGCGCTTGCAGCCGAGCTCGGTCTCGAGTTCGTCTCGTGCGACGTTCGCGAGGAGCTCCAGGTGGAGGCGGCCGTTGGGAAGGCATCGTCGGCCGAGGGCGGCCTGCGGATAGCCGTCTGCTGTGCGGGGACCGGCTGGGCGCAGAAGGTTGCCGGCTCGCGCGGGCCGCACCCGCTGTTGCCCTTCGAGACGATCATCGCGATCAACCTGATCGGGACCTTCAACGTGCTCCGCCATGCGTCCGCGGCGATGATCTCCAACGAGCCGCTCGAGGACGGTGAACGCGGCGTGTGCGTCAACACGGCCTCGATCGCGGCCTTCGACGGGCAGGTCGGGCAGATCGCCTACTCGGCGTCGAAGGGTGGCGTCGTCGCGATGACGCTTCCGGCCGCTCGCGATCTTGCCCAGTACGGCATCCGCGTCAATACGATCGCCCCGGGCCTGTTCGACACTCCGCTGCTGGCGGCGCTGCCCGAGGATGCCCGCGAGAAGCTCGGTGGCGGAGTCCCGTTCCCCCAGCGGCTGGGCAGCCCGCAGGAGTACGCGCAGCTCGCGGGCCAGATCGTCGAGAACCGGATGCTGAACGGTGAGACGATCCGGCTCGACGGCGCCCTGCGGATGCCGCCGCGGTAGTCCTAGGCTCCGGCCGCCGGTGCGGCGCCGGATGCGACCACGACGACGTCGCTCGGCGACACGCGTGCCCGAATCTCGTCGAATGCGACCGCCCGGTCGCCGCCCCTCTGCTTGGCCTCGTAGAGCGCTGTATCGGCCTCGGCGCGAAGCGTCTCCGCGGACATGCCGGGTCGCAGAGCGCTCGAGCCCATGCTGATCTCGACACCGGCCTGCGAGAAGTCCCTGGCGATGCGCCGCGCGAGCGTGCCGGCGCCCTCGTCGTCGGTGTGGGCAAGCACGATGGCGAAATGGTCGCCGCCGACCCGGTAGGGCCGATCGCCGGGGCGTGAGGAGCGGAGCACGCCCGAGACGACCCTCAGGACCGTGTCGCCCTGCTCGTGGCCGTGGCGCTCGTTGATCCGCTCGAGGCAGTCGACGTCGGCGAGGATCAACCCCAACGGCTCGCGGTATCGCGTCGCGGCCGCCACCGCGTCGGGGAACTCATGCTCGAAGGCGCACTGATTGGGCAGGTCGGTGAGCCCGTCCCGCGTCGCCATCTGCAGCACGAGGCGATGGTCTCGCATCAGACGCCTGCCTCCGAGCAGGTAGAAGGCGACGACCCCGCCGATCGGCGCCAGGATCCCGATCAAGCCGAGTACGAGCCGCAGTTCATGGAGCTGGCCGCCGGCGATCTGCCGCTGCCCCAGGGCGCCTTCGAGCAGCAGGTAGCCGGCGAGGGCAATCAGCGCGACCGTCACGGCGACGGTCGCGAGCAGGCGCACGCCGTACGCGAGAGCCGAGCCCTCCTCGGGGTGCGTAGCGCGCATCACCCATCTATCGGCCGCGAGACGCTCGAGCCTGAGCGAACGTACCCGAATCTCGACATGTTGAAAGCTGCGGGCTGGCGTGCTAGATGCGTTCGACGAGCATCGCCATGCCCATGCCGCCGGCGACGCACATCGACTCGATGCCGTACGTGACGTCCAGCGTCTCGAGGTCGTTCAGCAGCGTGGTCATGATGCGCGCGCCGGTCATCCCGAACGGGTGCCCGAGCGCGATCGCGCCGCCGAACGGGTTGAGCTTGTCGTCGTCGATTCCGAGCTCTTCCTTGCACGGGACGATCTGCGCGGCGAACGCCTCGTTGATCTCGACCACGTCGATGTCGTCGATCGTCATGCCGGTGTTCTTCAGCAGCTGCTCGATCGCCGGGATCGGCCCGAGGCCCATGATCTCCGGCCGGATGGCGGCGACCGTGGAGGCGATGATCCGCGCTTTCGGCTTGAACCCCAGCTCGCTCGCTCGCTCGTCGCTCATCACGAGCAGCGCCGCCGCACCATCGTTCAGCGGGCAGGCGTTGCCGGCGGTCACCGTTCCGTCCTCTTTGAACACCGGCTTCAGCGCCGCGAGCCGCTCCATCGTCGTACCGGCGCGGGGACCGTCGTCCTTCGTGACGAGTTGCTCCGGCACGTCGATCTCGTTGCCTTCCTTGTCGGTGTCCTTGTGCGCCGGAGCGGTGACGGGCACGATTTCCTTGTCGAAGTGGCCGGATTCCTGCGCGGCCACCGCCCGGGCCTGGGAGATGACGGCCCACTCGTCCTGCGCCTCGCGGCTGACCTTGCAGCGCTCGGCGACGTTCTCGGCGGTCATACCCATCGAGATGTAGGCGTTGTAGAGGGAGCCCTCCGACCCGTCGAGCTTCGGGTGGAACTCGAACGGCGCACCCTGTCTGGCGCGTGAGACGGCCTCGACGCCGGCGGCGACGTAGGTGTCGCCCTCGCCCGCCTTGATCGCATGGAAGGCCATCCTCGTCGTCTGCAACGACGAGGCGCAGAAGCGGTTCACGGTCGTGCCGGGCACGTGATGGTCTATGCCGGCGAGCAGCGTGGCGTTGCGCCCGACGTTGTAGCCGGCCTCGCCTTCGGCATTGCCGCACCCCATCATCACGTCGCCGATCGACTTCGGGTCGAGCTGCGGATTGCGCTCGACGAGCGCCCTCAGCGGAACCGCAGCGAGATCGTCGGCTCGAACCGATTTGAGCGACCCCTTGACAGCCCGGCCGATGGGCGTTCTGATGGCGTCGACGATGACGGCTTCGGGCATGTCGGGGCTCTCTCCTTGGCTCGTTTGGTCCGCGGCGAGGTTGCGGCTGCGCGGAGCGGAGCCGGCAATCCTACGGGATCAGCGCGATCTGGCCGTTGTGCTTCGCACCGGCCGCGACCGAGGACACCATCAGATTCCGCACCACGGACGACCTCTGGCGTCCGTGGACCAAGCCGGCCAAGGACGCAGGAAGCGAAATGTGCTTCGCACATGAGCGACCGAGGACACCGGCAGATGCCGCACCACGGACGACCTCTGGCGTCCGTGGACCAAGCCTGCCAAGGACGCAGGAAGCGAAATGTGCTTCGCACATGAGCGACCGAGGACACCGGCAGGCGCGGCGTCCACGGACGCCAGATCAGAGGTCGAGGCGGCTGACGCCAAGCTCATCGAAGCCCACGTGGTGAGCGAGCTCGTGGCGCAGTGTGCGTGTGACCTGCTCACGCAGCATGTCCGGGTCGTGGCCGAAGTCGCGGCGCAGCGTGTCGCGGAAGATCACGATGCGGTCGTGCGTGTTGTCGTGGACTGCGCCGTCCCCCTGGTACAGGCCGTATGCCCCGCGGCGTCGTCCGCCGTCTGAGATCACGACCGCCACATGCGAGAGGGCGTTCTGGAG
>Ga0210409_10004883_pt1 | contig 14253 bp, 10 predicted proteins | sample IncBWH17MmetaG_FD_161649 | JGI IMG/M metagenome (GOLD analysis project Ga0210409, IMG submission 161649) | Forest soil microbial communities from Barre Woods Harvard Forest LTER site, Petersham, Massachusetts, United States - Inc-BW-H-17-M | ecosystem: Environmental > Terrestrial > Soil >... | reverse complement strand
ACGTGTTTTCGTTCACGCGCCCGGGCGCGCCCTATTTCGACCAGCCATGGTTGGGCCAGATTCTCCTCTGGCTTGGTTACCGTCTCGGGGGACTCGGGGCACTGCTCGACCTCGACTTCGTGGGCATGCTCGTCGCCGAGGCGCTTGTCATCGCGTCTTCGCTGCGCCGCGGTGCGCGATTGGTCCCAGCGTTGCTCATTCAGTTCGCCCTCACGCCCGTCGCGGCACGCGGCTGGTCGTTGCGGCCCCAAGCCCTCGCTGTGCCGGTGTTCGCTGCCTTCGTGTACATCCTGACGCGCTGGCGTGAGGATTTCGTCGGGTCGCTCCGCGTCGCTGCTCCCTCCGGCCGGCATGGGCTCTGGCTGCTCCCGCCATTGATGGTCGTATGGGCAAACCTTCACGGGACCTTCCCTCTCGGCATCGCGTTGGTGCTGCTTACGATCTGCGCGAGGGCCATCGATTCACGAATGAACCTGGGGTCGGTCTCGTGGCGCTCGATGGGGCTGACGGCCTTCGGCTGCGCCCTGGCTCCCCTCGTCAATCCGCGAGGTCCCGCCCTGTTCGCGTACGTCGTATCCCTCGCGGGAAGTCCGTCGGTGCGAATCGCGAGGGAGTGGCAACCCATCGCTCCGACGGACGCGGAAGGCGCCTACATCTTCGCGTTTCTGGTCGTCACCGCCCTAGTCGCCATCTGGAAGCGCCCTCGCGCAGGCGACTTCGTATTGCTCGTTCCGTTCGCCGTGCTCGAGCTTAGCGCGGTCCGAAATGGAATTTGGCTGAGTCTCGTCCTCGGTCCGCTCGTTTCGGGCTGGCTCGCGCGATCGCCGAATCGGCCCTGCGCGGAGCGACCATGGCAGGTGGTCGTCGTTGCCGCGGCAAGCGTGGGGCTCCTCGCCGTGCCTTGGCTCAAACCGCGTCTGGCGCCGAATCGATTCCGCGCGCTCACGTTGGAAGAGCGCACCCCGATCGCGGCTGTCGAGATGCTTGCGAAGGACGACCACCGCCCCGCTCGTCTCCTGCACGGCATGGCTTTCGGCAGCTATCTCATTTGGGCGCTGCCCTCTCAGCGCGTCTTCGTCGATCCACGCCTTGAGTTCTATCCGCTCGCTCAATGGAGGGATGTGGAGGCCATCGAGCAAGGCGAGAACATCGACACGATCCTCGAACGCTACGGGGGGGCCGGTTTCCTTTGTACCAAGCAGCGCGAAATGCCGCTTGTCGGCGCCTTGAAACGGCGCCCGGAGTTTGAGCTGCGGTATGAGGATTCGAACTTTGCCTACTTCGTGAGACGGTAGCGCCCGGATCCCACACTCTCGAAAACGTCTCTTGCTACTGCAGAGCGCGGGCTAGCGCAACCGTGGCCGGCCAATCGGCAAACAAACTTACTATGGATCGGAGTCGCAAGGTTCCCGTAAGGTCGCGCGTTCGCTAAGCGGGAATCGGACGAACTCTGCGTGACAGCATTTCTGAGAGAACGTTCCGACTCCGACGAGGAAGCCAGACCGTCGTCGTCACCTCCCCTCCCGCGCGAATCGCACATTCGCGAGTTGGCGCCGGCAGCGACGGCGCCCGTGTCGCGGCGGAATTCGACGCTCGCGCCGAGCTCCGCGGCACGCCGACTCGTCGAGGCGCTCGTCGAGCGCGGCGTGGATACGTTTTTTGGCATTCCGGGTGGGCCGATCTGTCCGGTCTTCGAAGCCATTCGGCTCACGCCCACCGCGCGCCTCATCGAGTCCCGCCACGAGACCCACGCGGCCTTCGCGGCCGCGTTGTTTCACAGGGCCAGCGGCCGCGTGCCGGCGGTTGTCGTTACCGCGGGACCCGGCATCACCAACGCGGTGACGGGGATCGCCTCGGCGAGTCTCGAGCGAACTCCGATGCTGGTCATCGCCGGCGACGTCGCTTGGGCGACGACCGGCGGCCGGATGGTTCAGGACTCGGGCCCCGAAGGACTCTCCGCCGAGACGATGCTGGCTTCGGTCACACGCGCGCAGGTCCGCGCGGCGCATTCACGAAGCGTCGTCAGCCAAGCGCTCGCCGCGCTCGAACGTGCGTGCGATCCCGTGTTGCCCGGTCCGGCTCTGTTCGTGTTGCCCCTCGACCGTGCCATGGGCGAAGCGACTGAGATCCAGCTGCCGGCGAGGATCGGGCGTTTTACCGTGGCGCCACCGAGAGAGAGCGTGCGGCGCACCGTCGCGCTCCTTCAGGAGGCGCGGCGTCCATTGATCGTTCTCGGCGCCGGTTGCCGCGGGCACGCGGCCGCGGTGCGGGCTCTGATCGATGCCTGCCCCATTCCCTTCGTGACCACGCCGCGGGCCAAGGGCATCGTGAGCGAGCACCATCCCCGGTCGCTGCGGAACGGTGGAATCGCAGCGTCTATTTGGGCGCGCCGGTACACCGCGTTGCCGGTCGATGTTTGCCTCGCTCTCGGCACCGACCTCGATGATACGTCCATGGGGCCGACGCCTTATGTCGGGCCTAGGGGCTCGCTCGTACACGTCGATCTCGACGCTCGTGTGTTCGGTCGCAACGTTCAAACTACGCTCGGGATCAACGCCGACATCGCGCTCTTCGCCTCGGCGGTCTGCGAGGAGGCCGCGCGTCTTGGCCTTACGAACAACCGCGCTCGGCTCGCTTTGCAGGCGGCACGTTCCGTGTCGCCGTTCGACTCGCCCGACCCCGGCAGCGACGCTGCGTTTCCGGTGCAGCCGCAGCGCCTGCTGATCGACGTCGAGGCGGCAGTCGGTCCACGCGTTCGCTTCATCACGGACATCGGCGAGCACATGCTGTTCGCCCTCCACTACCTGACTGCGACGGTTCCAGACGCGTTCCATGTTCAGCTCGCCCTCGGCAGCATGGGCTCCGGCATTGCCGGCGGAATCGGTCTCGCGCTGGCGGACCCGTCGCGTCCGGTCGTGTGCGTCGCTGGCGACGGAGGCATGCAAATGGCCGGCATGGAGGCGCTCGTAGCGATACGCGAGCGTTTGCCCATTCTGTTTCTCGTCTTCAACGACGGTCGCTACAACATGGTGCACCACGGGATGCGCCAGATCTTCGGCGAAGCTTCCGCGTACGACACTCCGCCGATCAACTTCGCGACCTGGGCTCGCGCCATCGGCATGCCTGCGGTCGTGGTGGACCGGCCCGGCCAGCTGGACAGCGCCCTGGTCGGAACGCTGCGGGCGGGTCGCGGTCCGGCGCTTATCGACGCACGCATCGACGCGACCGCGCGGATCCGCGGCGGCGGGCGCGTGGAAGCTCTCCAGCAGATGTCGGTGCTCTCGCAGGCATCGTGGCAGGAGGCGCGTTGACCGTCGCCATTGTCGGCATCGGCACTTGGCTCCCCGAGGTCGTTCGGACGAACGACGCGTGGCCGCCGCGATTCGCGGAACGCGCCCACCGGGACGGCGACCGCACATTCAACGACATCCCGCCGAGCGAAGACCTCGAGGCTGCCGCCATTGTCGCGCGGGACCTGGCGGCCGAAAAGGACGACCCTTTCCTCGGAGCGAGGGTCCGCCGCGTCGCCGACGCAGCGACCACGGCGGCGGAGGCCGAAGCGCACGCCGGGTTGGCGGCGCTGCGCGACGCCGGTGTGGCGCCGGAGGACGTCGACCTCGTCCTGTCCAACTCCGTCGTCCCGGACCGGATCGGCCCGGCAACCGCATGCGCCGTCTCGCATCGAGTCGGAGCAACCCGCGCTGTCGCATTGTCGATGGACGCGGGGTGCGCGAGCTCCGCTGTCCAGCTCGACATCGCGCGCGCCTACGTCATCTCGGGGCTCGCGCGCGCGGTGCTCCTCACACAGTCGCATCTTCTTCTGCGCACCATGCCGATGGATCACCCGGCGTCGCCCGGACTGGGCGATGGAGCGTCGGCCATGGTCGTGGCGCATGGCCGTGGGCTCTCGATACGGTCGACGTTTGCATTGACGCATGGGGACCAGGCCGACACCGTGACCTGGCTGCGGGGTCATGACGACGTCACGGACTTGCCCTGGTGGAAGGCCGGCGGCGACTTTCGCCTGGGGAGCCGGACTCCGGAGCGTGTAAAAAGGCTCATGCGGGACACGGTCACGTATGGGGCCGAGACGATCCGTGCGGCGGTCGACCGAGGCTCCGCGACGGTCACAGAGCTAAGCGTCATCGCGAGCGTGCAGCCGCGCGGCTTCATCCCCGGCGCAATCGCCGAACGCCTAGGGCTCCCCCGCTCGTGCGCTGTCACGACGTACGAAGACATCGGCCACCTCGGCGCGTGTGGACCGGTTTTCAACCTCGCACGCGCGCGCGCGGGCGGGCGCGTCCGCCCCGGAACGCTCGTCGCCTTATACGGCCAGGGCGCCGGATTCACGCGCGCCGCGGCGATCCTCGAAGCGGCCGAATAGCTGTGTCTTACACCGCTATCCTATGACCCGCGCACCACGCCGGCCTATTCGACGTGAACGAAGGAGGGCGAGGTGCTCACCCGGAGCGCGCCCGGAATGAAGCTGCCCGCGTAGACGCAGCTCAAGCGGCCCGGCTTTCCGTCGAAGTTCTCGATCGTCCGCGCACGACCGAGGGCGACCAAGCATTCGCGCACCGCGGGCGGGGCCTCCCCGCCCTCGTGGCGGGCGTCGATCGCACGGCCCGCCGCATCGATGTCGACCACGAGATGGCCGGAGATGTTGCCGAAGACGCCTGCCTTTTGATAGCAGCCGACCACCCCGTCGCAGGCATGCCCGCCGAAACGGCGAGACAGGTCCTCGAGCGCTTGGCGACGTTCGAGTTCGGGGATCCCCGTCACGGTCGCGTTGCCGCTTCGCTCGACGTCGCCCTCCAGGCCGCAGTCGTGCAGCGCCACTCGCGCGTTGCCGGACACCGCCGCCCGCGCAGGCGGTGCCACCTTGATCCTGGAGCTATAGAAATCCACCTGCACATCGCCGGCGAGATCGAGCCCCCCGGTCAGCTTGCTGTTGCGGATCGTCACGTGCGCGTTGCCTCCGCCGTCGAGCACCAGCGGTCCGGTGAGGGCGGAGTCCACGATCTCCAGCTCGCAGTTGCCGCCCGCGCGGAGGATCGGGAAAGTCGCGCCGGTCATGTCCACGGTGCGCGCACGCAAGCTCATCACCGTGCTTCCGAAGCACTCGAGCGTACTCTTGCCGTCCCAGCGGGCCGCCGCCACCAGGCCGCGTACGGACCAGGAAGACGCGTAGATCATGAGCGCGAGGAAGACGACGGCGGCGAGCCCTATTGCGATGATGCCGATCACCTTCCCCATGCGCGATCGAACGTCAATAGCCCGCGCGATAGGGGTCGTCGACTTGGCCAGTATTTGCTGGGGCACTGAGAGCAGAGCAGCAACCCCGTCGAAATCCGATCCGCCTGCGCGCGTCGAGTTTCGGTAGGGGCGACATCCCGCCAAAGCGTTTCGCTAACCCGTTGGCGGCCACCGCGCACCAGTGACACACGCTCTCAAGGCATACGCCGAGCTGCTCGCAGAGCTGCCGTTGCGACTGGGCGGCTCCTCTCAATCCACCTCGAGCACCACTTTGCCGAATGCCTCGCGGGCCTCGAGCACACGGTGAGCCTCGCGCGCGTCCCACAGAGGGAGAACGCGATCGACGACCGGTTTGAGCTTTCCTGCCTTCACGTGTTCCAGAATGCCGAAGAGCGACCCCTTCGATCCCATCGTCGAGCCGAGGATCGATATCTGCCTGAAAAAGATATGCCGGAGATCGATCTCGGGCCGATAGCCGGCTGTCGCGCCGCAGGTGACGATTCGCGCGCCTGCGGCCGCCGCCAACACGCTTTTTGCAAACACCTCGCCGCCGACGTGCTCGACGACGACGTCCGCGCCGCGTTTGCCTGTGAGCCGCTTGACCTCCGCGACGAAGTCCTGCGCCGAGTAGTTGATCACGTCGTCTGCGCCCAGCGCGCGCGCGCGCTCCTCTTTCGTAGGGCTGCCCACCGTTGCGATGATCCGAGCGCCATGCAGCTTCGCAATCTGAATCGCCGCGCTCGAGACGCCGCTCCCGGCGGCGTGTACGAGCACGGTCTCTCCGGCGCGAACACGCGCCTTATCGACAACGAGCTGCCACGCGGTGAGGAACACGAGCGGTACGGCTGCGACTTGGGCGAAAGGCAGCGTCCCCGGATAGGCAACCAGGTTGACGTCCGGCACGACCATGTGGCGCGCGTAGCCGCCTTGGGTGTGCTCTCCGAGGATGGCGTACTTGCGACACAAGTTGTCCTCTCCCGACAGGCATCGCTCGCACACGCCGCATGACACACCAGGATTGACGACGACTCTGTCTCCGACCGAGACCCCCCGGGCGCCATCGCCGAGCGAGTCGACTTCGCCGACCACGTCACTCCCCAATCGGTGCGGGTAGTCGAGCCGTAGGTTCGGCAATCCACGGCGGACCCAAAGGTCCAGATGATTGACGGCAACCGCTCGCACGCGTACGCGCACTTCGCGCGGGCCGGGCTGCGGTAACTCGATGGTTTCGCGCGCGAGCACCTCGACGCCACCGTGAGCGCGCAGAACGACCGCTTCGGTTTGCATGACTTCAAGCCATGAGCTCGACGCAGCCGCGGGAGGCGCCGTTGACGGGAACCACGGCGTGGGAAAGACACAACGTCAGCAAGACAATCGCTCGGTAGACAGCATCGACGTCGTCCACGTTCACCTCGCGCGTGCGGACTTCCAGGGCGCTGCGACCCAGTGGGTCGAGCGCGGCGTCGACATGCTCGTGAACGAAGGCGAGGACGTCGGGCTGTTCGATGGATACGACATCATCGAGATCGAACGGCTCGTCGCCGTGCGCGGCACGAAGCTCCTCTTCGAGCTGAATCGCCTCCTCGGTTGCGGTGAGGGCGTCCTGCGAAACCTCTCGCAGGCGTGTTTCGCTGAACGTCCGCTCGAAGGCCAGCCAGATGGAAATCGACAAGAAGTAGCCGAGCGCCAGAGCTGGTTCGTCGAGCGGCTTGGACAACAAGCGGCAGATGGTGTCGGCAAGATAGGGCTGTGTCGACTCGAATCGCGCGAAAGCTTGGTCGAGCGCCTCGCGGGCGCGCGCGGAATCGTCCGCGAGCTCGTGCTCGATTTGCTCGAGCGAGCCGGCGTCGACAACAGCATATTTCGGCACCGGCCGGATCGCCGCGCCTCTCACCCACATAGCCGCGATGTTAGCAGAGGACGTGGTCAAAGGGGCTCGCGACGGGTCTGCATCAGCTTCGATCCTCGGCCGCCATGCGAACCACCGAACGCACCACCCATGCAAGCCCAAGCGTGAGCAAGGCACCCATGAGGAGGACGCCTCTGCCGAGCGTGCTGGCCGCAATAGGCTCCGTTCCGAAATCGCCGTGGAACTGAGCGTAAGTGCCGCTGACGGCCAGGCGATGTACCGAGCTCGCTATCGCTAAAAGCGCGAGCACCCCCGGGGCCACCACCATTGCAGCCACGGGCCGCAAGCGCCGTTTGCGCACAGGAGAGACGGCCAACCAAAATCCGCCGAGAACCGAGCCCGCCGACAGCAGGACAAGCCCAAGATCGACCGCACTGGGCACACCCCGCCAAGCGACCAAGTACAGGTATGACCAGTCGCCGTGGAAGGCGACAAAGTAGCCGACAATCGGAAGCCACAGCATCCCGGCGAAGGCTGCCACGACCGCGAACGGGCGTGACAGCGCAACATGACCATCGTCACGCGCCAGTTCGGGAGCCGCTATCCACGCGAGCGCCGCGCCGAGAGCGAATCCGATGGGTAGTGCGAAAGGGATGGGCACGCCGCGCCAGACTAGCCCAAGTGCTACAGTCGCGGAGGGAATGGATCCGAAGAGACTTCGTGACCTTCTCGAGGGCGTCAAACACGGCACGAAGGGCGTAGAAGACGCCCTGAGGGAGCTCAAGGACTTACCCTACACGGATCTCGGCTACGCGGCCGTCGACCACCATCGCGCGCTTCGACAAGGGGCGCCCGAAGTCGTGCTCGGGGACGGCAAGACACCGGCGCAAATCGTGGGGATCGCTCAGGAGCTCGCGCGAACCGGACAAAATGTGCTCATCACCCGTCTAGACGAGGAGCCGGCTCGAGAAGTCCGCGCTGCCATTCCAGAGCTCAAGTACGCGTCTCTCGCCCGCACCGCTACCCTTGAGCAAGGACCCATCGCGCCTTTGGGGACCAGACCGGTAGCCCTTGTCAGTGCCGGGACTGGGGACCTTCCCGTCACCGAAGAGTGCGCAGAAACACTGAGGATGCTGGGGGCCAGCGTCGAGCGCGTCTACGACGTTGGGGTCGCTGGCATCCACCGCCTGCTCAACCGACGCGAGGTGTTCGAGCGAACCAGCGTCATCGTCGTCGTCGCCGGAATGGAAGGGGCGCTCCCGAGCGTCGTCGCGGGGCTCGTCGCCGGACCGGTCATTGCGGTGCCGACATCGATTGGCTACGGCGTCAGCGCTGGTGGATTTGCCGCGCTCGCGGGCATGCTGTCGAGCTGCGCATCGGGAGTAGTCGTGTGCAACATCGACAACGGTTTCGGGGCGGCATACGCAGCCGCCAGAATTTTGCGGGCGCGCGAGCGGTATTGAGCATGGCGCACGAGGGACACGAACACGATCACTCCGCCGGCGCGCCGACGAGTCACGGACAGGGTACCCCCGCGGCACCGCGCAATGCAGAGCTCGCGATCGGAGCCGGTGCCGGCAGAATCCTTTTCTTCGACGCGCCAAGCGGGCTCGCCGGCGACATGATCGTTGCGGCGCTGGTGGACCTGGGCGTGCCCAGTGCAATCGTTGCAGATGCCCTAGCCGCGCTTCCCATCACGGGCTTTCACGTCCACTTCGGAATGCGTGTGCGAAGTACCATCGCGGCCGCTTCGTTCGAAGTTCACGTCGACCAAGCGCAGCCCCCTCGAACGTATGCGAGCGTGCGAGCCCTGCTGGACGAGTCCCAACTTCCCGAGGGCATCCGGGCGCGCGCGCAGCGCACCTTCCAGCGTCTTGCGGTCGCGGAGGCGCGCGTGCACGCTACCTCGATTGACGAAGTGCATTTCCACGAGGTTGGCGCCGTCGACGCCATCGTGGACGTGGTGGCAAGCGCTGCGGCACTCGAGTATTTGCGGGGGGCCGAGCTTGTCGTCTCACCGCTTCCGATGGGACGGGGCTTCGTCAAAGCCGCCCACGGCAAGCTGCCGCTTCCTGCGCCGGCGACGCTCGAGTGTCTTTCGGGACTGGACGCATACGACGCCGGCATTGAATTCGAGCTGGTCACCCCAACGGGGGCCGCCATCGTTGGAGCCCACGCCGTCCGCTCGGAGCGCTGGCCGTCAATGACCCCCGAGCGCATCGGCTGGGGCGCGGGAACCGCCGACTTGGCCGATCGACCCAATGTTCTTCGTGCCGTCCTGGGAACGGCGAGCGACGCGGCCGCCCGCATAAGCTCCGCGACCCACGCCGTGCTCGAAGCCAATATCGACGACGCAACAGGCGAGCTGGCGGCGAGTTGGATCGAATCGCTGCTTTCGGCAGGGGCCGTCGACGCGTGGGCAACGCCCATCACGATGAAGAAGGGCCGTCCCGCGTGGACGCTGTCGGCTCTGGTTCCGGTGGCGCTGGCGCAAGTCGTGGAAGCGTCCATGCTGAGGGAAACGACGAGCCTTGGCGTGCGACGCCACGACGTCACGCGCACCGAACGGCCGCGCCGCATAGTGCAGGTCGAAACCGTGTTCGGACGGATCCCGGTGAAAGTCGCGGAAGGTCCGTTCGGCCCGCCCCAAGCCAAGCCCGAGTTCGAGGCATGCGCCGCCGCCGCGCGCTGGCACGCCGTCCCCGTACGCGAGGTGATTCTCGCCGCGCTCACCGCTTGGCAAACCAAGAAGTGACGCCCGCTGCTACCTGGCCTTTTTTCGTTCGATTTCGTTATGCTACTCGTCGCGAGGACCCATGAGCGCATGCCCGCAGTGCGGCGCCGCCGCTAGGCCGACAGACAAGTTCTGCAACGCGTGCGGGACCCCGATCGCACGCGCGAGTGCTCCTCCGCCCCCGATGCAGGGAGCTCCACCGCAACCGTCGCCCTTCGCAGCTCCTGCCTATGGCCCAGGCCGCGGTCCTGCACGCTGCCAAATGGGTCACGAAATCGCACCGGGCGCGAGCTATTGTGCCCAGGGACACCTTATTGCTCTCGATCAAATGCAATATGGTTCGCAGGAGTACGGTGCCGGCGGAGGGTTTGCCCCGCCACCTGCAGGCGCGTACGGCGCGGTCGCCCCGCCTCCCGCTATACCGGGGTTTGGAACCCCGGGAGCCCCTCCGGTGGCTTACGGCCCGGCGCCCGGGCAAGCGGGATACGCCGCCGCTGCCATCGCCCCTACCTATGCGGCAGTCGATGCGAATCGAGAGCCAGTCCCGCCCAAGGCTCTTCGCGGCTTTTTGGTGGCGTATGGTACGAATCCGAGCGGGGATTTCTGGCCGCTCACAGGAGGCAGGCTGACGATTGGACGCTTCGGTAGCTCCGAACGAACAGACATTACCTTGCAAGATCCTACGATTTCTTCGCGCCACGCCGCGATGGTGGTCGACCCTGTCACCGGTGCAATCGTCGTCGAGGACACGGGATCGACCAACGGCACGTTCGTAAACGACGAGCACATCGGCTTCAACGGCAGGCGCGACCTCCGCGATGGCGACCGCATTCGTTTCGGCGCTTACACGACCATCGTGAAGGTGATCGGCCGCGCGTGACCGCCCCGCAACAGACGAGGTGACGTCGAGATGACCCGACGACTGTCGTTCTTTTTGCTGCTCCTCCTTCCCGCGCTGTGCATGCTGCTCGCTCGCACGGCACGCGCGGCACCCGAAGCGCATATTCTACGGATCGACCCGCGCACCGGTGTTCAAAACGGCAAACCGATCCTGACGACCGTCATCGAAGTTGTGCAGTTCAAACGACTGAGCGACGTCCTGCAGCCGTGCGCCGGATCGAGCACGCTCGCGTGCTGGAGTGCGCAACTCGAGAAGCCCGGTGCATTGTGGGATCCCTTTCCCTTTCCCGAGCAAAATGCCCACCTTTTGGTCAAAGTGGCCGGCGAAGATCAGCTGTCGCGATTCGTCGACAAAACCCAATGGGGCAAAGCGGCGCAGCAAAATACGCCGAACATCGGCACGGCGTGGCTCCTTTCGGTGGACGCAGCCGCGAGCATGGGATCGCGCTTCGGCGACGCGCGTACGATCGCCCACGAGTTCATCGAGGAGATGCAGCCGAACGACCTCATGGATTTGATGTTCTTCGACGACATGCAGGTGGTTCGGGACTCCAAGTGGAAAACGTTCAAGCAGCGCGCGGACCTCGGCAACATGCTCAACGATTTCAAGTCACCCAGCGCCTCCCACGGCCGCGATCGCGCGCTGTTCAGCGAAATCAAGAGCATGACGCAGGACGCGTTCGGCTCGCTAGGCAACTCCGATCAGCCAGACGCGGTCCCCCTTCATCAGGCAATGGTCGTCCTCTCCAACGGTGCCGGACGCGGGGACCCCGAGAGCGCAAGCCCGAGCGCAGATGTGTTCCATCAATACCTCGACCAGGGTCGCTTCCCCACGGACAACACATCGCTTCCGAAGACGCCGTTGCCGGTCATTTCGATTTGGCTGCCGAACGGTTCGAGCCTGATCGAAAACGTCTACAAGAACAACGAAGCGCAGTTCATGCAGGCGCTCGCCAACCCGGAAATCGGCGGCTTCTTCGACATTGTCCAAGAAGGACAGGGCGCATCCAAATCGAAAACGATCCTGAGTCTCGTTCGAGCGCGGTTCAACAGCATGTGGCTCGTCCACTGGACGATGGGCTGCGTGAATCCCAGCGTCGAGCAAACATTCAATCTCGTGTTCGAAAACACTCATCCAACGATTGCGCCCGACGGAACGTTCAAAGACGTGCCGCTCGGCATCGACCCGACGCAGTGGCCGCTCGACGTCGACGTCGCCAAGACGACGCAGGAAGCTCAAAACAATCCGCTTTATCCAGGCGGGCAGTTCACCGTGTACGGCGACTTCTGTTGGTCGGGCGACAAGCAGCGCGCCGAAGCGTACTTTGTTCCGGCGGGCACCCGGCCCAATCCACAGCAGACCAGTACCCGCGACCCGGACGTTGCCAAGAAAGCGATGCAACAGCTCCAGGCCGAGCACATGTTGGGGGCCGCCGTGGCGGCCGGCGACGGGTACGTGACGTTCAACGTGCCCGACGACGATAAGGTTCTGGAAGGGTCCGGCGACAACCTGGTCGCGCGGCTCGTCGTGTATGACAACAAAGCTCATCGCGCGTCGGCTGTCGACGAAAAGTCGGTGCTTACTCTAAAGGCGACCAAGAAGCCGGTTTCGTGGCCGCTCATCGCCGGCATCGCCGGGCTGCTCGTGGTCATCGTGCTGCTTGTATTGGTGCTCGTGCGTGGCGGAGGCGGCGGTCGCCGGCGGGGGGGCGGAACGCCTCCGGCCGCAGGGCCTGGTTACGGCGCTCCGGCGGGCGGTGCCTATGGCGGGCCACCTCCCGGCGGCTACGGAATGTATCCCCTCGCGGACCCGCTGGCCGCAACCGCCGCTGCGCCTGCCGGCGCGATCGCCCCCATTGCACAACCGCTCTTTGCATTGAGCGCGCAGCCAATGCCAGCACCCAGCCCGGCGCAAGAAGCGCACTCCACGGGCCCCTCGCCGGTCGTAAACCTGCGCTGCCCATCGTGCGGAGCGAGCATGATGGCGACCCCCGGCCAGCCGTCGGTCTGCTTTTCCTGCGGCCAGCCATTGCCGGGAGACGCGCGTCCCGGGGCCGGCAGCGCGGCGACGATTCGCGGCTCGGCCGGCCAGTTCACCATACGGTTCGGCTCGGAGGTGCGTGTCGGACGGGATCCTGCACAGTGCCCTATCTTCCTCAGCGAGCCACGTGTCAGTGGGGTACATGCAACGCTGAAATTCGAGGGGGGGCAGCTTCTCGTCCGAGACGAGACATCGAACAACGGCACGTGGGTGCAGGGCTCGCGCATCGCGCCGGGCGCATGGACCCCCGTATCGCCGGGGGCGCCGCTGCGCTTCGGGCCCGTGGAGTTCACCGTCCAGATCGAGACATAACGCTCGAGGGGTATAGCGAGCGTGATCAGCGTAAAGAAGGCGTCCGATCTGCCCGCGGTCGAATACGCAGAGCGATCGGATCCTGGTCGTGATCCCGACAAACAGGTCAACGAAGACGCTTGTGGCTATCGTCAGACGCGATTTGGCCATTTGTGCGTCGTATGCGATGGCATGGGTGGCCATGCCGCCGGACGAGAGGCCGCGCAGCTCGCGGTGACGACGATATTCGAGGCGTTCGATAGCGCGGTCGATCCTGCACGACACGCGGATGTTCTTCGCGCGGCCGTCGAAGAAGCGAGCCGGCGGGTACATGCGATGCGCACGAGCGAAGTGGCGTTGGGCCGCCCGGGTTCGACGGTCGTCGCCGTGCTTTTGCACGGCGAGGGCACTGACGTCGCACACGTGGGCGACAGCCGAGCGTACCTCGTGCACGAGGGGCAGATTCGGCGCCTCACGAAGGATCATTCGATCGTCCAGGAGCTCGTCGATCGGGGACTTCTCACACCGGATCAGGCGGCGCATCATCCGGAAGCGAATCGCATCACCCGCGCCCTAGGAATGGCGGCGGAAGTGGAGGTCGACATTTCGCCACGAGGGGTGCGCCAGGTGGCGGGCGACGCGTTCGTGCTCTGCACCGACGGATTGTGCGACTTAGTGGAGGATCAAGAAATACTGGGCATCGTCGGAACGGAGCCCGCCGCACAGGCCGTGGGCAAGCTGGTCGACCTTGCAAACGCGCGCGGCGGACACGACAACGTGACTGTCGTCGTGCTTCGTGCGCGCGAGACGGCTCTGGTGCCGGCGCAATCGCTAGCACCCACGGTGGCGCAGACGAGCACCACTGAAGCCGTCGCCGCGATGCACGCCCCGGGAGTGACCTTGCCCGAGCCGACGGCGCCGACACTGATGTCGACCAGCGCGCCGTCGCTGCGGCGGCGCGGCCGCTCTGCCGTCGTTGCCGGTGTGGCGCTCGCCGTCGTAGCGGCCGTGCTCCTCGGCGGCGTTCTCTTCGCCCATTTCGAGGAGCGACGCGGAAAGCGAAATCCCGTGGCAGGCCGAGGCTTGCTCGACCTATCTGCCACCGATGTGCCCGATGGTGCTCCCATATTGATAGCGCCGGAAGGCATCGCCAATCCCACCGTCGACGTGACGAGCCAGCCC